>WBZR01001892.1_pt1 | contig 23851 bp, 17 predicted proteins | sample 5204231 | NCBI WGS metagenome assembly WBZR01 (sample SAMN12412403, study PRJNA552823) | activated sludge metagenome | isolation source: activated sludge from anammox sidestream of wastewater treatment plant... | place: USA: Virginia | collected 2017-08
CTGCACCATGACCATCGTCGTCCCGTCGCGCGAGACGGTCTCGACGATCACGTTGCGGTTGGGATCGGACTCGCCCACGCGAAAGATCGACGTGCCGCCCATGCCGTCGAGCGGCTTCACCACGACGTCGCCGTGGCGATCGATGAACTCGCCGATGAGTGCCGAGTCGCGCGACACGAGCGTCGGCGCCATGAACTGCGGGAAGCGGGTGATCGCGAACTTCTCGTTGTTGTCGCGGATCGCCTGCGGCCGGTTGAACACGTGCACCCCGGCCCGCTGCGCCGCCTCGAGGAGATACGTCGAGTACACGTACTCCATGTCGAAGGGCGGATCCTTGCGCATGATGATCGCGTCGAGCGATGCGAGCTCGCGCCGCAGCGGCGCGTCGACGCGGTACCAATCGTGGTCGTCGGCGGTCACCTCGAGGGCGCGCAGGCGGCCCGTGGCGCGACCCTCGTCCCACAGGAGGTCGCGCTGCTCGAGCGCGAAGAGGCGATGGCCGCGCCGTGCGAGCTCGCGCATCATCGCCACGCTGGAATCCTTGTAGGCCTTGAGCTCCGGCAAGGGATCGACGATGAAGGCGACATCCATGGCGTTACGGTAGCACGGCCACGCGGGGCTACCGGGCGAGCCAGTCGTCGAGGAGCGCGCCGGGGGTCGTGCCGGGTGCGGCGAGCCAGCGCCGCGCGGCGGTGCGCACGCGCTCGCGATCGCGCTCGTCGTGCAGGTACTCGACCGGCGACTTGCCGTCCACGCGAGCGAGGAAGAGTGCGGGCAGGAGCCGCGCCGTGCGGGCGAGGACGTCTTCTCCGGGCTCCCAGTCGACCTCGGCCGCGTAGGTCTCGGCCAGGGCCACGAACGACGCTGCGAGGACGTGGCGCCGGTCGGGGCGGGCGAGGGTCTTCAACAGCAGGTGATTGAGGCAAAACGCGAGGTCGAAGGCGGGCTCCCCGTACCACGCGCACTCGGCGTCGAGAAACACCGGCCCGCGGGGGCCGACGAGGATGTTCTTGGGGCTCACGTCGCCGTGCACGAGGACGCGCCGCGTGCTTGCGGTGGTCGCCTCGATGGCGAGGATCGCCTGCGCGCGGTCGGGGTGCGCGCGTGCCGCCGCCTCGAGATACGGCTCCAGGCGCAGCGCGTGAAAGAGGGCGTCGGTGGCGAAGGCACGCTCGATCGCGGCGTCGCCCGCGGTGGTGGCGTGGATGCGACCGAGCGCGGTGCCGACGGCGCGCGCCACCGCGACGTCGACCTCGCCGGCGAGGAGCTGCGTCTTCCACAGCGGATGCGTCGCCGCGGGCAGGAAATCCATCGCAAAGAGGTTGCTCGTCTCGTCGCGCGCGATCGGATGCGGGCAGGCCCCCGGAAGGCGGGCGTCGACGAGCCGATACCAGTCCCACTCGTGCCGGCTGCGATCGACCGGCACGATCCATTCCGCCTCGACCTTGAGGCGGGGCAGCGCACGCTTGACGCAGATCGTCCGCCCCGGCAGCTCGACGCGCCAGATATCCGACGACACGCCGCCGGCCAACGCCTGCATCGGCGCCGCGTCCCCGGCCCGCAAGAGCTGCATGCGCACCAGCGCGGCGGCGATCTCGGCGTCCGGTCCCTGGGTCGTGGAAGCCGTGGCCATGCCGCGATGATGCCGCACGGCAGGACCGATGCACGCCGAGCGCTTCACGAGGACGGCGCGACCCGTCCGCCGGCCAGGGTCACCACCTGCTGCGCACACTCCGCGAGATCGTCGGGATCGTGCGTGATCAGGAGCATCGGCACGCCGAAGCGCTGCTGCACCGCGACGAGTTCCGCGCGCAGCCGCTGGCGCAATGCGGCATCGAGCGCCGCGAACGGCTCGTCCAGGAGGAGCAGACGCGGCTTCGCGAGCAAGGCGCGGGCGAGGGCAACGCGCTGCCGTTGCCCGCCCGAGAGCTGCTCGGGGTAGCTTGCGCGCAGCTCGTCGAGCGCGAAGAGCGCGAGCAGCGCGTCGATGTCGCCCTGCCGCTCGCGGCTGCGGCGTCGCGGGTATCCGCGGTCGTCGGCGGCCGCCACGTTCTGCTCGACCGTGCGATGCGGAAAGAGCGCGTAGTCCTGGAAGACGAAGCCGACGCGCCGGTCACGCGTCGGGATGTCGATGCGCTGCGCGGTATCGAGCCACACGTCGCCATCGATGGCGATGCGGCCCCGATCGGGCGTCACGAGCCCCGCGATGCACGCCAACGTCAGCGACTTGCCCGCGCCGGAAGGACCGAAGAGCGCGAGCCGATCGGCCTCGGTGGTGAAGCGCACCGCGAGCGAAAAGCGGCGGCCCGCCGCCACGACCTCCTTGCCGATGTCGATGTCGAAGCGCATGGCGCGAGTCTAGCGGCCGGCCGGATCGCGCGCAGCGCACGCCCGAAGGCGGCAACGCCGCCGCGCACGGCCGGGCCTCAAAGCGGAACGATGCGGCTGCGAGCGCCGCGCACCGCGTGGCTCGCGGCCACGAGCAACGCGATGCACACGCCGGAGGCGATCAGCACGAGGACGTTGGCGAGCGCGTCGTCACCCGCGTGCACGGCCTCGTAGATCGCGATCGACATGGTCTGCGTGCGACCGGGAATGTTGCCTGCCACCATGAGCGTCGCACCGAACTCGCCGATCGCCCGCGCGAAGGCGAGCATCGCGCCCGCGACGATCCCGCGCCACGCGAGCGGCAGCGAGACGCGCACGAAGACGGTCCATTCGCCGTAGCCCAGCGTGCGGCCCGCATTCTCGAGGTTGCGGTCGACCGCCTCGAAGGCGGTGCGCGCGGCCTTGAAGACGAGCGGAAATGCCACCACCGTGGACGCCGCCACGGCGCCCTGCCAGGTGAAGATGAGCTCGATGCCAAGGCCCTGCTCGAGCCAGCGACCCAGCGCACTGCTGCGGCCAAAGGCCACGAGCAGGTAGTAACCGAGCACCGTCGGTGGGAGCACCATCGGCAGGAGCAGGAAGGCGTCGACGATGTCGCGGCCGGGGAAGCGCAGGCGCGCGAGCAGAAGCCCCGCGCCGACACCGAGCACCGCCGCGAACAACGTGGCCCACGCCGCCACCTTGAGCGTGAGCAGGAGCGGGACGAGCGCGGTATCCACCGTCGGCACGCGGGAAGCCGCCGCGTTACGGCGCGCGGAAGCCGTACCGGCGCAGGATCTGCTGGCCGGCGTCGCTCGCCACGTAAGCGACGAAGGCGCGGGCGAGATCCGGGTGCTTCGAGCCCTGGACGACGGCGACGGGATAGCGCACGGGTGTGGACGTCGGCACGTCGAAGGCGACCTTGACGCGGTCGGCCATGATCGCGGCGTCGGTCGCGTAGACGAAGCCCGCCTCGGCCTCGCTGCGGGCGACGTAGTCGAGCACCTGGCGCACGTTCTGCGCGAAGACGAGGCGCGACTCGAGCGGCCCCCACAGCTTGGCCGCGTCCAGCGCCTCCTTCGCGTAGCGTCCGGCGGGAACCGTCTGCGGACTGCCCAGGGCGATCTTGCGGAAGCGCTGCTCCACAAGATCGGCAAGCGCCGCCGGCGGCGTGGCCGCGGCAGGCACCACGAGCACGAGCGCGTTGGCCGCAAAGTCGCGGCGCGTGTCCGGCAGGACCACGTTGGCGGTCACGCCGCGATGCATGGCCTCCTGGTCCGCCGACGCGAACACGTCGGCCGGCGCGCCCTTCGCGATCTGCGTGACGAGCACGTCGGAGGCCGCGAAGTTGAACGTGACCTTGGCGCCGGCGTGTTGCGCCTCGAACGCCTTGCCGATGTCACGGAAGGCATTGGTGAGGCTCGCCGCGGCGGACACGACGATCTCCTGCGCGGTGGCGGCGTGGGTGAGGAAGGCGAGGGCAAGGGCGGCAAGGAAGCGCACGTCGTATTCCATCCGATATGACGAAGCGCGCAATATACACCGGAATACGACGCGCGTCAGCGCCTGGCGGATGTGGCGGCATCGGCGCCGCGTCGACCACGGGCGTCCCCGCCCCGGATCACGGGTCGCCGCTCGGATGCGCGGTGAGCGCCTTCAAGCGGCGCAGGTCCGCGGCCGCGGCGTCGAGCGCCACGGCCTCGATCCGGCGATAACGCGCCACGACCTCGCCCCCCAACGCCGTGAGGATGGCGCCCCCGCCGTGCGCGCCGCCGGCACCCGCCACCACGAGCGGGCTGCGAAAGTTCCGGTTCATGGTGTCGACCAGGAGCCAGGCGCGCCGGTAGGACATGCCGAGCTCCTTCGCTGCCGCGGTGATCGACCCGGCGCGCGCGATCGCCTCGAGGAGATCGACCTTGCCGGGGCCGAGCACGATCTCGTCGCCACGGGTGAGACGCAGGCGAAAACGCACGTTGACGACGGGGCTCGCGGGGCTCACGGTGCGACGCCTCGCGCATCGCCGTCATCGTCGGCGGCTGCCGAGAGGTCGGCGCGCGCCTCGGGATAGAACGCGGCGAGCAACGACAGCGTCGTCGTGCGCAGGAGCCGCGCGGCTTCGGCCGCGACCGCGTCGCGATCGGGGGTGGGATCGGAGACACCGAGCAGCGCGAGCCACTCGGGGTGCCGGTTGGCCACCGCGGTGTGCACGGACTCGCGCCAGAACGCCGGCGACTCGCGTTCCTCGTATTCGCCGCGACCGCGGCCGTAATGCGCCACCGCGAGATAACGCAGCAGCACGACCTCGACGAGGCGCAGCACGAATGCGATGTCGAAGCGCAGCGTGTCGTCGGTCTGGCCGCGGGCCACGTTGACCGCGCGCGCGACACCGGCGCCGCCCAGCGCCCCGAGGAGCGCGCCGGTGAGCATGCCCGCCCCAAAGGTGAGGCCGCCGGCGGCAAGATCGGCCGCAAGCCCGGCGGCAGCGCCGGACAGGACGCCGCCCATGGCCGCCGCCTTGCGCTCGTCGACCGGCCCCTCGCGCGCCATGTCGCGCTCGAAGCGGGCCTCGACGTCGGCGGCCGCGCGACCGGCAAGGGCGTGGATCGTGATGAGTTCGTCCATCGCGGTGCGCATGCTCTCCGCAAGATCGCGGGCGAGTGCTTGCGCGGCGCGCGCCTCGTCGTCACGTGCGGCGTCACCGGCGATGCCGATCGCGGCGCCCAGGCGGCGCAGCATCGGTGGCCGCGGCACGACCACGCGCGCACACGCCGCGACCGCGAGCGGTTGCGCGATCGCCTGCATCGCGCGGTCGAACGCCGCGAGGCGCTGCGCGCGCCACGCCTGCGCAAGACGCGCGAACGCCGCCGCCTTGTCCGCTGCCACGAGGTCGCCGATCGCCGCGAGAAGCGCAAATTCCTGCACCCAGCAGCGCGTGAAGGCGTCGAGCGCGACGACGCCTCGCACGTGCGCGTACGCGCCGAGCGCCGCGCGCCAGCGGGCGGCGTCGGCGGCCTCGTCCGCCGGCGCGCGCGGCGTTCCGGTCTGGTTGAGGAGCACCAGCACCGGCTTTTGCATCCACGCGAGAACCGCGAGCTCGGGCGCGAGGTAACCTGCATCGGCCGGGTCCTCCGCCGCGTTCACGAGATACAAGACGACGTCGGCCTCGTCGCGCACGTTGCGCACGGCGAGTTGCGTGAGGTAGAACGCGCGGTCGCGAAAGCGATCCCACACCTGCGTGAGGAACCAGCCGACCGGGTTGCCCTCCTGCGCGAGGCGGCGCGCAAGCCGGGCGCTGTCGCCGAAGCCGGGGGTGTCGGCGAGGAGCAGCACGTCGCTATCCGCGGTCTCGACCAGCGGAAACGTCTCGGCGAGCGTCGTCACGTGCGGGGCATCCCGCACTTCGCCCACGTCGCGGCCGAGCAGGGTGCGGGCGAGCGTCGTCTTGCCCGCGTTGGTGTGCGAAACGAGCGTCAGCGTGATCGTCGTCATGCGGGGGCCGGTCGCGCTCGCGCTACGCGAGTGCCGCGTCGAACGCCGTTTCGGCGGCTGCGACGTCCGGGTGCGTGAGGTCGACGAAGACGACGCCGTAGCCGGCCTCGGTTGCGAACGTGCGCCACAGCGCGCGCCGCTCGTCGTGGCGGCGCGTGTCACCGGCAAGGCGGGCGGCCAGCGCCGCTTCGTCGACGACGACCACGAGTGGCCGCCCGAATCCGGCGAGCGCGGCGAGGAACGCGCCGTGCGCCTCGGGTTCGGGCGTCGCGGTGGCGTTGAAGAGCGCGAGGATCGGGTGCGCCCCTCCTCGCGGCACGTTCAAGGCGAGCGCCTCGTTGCCGTACGCGACCGCGGGAGCGAGTCGCACGCGCACGCTGCCGCCGAGCGAACGCGCGACGAGGCTCGCCAGGACCGCCTCGGCGTCGGCGGCGACCGCGAAGCTGTACGGCACCGCGTCGACCACGACCGGACCGTTCTCGAAGCCACGCAGGAGGCGCGCGAAGTACGGATCGCCCAGGTCATCGACCAGGTGCCGTGCGCGGTGCCGCTCGACGAGTCCACAGATGCCGGCGAGCAGGAGCCGCGGGGCGACGACGACGACGGCGAGCGTTGCCGCCATGAGGTGCAGCCACAACGCCGCGTTCTCGCTCGCCGGGGCGCGAATGGCCGCCACGTGCGCCACATCGGGGACGGCCAGTCGGGTCACCCACGCGCCGGGCGCGTAGAACACGGCGACGATCGCGCGCACCGCGTCGGAGTCGAGGAACGTGCTCTCCCACGTCGCGCGATACTCGAGACCGAGCCCGCGCACGTACAGCCCGGCGATGACACCCAGCGCGAGCACGGCGGAGGCGACGTGCAACAGGCGCGCGGCGCGCACCGCGTACAGCGGTCCGGCGCGCGCGACCCAGTCGTCGGTGAAGGCGGCAAGCGCGCGGGCGGTGGTGTCATCGCGCCCGCGGCGCACACGCCGGGCGCTGCCGGAGAGCCACACGACCGCGCGGCGCAGCGGGCCGGGCGTCGCATTCGCTCCGTAACGCACGACGAAGCCGGCGGCGAGCACGAGATAGACCGCGAGATTCCACACCACGAGCGGCAGCACCGGCGACTGGAGGATGTTGATCCGGTGCGCGCCACCGATGAGGTTTCCCATCGCGCCGACCGCCAGTGCGGCGAGTGCGAGCGCGGCACCCACCCACGGCCGCCAGCGCCAGCCGCGCGCAAAGCGCAGCACCACGTCCCTGCGCTGGTGCAGACGCTCGCCGGCGAGTCGCGCGCGGGTTGCGATGAACAGCGCCGGGTCCGCCCCATCGCCCACGACCTCGGCCGCGGCGCGTGTGGCCCACGCGCGATCGGCGTCGGTCCACGCCACGCGCTCGCGGTCGGCCGTCTCGATCGCGCGCAGTGCGGTGACGGCAAGGGCGGTACGTTCATCCATGGCGACGGGATCCGCCGCCATGATGCCCGAAACGCTACGCCCCGCGCCGGCGCGGCGGCAGGGCAGGCGCGGTGAGCACCGGCCGGGGGCCGAAATCCGGCACGCTGGGGGCGGCCTTGGCGGCGAGATCGAGCGCGGTGGCGAGCGCCACATCGAGCTGGCGATCGCGTCCGGCGCGGGCGTCCTGCGGCGCGTTGTCGACCTCGATCGTGGGATCGGTGCCGTGGTTCTCGACACCGAAGCCCACGTCGCGGAACCAGAACGAGAACTCGGGCTGCGTCGTCTCGGTACCGTCGACGAGGCGGTGGCGCGGCCAGATGCCGATCACCCCGCCCCACGTGCGAGTGCCGACGAGCGGGCCCAGCTGCATGAGCTTGAAGTTGTGCGAGAAGATGTCGCCGTCGGAGCCCGCGTGCTCGTTGGTGAGGGCGACGACCGGGCCGGCGACCGCCTCGTCCGGGTACGGGTGCGGCTTCGTCCAGCGCGCGAGATCGTAGCCCGTGCGCTTGCGGGCGATCTTCTCCAGCAGAAGTTGCGAGACGTGGCCGCCGCGGTTGTAGCGCAGGTCGACGATGAGCGCATCGCGATCGCATTCGCCGCCGAAGTAGCGATGGAATTCGGCAAAGCCCGCCGACTGCATGTCGGGCAGGTGCAGGTATCCCACACGCCCGGCGCTTGCCGCGTGCACATGCGCGCGATTGGCCTCGACCCACTCGCGATAGCGTGCCGGCACCTCGTCGGCGAGGGTCGTCACCGTCACCGCACGCCGACCTTGCGCACTTTCGAGGGTGAGTTCGACCCTGGCGCCCGCCTGGTGGACGAGCAGGGCCTGCGGTGGCACCGTGGCGCGGACGGGCTGGCCGTTGACCGCGACGATGCGCTCGCCGACGCGCGCGGCCACGCCGATCGCATTGAGCGGCGAGTCGGCGAGCGGGTCCCACGCGTCGCCGGCCACGATCGACACGATCTCGAAACCGTCGCCGTCGGCGGCAAGGCGCAAGGTCGCGCCGAGATGGCCGAGCGCCCAGCGCGGCGGCTGCCGATGGTCGCCACCCATCTCGTAGGCATGCGACGTGCCGAGCTCGCCTTGCATCTCCCAGATGAGGTCGGAGAGTTCGCCGCGCGTGGCGACGCGCGCGATGAGCGCCTCGTACTTGGCATGGACGCCGTTCCAGTCCACCCCCGACATGTCGGGCGTCCAGAACTGGTCACGCTGCAGGCGCCAGACCTCGCGCAGCATCTGCTTCCACTCGGCGACGGGGTCGACCGCCGCCCGGATGCGCTCGAGGTCGAGCCAGCCGCTGGCGCGACTCGGGGCGCTGTCCTGCGCCTGCGGCCCTTCGAGCTTGCGGTTGGCGGGAATCGCGCGCAGCCGCTTGCCATCGCGCACGACGAGAGTCGTGGCGTCCGGTGCGAGGTCGAAGGCCTCGACGCGCTCGGCGATGGTCTCGACGCGCGACGTCGCGAAGTCGAACAGTTCGAGCCGTCCGGGACCTTCGCCATGACCACCCCGCCCGTGCGCGCCGACGATCGGCAGCACGGTCCAGATCACCTTCTTGCCGTCGACGCCGGCGATCTGGCCGAAACGATTCTCCGCCACCGGAAACGGCGCCACGCGGCGGGCGAGCCCTGCGACGTCGACGCGCACCGTGACCGCCTCGGCGGCGTCGGCGCCATCCTTCGCGGGTGTGTCCGCGTCGGCCGCACGCAACCCCCGCGGCGTCGGCTCGAACGGTGACGCCGCGTCGGCGGCGAGCGCCACGAGGTACGGCCGTCCGGCGCGGGGAAAGGAAAGCTCGAACTGCACCGCGTCGTACACCGGATCGAACGTGCGCAACGACAGGAAATAGAGGAACTTTCCGGTCGGATCGAAGGCCGGCGCGTAATCGCGGAACTCGGGCTGCGTGGCGAGCACGAGGACCTTGTCGTCCACGCCGTAGAGCTTGATCGCGACGTGCCGGGCGTCGGTCCAGTACGTGTAGGCGAGCCACTTGCCGTCCGGCGACCAGGCAAGGTCTTCGGTGCGCCCGTGCTCGCTGCGGTCGATCACCGCGTGCGCCCCGCTGGCGACGTCACCGACGATCACCTCGTTGCGATGGTTGCCGATGGCGACGAGGCTGCCGCGTGGCGCCGCTTTCATCGCGATCGCGCGGCCGATGTCCCAGGGCTGCACCTTGGCACCTGCGGCGGACGCGACGTGCACGCGCTCCTCGCCGGTGGCGTCACTCACCGCCACCACCGTGGTGCCATCGGCAAGCCACTGCCCGTGGCGATGCCGGCTCGCCTCGGTGCTGCCGACCTCGCGTACGGGGCCCTCCCACAGTGCCATGGTGAAGAGCTTGCCGCGAACGTCCAGTGCGACGCTGTGGCCCGCCGGATGCACGTGGAATCCGCCCAGATAGTCCCCTGCGGTGACGAACTTGCGCGCCGCCTGCGGGCGCGAAGTCGGCACCTCGATCGGCAGCTCGCGCGTGCTGTCGCCACGCGGATCGTAGAGCCAGATCGCAGCGCCGCACTGGTAGACGATGCGCGTGCCGTCGGTTTGCGCGAAGCGCGCGTAGAAGTCGTCGTGGTCGGTGTGGCGCACGAGGTCCGTGCCCGCCGGGGTCACCGAATAGAGGTTGCCGACACCTTCGGCGTCGCCGATGAAGTAGACGCGATCGCCGATCCACATCGGACTCGTGATGTTGCCGGCGAGCTCGCTCATGCGGCGGAACTCACCGCTGCCGTCGGCGTCGATCCACAGGTGCCCCGCGGTACCGCCGCGATAGCGCTTCCAGCGCGCGGGATCGGCGGTGTTGCGGCCGATGACGAGGGCGCCTCGCGGCCCGTAGGCGAGATGATTGACCTGGCCCCAGGGCAGCAGCTCCGGCAGCCCGCCCGCGATGTCGATGGTGTGCGCGCGATAGTTGCGGAAGAAGGGTTGCCCGTGCGTCGTCACGAAGAGGATGCGCCCGTCGGGGGTCCAGCCGCGCACCATCACGTCGGGACCGAGCCAGGTCATCCGTCGCGCCGGACCCCCGTGCGCGGGCATGAGATACACCTCGGGATGCAGCTCGTCGCGGCCGACGAAGGCGAGCCACTTGCCGTCCGGCGAGAGCGCCGGCGTCGACGGCTCGCCCGAACCCGCGGTGAGCCGGGACGCCACGCCGCCTTCGGCGCCCACGCGCCAGAGGTCGTCGTCGCACACGAATACGATGTCATCGCCGCACAGCGTGGGTTGGCGCAGGTAGCCTGGGATCATGGGGGTTCCCGTGGAAAGGACGACGCGCCCCGGCCTCGTGAGCCGGGCGCGGCGGATACGGATGGGAAGCGAATGGTAGCCGAGCGCGGCGGCTGGCGTGGCCTGCGGCGCGACGAGTCGCGATGAAGCCCGACGGGCGACGTGTTGCGGCGATGGACCCGCCGCGCGAGGCGCCTAGCCGCGCGCGGCCCCGTGCATTCCGGCGAGCGGCGCCCGGCGCAGGAACGTGGCGTCGCGCCCGAGAATGAACTTGAGCAGATCGTCGAGCACCGACTCCTCGATCGCCTGGCTGTGAAATTCGAGGGCGACCCGGTCGAAGCGATCGACGTTGACGAGCGGCACCGTGACGATGCCGGTGACGTAGTCGACGTGAAACGACACCTTGGCGGGGATCGCGGGCGGGACGGTGATGACGCACTTGCGCACGGTGCCCTCGTGATCCTCGACGCGACGACAGGTGTATTGCAATCCGGCGTCGTCGAGCGCCTTCTCGGCCATCTGCACGCCGCCGGGAGCGACCTCGATGGTGAGCGGGCGGGCTGCGGCGATCTCGTAGTAGATGTTGATCTCGTCGATCACCGGAAACCCGACGACCCGCCGCTCGTGCTGCCCGACGTAGCCGCGACCGAACCGCGGCGCCTCGAACGCGAGCCCGTGCCCGACGTCGAAGCGATGCGCGATCGCCGGCTTGACCCCATCGAGATAGGAGAACGCCTTGTCGAGCCACTGGTAGGCGTGACGCAGGCGCTTGTCGATCGCCTCGTAGCCCTCCACCTCGGAGCGATCGTCGTGTGTCTTGCGGCTGGACTCGTACTGGACGCGCAGTTCATCGAGGAGCGATGGCGACGTGGACATGAACGAGGCCCTCCGATGCGCGATGGCGCGGGGCTGACGCTGCGGATTCTAATCCGCAATGCGTCCCGACACGCAACGTGCCGCGACCCGCGACGGACCTCACCGATCGCGCCTCGGCACCACGCGACACGGCGGCCGCGTCGTGGTCACGACGGGCCGCGGCGCCACCAGCGCGGGCGCGCCGGCGGCACCGACGTGTCCGCCCGCGCGGGCCGGGTGCCGTCGGGCGCGACATCGGCGTCGGCCGGATCGGTGCTGCGCAGGAACGTACGCGCGTGCAGGCCGAACGTGCGCAGCCGCTTCAGCGCGGTCTCGGTGACGTGGAAGCTGCCGTACCAGCGATACGCGACGACCAGCGTGACGGCGACGAGCAGCACAATGAGCAGGATCGGCTGCCGCAGCACGAGGGCGACGCCGAAGGCGGCGGCGACCCAGGTGATTCGCTCGCGGGTGAGGAAGATCGCATTCGTCCCCTGCGCGGCCTCGATGCGGGCAAGCGCGCGCTGCGTCTGCGTGGCAAACGACGCAAGACGCGCCGCGAAGCCGCGCAGGCGCAGCGTCTCGGGTGCCGGATCGTCGAGGCGCTCGACGGTGGTGCAGGCGCGCTGGAGGGCGTCGAAGCTGCGCAACAGGTCGTGCAAGGTCTCGCTCGGCAGATCGTCTTCGACCTTCGGCGAGAGCGCGAGGATGCGCGCGGCGTGGCCGCGCAACTCGTCCTGCGCGGCGAGCCGCAGGCGCAGGCGGGCCGCGGCGCGCGCGGCTTCGCGCCGCTTCCCCTGAGCGGCGGCATCGCGCGCCTGCGGCAGGACCGCGGCGGCGACGAGGATGGCGGTGACCTCGTCGTTGGCCTCGTCGAAGGCGGCCTCGAACCAGGGACAGTATGCGGCGAGTTCACCCCGCGCGGCGCGCACCTCGCCGCGCAAGGTCGCGACGTACGCGGGATCGGCCAGTGCCATCACGAGTCCGGCATTGACCGCGCTGCGCGGCGGCAATTCGAGACGGCCGGACACGGCATACATGAGTTCGTCGATGTCGACGACTTCGTCGCTGGCCACGTTGCGCGGCCGCCGCGCAGCGGCGTCATGGGCCTCGCGCACGCGCTCCCAACCCGCGACGAAGCGCTCCCACGCGGCGGCCCACGCGGCGGCGAGCTGGCCCAGCGCGGGGACGCTCGCCGCAAAACTCGCGAGGACGTCGTCGCGCACGAGCGAGTCGAGCCAGTCGACGGCGGCCGCATCGCCACCGGCACCGGCACGGGCGGCCGCCTGCACCGCCTCGACCGTCACCGGCGAATCGCGCCAGATCGCCGGCAGCTCGGGGGCGGCCGCGACGAGGAAGCGCAGCAGCCGCCCGTCGTCGGACAGGTCACGCCGGTCCTGCACATCGCGCAGCGTGCGCAAGAGGTTGTAGTCGTGCAGTTCCTGCTCGACCCAGCGCGCGATGACACCGCGCGTGAGATCGCGCCGGGCCGCATCCCAGTGCCGCGCCAGGGCGATCGCGAGCTCCGCTGCGGTCGTCGCCGTGGCGCTGCCGATGCGATACGGCCGGACGCCTGCCGCCGGCACGTCGGTGTCCGGCCCCGCCTCGAGCGTCGGATCACCCTCGAGCCAGCGCGTCACCTCGGCGTCACCGAAACGCCGCTTGGGGTCACGCAGGAGCAGGCCCCGGCACAGCAGCCGCAACCGGTCGTCGAACACGCCACGCACGTCGATCGGGCGCGTCGCGAGCTGGTAGTTCATGACCTGCTCCGACAGTCCGTCGAACGGGTGGCGTCCGCTCGCGGCCTCGAGCACGATCATCCCCAGCGACCACCAGTCCGATTTCGCGTCGAGCACACCGGTCAACACCTCCGGCGCCGCGTACCGCGTTGTGCGCGCGACGCTCGTGAAGTGCTGCGTGGCCGCGCTGAACGAGGCGATGCCGAAGTCGGTGAGGGCGAGCTTCAGGGGCGACGCGGTGCGCACGAGCACGTTGTCGGGCTTGAGGTCGCGATGCAGGATGTGCTGCGCGTGGATGCCGCGCAGCGCCTCACCGATCTGCTGCACGATGCAGCGAATGTCGGATGCGGGCAGCGGCCCGCGACGCAGCAGCGCCTCGAGCGTGCCACCGGGCACGTATTCGAGGATCTCGTAGGCGACGCCGTCCGATACGCCGTGGTCGAGGATGCGCACGACGGTGTCACCTACGGCGTTGGCGAGAATCTCGAGCAAGCGCACGTCCGGCTCGATGCCGCGCCGATACAGCTTGGCGACGACCTTGTCGCCGCTCTCGCGGTCGACGACGAGGAGGAGGTCGGCTTCGCTGCCCGTGGCGGGAAAGGCCTCGATCGTGCGATACCGGTCGCGCAGCACGCGCGGCAGCGGGCGGGCGCCGGCGAGGTCGGATTCGTCGCGCAGCGGACGGTTGCAGTACACGCAGCGCGTGGCGGTGACCGGATTGGGCTGCGCGCAATCGGCGTACGGACAGACGATGTCAGTCGGCGCCGACGCTACCTCGACCGCGGTGATCCCGTCCTGCGTGGTGACGGCGGCGCCGGTGGCGGCAGGCCCGGCAGGCTCGACTGGAACGACGTCGGCGATGGCAGCGGTGACGTCGGTCGCGGCAGAGGTCTGCGCGGCAACGGTCGCGGCGGTGACGTCGACCGGCGCTGGTGGTGTTTGCAGCGTGAAGTCGACGCCGGCGAGCGAGGCACCGCAGGCGCAGCGCGTGCGCTCCGGCGGACTGACCGCATCGCAGACCGGGCAGATGCGAACGTAGGTGGCGCGCGCGGGCTCGGCGGGAGGACCTAGCGACGCCACGAGACCTCGGTGAGCGTGAGGCCACGCTCCGCGCACAGCGCCTCGACCCGCGCCATGTCACCGCGGTCCGGAATGCCGATCATCCAGACGCGGCCGCCGTCGATGGCCGCCTGCATGCGCTTGTCACCGCCCGCGGGCCTGTCGACATAAGGCAAGTAGCGCTCGCGGCCGCGGGCGGAAAGCGGAACGAGCGTCTGATTGGCAGACCCGCGCCAGAGGTTTGCCGGCGGCAGCCGATCGACGTACGGCTCGGGAATGACGGCGTCGAGGCGCGCGAGGAGCCTTGCGTGCTCCTTCTGGAGACGGCGCAGCGGGTAGCCGCTGTAGCACAGGATGTCGAAGTCGAGCTCCTGCTCGCGCCGCCACGCGGCGAGACCGGCGAGGAAGGCATCGAGCGCCGCCGGCTGGTCGAAAGGCTCGCCGCCGCTGATCGTGATGCCGTCGGCGGTGCCGCGCGAGACGTCGCGGCACCAGGCGATGAGGTCGGCCACCGCGATGCGCTTGCCCGGGTCGCGCGGCCAGGTGTCCTGCGACACGCAGCCGTGGCAATGGATCGAGCAGCCCTGCACCCACACGCCGATGCGCCGGCCGGGCCCCAACACGGTCACCGGCCAATGCGCCTTGTTGACCTCGAGCATGGCGCGCCGGCCCGAGGCCGCCGCGGGCCGCGGCGCCGATGGCCTCGCGCGACCGACGGTCTTGCGCGCCGCGCTCACGCGAGCTCCACCGTCATGATGCGATTGGCGTCTTCGGCCATCGCCTTGACCACGACCTCCGTGCGCCCTTCGAGCGGGAGACGGAAGAGCGCCCGGGCGAGCGGATTGACGAACAGCGATTCCAGGCGATTGCCGATGCCGCGCCCGCCGTTGGCGAGATCCTTCGTGCACAGTTCGCGCAGCCGATCGCGCACCTCGGGCACCACCACGAGCTCGATCTTGTGCTCCTCGCGCACGCGATTGGCCACGTTGCGCAGCATGCCGTCGAAGATGAGCTCGCCCACCTCGGGGGTGATGAAGCCGAAGACGACGATGTTGTCGCCGATCCGGTTCAGGATCTCCGGACGCGACAGGCGAAACTTGAAGTAATCCTGGATCGCGGTGCGCACGCGGCTTTCGACCACCTCGGGCGCATCCCCCGGGGAGACGCTTTGCACCCGCCGGCCATGGTCGTCCTCGACGAAGATGCCGAGATTGCTCGTGAAGACGAGGACCGCCTCGGAGAAGTACGCCGTCTCGCCGCGGCCGTCGGTGAGGCGGCCGTCTTCGAGGATCTGCAGGAACTTGTCGAGGATGCGCGGATGCGCCTTCTCGATCTCGTCGAAGAGCACGACCGAGAACGGCTTCTCGCGCACCGCGTTGGTGAGCTCGCCGCCGGCGTCGTAGCCGATGTAGCCGGGTGGCGCCCCGAGCAGGCGCGCGCCCGTGTGCTCCTCGGCGAACTCGCTCATGTCGAAGCGGATGTATGCGCGCTCGTCGCCGAAGACGAGCTGCGTCAGCGTCTTGGCGAGTTCGGTCTTGCCCACGCCGGTCGGCCCGGCGAAGAACAGCACGCCGCGTGGCCGGTTGCCCGAGGAGCGCGCCTGCGCCCCGGTCAGCCCCATCACCGACCGCATGAGGATGTCGATCGTCTTGGTCACCGCGGCGCGCTGCCCCTTGACCCGTTCCTCGATGAACGGCAATGCCTCGGCGATGCGGGCGCGCAGGTAGTCCTTCTTCCAGGGATTCTCGGTGGCGCCAACCTTGAAGCACTGGACCGCGTCGTCGACGTCGGTGAAGCCGAAGCCCAGGCGATCGGCGAGTTGTGCGATGTCGGCGAGCGCAACGAGCGGCAGGCCGTCGGTGCGCTGCGCGAAGTCGCGCGCGAACTTCTCTTGCGCCGCGGGTTCGCCGCCCTCGTAACCCGCGAAGAGGTTGCCGAGCGAGCGCGCGGCTTCGAGCCGCATCTCGTAGTCGGGAAGGCCCAGATTGAGCATCGCCACGCGCGTGGAGTCGAGCACGAGCCACGACGGGAGATCCTGCGTGCGGTTGGCGAGCCAGAGGGTGGGATTGAAGCGCGCCTTGCCGTTGCGGGTCGTGATGTCCGCACCTTTCGGCACCACCGGATGCGCGGTGAGCGAGATCCGCTCGGCCGCGACGAAGAAGCGGTGCTCCGCGGCGTCGAGCTGGTTGGGCGAGCGCGCGAGGCGTGAGGCGAAGTCGATGACGAGGGCGCAGCGGGCGTCGCGCATCGTCGCCACCTTGCGCATCGTGCCGATGAGGTTTTCGAGGCTCATCGGCATCGCGCCGTCGGTGAGCTTCAGGTCGAAGAGCGTGGTGGCAAGTTCCACCACGGCAGGCTCGTTCGGATACGGGCGCAGCCCTTCGACCGGGTCGTAGACGAGCAGGAAGCGATAGTCGAGCGGCGCGAGGTGCACCCACAGGCAGCGCAGGAGCGGCGCGAGCGTGACGCTTCCCTCGAATGGCGTGAGGAAGGTGTCGCGGATGTTGCCCGCCAGCACGAACTGCGAGCGGATCGGCGTGAGCCGGGTGAGGTCGGCGATCCAGCGCGGCGCGGCGGGCGTCGTGCTCACGGCAGGCGGCGTGCCCGCGGCGCGGGCTCGGTGCGGGTCGGTTCCGCAGCCGCGATCTTGGGCAGGCTTGCCGCGTCGACGACCTGGACCGGGACGGCGCCCGCATCGAGCCGGCGCGTCACGTCGAGCGCGAGGCCGCGCGCGGCGAGCGTCGCCATGAGGCGTGGGAACTCGGCGCACCAGCGATCCTCGGCCAGCGCATCCTGACGCCTTCGCTCGGCGTTCTCCTCGTCGCCGCGCGCGCGCACCACGTTGAAGTTGACCGTCCGCTCCGCGGGTGCCACGCGCAGCCGCACGAAGTAGTTGTCCCATCCGGCGCGACGAAAGTGCACCGCCCCGCCGTCGGCAAAAAGCGTCGCCTCGATGTCCTCGACCTCGTAACCCAGGTCGCGCAGCGATTCCTCGAGCACCGTCGCCGCGGCCGCCGTCGCCCGTTGCTCGCTCGCGGCGGCGGCCTCGTCGAGGACGTCTTCGGCGGCCTTGCGCAGCTGCGCGTCGAGCCGGGCGGTGCCGGCCACCACCGCTTCCAGCGCGAGCAGGAGCGGCGCCGGTGCATCCGCCGGCAGCGCCGCAAGGAGTCTCGTCGCTGCCGCGGCGTCGGCCGCCTGCGCGGCGCGCGCGTCGCGCTCGAGCTGCACCGCGCGGCGCAACTCGGTGGCGAGCGCCTCGGCGCGCTCGACCGAAGGCGCCAGCACGATCCGCCGCGCGAGCGCCTCCAGCGCCGAAGGAAGTGTGGCGCCGGGCGCAAGCTCGAGACGCGCGAGCACGCGGGCGGCGGTCGCCCGCAAGCGCTGCGCGTCGGCTGCCGGCAGATGGGCACGCAGCTGCCGCTGCACGACGTGCAAGGCGAGCACCTCGTCGACCGTCGGCGCCTTCGTCGTTGCGGCCAGCACGCCGCGCAACTGCTCCGCGTAGCCCGCGCTCGCGCCCGCCAGCGCGGTTTCGAGCGCAAGCGCCGCCGCTTCGAGCTCGCGCAACCGGGCGGCAAGCGCCGCGTCGTCCGCACCCGCCTCGACCGCGGCGGGCTCGGGCGGCAGCGTCGCCGCGAGCCCGGGCACGTCGCCGGCGAGCGAACGCAGCCGCGCGACCCGCGCCTGCTGCCGCTCGACCTCGTGGGCCAGGGCGGCAAGGCGCTCGATGCGCGCGGCGCGCTGTCCTTCGCGAGCCGCGGTGAGCGCTGCCTCGCGCTCGGCCAGCTGCGCGAGCACCGCGTCGTATTCGCGGCCCATCGCGCGCGCCTCCTCGATCGCGCGGACGGAAAGCGACAAGAGCGCCTCGGTGAGGATGAATCCCGCGGTGATGGGCCCACTCATGATCGTCGCATTATTCCATCCCTCGCCGTGGGGGTCATGGCGCGCACCGCCGGGAAGGCACCCGCGGAGCACGCCCGTGCGAGGTCAATGCGCTACGACAAGCAGGAAGCACGCCGGCCCGGTCGCGGCGACGCATGGCCAGGGGTACGCGCTCCCGGTGACGGCGTGCACGTGCGGTCGACGACGCACGCGCGCGCGTCGGGCACGGGTCAGCGCCGCGGCGGCGCCGTGCTGCCGCGCAGCACGATCTCGAACGGCAGCGTGCGGGATGACTCACCGAAGCGCCCCTCGAGCCGGGCGATCACTTCCTCCCCGGCCGCGCGGCCCACCTCGACGACGGGCGTGCGGATGCTCGTCAGCGGTGGCGTTTGCGTCGCTCCGAGGTCGGTGTTGTCCACACCGGTGATCGACAGGTCGTCGGGAATGCGCACACCCGCTTCGCGGCACGCGAGCATCCCCCCCACCGCGAAGACGTCGTTGGTGCACACCACCGCCGTCGGCCTTGGGCGACGCGCGAGAATCTCGTGCATGAGGCCGGCTGCCGCGTAAAGGTCGATGGGACCGTAGCGCGCGTCGGCCTCGTCGAGGGCGAGCCCGGCCTGATGGAGCGCCGCACGCATCCCCGCGCCGCGCTCGGTCGCCCGGTCGTTGCCGGCCACCGGTGCCGAGAGCAAGCCGAAGTGCCGGTGGCCGAGCCCGACGAGGTACTGCGTCATCGCAAACGTCGCGGCCCGGTTGTCGAAGCCCACCGTCGGATGCCGCCGCATCGGATCGACACCCCAGGTCAACACGTACGGCTTGCCGTGGCTTGCGAGCAGCGTGAACAGCGCCGGGTCATGATGGACTCCCACGAAGACGAACGCGTCCACGCCGTGGCTCACGAGCTGCTCGGTGACCCGGACCTCCTGCGCGAGGTCGTAGCGATGCTCGGCCAGCACCATCGCGTAGCCCGCGGCGTCGAGCACCGCCTGCAGCGCGCTCGTCGTGCGCGCATACAGCGCGTAGTCGACCGAGGGCACCACCGCGCCGACCATCTGGCTGCGCCGGCTGCGCAGCGCCCGCGCGGCACCGTGCGGCACGTAGCGCAGCTTGTCGATCGCCTGACGGACGCGTCCGAGCGTTTCGGGGTCGACTTGTTGCGGCAGGTTGAGCGCCCGCGAGACGGTTGCGGTGGACACGCCCGCGAGCCGCGCCACGTCCTTGGCCGACGAACGCGGCGGAACGTCGCTGCCGTGGCCTGGGAGGTCGCCGATGCCTTCGCCCATGGCGGGCAAGGATACGCTGCCAGAAATCGATTGCAAGGTGGCGCGCCGGGGGTGAGGCCCGGCCATGCCCCGATGCAACTATTGACACGAGAATCGATTCCCATGATCCTTATGTAAACGAATACATGGAGAGTGCATGAGTTCCGTGACGCCGGCGCGGCGACGTTTCATCGGCAGCTGCCTGCTCCTGGGCGGCGCGGCATCGCTTCGTTTTGCGGCGAGCGCTTGGGCGCAAACCTGGCCCACGCGGTCGATCCGCCTGGTGGTGCCGTGGGCTCCCGGCGGCCTCGTCGACAGCGGTGGTCGCATCATCGCCGAGGCGCTCACCCGGTCACTCGGGCAGTCGGTCGTGGTGGAGAACGTCTCGGGGGCTGCCGGCACCCTCGGCGCCGAGCAGGTGGCGCGCGCCAACCCGGACGGCCACGTGCTGCTGATGGCGACGAGTTCGCTCGCCATCGACGCCGCGGGCGGGCGCAAGACCCACTACGACCCGCGCAAGGACCTGCTGCCGGTCGCGATCGTCGCGGACACGAACAACGTCGTGGTCGTCCCGATCGACTCGCCGATACGCTCGATCCAGGATCTCGTGGCCGCGGCGAAGGCGAAGCCGGGAGGACTCGAATACGGCACTCCGGGGATCGGCAGTCCGGCGCACCTTTTCAGCGAGCTCTTCGCACAGACCGCGCAGGTGCAGATGCTGCACGTTCCCTACAGTCGCAGCCCGGCGATGAACGACCTCATCGCCGGCCGCCTCGCGGTGATGTTCGCGACCATTCCGGCGGCGACACCGCAGATCAAGAACGGCAAGCTGCGCGCGCTCGCCGTCACCGGTGCGACGCGCTTCCCCACGCTGCCGGACGTCCCGACCGTGATGGAAGCAGGACTCGCGGGCTACAGTGCGGGACAATGGCTCGGCGTCTTTGCACCGGCGCACACGCCGGCCGACGTCGTACGCAGGCTGAACGACGAGATCAACAAGGCGGTCAAGACGCCCGCCATCGCACAGCAACTCGTGGATCGCGGAATGACGCCGCTCACCATGACACCCGACGAGTTTGCGAAGCTCTTCGCCGACGACGTGCGCAAGTGGTCCGCCGTGATCCACGCCGCAGGCATCAAGCTCGAGTAAGACCCGGCATCGCGTTGTCATGAGCGACCCGGTGGCCCCCAACATCGTCTTGCTGATGGCGGACCAGCTCACGCCGTTCGCCCTGCCGTTCCACGGCCATCCGCTCGTGCAGACGCCGGCGTTATCCGCGTTGGCGGCGCAGGGTGCGGTGTTCGATGCGGCGTACTGCAATTTTCCGATCTGCGCGCCGTCGCGTGCATCGCTCCTCGCCGGGCGCATGCCGCACGCGATGGGCGTGTTCGACAACGCGAGCGAGTTTCCTGCCGAGATCCCGACGATGGCGCACTACCTGCGTGCGGCCGGGTACCGGACGATCCTCGCCGGCAAGATGCATTTCGTGGGGCCGGACCAGTTGCACGGCTACGAGGAGCGGCTCACGACCGACATCTACCCTGCCGATTTCCTCTGGGTCCCCGACTGGTCCAAGGGGCCCGCGTACCGGCCGACCGGCGTCGGCATGGGGCACGTGGTCGACGCGGGACCTTGCGTGCGCAGCATGCAGATCGACTACGACGAGGAGACGGCGCACACCGCGGTGCAGAAGATCTACGACCTCGCTCGCGAGCGAACGGCGCCGTTCTTCCTGACGGTGTCGTTCACGCACCCGCACCCGCCGTTCGTGGCTCGCCGGCACGAGTGGGATCAATACGCCGACGTCGATATCGACCCGCCTCGCGTGCCGGCGATTCCGTACGCCGAGCTCGATCCGCATAGCCAATGGCTCTACGTCGCTCACGGCCAGGATCGGCACACGGTCACCGCCGAACATGTGCGCCGCGCGCGCCGGGCGTACTACGCGATGGTGAGCTACGTCGACGCCAAGATCGGCGAGGTGCTCGCTGCGCTCGCGGCGGCGAGCCTTGCCGACAAAAGCGTGATCGTGTTCTGCGCCGACCACGGCGAGATGCTGGGTGAGCGCGGCATGTGGTACAAGCAGACGTTCTACGAACCGTCGGTGCGCGTGCCGCTCGTGATTCGTGCGCCCGGCGTGGCTCCGTGGCGATACCCGCAGGTGTGTTCGCTCGTCGACCTGCTGCCCACGTTCCTCGACATCGCGGCGCAAGGGAATGCGCCGGTGGCCCCGGTCGACCCACTCGACGGTCGCAGCCTGTGGCCGCTGCTGCACGGCGACGCGCGATGCGCGCCGGACGAGGCCGTCGCGGAATACTCTTCCGAAGGAGTGATGGCGCCGTCACGCATGGTGCGTCGCGGCCCGTGGAAGTACGTGCTGACCCGCGGCCTGCCGCCGCAGTTGTTCAACGTCGACACCGATCCGCTCGAGCAGCACGATTGCGCGGGACGGCCCGACGTCGCGGCGATCGAGCGCGAGCTTCGCGATCGTGTGCTTGCCGACTGGAATCCCGACATCGTCGACGCGCGCATCCGCGCGAGCCAGCAGCGGCGCCTCTTCCTGCGCGACGTCGCGCTGCGAACGAGCGCGTTTCCAGCGTGGAACTACGAGGCCCGTCGCGGGGATGCGCAGCGCTACGTGCGGCCCGCCACGGCAACGGGCCCCGTCGGCGCCAAGCCGCGCCTGCGTTTTCCGTACGTGACGCCGACCCCACCCGATCGGAGCGCCGAATGATCACTCGCCGCCGATGCGAAATGGGATCGTCTGCATGAACTGCCGCGCTGCGGTAGCCCGTTCGAAACCCAAGGAGGATGCGATGAGCAAGCAAGACAGGATTGGACCGGTGCGGCCGTCGCGGCGCCGCGTGATGCAGCAGGGCGCCGCGCTGTCGGCGGCAGGCATGCTCGGGGCGCCGTTCGCGTCATCCGCGTTCGCGCAGGGTGACGAGCTCGCGCCGTACCGTAGCGCCAAGATCGACTGGAAACAGGCCGCCGGTCAGGAAATCACCGTCGCCGTGATTCCGGCGAGCTACTTCGAAAACCTCATCTCGCTGCAGCCGCAGTTCGAGGCGCTCACCGGGGTCAAGGTTCGCTTCGAGAAGGTCCCACCCGGCCAGATCCGGCAGAAAGCCGTGCTCGACCTGTCGTCGAAGACCGCGACGTACGCCACGCACGCCGCCGATCCGATGTACTTCCCGCTCTATGTCGCCAACAAGTGGGTCGACCCGCTCGACAGGTACCTTGGCGACGCGAAACTCACCGACCGCGCATGGTTCAACTACGACGACATCATCAAGGCGTGGCGCGAGGCCGACTCGGTCGACGGGAAGCCATACGGGATTCCCTACGACGGCGAAGTGACCGTGCAGGTCTATCGCAAGGATCTGTACGACGCCAAGGGTCTCAAGGCGGCGGACACCCTCGAGCAGCTCGTCGCCAATGCCAAGGCGTTGAACGACCCCGGTAACCGGATGTACGGCCTTGCGCTGCGTGGCTTCGCGGGTGCCGGCCAGAACATGTACATCTACCCGTCGATCTTCCGCAGCTTCGGCGGCCAGTGGTTCAAGGACAAGGTGCTCACGGTGAACTCGCCGGAGGCCGTCGCCGCGCTCACCTGGTATGTCGACACGTTGAGCGCTTACGCCCCGCCGGCAGTGCGCAACTGGAACTGGCCGGACATCGCCGACGCCTTCTCGCAGGGGACGGTGGCCGCGTACATCGACGCCCACTCGTCGGCCGCGGTCATCACCAATCCGGAGAAGTCGAAGGTCGTCGGCAAGATCGCGTACGCGCGTTGGCCCAAGGGGCCCTCGGGCAAGCGGGTGACTTCCATCTGGAACTGGGGGTTCCCGATCAACGCGGCGCTGTCCGACAAGGCCAAGGCGGCGACGTGGCTGTTCATCACGTGGGCGGCTTCGGCGGAGACGCAGGCGCGCACGTCGTGGAAGTTCGCGGGACCGGCGAAGCGCTCGGGCATCAACCGCGTTTCGCTGTGGAAGTCGCCGGAGTTCGCGGCGGCGATGAAGGGTGCCGGCGACAATTTCATCCCGGCCGCGCTCGAATCGCTCGAGCACGACACCGACGTCGACTGGCGCCCGCGCGTCCCGCAATGGCCTGCGATCGGCGACACCATGGCGACCGCGGTCCAGGCGGCGCTCGTGGGGCAGAAGAAGCCCAAGGAAGCGCTCGACGAGGCGCAGGCGCGGATCGCGCAGATCATGAAGGGCTAGGAGGCGTGGCCACACGTCCTGCGCGGTCACTGGCCGCGCAGGAACGCCGCTTCGCGCTCGCGCTCCTCGTGCCGGCGCTCGTCGTGCTGCTCGTCACCACGACGGTGCCGCTCGTCTATCTCGCGTGGACGAGTCTCATGCGGCTCGACCTTGCGATGGCGTACCTGTCGGGCTTCGCGGGCCTCGACAACTACGTGAAGATGGGTAGCGATCCGCGATTCTGGAATTCGCTCGTGCTCACCGGCATCTACACGGCATCGACGGTGATCCTGCAGGTGGTGATCGGGCTCGCCCTCGCGCT
>WBZR01001893.1_pt1 | contig 23845 bp, 25 predicted proteins | sample 5204231 | NCBI WGS metagenome assembly WBZR01 (sample SAMN12412403, study PRJNA552823) | activated sludge metagenome | isolation source: activated sludge from anammox sidestream of wastewater treatment plant... | place: USA: Virginia | collected 2017-08
GGCTATCGCCGGCCACTTCGTCGACATCCGGAAGTGGAAGTAGCCGGAACCAGAGGCGTACCGAGCATCACGAAGTTCACGGAGTCCTCGTTGAATGGACTCCGAAGTTCGAAGAAAGGAATGGCAGGGATACGGGCTCAGAGGGCAGGCTCTGCCGCCCCCGTATCGGCCTGGTAGTGAAGGAACGATGGAGAAGTTTGAGACGGTGAAGGGGCGCGCGATTCCACTGAACCGCGCTGACGTGGATACGGATCAGATCATTTCGAAGGAGTTCTTGAAGCGGATCGAACGGACGGGGTTTGGGCCATTCGCGTTCGACGAATGGAAGAAGGATCCCGAGTTCGTGCTTAACAACCCGGAGTACAAGGGAGCACCGATCATGGTGACCGGGCCGAACTTCGGGTGCGGCTCGAGCCGCGAGCATGCGCCGTGGGCGCTCGAAGACATGGGGCTGCGGGCGATCATCGCGCCGTCGTTCGCGGACATCTTCAGGAACAATTGCGCGAAGATCGGGCTGTTGACGGTGGCGCTCCCGCAGGAAGATATCGACCGGCTCATCGCGCGGGCGGAGGAGCTGCCTTCGAGTGAGCTCGTGGTTGACCTGGCTTCACAGACGGTGGCGACAGCCGACGGGACGTTCTCGCGGCGCTTCGAGGTGGATCCGTTCGTGAAGCACTGCCTGCTCGAAGGGCTCGATGAGATCGGGCTGACGATGCTCGAAGGTGACGCGATCGACGCGTTCGAGGCAAAACGACCGGACCTCTACCCCGTCACGACGGACGCGGCATGAGCAGTGGCGAGCGGCCGTCGCTTCGAAGTGCGCTCTCAAACTGGCGGGAGTATGACGGTGCATTTGGGACGAAGCTGCGGATGGTGCTGCGAAACAACTGGCGGAAGGTTCGAACGCGGAGCAATTGCTGTGGCAATGAGGGCGAACCGGGCTGCTGACAGGTGGCCCATTCGCCCCGTGTGGGCGAGGACGAGGCGCGATAGCCTGAGGGCGTGAAAGCGTCGGCCCGAACCTGGATGGATGCCTGCCCGCAGGATGCCTGGGGTTACTTCGCGAACGTGACAAACCTGGAGCGCTGGGTGCGCAGCGTTTCCCGGGTGCACCTCGAGGGTGATGCGCTGGCCCGGCGGGGGCTCCGGTTCACGAGTTGCTACAGCTCTGGCGGGCGGACGCTGCCGGTCGAGTGGGGAGTGGCGGCGGCGGAACCCTCGGAGGTGCTGGAGTTGCACTGGACGGCGGGGCCATTTCGGTATGCGGGGCGGCTGGTGTTCGCGAATGATGGCAAGGGGACGCGCGTGGACTACACCGTCGACACGGGCGCCAACCGGCGGCTGACACGAATCACACCGGGCATGCTGGGGTTACCCCTCGCGTGGCTGATGTCGCGGCAGATAGGCTCGGACCTGAGGCGGGCGAAGCGTGATGCTGGGGCCGGTACGGCCTGACGTGTCGTGCGTAGACCGGCTCTCCTGTAGGCGGGCCAGTTCGCGCAAGGGCATGCGCGGGGTCATCAGCGTCTCGGGCGGATGGACATTCCCAGCGCAACACCGGGTTTCGGGGGTTGGTGCTCGATCGCTGGCCGCGGGCGTACCAGCCGGATGGCTTCGCGGGCGAGGGTGACGGGCGAGAGGAGCATCTCACGGAGGATGTCGAGGAAGCTGAAGCGGGGACGGATGTGCATGGTGCTCCGGGTACGCACCGGCCTGCCTTTGTGGCGGCCTTTCTGGGGCTGCACGAGGCGGTCGTAGACCTGGGCTATCTGCTGGCGGCGGATGTCCCGGTCGATGGGCCCGTCGGGGCCAGGGATGGCTTCGATGGGGTCGAGGGAGCGGCCGTCCTGGAGGAGGAGCCAGCGGTCGCGAGCGGTTTCAGGGAGGCTAAAGGCGGCGGTACCGACCTCGGTGAAGGTGGTACTGGCAGCACGGATACGTTCGAAGCCGGCCTGGTAGCTCCTGGCCATACTGCCGGACTTGAGATGCACGGTATGGAGCTTGATGCCGTTGGGGATAAAGGGGACGGAGTACGACTCGCAGTCGGAGATGAGCATAATCTCGGTCGGCGGGGCATCGAAGAGGCTCGCGGCGGTGCGGAGGTTGTCGATGGTACGGATGTCATCGAACGCCTGGGCGAGGGCGCGCTCAATATCGGTTGAACCGTCGGGAGTGACGCGCAGGATGCGCGAAGCCAGTTCAGGGAAGGCATCGCGGGTGAGGCAATCGGTGCGCTCATGGACGCGGTTGCCGAAGGTGCGGAAGTAGATATGGGATTTCTCTTCGCCAGCGGTGATGAGGTAGGCCAGCATGAGGGCCTTGGCGAAGATGAGCTTGTTGGCGTCGCGCATCGAGTTGGAGACGTCGAGGAGGGCGTAGACCTTCTGGCGCTTCTTCCGCCCCGGGGGGTCGACGGGTACCTGTTCCTCGATGAGTTCGTCGTACTCCTCGGAGGCGGGAACGCAGCCCATGGGATAGACGCCATTGATGCCACCACTGACGAGCAGATAGTTGAAGAGTGAGCGGGCCTCGGAGCGCATGAGGAGGTCGGGCATCATGACGTTGGGGAAATCGAGGATGTTGCGGAGCGGCTGGACGCACGTGTCGTCGGCCGCGGGGAAAACCATTCGCCGCCGGCGTTCGAGGCGGGTGCGGGTCTCGAATCCCTGTTTGGGCGGAGCAACGAGTGCCATGAGCTCGTCGGGGAGATCGATACCGGGGAGCGGGTGGCCCTCGTGGAGATGACGGGCGATGTTGAGTATCTCGAGCCATGCAGGCGGGAGCTCGGCGACGGTCAGACCGAGGAGGTCGAGGATCCCCCAGCTTTGGAAGAGGGCGGTGATTTCGCCCGGGCGAGGACCGGCGGAGGGCAGCACATCGGAAGGGGGCAGTTCAATTGACACCGGCGTGCTCCATGATGTTGCCAAGGATCTCCTCGCGGAGGGCGTTGACGCGGGGGTTGGCGATCTGCTTGCCCTGGAGGGCGTCGATAAAGGTCTCGTAGGTCACTTCGCGCCAGCTCGACTTGCCGATGAGGGAGAGGAAGATGCGAAGGATGCCGCGGTGGCCTGGCTGGGTTTCGAACGCAGCTCCGTGGAGGTAGAGGTTGAAGGTCTGGGCGACATTGGTGAGCTCATCGACGGCCTGGAGGTCGGCATCGGTATAGCCAGACATGGTGGTCTGAAGGGCCTCCCGGAAGCTCTCCTCGGTGGTGTCGGGGGCTGAGCGGTCGTTGCCGGCGATGGTGGTCAGCGTGTAGCGGAGAGCGGTGAGGTCCTCGGGAATGACCTTCCAACGGTGGTGGAGGAGGGCAGACGCATTGAGAACGTCGCGGCAGGCAGCCTTGGTGCGGGGGCTGACGTAGCTTTCGGTGCGGGGTCCACCAGCGCCGAGGCTGCTTGCCTGCGAGGCCGTCGCTGTTGCACGGAGGCGGACGTAGCGCTCGATGAGCTCGTTCTTGAGGAAAAGGATGGAGTAGGGGGCCTCGATAGTGGTCTCGGGATGATTGCCCTGGACGATCTCGCTGAGCATCTGGAGAACGGCGAGTGGTATGGGATGTTCCGGGGCGACGGCCTTGCCGTGATGCTGGGCATAGGCGAGGTCGATCATCATGTCGTTCAGTGCATCGCCCTGGGGGTCGATGGAGGCCTTGAACATGAAGCGGTCGAGGATCGGCTCACTGATGGCGGTGAGCTTGAGGTGGTTGGTCATGGCGAGTGCGGTGTGGAGGCGGGCGTCCTCCTGCTGCTCGCCCTGGGCGAAGTGGCGCTCGTTGAGGATGCCGAGGAGGGCTTCGAGGACGAGGTCGTTCGCGTTCATGAACTCGTCGAGGTAAGCGAAATCGGCGGTGACGAGTGAATGGGTGGTGTTGTGCCAGAGCTTGCCGCGATGGAAGAGCTCGAGGTCGAGGCCGCCGACGACCGTCTCGACGCGCGTGCCCTGGGTGAAGAGTGCCTTGTAACAGGTACCTTCGAACTGGCGAAAGACGCTCTCACCATAGAGGGACTTCCCTGTGCCGGCACGTGAAATGAGGAGTTGGTGGCGGCGGGTGAGGAGGGCGAGGGCGGTTTGTTGAAGCAGGTGCTGGCGGCCGGGAACAGCATCGGCCACGCGGAGGAGTGCGGCCTTGAACGCCTCGACGGCGTAGGGAAGGTCGAGGTCACCGCCGGTATAGGCGAGTGGCCGCCCATCGGCCGGGATCAGGAGGTTATGGTCCTTCATCGTTCTGCCGGCCCTTTCGGCCTGCTAAAGAGGTGACATGGATATCATGATAGACATGGTCGATGTTGACAATGCGACAAGTCTATCGCCATAGCCAGTGCAACGGAAGGCATTGGCTGGATATCAGGGGCGCATAAGCAGGGAATCGATGCGAGCGATGATGCCGGGCGTGGAGGGTTCATGCGTGGCGAGTTCGAGTGCAGAGCGGGCAGTACCCAGACGCCGGGGATCGCGCTCATCCACGAGCGACCCGGCAACGGCAGCGAAGAGGTCGTGACGGCGGCTGGCGATGATAACGGTAAGGAGATACGCGTAGACTTCAATGGAGCGGAGGGCGGTGATGAAGGAGGTTGCAGCCGGCCCGGCCGGGCCTTCGGGGAGTGCAACGAGAAGGTCACAGATGCCGAGTTGAACGATCTCGCGGCGGTCATGCATGAGTGGCGCGATGAGGCCGGAAGCGACCTCCGGCGGGATACCGGAAATACCGCGAATCGCTTCCGCAACGACCTCGGCAGGGGTGCCGGACGTGTCCTGGAGGACGAAGAGGAGGAGGGCATCCCAGCGATCCTGTGCAGCGAGCACACGGGCTGCCGTGGCAGCAGGCTCACCCGTCATAGCCGAGGTTCGGCGGGGATCGCGTGCGGCCGCGAGGGCAGTGACTGCATAGGCGGCGGCGAGAACGGGATCGAGGCGATCGAGCGCGACGAGGCCGGCGGCGCGAAGAACCGTGGGCGCTGCCGGATCGCCGGGAGTCGGTTCGCAGGTAGTGGCAGCCAGGCGCGCGAGTTCAATGTCCTCACCTGCCAGGAGATCATCGAGGGCTCCGAGGAGCGCGGCCCGCACGAGGCCCCCGGGGTCGCGCTTCGTCCCCGAGGCCATGAGGTCACGAAGACGGCGGACAAGGATCGGGCGGGCAGGGGGCGGGGGCGTGCCCAGCGCGGCAATCGCTGCTTCGACGACGAACGGATCGTCGAAGGACTCGAGGAGTTCGAGCGCGAAGGCGGGGCCAGCAACGGGGTCGCGGCGAAGTGCGGTGAGCCGGTCGAGAGCGCGGCGCGTGGCGGTACGGTCGGATTTCGCCATGCCGAGGATCCTAACAGGGACGCCGGCGAGGGCATGCCATTGCATGGGGAGCCACGTTAGGGCATGGTTCGGCCGTGAGTGAGTACCTCGAGGAGCTTCGCCGGCACTACACGGGGCGTTTCTGGGGGCTCGTCGGGATCGAGATGACGGCGGCCGAGGAAGGGCACGTCGTGGGTTGCGTGGAGTTACGCGACGAGCACCTGAATTCGCACAGCGTGGCTCATGGCGGGGTCATATCGAGCCTGATCGATTCGGTGGCCGGCGGATGCGTGCGGACGCTGCGAACGCCCGACGAGATCCGGGCCCGGCCCCACGTGACGAGCGACCTGCATGTCTCCTACCTTGCGGCTGCGACGGGGGCCAGGCTCGTGGCGGAGGGACACGTGGTGAAGCGGGGACGGACGGCGATATTCATCGAAGTGGACGTGCGTGACGACAGCGGCCGGCTGGTGGCGCGAGGGATGGTCACCTATGTGATCTCGGCGAGTGCACCGGTTCAGAAGGGCGAGTGAGCCTGGTCAGCCTGGAGATTCACACTGCCGTTGGGCCGCAACGGCTGCCACCATCGCGCTTCGCGTTTCCGGATCCGCGGCTCGCCGACGGGCACGGGCTCATCGGGTATGGGGCGGACTTCGAACCGGAGACGGTCATCGCCGCATATGCGCGCGGGATCTTCCCATGGCCGCACCCTGATGCCGAGCAGTTGTGGTTTTCGCCCGACCCGAGGGCGGTAATCCCGGTTGGCGGATTGCACGTGTCGCGGCGGCTGGCACGGGTGATACGGTCGGGGCGGTTTCGAGTGACGCTGGACCGGGCATTCGAGGCTGTCATGCGCGGGTGCACGGTGCGCCCCGGTGAGGGGACATGGATTACGGAGCATCTCATCCACGCGTATGTCGAGTTACACCGCCTGGGATGGGCGCACAGCTTCGAGGTATGGACACGGGAGGGTGACCTGGCTGGCGGACTCTATGGCGTGGCAGCAGGGAGCATGTTCGGCGCGGAGTCGATGTTCCACCGGGTTGCCGATGCCTCGAAGGTGGCGATGGTGGCGATGATGGAGCATGCCGAGCGGATCGGGTTGACCCTCATCGATGTGCAGGTACTGACGGGTCACACCGAGCGGATGGGCGCCGTGGAGATCTCGCGGGATGAATACCTGCGGAAGCTGCGGGCGGCGCTGGGGCGGGAGGTGGATTGGAGCGCGGGAAGCGGGCCGGGCGCAGTTCAGTAGAGAGAAATCGCTGGTAAGCACTCCTGAGCACGGCTCGACCTCGATCTGACAGGCCGGCGAATATCGTCGAATGCCGACACGGCCCGCCATATGGCGGGCCGCTGTCGGAGCAGTCAAAACCGAGATAGTTAGCGGTTGGCGATGGGGACGTACTCCCGGTTGGCGGCACCTTCGTAGACGGCGTTGGGGCGCACAAGACGGTTGTCGCCGTACTGTTCGAGCAGGTGGGCGGTCCAGCCGACGATGCGGGACAGGGCGAAGATGGGTGTGTAGAGATCGGCGGGGATGCCGAGCATCTGGTAGACCGAGGCACTGAAGAAGTCGACGTTCGGGTAGAGGGGTTTGCCCTCGAGCTTGCGTGCGAGGTAGTCGCGCAGCTTCTGGGACATGTCGAACCATTTCCGGTTGCCGGACTGTTCGGCGAGCTGCTGGCCGAGGCGCTCGAGGATGATGGCGCGCGGGTCGGTCGTCTTGTAGACGCGGTGGCCGATACCCATGACCCGCTCGCCACGGCCGAGCATGGCTTCGACGTAGCTCGGGATGTTCTGCTCGTCACCAATGGCTTCGAGGGTATGGAAGACAGCTTCGTTGGCGCCGCCGTGCAGGGGGCCCTTGAGCGTGCCAATAGCGGAGGCGATGGCGGAATACATATCGCTGAGGGTGGAGGCGGTAACGATGGCCGAGAACGTCGAGGCGTTCATCTCGTGCTCGGCATGGAGGATGAGGGCAACGTCGAAGATGCGCGCCTGCAGTTCACCAGGGGCTTCGCCGGTGAGCATGTAGAGGAAGTTGGAGGCGTGGTTGAGATCATCGCGAGGGGCCAGGACTTCCTGGCCGGTACGCATGCGGTGATAGGAGGCGATGACCGTGGCCATCTTCGCGGTAAGGCGGGCTGCCGTCTGGTGAAGACCCGCGTTCGTCAGGTCGCTGGACTTACGGTCGAGGGCGCCAGCGATTTCCACGGCAACTTCGAGGGTGCGCATGGGGCGGACGTTGGGGTAGATCTCGCGAAGGATACGCTCGACGAGTTCATCGAGATTGCGCTCGGACTTGAGCTTTGCGTCGAGTTCGGCGAGTTCGGCCTTACCGGGGAGGCGCTGGTTCCAGAGGAGGAAGGCGACCTCTTCGAAGGTGGATTTTTCGGCGAGGTCGAAGATGTCGTAGCCGGAATAGACGAGCTCGCCCTTGAGCCCATCGATTCGGCAGAGCTTGGTCGCGGTGACGTTGATGCCCTCGAGTCCGTGGGCGATGGTGTCGGTTGCCACTGATCCTCCCTGGCGGCGAGCTCCCCCGTCGCATCGATAATTGTATACAGCGGGCTGATTCTAGCACGCCTGCCGCAATCGGTGTTGAACGATCGACGCTCGCGGGGGCGAGTGGGCGAGAGGGTGAGTGTGCGAGAGGGCGAGTGGGCGAGAGGGTGAGTGGGCGAGAGGGCGAGAGGGCGAGAGGGCGAGTGGGTGAGAGGGCGAGTGGGCGAGTGGGCGAGTGGGCGAGTGGGCGAATGGGCGAGAGGGCGAGAGGGCGAGAGGGCGAATGGGCGAGAGGGCGAGAGGGCGAATAGGCGAGTGGGGGACCGCGGTGCACCCGGACCTTGTTGATCAGGGGTAGAATCGCGGGCGATGGGCGGCGTGCTTTCCCTGACGTACTCGAAGATCAAGTACTTCATGCAGTGCCCGAAGCAGTACTGGTACCTGTACGAGAGCGGGCTGCCGAAGCCAGAGGAAGTGAAGACGATTGGCGGGATGGTGGGCACGGGTGTCCACCGGGCCCTGGCGCGGCTGGCGTTCACGGGCGAGGCGGAGGACGGGGCAGCGGAACTCCGGGCATACCTGGCGATGCCCGAGCACGAACCTGCCGGACCGGGGACATCGCATTACGACGACGCGTTTGCCCTGTATGCAGAGGGTGTCGGGGCGCACCAGTCGATCGCAAGCGAGATGACCTACGCCGAGTTCGATGGCGAGGTGCTCTGGCGAACGGGGGGCATCCGCGTGTGGGCAAAGGTAGACCGGGGAGACCGGATGGCTGATGGAAGCTGGCAGATCATCGACTGGAAGACCGGACGGTTCGAAAACGGTGAAGAGACAGACGCCCAGCTCGACATCTACCACATCGTGACGCGGACGAAGTGGCGGCTGCCGCACGAGGCGAATGTCACGGCAATCGGATGGAACCTGCGGACCGGGGAGCGGCGGATACGCGCACTCACGCGGGAGGACGCAGCGGCGACGACCCGCTACCTGTCGCGAGTGGCCGCCCGGATCAGGGGAACGGAGGTATTCGAGGCGTTGCCCGGGACGGCCTGCCGGTTCTGCCGGTGGCGCGAGCAATGCGAAGAGGCAGCGGCATCGGAAGCGTTCGGGGAGGAGCTGTTCGACTACGACGAGAGCGAGGACGAACCGGAGGGAGATTGACCTCCGCGCCGGGCGGAGGTGTTTGGCCGGGCGCGCAGCGATGGTTCGCGATCGCGGCCAGGGATTGTGATGGTACGGAAGCATTTCCGGGTAGGTGCGGGATTAGGATGATCCCCAATGGTCTCGGAGCGCTTATTCCTGGGTACCGGGGCGCTGGTGCTGGCGCTGTTCGCGCTCGTGCTCTGGCGCGACTACCTCTCGCATTCGGACGAGGTATACGGGGAGCGCGACGCGGCGCAGGCACAGAAGATGGACCAGATCGACAAACAGATTGCGGCCGGGCCCGAGGCAAACGAGCTTCTCGCGCTGAACGACGAGCGAACGGTGGCCGAGGGAGAACGCTCGGAGGCGGAGCGGCGAATCAACGAGATGGATGGCTGGGAGGCGCCGGAATGGAAGCTGAAGAACAGCCTGCGGCTGGCTACGCCAGCACTGGCGGTGCTCTTCGGGGCGTTCCTCGTGCTATCGATCCTGAAGCCGATGCGGAACTGAGGCCGAAACCGCTGAGGTGCCGAGCGAACGGGAGGCACGGAGATGGCCGGGGCGCTGAGTCGGTCCCGGGGCCGGCTTAGCCGCGGGGCAGGCCGAGCCCACGGGTGGCGATGATGCCTCGCTGAATCTCACTCGTGCCGCCGGCGATGGTCTGGCAGACGTTGAAGAGGTAGCTGGTAGCCGCGTCGCCGCTGAGCGGCGCGTCGTCGCTTCGGAGCTGGCCGGCCATGCCGAGCATGGACATCGAGGTTGCGCTGATGCGCTGGCCGAGCTCGCTGTTGAAGAGCTTGGCGATGGACGCCTCGGAGTTCGGGACCTTGCCAGCGGCCTGCATGGAGATGATGCGGTAGGAGAGCATCATGAGGACCTGGGTCTCGACGAGGCGGCTGGCCCAGGCCGTACGGATGGCGTCCATGGGGCGGCCAGTGAGGACGGTGCGGTTTTCGCGCATCCAGCGGAGGTTACGCTCGATGGTCTGGCGGTGGTTGACGGTGGCGCCGATGGAGGAGCGTTCGAAGTCGAGGGTCGTGGTGCCGATGTACCAGCCGCGGTTGACCTCACCGACGACGTTCTTTGCAGGGACGCGGACGTCCTCGAAGAAGACCTCGTTGAAGCCATGGCTACCGGCCATGTTGATGAGCGGCCGGACGGTGATACCCGGGGTGTTCATATCGATGAGGAAGTAGGTGATGCCGCGGTGCTTGGGGGCCTCGGGGTCGCTGCGGGCGAGGAGGAAGCACCAGTCAGCTTCGTGGGCGCCGCTGGTCCAGATCTTCTGGCCATTGATGACCCACTCGTCGCCGTCGCGGACGGCGCGGGTCTGGAGGCTGGCGAGGTCGGAGCCGGAGCCCGGCTCGCTGTACCCCTGGCACCAGGAGACGTCGCCCGAGAGGATCGCCGGCAGGTGCTGCCGCTTCTGCTCCTCGGTGCCGTGCACGATGAGGGTGGGGCCGAGCATCATGACGCCGATGCCGCCGACGCTGGGCGCGTTCGCCTCCGCGACCTCCTGGTTAAAGACGAACTGCTCCATCGGCGTGAGGCCGGCGCCACCGTACTCCTTCGGCCAGCCGGCCGCGATCCAGCCCTTGCCGCCGAGCGCCTTGCGCCACTGGTCGAAGGCCGGGCGAAGGTCCGCGCGGACCCCCTCGATCATCGTCGCCTCGCGCAGGCCCGCCGGGCAGTTGGTGGCGATGAAGTCGCGGACCTCGCGGCGGAACGCCGCCTGGGCGGGGGTGTCACGGAACTCCATCGTCTGCCTCCTGCTTCACGGGCGCGCACGGTGCTGCGAACGCCAGCCGCCTTCTTATACGCGATCGGCGCGCAGTTTTCATCGGCGGTCGCGCCGCCTCAGAGCCGGCGCTGGAGGGGAAGCTCGCGCAGCCGCCTGCCGTTGAGGTCGAAGAGGGCGTTCGAGATGGCCGGGGCGATGGGGACGATGCCGGGCTCGCCGGCCCTGCGAAGCTTCAGGGCTCGCACTATGGCTCGCTACTTCTCAACGTCGAAATTTAGGTCACCACTGGAATCATCTGGGTCGAAGTGCAGGAAACGGACTCTCGATCCGGGGGCAAGGATCCATCGAAGCCAACGGTCAATCGGTTCATCGAACCGGAAGTGATAAGCGCGAGTTCTTGGCCAGTTTCGAGGACCAATGTCCAAGGCTCTGGTGGGAGCACAGTCAATTCGGCGCCAACCACTCGCAGCTCGACAACCGGACCTTGGCCCCAAGCCAGCGAAATGACGGTCGCTGAGATCTGTCGTCCCGCTCCAGTGCGGACCGAGGCTGTAGCACCAACAACCAACGGCCGGTGGACATCGCCGCCCGGCGACCGCTCACTGTCCCTGTGAGTGCACGACATCGCAAGCACGGCAACCGTGATCATCAAAGCCGATGCCATGGCGGACACGATCCCCGCCTGTCGAGCAGACGGTGTTGCACTGGAAGAACTCCGTACAGTTCGATCGCTTGGGCTAGGAGCCTGGCGGTTTAATCGAGAATCTGGAGTTATGTGCGGAATCTCGGGGGTTAAATCGTTCAGCCCGACCTCGATTTGAGGCCTCCTTGGCGATTCTGTGAGGTCAATTGCGAGTCGTCATTGCCGCTTAGTCAATAACCCGGCAGGCTCCTAGCTCAATTGGGGGCGTCGAGCTTCTTAAGAACGGCCGCGACGTACTCGCTAACGGTATCAGGCTGAAGCCCGAGTTGACGTGCAATCTCTTTATCGGTCAGCCCGTCAGAGATGAGTACGAGGACATCTCTCTGTCACGGACTAAGGGAATTGATGTCTGGCATCTGCTCACTCCCCTGCTGGGGGCGGGGGCGACTGTACAACGGTATCACGCAGAATCATAGATAGAGCGTGCGAAATCTTTATGACGCTCCGAGTGAGCGGCGCCGGTGCGGAGCGCCGTCGATTAAGCGCGACGCCAGAACAAGCGGCCCGCTTCCTCTCAGGCCATCGCCGCCTCGACCTCGGATTCGCTGAGGTTGGGGCCGACGACGGCGGCGTGGAGCTTCGCGCGGTCGAGGAGGCGCTGCGCGACGCGCTTGACGTCGTCGGCCGTGATCGCTTCGACCTGGTCGACCACCTGCTCGATGGTCTCGATCTCGCCCTTGGTGATGAGGAGTTCGCCATGGCGTTGGCCGAGCGAGAAGGCGGTTTCGAGGGAGAGGCGGAAGCGCCCGATGTTGTGGTCCTTGGCCTTGCGGAGCTCGTCGTCGGGGACGGTTTCGGTGGCGAGCTTCTCGGCCTCTTCTATGCAGACCTTGATGGTCTCGGAGAGCTTTTCGCGGTTCACGCCGGCGGAGATGGTGAAGACGCCGGCATCGGAGAGGTAGCCGTAGCCGGAGCTTACGGAGTAGGCGAGGCCGCGGCGCTCGCGCACCTCGCGGAAGAGCCGCGACGACATGCCGGCACCGAGGACGTCGTTCATGATGCGGAGGGCGAAGCGGTCGGGATCGTCGCGGCCGAAGATGGGGAGGCCGAGGAAGAGGGTGCACTGGTCGATATCGCGGGTGTCGCAGGCGACACGGGGGCCGGTGATGGCGGCGTCGTAGGGGGCGACTGACGGGAGTGCGCCATCGCGCATATCGCGGAAGAGGGGTTCGGCGAGGCGGACCACCTGGTCGTGAGTGACGTTGCCGGCGACAGAGAGGACGATGTTCGAGGGCTTGTACCAGGCTTCGATGTGCTCGACGAAGTCGGGGCGGTGCATCTCCTGGACGAGTTCGACAGAGCCACCAACGTCCCAGCCCGAGGGCTGTTCGCCGTAGACACTGGTGCCGATGAGACGGCCAGCCCAGGCAGCGGGGTTGTCGTGGTTACGCTTGAGTTCCTGCTGGACGACGGTGCGTTCGCGGTCGATCTCCTCCTGTTCGAGCCTGGAGCAGAGGAGCATGTCGGCTTCGACATCGAGGGCGGTTGCGAAGCGGTCGAAGGGGACGATATTCCAGTAGCAGGTGAACTCCTTGTTGGTGTAGGCATTGAGCGTACCGCCGGCGCCCTCGATCTCCTGGGCAATCATGATCGCGTCGGGGCGCTTTTCGGTGCCCTTGAAGACCATGTGCTCGAGGAAGTGCGTGACGCCGTTGAGGCGCTGGGGTTCGGAACGTGAGCCGACGCCCACGAAGATGTTGACGGAGACCGCCTGGGTGGTGGGCATCGGGGTGGTAACGATACGGAGGCCGTTGGGCAGGGTGGTGATTTCCCAGGTGACAGACAAGGGAGGGCTCCCTTCGAGCATTAGGCAAGAGTAAGGCCGTATTCTACCGGCCGATTTGGCTGGGGCGAGGGGCAGGAAACGCGTACGCGACGGATCAGGACGCCGGCTCAAAACGGTCAAGAATATCGGCGCAGCGGAGATGGGTGATGGCAGCGATGGAGCGCGTGGTCATGGCCGTTACAAGGGCAATTCCACGGTCGTTCGCGAGATCGATTGAGCCGCCCGAGATGACGGGGTAAACGAGGCAGAAGAGGGTGGCGAGGCGGTAGTCGTCCCAGCACTGGTCCCAGCTGTAGCCACTGGCGCCGGCGTCGACGAGGACCTGGTAATAGTCACGGAGGGCAGGCTCCTCGATCGCTTCACGCTCGGCGGGATCGATGCTCTGGCTGAGGAAATAGGCGACGTCGTATGGGCCGCGCCCGGTCACCAGGATCTGCCAGTCGATGAGGGTGACGGGGGAGTTGCTATGGGCAGAGCCGAAGAAGATGTTGTCGAGGCGGACATCGGCATGGAGCATCGTCTGGGGGCCGGTGGCAAAGGAGTCCTGCATGGCGTTCATGCGGGGCCCGAGACGGCGGGCGATGTCTTTCTGTTCAGCGGTGAGGAGATGGCCGAGCTTCTCCATGAAGGCATCGATTGCCTCGAGATAGGCTCCCTGGGCGAGCTTGATCATCGGGCTGTTGGCCGGGGGAATCCAGCCGAACCCGGCGAGTTCGGGGGAATCCCACCAGCGGGCGTGGAGCTTCGCAAGCTCGGCGACGACGAGACGGGCATCGGCTGGCGAGCAACCGGCAACCTGGTCGCCGATGCGGATATCGGCGAGGTCTTCGAGAAGGACGATGAAATGGATGTTGGGGGGATCCATGTCGCTGTAATAGCAGGTGGGTGCGCCAACAACGTTCCGGGGCCCGATCTCCCGGTAGTAGCGGACCTCGCGTTCGTAGTAGCCCATCATGTTCGCAATCTGGCGGCCGGCCGGGTCGGCCGTCGGGATCTTGGCGATGAGGGTACGCGGGGCATTCGGTTCGGGCGTGTCGTAGTGGAGGGTGATGCGGGCGAGTTCACCAAGGATCCCGACGCCGGCGCCGATCTGGACCCGTGGCGCGGCGATGACACTGGCCTGTTCGAGCACACCACTGGAGCGGAGCGCGCTCGTGAGCCACCCAGGGGTGACGTCGTCCATCGTCACAGGGATTCGTGGTGCGCTCATTCCTGCGCTCCTTCTTAGCCGGGAATGGGGGTCTACATCTCGGGCTGGGGGGCCTTGAGCGGGTAGCGAACTTCCAGGATGGCCCAGCCGATGACGGCGGCAACAACCGCGCAGCCGTACATGATGGCGGCAGCGATGGTGTAGAAGTCGCGGAGATGGTCGGGCCCATCGGTATCGGCGCCGCGGATGATATTCAGGGTGGTGAAGACGAGGCCAACGGCGATGAAGCCGTAGGCGGGCATTGCGAACTCGAGTTTCTGGCGCCAGGTGGACGCTGCAAGCATGACAGCCGCAGCCGCAATCGGGGCGATAGAAGTGGGGACCACCCAATCCCGGTGGCCATCCCAGGCGACGCGGGTCTGGTAGGACAGAGCGACGGCGATCATGGCGAACACGATCCCGAGCCCGACGGGGGCGTATTCGATGGCATAGCTCTGGATGGCTCGCTTCGGGGCATCGGGCCGGTTGGAGCGGTCGTGGAGGAAGGTTGATTTTTCCGGTTCGAAGGGCGCATTCGCCGTGAGGTTGGCCATAGTGCACGAATCATGCGATTTCGGGGCGATTGCGGCAATCGTAGCCGTGCGAGACGGGGCCGGTGTGAGGAACGGTCCCCGGGGTGAACCGCCGCCGGGGATGTGACGGATTCGTGCAGCCATGTGCACCGCCGCGTCTTGCGGGGAGTTAGCGACGCATGCAGATACTACCGGACACGGCCGGCGTGGCCGGCGTCGGAAATTGCGAGCAGGCGGGAGACGTGCGCTTCAATGGCGTCGTCGAGGCTGGACTCGGGGACAACGCTATCCACGAGTCGCCAGCGGAGTGCGTCAGGAGCGGTAATGGGGTCGCCGGTGAGGATCATCTGGGCGGCAATAGCCGGGGGAATCCGCCGCGGGAGGGTCTGCGTTCCCCCGGCACTGGGGATGTAGCCGAGGGTGACCTCGGGCAGGGCGAAGGTTGTGCCAGCGGCAGCCACCCGAATGTCGCAACAGAGCGGGAGTTCGAGCCCGGCGCCGTAACAGTAGCCATGCATGCGGGCGATGGTGTGACAGCGATGGTTGAGGAGTTCGTCCCAGATGTCGCGGTCGTGGCGAGCGCGACGCGAGGCGATGACCGACGGAGCAGTGCCGAACTCGGAGATATCGGCGCCGGCGCTGAAGGCGCGTCCTTCGCCGCGAAAGACGATGACGCGAATATCAGGCGTGTCGCGGCAGGCGAGGAGGTAGGTCCAGAGGAGGTCACGCATCTCCATGTTGATGGCGTTGAGCCGCTCGGGGCGGTTGAGGGTGATGGTGGCGACACCACGCTCATCAATAGCAAAGAGGACGGGCTCGGGCACGGTAAGAGTGTACGCCAGGACAGCGGCCCGAGGCTCTCGCGGCGGACCGGGGGTGCCTGGCGGGCAGAGGGGTGCTATGGCACCCGCGAGGCCGGGGCGACACGCCGAGCCCTGCAGCGGGGCTGGCGATCGGGTGGCTGAACTCTTCGAGGGCGAGGGACGCGCGGTGTGTGGCGGGGCGGGCATGGGGCACCACGGCCTGTGGCGTGGCTCCCACGGCCTTCGCCCCACTCCACTTGCGGTGGCCCTAGTCGGCCCAGTCGGGTTTGCGGATCTGGCTGCGCTCACGGCGCGAGATCATCTGGGCGAAGTCCTCGTTCGCCTTACGGACAAGGTCGTCCATGTCGTCGGAACCGAGCTTCATCCTGGAGCTGCGCCAGCGTTTGAGCATGGCGCGGTCCTTATCGGAGAGGCCGGCTTCTTTCGCAATGTGGTTGACGATGACACTGAGGGCTTCGGCGAGTTCGTCGTCGGTAAATCTGACTTCCATGGCTACTGCTTCACCGTTTCGTACCAGCCGCGGCTCTTGACGCGGCGCATGAACTTGGTGTCGAGGTGGGCGTTCATGGCCTTGTTGAGCTCTTCGGTCAGCCTGGCGAGCTCGGGGCTCGCTTCGTTGCGTTCGCCGCGCCACTTACGGATGGCTTCTTTGCCTTCCTCAGAGATCTCGGCGTTATCGGTGGCGACGGCGGAGACGAGCATCATGAGCGACCAGGCCTCTGCCTCTTCCAACAACACAATCATCAGTCATTCACCTGTAAATCGCGGCTGTCGCTTCTCGAGGAAGGCAGCCACACCTTCAGCGCGATCTTTCGTGGTCTGGAGGAGCAAGGTCAAATCGGTCTCGAAACGAAGGGCCTGGGTGAGCGGCATTTCGAGCCCGCGCCAGATGGCTTCCGTGGCGAGGGAGGTGGCGATCGGGCCACGGGATGCGATGACTTCGGCGATCTCGCAGGCGCGCGAAACGGCATGACCGGCAGGCGTGAGCTCGTTGACCAGCCCGGACTGGAGGGCAAGCGAAGCCGCGACCCGGCCACGTGCACGGATGAGATCAACCATCGCGTCGGGACCGACAAGGCGCATGAGGCGGCGGCCACCGAGGCCGGATACCTGCAGCGATGCTGCTTGGGAGCAGAGACGGATGTCGCAATGGAGGGCGATGTCGAATGCCGGGCCGGCGAGTTCACCCTCGAAGGCGTAGAGCGTGGGGATTGGGAGGAGTTCGAACCAGCGGAGCCATTGCGGTTCGGGAGCGAACGCCGGCTCGCCGGTGAGGACGAGCGCACGACAGGACCCGTCGCGAAGGGCGTCGAGTACCTCGCTGAGCGTTGTTCTATCGCCGGCGGCCGCGAGATCGAGCTCAGCCCAGCCGGCCGTGTGGAGTGCCGGGACGATCATGCTCATGCTGGAAGGGTAGCGGATCCGGGGAATATCGAGTGGGGACGGCTGCGGATGAGGGGCGAACCGGACGATTGATTTACCGGGAAGGCTCGAATTCCTCTGGTATTATCGGACAAGTGACTACTGCGAACGCGGAATCTGAGGTACGGACCGAGGGGGTCCGAGAGGGCGAACCGGCGGGTCTGCCGGCGCCGGATGAGACGATCTTCCGGATGCGCCAGGAAGTGATCGAGGGGCGCCACTGGTTTGAGGCAGTGCTCGACGCGGTGGGGCGGTGGCGGGTGCCAGAGGAGCGGCTCGGGGACCGGGAGTACCGCTACCTCGTTGGGGGCGAGGCGTTCGACTGGCTCCTGCTGGCGGAGCGGCTGCTCGACGAGATGCCTGACCTGGTGCCATCGGGAGAGGCGAATGCGCTGCTGTTTGAGGGCCGCTGGCCGCTCGATGTCGATGATGACGAGTTCGCGAACCGGCTGGGGCAGGCAAAGCACAGCGCGCACCTGAACTTCCTCTACGGGGTGTTGGTGGAAGAGGCTCTGCAACTGAGCATCGAAGAGGAGATCCACAAGGAGAATCGGAACCGGCCGTGGGGACAGGATTTCCGGGTAGACGAATCGATGTACGAGCGGGTGTACGGGGCGTCGCGCCAGGAGTTGTTCGCGATGTACTACGAGGCGACGGGCGAGAAGCTACGCAAGGACATCCCGATTGGTGACTGGCGGGCGTTCACGTACTGGCTCTTCAAGCAGCGGCTCAAGCGGCAGGACAAAGCCCGCGTGGCGAGCGACACACGCAAGGGGCTGGCACAGCTAACACGCATGGAGCTCGCGGTGAGCGAGAAGCGCAAAGGGACAACGCTCACGGAGTCGGATTTCGTGACACGCTTCGGGTAATCCTTCGTTTCACCGGGAACGGGGTATCGTCTGCGTATGCCGTGGTGGGGATGGCTGCTCGTTGCCCTCGGGGCGCTGCTGGCGCTCGCTGCGATCACGTTTCGATTACTGCGAATGAGCGAGCGTGGGCACCGCTTCCTGTCACTTTCGGCGCGCGGCAAGCTGGCTTTCGGGCGAACGCTGCTGCGTGACCCGGAGGTTCCGCTGGTGGCGAAAGTGACACTCATCGCGCTTATTGGTTACCTGGCACTGCCAGTCGATATCGTTCCCGACTTCATCCCCGTGATCGGCCAGATCGATGACGCGTTCGTGGTCTTGCTCGTTATCGGCCTGCTTCTCGTGGTCGTGTCGAGGGAGCGGTTCGAAGCGGCGCTCCGGGCAACGGAAGAAGAGGAGGAGCGGCGCCGGCCGGGGCAGGCGAGAGAGGACGGGAGTTGATGGAATCAGGGGGTGAGGAGGGTGCGCACGATCATCTCGAGCTCTTGCTCGGTCTGGGGGTCGTCCTCACGCCCTCGCCAGATGCCGATACCGAGCATGGCCTGGAGATAGGTGCCAACAAGGACACGCGCTGTCGTCGCGGCGGGCACGCGGCGGAAATCGTGGGCATCAACGCCCTCCTGGAGCATCACCTGGTAGTTGTTGACCAGCCATTCGGTGGGGAGTTCGTCGATCCGGCGATGACGGGCGGCAACCTGGAATGCGGCGACAAGGACGCTGCGATTCTCGCGGATGAACCCGGCGAAGGTGCCGAGGGCGAGGCAAACCCGATCGATGGGATGCGTGGTGGTGCCGACAGCGGCGAGATAGCGTTCGATGGATTGCTGGGACGTCTGCCGGATGACTTCCCTGAGGATCTCCTCCTTGGAGGAGAAGTAGCCGTAGAGGGTGCCGACGCCGGTATCGGCTCTTTCGGCGATCTGCTGGATGGCCGTCTCTTCGTAACCCTGTTCGAAGAAGAGATCAGTTGCTGCTTCGAGGATGGCCGCCCGGGTACGGGCTTTGCGCCGTTCGAGGCGGCCGAATGGTGTGGATTGGCTTTGCTGCGTCACGTAGCGATCTCGGTGAACGGAGTTCCGAAGCGAATGCATGGAGATACATGCTCGGGTGCGAACACCCTATCACAGCCGGCCACGATTCGCCCTACTCGTGCCGAATGGTGACCTTCCCAAGCGGGGCCTTGAGTGCAAGTTGCTGGCGCGGACCGACGCCCGACGTGGCGAACTGATTGCTCACCTGGTCCACCGGCGGCAGGAGCTTGAACTGACTGCTGAGCTTGCCAGCACCATCGAGGAGGACGAATGGCTGGTTCGCAGGGAGGCGGACGGTGATGTCGCCTGCATCGGCGGTGGCGCTCACGTCGCCAGTGATTCCCTGGACACTCACGTTCCCTTTGCGGCTGCGGAGCACCAGGTGCGTGCCCACCGGGGCGGAGATGCGGACAATCCACTTTGAGTCTGTACCCGGGCCGAAGTGCAGTTCGCGCCAGCAGTTGATACGAACGGTGTCGCCCGACTGCTGAACGCGGAGGAGCAGGCTGGCGAGGTCGTTGAACGCTTCGTCCATCGTGCGGCCGCTGCCCTGCCGGGTGATGTCGACCAGGATCTTGCCGGAAGCCGCGGCAGGGAGAGCCTGGACGATAACATCTCCGACCTCGTCATCGACGGTCACGGTTCGAACGCTGGCAGCAGGGAACTGCTGGGAGGCCTGATCGCGGAGAACGAGGAGGCGGTCTCCGGTCATCTGGTTGAAGACGCGGATGCCACTGAAGAGGACGAGTGCGATCACGAGGGGCGGCGCCACCCACCAGAAGCGGCGCCAGTCTTCTGCGTGATCGAGCTCGGCGAGCTTCATAGGCCGCGGAGCTCGACCTGGCGGCCGGTATCGCCGGCGATGGCGCCAATGACGAGTGCTTCAGGGATTGCATCGCGGACGGCAGGCAGGTCTTCACTGCTGAGCATGAGAACGAGGCCGATGCCCATATTGAAGACTTCGTACATCTCGTCCGGCGCGATCCCGCCTCGCTGCTGGATGAGCTGGAAGATCGGGAGGACGGGCCAGGCGGTCGTATCGAAGATAGCCGTGACGCCGCCGGGGAGGATACGCGGGACGTTTTCGACATAGCCGCCGCCGGTGATGTGGGCGATGCCATGGATTCGATCGAGCACGGGCGCGACAAGGGAGTAGTAGGGACGGTGGGTGGCGAGGAGCGCTTCGCCCACTGTCTGGCCGCCGAGGATGGCGGGCCGTTCGTCGATGCGCCGGAGCGTCTCATCGTCGGGCTCGCCATCGCAGATGTGGAGGGCTTTGCGGGCGAGCGAGAAGCCATTGGTATGAAGGCCCGAGCTCGGTATCCCGAGCAGAACGTCCCCGGGGGTGATCTTCGAGCCATCGATAATCCGGTCGCGTTCAACGACGCCAACGATGAAGCCAGCGAGGTCGAAATCGCCGGGGGCATAGACATCGGGCATGTCGGCCGTTTCGCCGCCAAGCAGGGCGCAATTCACCTCCGCGCAGGCGCGGGCGACGCCTTCGACGATCGTGGTTTTCTGTTCGCCGGTGAGGCCGTTCCCGGCGATGTAATCGAGGAAAAAGAGGGGCTCGGCGCCGCAGGCCATGATGTCGTTGACACTGTGGCCGAGGATGTCGGGGCCGCAAAGGTCGAGGCGGTTGGCGGCGCGCTGGAGCATGACCTTGGTGCCGATGCCGTCGGCACTGGCCGAGAGGACGGGGTCGCGGTACTTCTCGCCGAGGCGGAAAAGGCCGCTGAATGGCCCTGCGTCGCTGAGGACCTCGGGCCGGCGCGCCTGGGCGAGAATGGCCGGGAGGCCTTTGGCGAAGCGGCTGCGTGCCGCGATATCGACGCCCGCGGCGGCGTAGGCCTTCTGGTCAGTCACGGCACGTAGGTTACAGGAGCGGGGAGTGAGGGGCGAAGGGGAGTGGAATGATGCGGTTGGTATTGCTCATCCGGTACGTACCACTCGAGGTTGAGTGCCTGCTACCGGGAAGCAGGCGGCCATCGTGGCGTGTTAGTGCCGACGCCCCCGTCTTGCCCCGGGCTGGCGGAGGATCAGATCACGCGGTCAACACGGACTCACGCGTGGCTATCGACCGCTCCGAAGCTTTCGTCGCAGCGAGGCTGACGAGCACAGTGCGATCAGACCCCCCGGCGGTTGCCGCGGATAGCAGTCCGGGAGTCGTTGCCCACACGTGTAAGCTGCGCGCGACCAGCGTGTGCCAGCCCTGTCGGGTACGCTGAGGCGGATGGCATCGCCGCTTTATCATCTCCGCCGATTCCGGCGCTCGTTCCGGGTAGCGCGGACGGGCCTGCGTATCTACCTCGCGTACAAGATGACGCAGCGGAAGGTTCGCGGGATGAGCCGCGAGGGGGCCGAGCAGGAGTGGGAGCGGCGCCACGAAGACGCGGCAGAACGGCTGTACCGGCTGGCGGTGGATCTCAAGGGGCTCTACATCAAGCTCGGCCAGTTCATCAGCACGCGCTCGGATATGGTGCCGGCGGCCTATGTGCGGTCGCTTTCGCGCCTGCAGGACAAGGTGCCGGCACGTACGGCGAGCGAGGTGCGGGCGATCGTCGAGGAGCAGCTCGGGCAGCCGTTGACCGAGGTCTTTACGTGGTTCGATGACACTCCGCTCGGGGCGGCTTCACTGGCGCAGGTGCACCGCGCGACGTTGCACGATGGGCGGCCAGTGGTGGTGAAGGTGCAGTACCCGGAGGTGGGTGCGCTCGTGCGACTCGACCTGCGGAATCTGCGGACGATCGTGGGGCTGGTAGCGCGCCGGGAACCGAACTTCGACTTCCGGGCGGTCGTCACCGAAATTGGGCAACAGGTGCCGCTCGAACTGAACTTCGTGCGCGAGGCGGAGATGACGCGCCGCGTGGGAGCCAACCTCGCGGAGCTCGATGATATCGTCGTGCCAAAGGTGGTCAACGAGTTGGTACGGGAGAAGGTGCTCGTCACGGAGTATATCGACGGGAGCCGGATCCTGGAGCACGACCGGCTCGCGGGGTCGGGAACGGATCCGGTGAAGCTCGCGCAGAGCATCACGGCGGCGTTCGGGCAGCAGATCATGGTCGACGGGTTGTTCCAGGCGGATCCTCATCCGGGGAACATCCTTGCGCTGGAGGGTGGCCGGGCAGCACTCCTCGATTTCGGACTGACGAAGGAGCTTCCGGAGCAGATGCGCATCGGTTTCGCACGGCTGGTAGTTGCATCTGGCAACCGTGACCCCGAGGCGATCCAGGCGGCATTCGGCGAGCTGGGTGTGAAGACGAGAAGTGACGACCCGGGCGAGGTGGTCCGCCTGATGCGCCTTTTCTTCGAGGCTCGCCCACCGGGAGAAGAATGGGTGACGATCGGTGCGCAAAGGGGGGCGCTTGCGCGGAACCCGGTCGAAGCGATCCCGGGCGACCTCGTGCTGTTGGGACGCGTCGTCGGGTTGCTTCGCGGGGTCTGCGCATCGTTAGGGGCGCCGTTGAGCCCGATGCAGATGTTGAGGCCGTTCGCCGAACGTGCACTGGCCGCCGAGCGGGAAGCGTCAGCGGCCAGTGGGGGAAACGGTTAGGGAAGGCGCGGGGTCAGGCGGCCTTCTCGTCCGAGTGGGGCTCGGGCGCCATCATCGCGGCGACGATCTCCTCGAGTGCGGCCTGGGGCGGGAATGGCTTCGGCTCCATGACGGGCAGATCTTTGATGAATTCGAACGAGCGGGAGATCGCGGAACCGCGGGAGACGGGCCCATGCCCGGTGGCGATGACCGAAGGGTTGAGCCGCACGATCTTGCCAACCTCGGCCGCAAACTTCGCCGGGTCGGCAAGTTCGTGCCACGGCGAGATGTACGAGGCAAAGGTGAAGAGCCCATCGCGCCAGAATTCGGGGTCGAGGTCGCCAGCGTCGTCGGTAGGGCCAATGACGGGCATACCGAAGGCATCAGATGCCCAGTACACGCCGGTTTTCGAATCGTACAGGCCGCGTGTGGTGGGGGAATCGTAGACCGGAGGGCGAATGGCAGTAAGCGTGCGGTCGCCGGCCTGGAAGCTCTCTCCGTTATTGACCCAGCGCATCCGGTTGAGGGGGAGCGCGATGTCTCCAGCGAGGCGTTCGACCATGAACCAGTTACCGATGAGGGTGGCGTTCGGGCAGAGTTCCATGACCTGTCGGAGGTTGCCCACGTGGTCGTGGTCGTCGTGAGAGATGAAGACGTACCTGACGTCCTTCGGGTCGACGAGCGAGAAGACGTCGTTGAGCCAGCGTTCGCGGTTAACGAATGTGCCGGTATCGACGATGACGGGTTCCTCACCACGAATGACGAGGGAGTTGATGTAGACGTTGACCGGGGCAACCCCTTCGCCGGTGAGTTCCCGGATGAGGAAGGTTTCGGGGGCGATCTCGAGGGGTTCGTAATGGTTCGGGCTCAGGATCGGGTCCATCGGTACAGGTCTCCTCTGCTTCGTAGTTCGAAGCGCAGGACCACCGTAGCGGCGCCCGCGGAGTGACATCTGTGCCACGGTTCACACCGGGTGGCCGGGGTGCAGCGGTTGTGCGGAGCCGATCACAGAAGTGGCGGGCGGGGGCCGCCGGGCACGGGCCGAGGGGAGGGCAGGGGAAACCCTCATGTCCCGGGGGGGAAATGCCGATATACCAGATAGGCGTCTCAGCCGGCCGCCGCCGCTGGATTTCATGGCGGCGGCTCCTCATCCGGGGGCGCGGTAGCCTGCAATGCCGCGCCCCCGCCTCTCCCGCTTGCTCGTGCCGGTTTGTCCATATGCTCGCTCTTGCGGGGGTTGGAAGCGGCTGCGCATCCAGATAGGATGCGGCTTGAACAAAT
>WBZR01001895.1_pt1 | contig 23835 bp, 15 predicted proteins | sample 5204231 | NCBI WGS metagenome assembly WBZR01 (sample SAMN12412403, study PRJNA552823) | activated sludge metagenome | isolation source: activated sludge from anammox sidestream of wastewater treatment plant... | place: USA: Virginia | collected 2017-08
TGCCCGTCGCCTCATGGATGCCCGCGCTCCACGAATACACGTTGTCCTGATCGTGGAGACTGCCGTCGTCGGTCTTCAGCTCCCACTGGAGACCCGTGAGCGCATCCGTCATGGTCCCGTTGCCGTGGTCGACGAACCGCGGACCGCCGCACGTCGAACTCGCCTGCACCGCGAGCTTGGGCCACGTCGAAGCATACGTACGGAGACAGGTCGCCACGCGCCTTTCGACGACATCGATCGATACACCTTCGTAGAGCCGGGCAAACGCGCGGAGGTCGCAGAAGGCGTATTCACCGGCCGCCTCGTACAGTTTTCCCTCACACGCATCTGACGGCGCTATCCCGATCATCATCGAAGCTGCCGTGACCAACCCCACTCCGAGTCTTCGATACCTGCACACACGCGTCGGTGTCTTGCGCATCATGGATTCGTCCTCCTGCCCAACGCGGAGCAGATCCCGTGCCGCTGCGGCGGCGAATGAGGATCCAAGCCAGGTGCGGCCTGACCGACGGCATCGCTCGACGCGTTCACAGCGGCCGCCCACACCTACGAACACCGGTTCACTCTAGGCAGGCGGCCGCGGGGCCTTTCACCGCATTCTCCGCACACGCCACATGGCACGATCGCTGCTCACGTGAGGACCGCACCCGCCGAAGGGGAGGTACTGATGCGGACCGCGATACGAACGACACTAGTGATCGGCGCAACGCTCGGAACGCTCGCCCTCGAGACACCCGCGCGAGCGACGAGGCTCCTCCCGGCTCTCGCGCAATGCCAGGACGCCATCATGCAGGCGCGACGGGCGTTCGTCTCTGTGGCGAACAGCAGTTCAAGACAACGTCCGACTTGGAAGGTTCCCTCCGCGGGAGCGAAGGGTCGGCGAAAACGCGGCTAAAGAGTCGACCCCTCGTCGCCCTGCTGGTTGCTTCGAGCGCGGAGGCGACGACCGTTACTTGCCAGCGCACCATCGCCAAGGCGGGTTTGCAATTCGTCATCGGGTGCCGTGATCTCCGAGAGATCTCCCGGGAGCAGAGATTCCACGCTCCGCTCGGCCCACCGAAGGAGGGACACCATGGGACGCACAGTACGAATCTTGTCCGCGCTCGTCGCGGGAACGCTCGCGGTCGTCGTCGGAACGCCGACGGCACACGCGCTCATCTCCTCAGACCACCTCAAATGCCAGCTTGCCATTGCCAAGGAAGCAAGGGTCTACGTCACCAAGAAGCTGAAGATCATCCAGAAGTGCATGGATGCGGACCTCGCGGAGCCGGGCTCGTGCTCGCTGTCGTCGCGGGAGATGCTCGACGCCCTGCGGAAGCTCGAGGACAAGTTGCTTGCGGGCCTCGCCAAGAGCTGTAGCTTCGAGCTCGGCGTCACCGACGACAACAACCTCATGGCCATGGGCTTCCCCGGTGCGTGCCCCGATTTCACGGGCGAAGGGTTTACGCTCGACGATCTCCAAGAGTGCATCCTGAGCACCCACGATCAGATCTTCGGCGCGTGCGGCGGCGGTACCAACCTCGGCGAGCCGTGCCTCGTGCTTGCCAATTGTCCCGATACCGGGCCCGGCACCTACTGTCACGGCCTCCTCAGGACCGAGTACGACCCGGCCGTCGTCGGCCCGCTGACCGACACCAAGCTCATGTGCCAGAAGGCGTACGCGAGGAGCAGCGGCAAGTTCCTCGGCACGTTGCTGAAGTTGGTCCAGAAATGTCGGAACGATCTCTTGAGCTGCAAGGGCGCCCCCGATGGATCGATCCATTGCAAGCTCAGCGGCCTCTCTCCCGCGACGTGCAGATTCGACGACGAAAAGACCAAAAGGGCCGTGGATAAGGCCCGGGACAAGGCGATCGCGGCGATCTCCGCCAAGTGCTCCGACCAGGACGCCATCGACCTCGGGCTTTGCGATCCCAATCAGATCACCAGCCCCGCCGCGGCCACGTGCACGATCCAGGTCATCGAGGACTTGGTCGACAACCCGGACCCCGCCGGGCCAACCGACCTCATCGACTACGAGTACCCGTTACCGGGCGTCTGCGGCGACGGTCGCAAGAATGTTTCGAACGAGGAGTGCGACGGCGTCTCCGACGACGACGACTGCCCGGGCCTCTGCGGCGCGGCGGATGGCCTCTTCCCCTGCCTGTGCCAGAACCAGGCGCGCACGCGCGTGGTCGAGCACGCCAACGCCGACCTCGACTGCGGTTGGACCGGCGAGAGCCACGACTCGGGCATCGTCGAGGGCGGCGGCTACGTGACGGACCTGTGGGACTGCGACGGTCCGCTCGGCCCCGACACGGTGTGCCAAGTCGGCCCGACTTGCGCGCTCCCGCCGCACCAAGCGTGCAACCCGGCCCGTGACTCCGTGAGCGGCTCCGCGCAGAATGCGGACAGCATCTGCACGGGCGCCGGCAACTTCTGCCGCAAGACCGCCGGTGGCGCCACGGGTCCGTATTGCTCGAACGACGTCAAGAAGCGCTGCAAGAACGCCGGCCATTGCGGTGGCGCGCCATGCATCATCACCCCGCACGGGGCTCCTCTGCCCCTGTTGTCCGGCGGCGTTTCGGTTTGCGTCGTGAACACCTTCACGGAAGACGTGACGGGCACGACCGATCTCGCGACCGGCGCCGGGGAGATCCGGTTGCGCCAGAACTCGTCCACCCTCGCTGGTGGCGACACCCAGCAGCCCTGTCCGGTCTGTGGCGGCTTCTGCTCGGGCCCGGGTGGAGTAAGCGGCCCAGGCGTCCGCACTCTCTGTGATTCGGACGACGATTGCGGGCCGGGATCGCACTGCGTACTCGAGCCGATCTGCAGCTACGGGCTCGACATCGATCAACCCTGCCACCCGAACGCTCCCTTCGGCGGTTCGACCGAGTTCTTCGGCAACCCGAGCGTCGATTGCCGGCCGGCGGGCTCTTTATTGGGCACTATCGACATCCTCTTCGATCCGCTGACGACGGGCTTGGCGGAGTTCACCGCGAACGAGCCCTGCAACAACAACTCGACGTTCAACGCCAAGGAATGTACCGCGGGCCCGAATATGCACCACACCTGCACGGTCGACTCGGAATGCCCCGGTGGCGGTACCTGCAACTTCCAGTGCTGGTGCCCGGCCACCGGCAGCACTTACCAGCAGCCGAACGCATGCGGTGATGCGTGCCTGGGAGGCCCGGACGACGCCAACCCGTGCAGCAGCGACAACGACTGCACGCCTCCGGGCTTCTGTCACGTCGCCGACTGCCGCGCGAATCCGTCGGACACCGACTCCTTCGAAGAGGGAGTCTGCACCTTCGGACCATTCGACAAGAAGTGCTCCGGGAACACGTGGAAGCCGTGCGCATCCGATCTCGAGTGCCAGGACCCCGACCTGGTCCCGGGCGGTTCGTGTCCATTCTGCGCTCCGGGCGAGACCTGCGAGCTTGTCCAGCGCAACTGTTTCGTCTGGCCGACGATCCGTCGCCAAGGTACTCCCGGCGTTCCCAGCCGGGTATCCGCAGCGACCTTCTGCATCGCGGAGACCAGCGCGCCTGCGGTGAACACCGTCGGGGGTCTGCCGGGTCCGGGTGCCATCACTCAACCGGCCGACGCGATCGAGTCGGGATTCTGACGGTCTCGCTGCGCATGACGATCGCGGGGCTCCACACGGGGGCGCCGAGATGAAGGCGTTGCACGAACGATTCATAAAGGTGTCGCGCTTGCCGCCATGCTCGTGTGCTGGCCACGATAGTCCATGAGCAAGCCGAAACCGGCACCTGCAACGACCTGAAACTCCAAATGCCGGAGGTCGGACTTGAACCGACACGAGGTTGCCCCCACGGGATTTTGAGTCCCGCGCGTCTGCCATTTCGCCACTCCGGCCCGTGAACGGTGCGAGGCGCTAGTTACCGTGCGGCAGCGGACCGCACAAGGTCGCTAGGCCCGCCGACCATCGCGAGCCGCATGCGCATCGGGTGGAGCTGCGCCGGAGAGGAACCGCGTTGTAGTCCGGCCGGCGGGTCGATGACGCCGAGGTCGGCGTGCGCGATTCCCGGGCGGACGTTCTGCCGCCTCGCTCCGCGGAGCTGCGAGGCTACGTTGACTCCAATGGCGTCGGGCGGGGCGATGCGCTCGGCTGAAGCGCAGGACAGCCCTGCGTGAACCGCGGGTGCCGAGGCGACTCCGCATCGCTCCCGCGCAGCCCGTCCCCAGCCAATCGGCAGAGCACCCCGGCGGCGTACGACGCCTGCTACCGCCGCGCCGACGGTTTGTCGGGGTCCTCGAGCGCGGGCACCTGCACCGCCACCGTCGACGGCGACATGCGGCGGTTGATCTTGGCGACGGCTTCGCCGGCGAGGCGCTGCATGTGCGCGTCGTTCGCGGCGTCGGTCTGGATGCTCTGGAGCTTCGCGATCGAGGCGTGGTCGCCGATCTCGCCGAGCGCGAAGATCGCGGTGCCCTTGGTCGCCGGATCGATGTCGCGATCGAGGTATTCCCCGATCGGCGCCGCGGCGCGGACGTCGCCCATGCGACCGAGCGAGACGAGGATGCGCTGCTGCACGGGAACGGGGACGTCCTTCATGAAGAGCTTCTGGACGAGGATCTGCGTGGCGGCGGTGGCGCGGAGCTTCCCGAGGTAGTCGATGGCCTTGATCATCACGCCCTGATCGGGGTCGCCGGTGGCCTGGATGAGATACTCGATGGCGTCGTTCGAGCCCGACTCCCCGAGATTCTTCACGGCCTCGAGCCGCGTCGCCGGATCGGGGTCGTTCAGACGCTTGGTGTAGTCGTCGATGCTCTTGCCTTGGCTGGCTTCCTTGTAGCGTTGCTGCACGCGAAACGGATTGACCTGTGCCACGGCAGATCCGACGCTCGCGATGACGAGCAGCGTGACGACCACACCAGCGAGTTTGCGACACGCCACGCGGGGACTCCTCCTCGCGCGTTGTCATGCCGGATGGTACCCGCGTTTGCAACCGAGCGCGCACGTGCGTGATCCGCCGCGCACGTGGCGCTCGCTGCGTTCGTGACGTTCATGTGCTTGCGCATCGGCGTGGACGGGAAACGTCACCCGTGCGGCGACGATGCCGATTCGTGCTCATCCTTCGATGGCTCCTGGCATGCAGGTTGCTGACTCGCGTGGGGAGCGAGCGATGATCCCGAACAAACGCCAGAGCATTCGATCGACGCGCGGCGCACCTTCCGGGAGCGCGCCGCCCGACGTCTCGCGCACGAGCGTCGGTCCGCGGCCCGTCACCTACGAGCTCATCGAGCGCATCACGAGCCTGCAGTTGAAGATGACGCCGCTCGAGCAACTCGCCGAGGAGGTGATCCCGGCGTTGCTCGATGCGTTCGCGGCGCCGGCCGGAGGCCTCCTTCTCTATCACGGGGAGGACGGCTCGCTCCGGCTCGTCGCGTCGCGGGGCCTCTCGGCGCAGGGGCGCGAGCATCTCGCGGCGCTCCGCGGCGGCGCCGCGGGCGGGTGGGAGATCCCGCTGCACGGCTTGCTCAACCGCAAGGCCTACATCATCGAGCGCCCGCACGAGCATCCGTTCGTGCCGGAGCTCGCCGCGCGCGACGAGTCGCGCTCGCCCCTGAACCTGGCGTGCATTCCGCTCTATCGCGGCCAGCTTCCGGTCGGCTCGCTGCTGGTCATCGCCGATCGCCGGCCGGTGACCAACACCGAGATCATGACCCACGTCCTCGTCTACGACGTGCTGGCCCTGGCGCTCGACGCCGGTGTCCGGGCGCGCGGCGAGACGCCGGTTCCGCTGCCCGAGGACTTTGCCGCGGCGCTCACCTGCGACGAGTGGACGGATCCGCAGGACGCCGCGCGCTCGCTCGAGCGCGAGCTCGCGCTCGTGAGCAGCGAGCGCGCCGAGCTCGCGGAGCGGGTCGGAGCGATGGAGGCGGCGCACGCCGAGGTCCGCGGCCTGCTCGCGGCGCAGAAGACGCTGCATCGCGAGCTTCTCGAGTCGGAGCGCGCCGAGGCGGGCCGGCGCGTCGCGGAGCTCGAGCAGTCGATGGCGGACGAGGTCGCGCGTGCGCGGCACATCGCCGAGCAGGCGCGGGCCAACGAGCGCGCGAGCATGGACGCGCAGCTCGCGGTCGAGCGCAACGCCGCGGCCACGACGATCCGCGAGCTCGAATCGACGCTCGCCGATCGCGAGGCCGCCTTCGCGGCCGCCCTCCAGAAGCTGCAAGGGGCGCTCCACGAGCGGGAGGCGGCCCTCGAGGAGCGCGACGGCCGGCTCACGGATCTCGGGGGCGAGCGCGACCGCGCCCGGCAGGCGGCGGGCGAGGCCGGCGACGTGGTGCGGCGGCTGCACGCCGAGATCGAGCGGCTCGACGAGGCCCACGCGAGCGCCGCGGCGGAGCACGAGCGCGCGCGCGCCGATGCCGAGGCCGCGTTCGAGCGCCAGTTGCGCGACGTCACGGCCGAGCACCGGCGCGCGCTCGAACGGGCGGAGACCGCGTACGGGGCGGTGACCGGGGAGATGCGGGCGGCCGAGGGGCGCGCACGGGACCTCGCGGCCGAGCTCGCGGCGCTCCGCGAGGAGGCGGCGAGCCTCCGCGCGGAGCGCCTGCAGGTGCTGACGGCGCTCGACGCGCCCGGCGTCGAGCCGGCGGCCGCGATCGGCGCGTTGCGCGAGCGGATGGCGGCCGGCGACGGCGCGCTCGCCGCGCTCCTCGCCGAGCGCGCCGAGCTCGAGCGCCGATCCGCGAGCGAGGCGGAGGAGGCCGAAGCCCGCCTCAGCGCGCAGCGACGTCATCTCCACGAGCTGCACGCCGAGCACGAGCGCGAGATCGACGATCTCGCGGCGAGCCACCGGAACGCCCTCGAGGAGGCGCGGGCGTCGGCGCGCCGCGAGATCGAAGCGCTCGAGGCGGCGCAGCGCGCCCAGATCGCGGATATCCAGACCGACGCCCAGGGCAAGATCGAGCTCGAGCGCTTCGACGCCCAGCAGCGGCTCGACGCGCTCCGCATGGAGTCGCGCGAGCATCTCGACGCGGCGCGCGAGGCCGGCGCCGTGCTGCAGGCTCGCGCCGTCGCGGCGGAGAGCCGCGCCGAGGTCCTCGTCGCGGAGCTCGCGGAGGTGCGGGCCGAGGCGACGCGGCTCGCGGAAGAGCGTGCGCGCGTGCTGGCGGCGGTCGACGACCCGAACGCCGAGCCGGCGACGGTGATCCGGGCGCTGCGCGATCAGGTCGCCGCGCTCGAGGGGCAGCTCGGGGTCGCGACCGCTGATCGGACCGCGCTCGAGCGGCAGAACGCGGCCGCCGCGCAGGCCGCGGAGCTGCGGCTCGCCGATCTCGCGGCGAGCGCCGACGCCCGCCTCGCGGAGATGCGCGCGGCGGCGCAGGCGAGCTTCGACGAGACGCGGCGCGCCGCCGAGACGACGCTCGCCGAGATGCGCGCGGCCGTCGCCGAGCGCGACGGGATGTTGGCGGCGCGCGAGCAGGCGCTGCGCGAGATCGGCGAGGAGCGCGATCGTATGCGGCGGGCCGCAGTCGAGGCGAGCGATGCGCTCCGGCGGATGCAGGCCGAGGCCGACCGGCTGCGGGTGGACGTCGTGAATCACGAGGACGCCGGGCGCGAGGCGCGCGCACAGGCGGCGGTGAGCGCGGATCGGCTGCACGAGCTCGAGCGCGAGCTGGCCTGGGCGCGGGGCGAGCTCACCCGGCTGCACGACGAGCGCGCGCGCGTGGTCGCCGCCGTCGACGAGGACGGCAAGGAGCCGGTCGCGGTGATCCGGGCGCTGCGTGAGCAGGCGGCGGCGCTCGAGGCGCGGGTGCGAGGGCTGACCGAGGAGCGCGCGCAGGCCGGCGACCGCGTGAGCGCGGAGCGGGCCGCGTTCGAGACCAGGCTTGCGACGCTCGAGCGCGCGCGCGCCGACATGGAGGCGCAGCGCGCGCAGCAGGCATCGCGGATCGCGGCGCTCGAGCGCGATCTCGTCCGCAGCGAGGAGATGCTCGTCTCGGCGCGCCGGCAGCTCGACGCCGCCGTCGAGCGGGCGCGGCGGCAGGCGGTGACGGATCCGCCTCCGCTCGAGGCGTCGCCGCCGTCCGCGGTCGCGCCCGTGCTGCCGCGGGTGGAAGTCCTCGCGCCTCCGCCGGCGCCGATCGTCGAGTCGGGCGGGCATCGCGTGCTCGAGGCCGATCCGCTCGTGCGCGAGCGCGTCGCCGCGGCGCTCGCGGCGGAGCTCCCCGCCGGCGCGACGCCGGTGTTCGCCGCGAACCTCCTGAGCGCGCTGCCCGACCGCCTCGCCGAGTTGCAGGCGGTGGTCGACGACGGCGGGGTGGTGGTCGCCTACGCCGCGGACGCCGGGCGGAGCCGCATCCTCGGCGCCATGCGCTGCTTCACGGCGCCGCCGGGACCCGAGGTCATGGCCGCCGCGATCGCGAAGCTCGGGACCCAGCGGCGTCTGATCTCGCTCTGGGAGGACGTCGACGGTCTCATCCCGCTCAAGGCCGCGCTCGGCAAGGGCGGACACTCGATCTCGATGGCGTGCGACCCGAAGCAGGCGATCGACCTTCTCGGCATGCTCACGCCGGATGCCGTGCTCGTCGACGTCCGGAGCGCGTCCGAGTCCGCCGCCGCGTTCCTCGAAGCCCTGGCGCTCGAGAGCGGCCGCACCCCGACCTTCGTCGTCTGCGGCGATGACCCGGCGGCCACGCTGCGCCGCGCCCTCGATCCGCTCCTTCGTCCGACCCCGCTCGACGCCGGACAGCTCGCCAAGGTCTGCCAGACGATCCTCTCCCCCCCGGCCCCGGACGCCGCCACCCGTACATCGACCCCGCGCGTGGTTCGCCCGCTCGGCAAGGCCACCCCAACGACCTCCACGCGCAAGACCCTCACCCGCCGGGTGCTCACCAAGCGGCGGTGAAACGGAGGCGCGGGCGACGCACGCGCACCCTTCGTCTTTCGTCTTCGCCAGACACCGGCCACGGGGCGCTCGAACGCGGGCAGCAACGATGCGGATGCCCGTGTTTCAGCGCGCCGTCACTCGAGGTAGCCGAGGGCGCGCATCTTCTCGATCAGATTCGGATCGACCGGCCGCTCCGCCGTCGCGCGCCCCACCGGCACCGCCGCCTTCCGGTGCAGCTCGACGAGCTCCGCGAGCTCCGGGCACGCGCGCTCCGGCCTCAGTTCGTTCCGGTCGTCGGGGCCGTAGCAGCGCGTGATGCCGTTCGCGAGGTCGACGATCGCGCTGGCGCCGCCGCGCCGCACCGATACCTGGTGGAACCGCACGCGCTCGGTGCGGTCGACCTCGCCGAAGATCGGCCGCGACAGCTCGTTCGCGTCGGCCGCGGTCCCGGCGGCGGCGGCGCGGGCGCGCGCGACGAGGCTCGCGCCACGCTGCCCCGGCGTCGGCGCGAGCCCGAGGAGGTCGAGGATCGTCGGCGCGACGTCGAGGAGGCTCGCCGGGGTCGCGACCTCGACCGGCGCGAGCAGCCCGGGCGCGGCGATCACGAGCGGGACCCGCAGGACCTCGTGGTAGAGCGTGCGGCCGTGGCCGAAGCCGCCGTGCTCGCCGAATTCCTCGCCGTGGTCGGAGGTGACGACGACGATGGTGTGCTCGGCGACTCCGATGCGGGCGAGATGGGCGAGGAAAGGGCCGATCACGTCGTCGGCGTACCGCGCCTCCTGGTCGTACTGGAGCGCGAATTCCTGGAGCCCCGCCGGCTCGCGCGGCGGGACGGCCTTGAAGAGCCCGCGGTAGTCCTCGGGCGGGGAGTACGGACTGTGCACCTGGTACGTATGGAGGAAGAGGAAGAAGGTGCGGTCGCGGTGCGCATCGACCCAGCGCGTGGCGTCGGCGAAGACCTTGTCGACCTCGCCCCGGTAGACGAAGTCGGCGCTCCGGCGCTCGGCGTACGCCGAAAAGCCGCGCGCGAATCCCGCGTGCGCCCAGACTCCGCCGTCCTCGGTGAAGGCGCGTGTCAGGTAGCCCTCGCGCCGGAGACGCTCGGCGAGCAGCTCGAGCGTCGGCGGCGGCGCGCTGATGAAGGTCGTCACGCCGTGCTCGCTCGGATAGCGCGAGGTGAAGAGCGACATGTGCGAGCCGCTCGTCTCGGGCCACACCGACCAGGCGTTCGTGAACGTGACGGCGGCGCGCGCGAAGGCGTCGATCCGCGGCATCGGGCGCCGATAGGCGCCCCCCGCGGCGAGGCGATCGGCGCGCAGCGTGTCGATCGAGACGAGGATGACGTTCCGGCGGCGGGGCGCGCCGGCCGGCGCCGGCGCGACGACGATCGGGTCGGCCCAGAGCGGCAGCAGCACCGCTTGGCCGACGCCGCCGGCGCGCGCGCGGAAGTGGAAGCGGACGCTCGCGCCCTCGAGCGCCGCGAGCGGAATCGCGGCTTCGATCCAGCGTGGGGCGTCGGCGTGACCCGCCGCGAGCGTCGCGCTCCAGAGCGGCGTCGTACCGCCGCCCTCCGCTTCGGCCGCGACCTCGAACGCGACCGGCGCGGCCCCGGCGATGCCTGCCGCCGGGCTGAGGCCGTAGGCGAGCTCGAGGCGCGCGCCGCCGGAGATCGCGACCGGTTCGCTGACGGTCTCGACCTCCGCGGTTTCGGGCGGTGTCGTGAGCATCAGCGTCAGCGTCGCGGCGGGCCCCTCGCCGAGGGCGGCGGCGGGGAGCGTGAGCGTCGCGCGCGGGGAGCCGTCGGGGTCGCGGCCGCGCGCGAGGAGCTGCGCCGGCAGGGGATGGGTGTGCTTGGCGCGCTGCAGGGAGCCGGTCGCGATGACGTCGCCGGGCACGTCCTCCGGGAGCGTGAAGGTGTAGGCCGCCGCGGCCCCGGCCGGGACGGGAAGGTCGAGGCGGCGCTCGGTGGGAGCGGCAAGTACCGGCCGCGTCTCGTCGGCGAGCGTGTAGGTGGGCGGGAGCGCGCCCGGCGTCGCCGCGATCAGCCGCACCGCCTCGACGGACGCCGGTGTACCGCGCGAGCACGCGCTCGCCGCCGCGGCGAGCGCCGCGAGCGCGAGCGCGCGGACGCGCCCGCGCGGCACGCGGCTCAGCGCGCCCACGGGGGCGCTCCGCTCGGGGCGATCCCGAAGACGGGAAGCCCGATCACGTAGAAGACGATCGCGATCACGAGGATGCCGATCAGGTCGATGCCGATCCCCGCGCGCACCATCTGCGCGACCGTGATGTTGCCGCTCGCGAACACCATCGCGTTCGGCGCTGTGCCGCCCGGCATCATGAACCCGAACGAGGCGCCGAGCGTCGCCGGGATCATCAGGAGCCGCGGATCGACCTTCAAGCCGACGGCCGTCGCCGCGAGCACCGGCATCATGAGGGCCGTGATCGCGGAGTTGACGGTGAACTCGGTGAGCAGCACGAGGAGCGTCGTGATCGTGAGGACGAGCGCGAAGGGCGGCATCGTGCCGAGCCGTCCGAGCCGCTCCGCGAGCCAGGCGGCGAGCCCCGACGACTCGACCGCCGCCGCGAGCGCGAAGCCGCTGCCGAGCAGGACGAGCACGCCCCACGGCACGCGCTTCGGCCAATCGTCGCCGAGCAGGCGCACGCCCGGCTCGCCCGACGGCAGGAGGAACAGCAGTGTCGCCATTGCGACCGCGATCACCGTGTCGTCGACCGCCTTCGGGTGGGGCAGGATCCGTGTCCATCCCGGGAGCGTGGCGAAGCCGACGTCGAGGTCGGCGCGGAAGACCCAGAGGAGGGCGGTCGTGGCGAAGACCAGCATGACGCGCCGCTCGGGGATCGACATGGGCCCGAGGTCGGCGAGCGCCTCGCGGACGACGCGGCCGTCGCTGCCGGGCGCCGTCGCCGGCACGCGGAACGCGACGCGCGTGAGGAAGAGCCACGCGAGCGGCGTCATGACGACGGCGATCGGCACGCCGACCATCATCCAGGCCGCGAAGCCGACGGGCGGCGCGCCGGGGAAGAGGCGCGCGAACGATCCGGCGAAGATGACGTTCGGCGGAGTGCCGACGAGCGTTCCGACCCCGCCGATCGACGCCGCGTACGCGACCGAGATCATGAGGGCCGGCGCGAAGCCGGCGCGCGTGTCGACGTGGGCGTGCTCGAAGTGCTCGATCACGGCGAGGCCGATCGGCAGCATCATCATCGTGGTCGCCGCGTTCGAGGTCCACATGGAGATCAGCCCGGTCGCCGTCATGAAGCCGAGCACGAGCCGCCGCGGCGAGCCGCCGAGCCGGCGCATGACGTGGAGCGCGAGCCGGCGGTGCAGGCCCCAGCGCTCGACGGCGGCCGCGATCGTCAGGCCGCCGAGGAAGAAGAGGTTCACCGGGTCGGCGTAGGGCGCGCAGGCCTCGCGCGTCGAGCTGATGCCGAGGAGCGGGAAGGCGAAGATCGGCACGAGCGCGGTCGTGGCGATCGGCAGGGCCTCGCTGATCCACCAGATCGCCATGAGCGTCGCGACCGCGGCCGTGCGGCGTCCCGTCTCGGGCATCCCCGCCGGAAGCGGCGCCGCCATGATGGCCGCGGCCGTCAGGACGCCGAGCGTGAGCCCGATGACGAAGCGAGGAGAGGTCGTCGACGTGACCAAGGCAGGGCCCCGTACCACGCCGCTCCGCACCTGACCACGGGAGCCGCCGCCCGTATGGCCCCGCGCGGCGCCGTGCTATGGCGAGGCGACATCGTCGCGGCGGCGGGGAGGGGCCATGAGTCGGATCGTCAACTGCGCGGAGTACGCGGACGGGCACCGGGTGGGCGACGTGCACCTGACGGACGTCAGCGAGGTGCTCGGGGCCGATCGCAGCCGCTTCGTCTGGATGGGGCTGCACGAGCCGGACGAGGCGCTCCTGCGCGAGGTGCAGCACGAGTTCCGCCTCCACGACCTCGCCGTCGAGGATGCGCACCGCGCCCATCAGCGGCCGAAGCTCGAGGAGTACGGCGACGCGCTCTTCGTCGTGCTGCGCACGGCGCAGCGCGACCCGGAGGGCAAGATCGCCTTCGGCGAGACGCACCTCTTCGTCGGTCCGGGCTACGTCGTGTCGGTGCGGCACGGGGCGTCGGTGCCCTACGTCGATGTCCGCCAGCGCTGCGAGAGCGCGCCGCACCTCCTGAAGAAGGGCCCGGGCTTCGTGCTCTACGCGCTCATGGACTTCGTCGTCGACAACTACTTTCCGATCGTCGACGAGCTCGAGGAGGAGCTGGAGAAGCTCGAGGAGAACATCTTCGGCGGCAACTACCGGCGCGAGACGACCGAGAACATCTACGACCTGAAGCGCGTGCTGTTGCGCCTGAAGCGCGCGGTGTCGCCGCTGATCGACATCTGCAACCGGCTCACGCGCTTCGACTCCTCGCTCATCGACGCCGACAGCCGCCCGTACTTCCGCGACGTCTACGATCACGTCATCCGCATCAACGAGACCGTCGACAACCTGCGCGAGCTCCTGAACGGCGCGCTCGAGGCCAATCTTTCGCTCATTTCCGTGCAGCAGAACGAGGTGACCAAGAAGCTCGCGAGCTGGGCCGCGATCATCGCGGTGCCGACCATGGTCGCCGGCATCTACGGCATGAACTTCGAGCACATGCCGGAGCTCGGCTGGGGGCTGGGCTATCCGATGGCGCTCGCCATCATGGTCGTCGCGTGCGCGATGCTGTACTGGCAGTTCAGGAGGGCGGGCTGGCTGTAGTCGCGCGGGCGGGCGGCGGAATCCCGAGCCCGAGCGCGAGCCCGGCGACGAGGCCGCCGAGGTGCGCCATCGTGTCGACGCCGGGTCCGGCGCCGACTCCGATCGCCAGGTAGGCGAGGACCGCCGCGACCACCTGCCAGCCGCGATACCGCGCGCTCGCCGCGAAGCGCAGGCGCTGCCCGCCGAGCGCGCCGAGTACGCCGAGGATCGCGCCCGAGGCGCCTGCGCTCACCGTGTCGGGCGGCGTCACCGCGCAGCTGAGCGCGTTTCCGGCGATGCCGGCCGCGAGGTAGACGAAGAGGAAGCGCCAGGGGCCGAGCGCCGCGACCAGCGCCGGTCCGAGCACGAGGAGCGCCGCCATGTTGCCGAGGAGGTGGCGCGGGCCGATGTGGACGAAGAGCGCCGTCGCGAAGCGCCACCACTCGCCGCCGCGGACGTGCGCCGGGCGCGACGCCCCGAAGCGCAGCAGCACCTCGCGAAGCTCGGAGCCGCCGGCGCGCTCCTCGGCGAGGAAGACGCCGATGCAGACCGCCGTCAGCAGGAAGATCACCCACGAGCCCGGCCCGAACCATTCGGTCTGCGCGGGGGCCGCGATGCGGGCGCGGGCGGCGGCCTGCGCGGCGGCGCGCGCCGCGAAGGCGTGGTGCACGCCCGTGGGGTACTCGTCGGCGAGGATCGTCTCGGCGCGGCGCGCCTCGGCCTCGTCGATCACGATCGCGAGACCCCCGGCGGTGGGTTCCAGCGTCGCCGCGATGCCCTCGGCTGCGAGCACCAGCACGATCTCGTCTGCGACCGGCGCGGGATACGGTCCGGCGGACGCGCGCGGCGGCATGGCCCGATCCTGACGGGGAGGAACGGCCGAGGGAAGCTGCGCCCGCCGGCCCGAACCGTCCGCCCGGCAACCGGCAGGCGCGTCCCCGGAGGCTTCGCGATCGGATCGGAGGCGGGGTGTCGCCGCGCTCCGATCCGTCCGGGGGCTCCTAACTGAGCGGACCGCCGATCGTCTTGAACTTGAGGGTGAAGCCCTCGCCGATGGCATTGCTCACGAAGTGCACGACGCCGCTGATCTTCGTGGGGTTGAAGGTGCCCTTCGCGAACTTCACCTTGCCCTTCGCGAACGCGTCGGCGAGGGGTCCGATCAGCGGGAGATCGTACTTGCCGGCGATCCAGAACTCGCCGTCCTGCGTGATCGCGCCGGTGAGCGCCGTTGTCATCGAGCCGCTCGGGTTCGTCGCGATCCGCATGGTCACGCTGCCGTCGACGGCGCGGCCGTCGAAGTAGAGATAGAAGCGACCGGAGCCGTCGTGGCCGAGAATGTCGAGGAATTGCACGGAGTAGTCCGACGCGTTCTCGCCGCGCAGGATCGCCGCGACGATCTTGTCGTTGACTTTGCCGCGCGTCGGCTTGAACCCGGGTCCGACCGCGATGTCGGTCTGGACGGCTTTGCCGCTGACCGATAGCGGGAACACGAACGCCGGTCCGACGCTCTCGGCAGGTTCGGGTCGGAGCCAGACCGAGTAGAGCAGGACAGCGAGCAGGGAAACGACGATCTTGTGCATGACGCCTCCAGGCGGAGCCAGAGAAGGATGACGTCGAACCTAGCAAACGCCCCGGCCGTCCGCCAAGCGCGATCTGCGCGAGCGCGACTGCTTCGCGACCTCGCGGCGCACGACTGGGCGGTCGGCGGCTTCCTCGTGGGGCTCCTGGCGGCGGCGCTCGTCGCCGACCCCCACCCGCTGAAGACGCGCGCGGTGATCCGCATGACCGCGCTCGCCCTCGCGTCCCTCGGCGCCATCCTCGCCGCGCGGGGCGGGCTCGTCGCTGCCCGGCCGTTCGCGCCGCTGCTCTATCGCATCGGGGTGCTCGGCGGCGTGCTCGGCGCCTATTTCGTGCTGCGGGACCTGGCGCCCGTCGTCAACCCGCACGCGCTCGACGGGGTCCTGTACGCGGCCGACGTGGCGATCTTCGGGGGCGAGCCCGCCGTCTGGATCCAGCGCTTCGTCACGCCCGACACGACCGAGTGGTTCGCGTTCTTCTACGTGAGCTACTTCTGGTTGCTCGCGCTCTATACGCTGCCGTTCGCGCTCTACGTCGACCGCGAGCCGCTGGTCGCCGAGTTCGCGACCGGAATGATCGTCGTCTACGGCATCGGCCAGGCGCTCTACCTGCTGGTGCCGGGCTTCGGGCCGTGGGCGGCGTTTCCGGAGCTGTTCGACGGTCCGTTGCCGCGGGGCCCGTGGCACGACGCGCTGCTGCGAACGGTGGCCGTCGGGGGCTCCCAGAAGGACATCTTCCCGTCGCTTCACACGGCGGGGCCGCTCTTCCTGACCCTCTTCGCGTTCCGGCACCGTGGCGAACGGTGGCTCGCCGTCGCGTGGGCACCCACCGCCTTCTTCGCCGCCAACATCGTGGCCGCGACGCTGCTCCTGCGCTGGCACTACGCGATCGATGTCGTGGCCGGCGCCGTCCTCGGCGTCGTCGCCTTCGTCGCCGCGCGCCGGCTGCCGGCGGCCGAGGCGGCGCGGCGCCGGGCGCGCGCCGCCGCCCCGCTCTGGCCCCGGCTCACCGAGCCGACGCACCCGACATCGCGTAGAGGCGCCAGGTGCGATCCCGCCTCCCGCCCATCGTTTCGATCGCCCGGTTGATGAGCACGTTGTCCTCGAGCGTCCAGCTCACCTCGCCGCCGGCGAAGCCGAGCCGCCGGGCGCGGAGCGCGGTCTCGATGCAGAGCAGCGACTCGATGCCGCGCTTGCGGAAGGTGGGCAGCACGCCGAGCAGCACGAGGCGCGCGTGCCGGATTCGCCGGAGGCCCCGCGTGAGCGACATCCACCCGAAGGGGAGGAGGCGGCCGCTCCGCGGCGCCACCTCGTTCAGGTCGGGGAGCGTGAGCGCGAAGCCGACGGGACGGCCCGCCGTCTCGACGATGAGGACGAGCTCCTCGCGGAGGATCGGCAGCGCGCTCTCGGCCGCCGCGCCGAACTCCGCGCGCGTGATCGGACTGTAGCCCCAGTTGTCCCGCCACGCCTCGCGATAGAGCTCGAACAGGACCGGCCACTCCTCGCGGAAGCGGCGCTTCTCGGCGTGGCGGATCACGAGGCCGGCGCGCGCCTTCAGGCGCTCGGCGACGGCCGCGATGCGGAGGCGACCGGCTTCTTCGAAGCCGGTCGTGACGTCCACCCACCATCCATGGAGGTCCTTCACGCCCCGGAAGCCGAAGCTCGTCAGGAGCGCCTCGTAGTACGGGTGGTTGTAGGTCGTGCCGAGCGTAGGCCGCCGCGAGAAGTTCTCGACGAGGAGCCCGCACTCCTGATTGGTGGTGAAGCTCATCGGGCCCGTCACCTCGGTCGCGCCGCGCGCCGCGGTCCAGTCGACGGCGGCCGCGAGGAGCCCATGCGCTACCACCGGATCGTCGACGCTCTCGAAGAAGCCGAACCAGCCGGCGCGTACGCCGTGGCGGCGATCGTACGCGCGGTCGACGTGGGCCGTGATGCGGCCGACGTCGCGGCCGGCGCGGCGCGCGACGAGCGCCAGGATCTCGAGGTCGGCGAGGCCGGGATTGCCCTCGGGATCGAGGAACGCCATCCGGTCGCGGCGCAGGGGTTCCAGGTAGTGCGGGTCGTGGCGATAGAGCGGCGCCGCGACGTCGAGGAAACGCCGCCGGTCGCGGCGGCGGCGCAAATCGACGACGTCGATCGCGACGGCGGCGCTCCTACCCTCCGATGCCGGCGGTACGCCGACGCCATTCCGAGTCGTCGCCGGCCGTCGCCTCGACGTGCGCTTGGCGGGAGCCGCGCTCCGGGTCACGCACCGCATCGATGCCGGCATCCTCGAGGACGAGCATGCGGGTGTCAACGCGGTCCTTGCGGGTGGGGCGGCGTCAGTGCCGGATCAGGCTCTCGGCAGTCACTGCCGGTGGGATCGGCAGGCCGAGCAGCTCGAGCACCGTCGGTCCGATGTCGGCGAGGACGCCGTGCGGCCGGAGCGCCGTCGTCGTCCGGCGCGCGTCGCTCACCAGCACGCACTCGACGTCGTTGGTGGTGTGCGCCGTCTGCACGGCGCCCGTGTCGGGGTCGAGCATCTGCTCGGCGTTGCCGTGGTCGGCGGTGACGATGACGGTGCCGTTCCGCACGCGGACCGCCTCGATCACCGCGCCGATGCACTCGTCGGTGACGCGCACGGCCCGCACCGCCGCGTCGAGGACGCCGGTGTGTCCGACCATGTCGCAGTTGGCGTAGTTGAGGACGATGAGATCGTAGGTGTCGCGGCCGCGCTCGGCGGGGAGCGCGCGGCTCGACTCGGTCTCGAGTTCGCACCCGGGCGACGCCGCGACGCGCGCCCGCACCGCCGCGATGCCGTCGCGGATCGCGGCCACCGCGAGTTCGGTGACCTCGCGCGCGCTCATCTCGGGCTTCTGGTCCTCGGTGAGCGTGGTGCTCGGCACCAGGATGCGGTCTTCACCGGGGTAGGGCGCGACGCGCTTGCCGTTGAAGAAACTCGTGACGTGCCGGTACTTCTGGTACTCGGCGATGCGCAGCTGCCAGAGCCCCGCCTTGCTCACGACCTCGCCGACGAGATCGTCCATGTTCATCGGCGGCAGGACCGCGTACGCGAACTCGTCGTAGTAGCGGGTCAGCCCGCGATACACGACGTCGGGGCGCGGGCCGCGCGCGAAGTCCGTGAAGGCGTCCTCGACGAAGGCGCGCGTGAGCTGGATGGCGCGGTCCTGCCGGTAGTTGAAGTGCACGAGGCCGTCGCCGGGCCGGATCGTCGCGAGCGGGCGGCCGTCGGCGCCCGCGATCAGGGTCGGCTGCACGAACTCGTCGCTCTCGACGAGCGCGCCGTCGGACGCGCCGCCCGCGGCGCGGGCGGCGAGCGTCGCGTCGGCGCGCGCGTAGGCCCGCTCGATCGCCGCTTTGGCCGACGGCGCGAGGAGTCCCTTGCCGTGCACTATGCAGTCGTAGGCGCGCTGGGTGCGGTCCCAGTTGAGAGCGCGGTCCATGGCGTAGTAGCGGCCCATGACGGAAGCGATCGCGCCGACGCCGAGCGCCCGCATCTTGCGCTCCAGGCGGTCGATGTAGGTGAGGGCGCTTCGCGGCGGCGTGTCGCGTCCGTCGGAGAAGACGTGCACGAACACCTTCGAGAGACCCTCGCGCCGCGCCAGCTCGAGGAGCGCGTAGAGGTGCTCCTCGGTCGCGTGGACGCCCTGGTCCTGGAGGAGGCCCATGAAATGGAGGGCCGCGCCGCGCCGCTTGCAGTGCTCGGTCACCGCGAGCAGCGCGGGGTGGCGGAACATCTCGCCGCTCTCGATGAGCTTGTCGACCCGCACGATCTCCTGCTCGACGATGCGTCCGGCGCCCATGTTGAGGTGCCCGACTTCCGACGAGCCCTGGAAGCCGGGCCGGAGGCCGACGGCTCGGCCGGCGGCGCCGAGGACGGCGTGCGGGTAGGTGGCGAGGATGTGGGCGAGGACCTCGGGATGCGCGAGCGTGACCGCGTTGCCGGGGTAGTCGCGTCCGATGCCCCAGCCGTCGCGGATGATCAAGACGATGGGAGCGCGCATGGGTCCGCAGGTTTAGCGGGCACCACCCGAACTGTCCACGCGCGGTTTGCCGCCGTCCGCGTGCGCGCCTCTCGTGACTCGACGCCCGGGGGGATGCTAGAGCATCCCCTATGTTGACGCGGCGTGAGGTGGAGTGGGAGCTCCGGAGCCTCGGCTTCCGGGCGCGGGCGCGGGCGCGGCGCGAGGAGCGCGAACGGGCGCTCAGGTTCGCGCGCGGGCTGCTCGGCGTGGTGTTCGGCGTCACGCTGCTCGCGCTGCTCGGCGTCGTGAACTTCCTCCGCACGCCGCCCTCCGACCTCGCCTACGGCCACTCGCCCTCGCGCGCCGCGGAGTGGGTCGGCGGCGGCACGCTGGGCTCGTCGCACCGCGCGACGTCGCTCTTCTTCACGAGCCGGCGCACCTGGCACCCGAACGACCCGCGGGGTCGCAACCGCCACCGCGGCGGCGAGGAGTAGCCGCAGCCCCACGACGCGCGCCTTCTTGAAGTCGCGCGTTTTGCGCGTCGCGACAAGCCAGCAGCCACTCGACCAGACCCTCGTTCGGCGGGGGCTCCAGGCGAACCAGCCGATACTCGTCGCGCTTGATACGTTCGCTCTCGAACCGCTGCCCCGGCTCGATACCATCCCGACCGCGAATATCGGCCGGAAAAACGATCTGCCCTTTCGTAGAAACGCTGGAGCTCGCGTTCGCCGGCGACGCCGATCTCAGGCGTCGAGCCAGGCGACGATGCGCTCGGCGACCTCCTCGCCCTTGTCCTCCTGGAGGAAGTGGCTGGCGTTCTCGACGACGACGAGCTCGCCGGCGGTCGGGATGCGCTTCGTGAACCGCGTGCCCGCCGGGATGCCGAGCACGATGTCCCGGTCGCCCGCCATCACGAGGCAGGGCTTGCTCCAGCGCTCGAGCGTCTTCCAGGCCTCGCGGTTCTCGGCGGCGCCGGGGTCGTCTGGCGTGATCGGGACGAGGCTCGGAAACGCCTGCGCGCCCTCCTTGTAGGAGCGGTCGGGGTACGGGGCGTCGTAGGCGGCGAGGATCTCGGGCGTACGGCGGTCCTCCGGGACGATGGCGCGGCCGAAGAGCGGTCCGATCGCCAGATCGGGCGTGTTGGCGACGTACTCGCGCCAGGCGAGAAAGCCGGGGCCGACCTCCTCCTCGCCCGTCGGCAAGGCCGTGTTCATGACGACGAGGCGCGCGAACCGTTCGGGGTGCTGGCCGGCGATCTGGAGCCCGATCAGCCCACCCCAGTCCTGACAAACGAGCGTGATGTCGCGGAGGTCGAGCGCCTCGATGAATCCGAGGACTGCGTCGTGGTGCATCGCGTACGAGTAGTCGGCGCGCTCGGTGAACTTGTCGGACTTGCCGAAGCCGAAGAGGTCGGGCGCCAGCACGCGCCCGCGGCGCGCGAGAATCGGGAGCATGCGGCGGTAGAGAAACGACCAGCTCGGCTCGCCGTGGAGGCAGAGGATCGGGTTTCCCCGACCTTCGTCGAGGTAGTGCATGCGCGCCTCCCCGGGGCGTCCGATGGCCGCCGCGAGCTCGAGATAGTGGGGCGCGAACGGATAGTCGGGCAGGTTCGCGAAACGGGACTCCGGAGTGCGCAGCACGGCCATGGCACGTTCCTCCTCGGCGAGTGACGGTCGGGACGTCTCTCGCCCGCGCCCCCGGGCGAGTCAACGCGGGCGCGGCGGGCCGGTACGGGGAGGCGATCAGCCGGCGCCGTGCAGGCGGCGGTACGCCTCGTCGCCGACCTCGGCGCGCATCGCGAGGCCGAGGTCGTGCGCGCCGAGCAGGCCCGCGCGCAGACTCGCCGCGTCGACCGGCGTCGGCATGTTGCCGATGAACGGGAAGAACGCGGCGCCGGCGGCGATGGTGTCGAGCGCTTCCCTGTCGCTCGCGTCGACGCCGAGCTGTCCGAGGTGCACGGGGAGGCCGACGTCGGCGAAGAAGCGCGCGACCCGCCGCGCCTCGTCGGGCCGCGATTCCAGGACGAGCTGCGCGAGCGTCCCCATCGCGACCATCTCGCCGTGCAGGAAGCGCGCGTTGGTCGCGGGGAGCTGCGTGAAGCTCTGCGCGAAGGCGTGGGCGGCGGCGAGCCCGCCGCTTTCGAAGCCGAGACCGCTCAGGAGCGTGTTGGCTTCGACCACCGCTTCGAGCGTCGGATGCACGACCCGGCGCGCGACGGCGGCGGCCGCCGCCCGACCCTCGGCGAAGAGCGTCGCGGCGCACGCCTCGCCGATCGCGGCCGAGGCAATGGTGGGCCGCGCGCCGAGCGTCGTCATCCCGCCCGGATTCCCCAGGCAGACGGCGGCCTCGTACCAGGTCGCCATCGCGTCTCCCATGCCCGAGACGAGGAAGCGCTCGGGCGCGGCGGCGACGATCGCGGTGTCGACGACGACGAGCGCCGGGTTGCTCGGGTACTGCTCGACCCCCGCCGACACTCCCTCGGCCGAGTAGAGCACCGAGACGGCGGAGCAGGGGGCGTCGTTCGACGCGAGCGTCGGCACGATCGCCACCGGCACGTCGATACGGAACGCGACGGCTTTGCCTGCGTCGACGCATTTGCCGCCGCCGACCGCGACCAGGCAGTCGACACCCGCGCTCGCGAGCGCGCGGGCGTGATCCTCGATCTCCGGGAGCGAGCATTCGCCGCCGAAGGTGCGGAAGGTCGCGGCGACGGCGGCGGCGTCGAGCGACGCGGTGAGCGTCGGCCCGAAGCGGCGCGCGCCGCCGGCCGAGACCAGGATCGCGGCGTGGCGCGCGCGCAGGAGCGAAAGATACCGGCCGACCTGCGCCAACACGCCCGGTCCCTGGACGTAGCGCGCGGGCGCGGTGAAGACGCGCGGCGCGGCGGCGGCGCCTTCGGGCGCGAAGACCAGGCTCGGGAAGAAGGGTTCTGTTGGCGGCATCGTCGTCCGGATCGGCGGGCGTTCGCGAACGCCGCCGCCTGATCGCACGTTGGCTGCGACCTGGTCAACGGCGCGGGCGTTCGCTGCGCGAGCGTTCGCGTGGCCGTGCGGGTAGGTATTCCCCACGCGGCACGGCAATCGGAACCGAAGGGGTGGCAGCAGGCGGGCGGGTCGCGGACGAGTGAGCCCGCACCCACCCGCCGGCGACACCGATCGGAACGCCCGCTCGCGGCGGACCGACAGGCCGGCGCGGTGCTTCGACCGGTGACCCGGCGTCGTGCGTGCCCCGCTCCCTTGACAGGCGGCGCCATGGCACGATGCTGCCACTTCCTATGGAGACGACCCTGGCCGCCGCCCCCGCGCGGCGACGTGCGTGGATGTGGGTGATCGGGGCGGCGATCGCGGCGGTCGCGGCGTATCGGCTGGCGGCCTCGACGGGGGACGGCGCTCCCGAGGCGCCGCCGGGAGCCGCGAAGCCCGCCGCCCCGCCGGTGCCGGTGGTCGCGGTCGCCGCCCGCCGGGGCGACATGCCGGTCTACCTTTCTGCCCTCGGCACCGTCACCGCCTACAACACCGTGACGGTGAAGAGCCGGGTCGACGGCCAGATCGTGCGCGTCGCCTTCGAGGAGGGGCAGGCCGTGCGCGAGGGCGATCTCCTCGTCGAGATCGATCCGCGGCCCTTCCAGGTGCAGCTCGCCCAGGCCGAAGGGCAGATGGCGCGCGACCGCGCGCTGCTCGCGGTGGCGAAGCGAACGCTGCAACGGAACCGCGAGCTCCTCGACCAGGGCATCATCGCGCGCCAGATGTACGACGACCAGCAGGCGACGGTCGGCCAGTACGAAGGCGCCGTCCAGGTCGACCAGGCCCTCATCGACCAGGCGAAGCTCCAGCTCACCTACAGCCGCGTGACGGCGCCGATCGGCGGCCGCGTCGGTCTGCGCCGCGTCGACGTCGGGAACGTCGTGCGCGCGAGCGACGAGCAGGGGCTCTGCGTCATCACGCAGGTGCAGCCGATCACCGTGCTCTTCAGCGTGCCGGAGGACGATCTCCGCGCCGTGCTCGACAAGGCCGGCGACGGCCGCGCGCTCGTCGTCGAGGCCTACGACCGCGCCGGGCAGAAGGAGCTCGCGGCCGGGACGCTGCAATCGACCGACAACCAGATCGACCCGGCGACCGGGACGGCCCGCCTGAAGGCCGTCTTCGACAACGCCGATCGGGCGCTCTTCCCGAACCAGTTCGTGAACGTCCGCTTGCGCCTCGACGTGCGGGAAAACGTCGTGATCGTGCCCGGGGCCGCCGTTCAGCGCGGCGCCGCCGGCACCTTCGTCTACGTCGTGACGCCCGACGCGACGGTCGAGGTGCGGCCGGTCGTTGCCGGTCCCGAGGCGGACGGCGAGACGGCGATCGCGAGCGGGCTCGCCGCCGCCGAGCGGGTCGTGGTCGACGGCGTCGACAAACTCCGCGCCGGCAGCGCCGTGAAGCTTCGCGGCGCCGAGGCCGCCGGTCCGGCGCGGACCCCCGCATCGGCGCAAGCGCCGCCCGCGTGAACGTCTCGCGCGCCTTCATCCTGCGGCCGGTCGCGACCTCGCTCTTCATGGTCGCGCTCCTGCTGTCGGGGATCGTGGCGTACCGTCAGCTTCCGGTCTCGGCGCTCCCGCAGGTGGACTACCCGACCATCCAGGTCGTCACGTTCTATCCCGGGGCGAGCCCGGACGTGATGGCGTCGTCGGTCACGGCGCCGCTCGAACGGCAGTTCGGGCAGGTGCCGGGGCTGA
>WBZR01001897.1_pt1 | contig 23824 bp, 22 predicted proteins | sample 5204231 | NCBI WGS metagenome assembly WBZR01 (sample SAMN12412403, study PRJNA552823) | activated sludge metagenome | isolation source: activated sludge from anammox sidestream of wastewater treatment plant... | place: USA: Virginia | collected 2017-08
AATCCACCGCCCCAGACGTGCGACACCGGCGAAGAAAAATACATCGGCCTCATCGCGGAGGGATTCATCGACGCTGCCGCGCAGGCCGACCACGACGACGCGATAACCGGCGGCTTTTGCGCCGCGCAGCACGAGGCGGGGGAATTCGCCTTCTCCGGCGATCAGACCGATCGAATGGGTCGCTGTCGTCATCCGCTGCTCGTCCGGGTGCCGGGGCGCATATCGAGATTGCCCACTTCGCACCTCACAGGTCTCCAACGGGGGGTATGATAGCGTGCGTTGGATGGCATGACACGCGATTTCAAGTGAGCAGGTCGCTTGCCGGTGGAGACGCATGAACGACGCTGAACTGACACAATTCCGAAACACACGACTCTCCGTGACTGCGTTTCCGCCGTACCGCTTTTTGCCCGGACGTGATCCGCACCCGACGGCGAGCCCACAGGGACACAGCTATCTACCGCCGGGGACGCAGGAGCCCGCGGTGGAGTGGGAATCCGCGGAGGGCTGGGAAAAGTGCGAGGCGTATCTGTACGGGTGGGACCTTCACAATCATGCGTATTGGTGGGAGGCGCATGAGGCGTGGGAAGGATTGTGGCACAAGGTGAGTCGCGGCAGCCTGCCGCATCGGTACTTGCAGGGATTGATCCAGGTTACGGCCTGTCATCTGAAACTGCGACTCGGGCAGGCGGATGGCGTCGAGCGCCTGCGGGAGAGCAGCCGGGGCTATCTCGCGTCGGTGATTGAAGAAATAAAGGACGGGTCGTATATGGGAATCAGGGTCGACGACTTCACTTGTTCGTTAGATGCGTACTACGCGAAGGTCTTTCGGCCGGACGAGGGGGTCGTCGGGCACGATCCGGCGATTTTTCCATACGGCGTTCCCGGTCGATCGCCTTTTGCCGGGGCACGTCGATTGTCCGATCAGTAGGGTGCCATCATGAAGGCACTCGTGGGACTCTGTCCAGTGCATCTGGCCGAAATGAGACTCAGTCTCAGCGACCGCGCATCGCCCGGTCCGGCGATTGATATACGTCTATGATCCCCTACTTATCGCCCCCGGCACGGAAAGTGAATGTCATGTTCTTTGACGTGCGATAAGATACCGTGAAAGTAGATGCAGAATTCACCATGACCAGTATTTCGGCCGCAGCGAACGCCAGAACTTCGTCTCCACCAGCAACCGCCGGGCGTCTGCAGCGGCGACATGTCGAAGTCGGCCTAACGGGGCTGACCTTCGGGCTGCTCTTGTTCAGCCTTTACGGCGACAGCGGTCGTTGGTCGGTTCAGGCGATGCTGGCGATTCATGTTGCGGCATTCGCCGCGGGCGGCTGGTACGGGGTTGTCGACGCGATCCGGTCGATGCGCGACCGTCGTCTGGATATTAACTTCCTGATGATCGCGGCGGCGATCGGGGCGGCGGCGATCGATCACTGGACTGAGGGGATCACGCTGCTGTTCCTCTTTTCCCTGTCAAACACACTTCAGAGCTATGCCATGGAGCGGTCGCGCAGCGCGATATCCAGCCTGGTGAAGCTGCGACCAGCGGAAGCGACCTTGATTCGTGACGGCCGGGAAGAGCGCGTCGCCGTCGAGCGATTGAAGCCGGGCGATCGGATTCGCATCCGCCCCGGCGAGATGGTCGCGACGGACGGCGTGGTGGTTGATGGACAATCGGAACTCGATCAGGCATCGGTGACGGGGGAGTCGATGCCGGTGGAGAAGTCGCCCGGCGATCCGGTGTTCGCGGGGACGCTGAACGGGACGGGTTCGCTGGAGGTCGCGGTCGTGAAGGCCGTGACCGACTCGACGCTTGCGCGAATGATTCAGCTTGTCGAAGCGGCGCAGGGTCAGAAGGCCCAGTCGCAGCAATTTCTGGAGCGCGCCGAGGGGTACTACGCCGTGGGTGTCATCGGGGTGGCTCTCGGCTGCGCGGTAGTCCCGTGGTTGATGGGGGCTTCGTTTGAGCAGAGCTTCTATCGGGCGATGGTGTTGCTGGTGGTGGCTTCGCCGTGCGCGCTGATTATCGCGACGCCGGCCGCGCTGCTCTCGGCGATCGCCAATGGCGCGAGAAAGGGCGTGCTGTTCAAGGGCGGGGCGCATCTGGAGCGGCTCGCGCAGGTTTGCGTCGTGGCCTTCGACAAGACCGGGACGCTGACGCGCGGGGTGTTGAGCGTGACGGATATTATCGTGTCGCCTTCGGCGCCGTCCGGGCTGAGCGAGTCAGATTTGCTGGCGACGGCGGCGGCGCTGGAATCACGCTCGGAGCACCACATTGCGAAGGCGGTACTTGCGGCGGCGCGCCAAAGAGGCCTGGGGCTGCCCGAATTACGCGACTTCCGAACGCTGCCGGGTCGCGGGGTGTATGCGCGTGCGAATGGGTTTCTGGTGTGGATCGGCGGCGAGCGATTGTACCGGGAGCACGGTGAGGCCATCCCGGATGACTTGTCACGTCTCATGAAGTCGCTGGAGGCGGAAGGCAAGACGGTATTACTGGTTCATCGTGAAGTGGCGCGCGAGGGCGGATTGGGGCAGCATGAGGGGTGGGGCGGTTGGCTGGGATTGATCGCGGTCGCGGATTCGATTCGCCCGGAGGCGGCGAAGGCGGTCGATCAACTGCGCAAGCTGGGAATCCGGTATGTGGCGATGCTGACCGGGGACAATCCGGGAGCGGCCAAGCGAATCGCCGAAGTTGTGGGCGTGGATCAATTCGATGCCGGGCTGCTTCCCGAGGAGAAGGTCGAAGTGCTCGGCCGACTGCGTCGGGAGTACGGACCGGTGCTGATGGTGGGGGACGGCGTGAATGATGCGCCGGCGCTGGCGGCGGCGCACGTGGGTTCGGCGATGGGGGCCGCCGGGTCCGACGTTGCGCTGGAGACGGCGGATCTGGTTTTCATGTCGGATGATCTCTTGAAAGTGCCGTACGCCATTGCACTGAGCCGGCGCGCCGCACGGATCATGCGGCAGAACGTCGTATTCGCCATCGGGGTCATTGGCGTACTCGGCGTCGCGGCGATGGCTTACGGGCTTGCGCTGCCGCTCGGGGTCGTCGGGCATGAGGGGAGCACGCTGATTGTGGTTGCGAACGGGCTGCGTCTGCTTGGCTTTCGACCGCGGATGTGAGATCGCCGGACCACTACAGGCCCATCACGGCCTGATGAGTTTCTTCATGCGATTGATGTTCACGCGGTCGAGATTCACTCCGCGGCCGTCGGTTCCCTTTGGGGTCTCGAGGATGCGGGGCACGTGTGCCAGCCGGGGATCATTGAGGATGTTGGCGAATCCCGACTTGCCGATTTTCCCTTTTGTGATGTGCTCGTGGCGATCCAGGCGGCTGCCGCAGTCGCCTTTTGAATCGTTGGTGTGAATGCACTTCACGCGATCGATGTCGACATGGCGTTTGATTTCGTCGAGGAGGCGCTCGTAGTCGTCGCGGTCGCGGATGTCGTATCCGGCGGCAAAGACGTGGCAGGTGTCGATGCAAACGCCGAGGCGTTCGGATTGGCGGACTTGCTTGATGATCTCGCCGAGCTGGCAAATCTCGTGGCCGATGGTGGTGCCCTGTCCTGCGGTGGATTCGAGCAGGACGCGGCAGGTGAAGCCGGCGGTCGCGGCGTGGACCTGGTCGAGGGAATCGGCGATGGCGGCAATGCCGGCCTCGATGCCTGAACCCATGTGGGCGCCGGGGTGGATGATGAGGTCTTCAATGCCGAGGGCTTCGCAGCGATGCAGCTCGTCGATGAGGGCGTCGCGGCTCTTGTCGCGATTGGCCTTTTCGGGCGAGGCGAGATTCAAGAGGTAGCTGGCGTGGGCGACGACCGGTGAAACGCCGGACTTGCGCTGGGCGTCTTTGAAGAGTCTGGCCTGTTCGTCGGTGATCGGCCTGGCGACCCACTGACGCTGGTTCTTGACGAAGATTTGCAGGCAGTCGCAGCCGATTTGCTCGGCCTCGTCGAAGGCGAGGTGCAGACCGCCGGCGACGGAGAGATGGGCGCCGAACTTCTGAGCGACTTTCGACGGCTTCATGCATCCTCGCCCAAGGCGCGAACGTGCGCGGCCACGGATGCCGCGAGGGCGTCGAGGTTGTAGCCGCCTTCGAGGAGACTGATGATGCGACCGCCGCAGGACTCGGCCGCGACTTCGTTGAGGCGACGGGTCATCGTGGCGTAGCCTTGCTCCGTCAGTCGCAGGTCGGCGATGGGATCATCTCGGTGGGCGTCGAAACCAGCGGAGATCAGGAGGATCTCGGGCTTGAACTGCCTGAGTGCGGGAAGGACCTCCGCGTCGAATCGGGCGAGAAAGTCGGCCTCGGAGGTTGCCGGGCGAAACGGAATGTTCTTTGTGAAGCCACGGCCGTCACCTCTGCCGCGCTCCGATTCCATGCCTGTGCCGGGCCAGAGGGGGCTTTGGTGGAGGGAGATGAAAAGGACGCTGGGGTCGTCGTAGAAAATCGCCTGGGTTCCGTTGCCGTGATGCACGTCCCAATCGACGATGGCGATCTTGCCAAGCTTGTGATGCTGCTGGAGGTACTTCGCGAGAATGGAGATGTTCGCGAAGAGGCAGAAACCCATTGCCGTCTCGGGAAGGGCATGATGGCCCGGGGGCCTCATAGCGCAGAATGCGGCGTCGGCCTTGCCGCCGATGACGAGGTCGGCCGCGGTCAGGGCCGCGTTTATGGAGCCGAGGGCGGCGGCGTAGCTTCGTTCGCAGACGTAAGTGTCGCCCTGGTCGAGAAGATTTTTGCCCTCTTCGCAGGAGATGCGGACCCAATCGTGGTAGGTTTGAGAATGGACCTGCATGATCCATTGTGCAGTGTCTCGGTCTTGAACCGGGGCGGCTGTCAGACCGGGGATGATGGCGGAGATTCGGTCGGGCTGCAGGCGCTCGGCGCGGGCGATGCACTCCACGTGCGCACCGGTGTCGTGTTCGAGGCTGACGGCATCCCAGAGGTAAGCGACGCGTTTCATCGGGGAGATCATAGCGTGAAATGAAAATCGCCTGCAGAAGGACGGATTCCGCGATGGGGACGCGGGCAAAACCGCGCTTCAGTTAACCGGCTGCTTTGATCGCTGCCACCAGGTCCAGCACCGCCTTCTTGCCGTCGCCGAAGTACATGAGGGCGTTGTCAGCGGCAAAAAGCGGATTCGGGATGCCGGCGAAGCCGGGGCTGAGGCTGCGTTTCATGATGATGACCGTCCGGGCCTTGTCGACGTCGAGGATCGGCATTCCGGCGATGGGGGACTTGGGATCGGTACGGGCGAGGGGATTGACCACGTCGTTGGCGCCGATGACGAGGACGACGTCGGTCTGCTCGAAGGTCGAGTTGATGTCGTCCATCTCCCTGACTTTTTCGTAGGGGATGTTGGCCTCGGCGAGAAGGACGTTCATGTGGCCGGGCATTCTTCCGGCGACGGGGTGAATGCCGAACTCGACCTCAATGCCCTTGGCCTCGAGGACGTTCGCCAAGTCGCGCACGGCGTGTTGTGCCTGGGAGACGGCCATGCCGTAGCCCGGGACGATGACGACACGGCGTGCGGTGTCGAAGAGCATGGCGATTTCCTCGGCCGAGGTCGACTTGACCTTGCCGGCGTAGACGTCGTCGGCGGAGGCGGAGCCCTCGGAGGGGGCGAGCTTGCCGAAGAGAACGTTGGCGAGCGATCGGTTCATCGCCTTGCACATGATCTGGGAAAGGATGATGCCGGAGGAGCCGACGAGCGAGCCGGCGATGATGAGGCCGTTGTTGCCGAGGACGAAGCCCGTCGCGGCGGCGGCCATGCCGGAGTAGGAGTTCAACAGACAGATGACGACGGGCATGTCAGCGCCGCCGATCGGCGTTGTGACAAGAACGCCGAGGACGGAGGCGACAACGACGATCGGCCAGAAGACCCACAGTTTCGAGGGGTCATAGGTACCCCAGACGGCGCCGGCGATGATGAGAATAAACAGCAGCGCGTTGACCACTTGCTGGCCGGGGATGACGTTACCGCTGGGCACCCATTTAAGCTCCTGGAGCTTTCCGGCGGCAACGAGGCTGCCGGAGAAGGTGACGGCGCCGATGATGCCGGCGACCATGGTCGAGCCGATGAAGAATCGCAGGGACTCGTCGAACTGGAACTCCGGCTGACTCATTTCACCCATCTTGGCGATGAGTTCGGCGCCGGCGACCAGCAGGGACGCGCCGCCGCCGAAGCCGTTGAGGAGCCCGACCATTTGTGGCATGCCGGTCATCGGCACGCGAATGGCGAAGAGAGCGCCGACGAGCGTGCCGACGGCGATGCCCACGCCGATGAGCCAGTATCCTGCGCCGGAGATGTCGGGCCGATCGATGCTGATGAGCACGGTGATGACGATCGCCAGCAGCATCCCGAATGCACCGACCAGGTTGCCGCGCAGGGCGGTGCGGGGGTGGCTGAGCCTCTTGAGCGCGACGATGAAAAGAATCGACGCGAAGAGGTAAATCAGGTTCGTGACGGCGGGGTTCTTAAGTGCGGAAGACAAGGATCAGCCTTTCCTCTTAAACATGCCCAACATGCGGTGGGTGACCAAGAAACCGCCGACGACGTTGATCATGGCGAATGAGATGGCGATGACGCCGAAGGCGGATGTCCATAAATTGAGCTTCAAGCCCGCTGCGAAGATGGCGCCGATGATGGTGATGCCCGAAATGGCGTTGGAGCCGGACATCAGTGGCGTGTGCAGGGTCGGCGGGACCTTGGTAATGACTTCAAAGCCGACGAAGGTCGCCAGCGTGAAGACCGTGATACCGATGACGAACATTTCCATGTCGGTGACTCCTGTATCCCGCAGCTCCTAGCTGCCCATGGCATCGCGGACGCGCGGGTGAACGATTTGTCCGCCCTGTGTGACCAGCGTACCCGCCACGCATTCATCGTCCATGCTCAGGATGAGCTTTCCGTCCTTCACGAGGTCCTGGAGAAACGCGCCGACGTTTCTTGAGTACATCTGGCTCGCATGAAAGGGGACGGTCGCGGGCAGATTGGTCGGGCCGAGAATCAGTACGCCGTTGGCATCGACGCGCACGCCGGCCTTGGTGAGTTCACAATTGCCCCCGGCCTCGGCAGCGAGGTCGATGATGACCGAGCCGGGTCGCATGGCGTGGACCATTTCCGCCGTGATCAGGACCGGCGCCGGCTTGCCTGGAATAAGAGCGGTGGAGATGGCGATATCCGCATCTTTCACATGCTGGGCGATGACTTCCTTTTGCTTCTGCTTGTAGGCGTCGGACATTTCCCTGGCGTAGCCGCCCTTGTCCTCGGCATCCTCCGCCTGCGCTTCGACCTCGACGAATTTGGCGCCAAGGCTGTGGACCTGTTCTTTGACGGCGGGGCGCACGTCGAAGGCCTCGACGACCGCGCCAAGGCGGCGTGCGGTGGCGATGGCCTGAAGTCCCGCCACGCCGGCGCCCATCACGAGTACTTTTGCCGGCGCCAAGGTTCCGGCGGCGGTCATCATCATGGGGAACATCTTTTTCAATTCCACGGCGGCGAGCAGGACGGCCTTGTAGCCGGAGATGGTGCTTTGCGAACTTAAGACGTCCATCTTCTGGGCGCGGCTGATGCGGGGCATCAGGTCCATGGCAAGCGAGGTGATCCCGCCCTCGGCCAGCTTGCGAACGAGATCGTGCCGGATGAGCGGGTTGAGTATTGAGAACAGGGTGGAGCCGGATCGTAATCTGGAAAGGTCGGCTTCGGTCGGCGGGTGGACGGAGACGAAAATATCCGCTTCGCCGAACAACTCATCGGCGGAACCGCATGTCCGGACGCCGACTGCTTCGTATTCCGAATCGAGAAAGCCGGCCTGGGTCCCGGCGCCGCTTTCGATCAGCGTATCGAGCCCTAACTTCTTGATTCGCATGCAGGTTTCTGGAATGAGGGAAACTCTTGCTTCACCCTCGAGAGTCGCCTTTGGAATCGCAAGCTTCATCGATGCCTCGTGTGGAATGCGCAATTGTTCGAACGATCAGAATCAAGCACGGACACGCGGTGTCCCGGCGAATCCAACCGCGCACCATGCGACTCGCCCGTTCGACTTAACACTCAACCGTTCAGGGTCGGCAGTGTAGCGGCTCTGCCGGAGAGGGGAAGCCGCTCGTCCCGCGAAGCAAACCTCCCTGGGCCGGATGAATGATTCTTAGCGACGTTCAATCGGCTATGATGCAGACTTGTGGGCTCAGAGGGAGTCGCGGCCGGATGAATCGGCGAGGCCGCTTGGCGAGGCGACCAGCCCCACGGGTGGCAGTTGATGCGCGATCCCCAGGAAGAAAGGCTTCAGCAGGCCGTCAGCGGCGGTGAAGAGGCCGCCTTTGAAGAGGTCTACAAAGTGTTCGCCGGGCGGGTACGGCTTGCGGCCTGGCGCATATCGCATCGGCCGGACTGGCTGGATGAGATCGTCAACGAGGCGTGGTATCGGGCCTTCCAAAAGCGGACGAGCTACGACCCGGCCAAGCCGTTTCTCCACTGGATGGCGGGGATCGTTCAAAACGTTTATCGGGAGCAGTGCCGCAAGTCGCCCCTGACGCTGGGGGGCACCGAGGAGTCCGCGGGGGATACCCGGCTGGACATGGTGACGCCGGCCCAGTTGGCTGACGAAGCCGAAACGCTGGCCGGATTGAACGACTGCATTGGCAAATTGCCCCCGGACGAGGCGCGGCTCGTGCGCCTTAGGTTCTTTGATAACAAGACATTACGGGAGATATCGGCGGCTTTGGGGGTGCCGGAATCGACGCTTCGGGAGACTCGGCTGCCCGGGGTCATGGATGCCCTGCGCCGGTGCCTGGGAAAAAAGAATATTGAGATTTCCCGGATTTTTCCTGCGCAAGGGGGGGCCGAGGGTCAATAGAGGGTGAGGTTTGTCATGAAGTCCCTAATTTCACTCGAAGGCTTGCTGGAGACCCTGGGAGAGGCCCATCGTGATGGCGCCCTTCAGGATTGCCCGGCGGGTCGTCCCTGGATGAAGTCAGAGCGTCAGGCGGAAGTCCGCCCGGCGGCCGGGCTTCGCTGGGTTCGAGTGGCGGCTCCTCTTGCGGCAGCAGCCGCGGTGGCGGTCGTGTTTGTGGGACCCAGCCTCTTTGGAACACGCGCGGGACACGAGATGGCCCAAGACGGCTTGGCCGTGATCCAGCCCGAAACGCCTCAGCTTTTCGCCGACGCCGGTGTTGTGACGACAGCACCCAAGGCGGCGGATTGCGACTTCAACGGCGACGGGGTGATCGACGGGCTGGACATTCAGGCCCTCGTGAACCGCATTCAGGACATTGATGGAGATCCGCTACTGCAAGCGGAAGAACTCCAGCGATGTCTGCTGGGGAGCTAGAGGCTCCGTATTTTTCTTGCAATGTGAGGCCGGGTTGACGTTTACCGGAATGTCAACTCGGCCTTGCGTTTTTACTCAGCGAAATTCCACGTTACTGCCTCCTCACACGCCCATTCGTTGACAGATCGTCCGGCGACATCGAAGCTAGCATTTGTGGCGACACGTCCGCGGTGCGCGGATGCACGCGCCTGAGGATCATGCATGAGCCAATCGGCAGACCAAAGTCCACGACTTGCAGTCCTCGTCCCCTGCTACAACGAAGCGGCGACCGTTGAGAAAGTCGTCAAAGACTTTCGCCGCGAGTTGCCCGAGGCCGTTGTTTACGTCTTCGACAACAACAGCACCGACGGGACCGCCGAGCTTGCGCGGGCAGCCGGGGCGGTGGTCATCCACGAAAAGAAGCAGGGCAAGGGGCACGTGGTCGCGGCGATGTTTGAAAAGGTGGTCGCGGATTATTACGTGATGACCGACGGTGACGACACCTATCCGGCCGAACAGGTGCGCGAGTTGCTCGTGCCGGTGATGCGCGGCGAGGCAGACATGGTGGTGGGGCGGCGGGAGGCAAAAGACACGCAGGCGGCCTACCGCCGGTTTCACGTACTCGGGAATCGGCTGGTGCGCACGATGGTCAACCTCATCTTCGGCGCACGCCTTACGGACATTATGAGCGGGTATCGGGCATTTAATCGCGAGATCGCCGAGAATCTGCCGGTCTGTGCCTACGGATTCGATATCGAGACGGAGATGACGGTGCAGTGCCTGTATCACAAGTGGGTGATCCGAGAGGTGCCGATCCGTTATGGCGTTCGGCCCGAGGGAAGTGCCTCGAAGTTGAACACCTTTCATGACGGGCTGCGCGTCATTTTCAAGATTCTGAGCCTGTTCCGATCGTACAAGCCGCTGACGTTTTTCGGCGGGATGGCGATTTTGCTGTTTATCGTTGGATGCGGGCTCGGCGCAACGGCCTACTGGCGAGACTGGTCGCCGGACTCGGGCTATCGGATGACATGCGTGATTCTGTCGGCGGCGATGTTTGCGATGAGCCTGGTGGCGGCCAGCATCGGGGTGACGGTGCAACTGATTAATTTTCGATTTCTCGAACTCGATTCCCTGCTGCGCAGGCGCCGACGCGGCGAGCCCACCGCAGCGCAGCACGGCGAGCGGTACGAGCAGGATGCGTGACGCCTTTATTGATTATGGAGCGACGAAATGGCGGATGGCAGGAATCGAGTTTCGGATCGACTTGCCGCGGCGTCGGAGGCTGCCGGTCAGCAATCAGGCACGGCCGCCATCAGCGTGAAGCGCATTGAAGACGCGCTGGCCGGCGCGATCCAGCCGCAGAAACTCATCGACAATTTCGCCGAGGCGTGGCGCGTGACTGATTCGCAGGCCAGGAGCCTGCTTGAATCGCACGGGTTCGGCGGCGTCCTCGCAAGGTTGCAGGCCGGCAGCGCCGCGGGTGGCGACGAGGTCAAGGCCGCGGCGCTGTCATCGAGGCGGTCCATCGCTCTGGCTGACGGAAATATCGTTGCGCGAGCCTTCGGACCGGGATTCGATGAGCCGGTCATGGCGCCGCAGGGCGTCCTGGACGCGGTCCAGAAGCCGCTCGACGCGTTTCTGCCGGGGGCAGCGGAGGACTCGCTTGGCGTGCTGTATCGACATCAGCCGCTGGCCTACGCGGAGAAGATTCTGGCCGGCGACGCGGTGAAGATGGACGCTTATATCGCGAAACACTTCGGCCCGTTCGGTCCACGATTCATCATCAACAGCGGCATCGGCGCGAACGAGCAATTCAACTATTTCGTCTCCGCCCTCGCGCATCAGCGGCTCGATCGAAAGGTGACGTGGTTGCTGGCGAATTCGCCGAAGGAGATCGACTCGCTGCCGCCTGAGGCGAATCTGGAGAATTCGCTGTTTTTGGAATTCTCACGAAGCGGCATCACGGAAGAGACGGTGAAGCTTCACGAGTTGACGCCGCGCTCGGCGAAGCGCGTCGTCTTCGCCAACAGCGGGCCGCTCAAGGCGCTGGGCGAACGCGACGGCAATTTGGTGCTCGAGCTGCCGAGTGAAGTCTCCGGGCGATACGGACGAAACAAGACGCCGATTCTCATGGCGCCGATGCACGCGGCGGGGCTGGATGTGCGCGGCTATTGGCGGGTCATTCAGTCGGCGTGCGAGGCCATGGCACTGACCGAGACTCAGTCGCTGCCGGTGGTGCTGGCGCGTTACATTCGGATTCAGCAGCTTCGCCGGGGCGTCAATCACATCTACCTCGGCACGAACGATAACTTGCTGCGATTTTCGGCGGACGAGTTTTGCCAGTATTGGAACGAGGGCGTCAACCGGGACGGCAACGACATCACGATGTCGAGGTATCTTGGCCTGCCGAGAGATTCGCACATGAATCTCGAAGCCATCCTGGGCACGAGCGAACACAAGCTGGCGATCTTTATTCTTGCGACGCGAAAAAAGGGCGGCGGGCCGACGCACAAGCTGCTGGAGGCGTCCGCCGATGCGATCAATCCCGAGCACGCGGGCCTTACGGCCGGAGCCGTGGATCGGATTCTCTGCCTGGCGAATGTCAAGCGATGCAGCGAGAAGATGCCCACGATTCTGATCACGGTTGATGAGATCAATCTCGCGGCGTCGGCCTGGCTCGGGCAGCTATGGGCGGATACGACGCTGGTGTACTCCCGATTGATCGGCGTCGATCCAGGGTCGAATCCGGAAGTGAAGGCGGTGCGGACGCGAGCTTCCTCCTGGTTGTCGGATGCGGATGGGGCAGAGTCCATGCTTGCCTGAAGCGCGTCATGCACTGCCGGATGTTTGGGCAGTCATCAGGGGGATGGGCCGCGCGGTCGGGTCGATCGGGCACGGTCATTCCGTGCGGAAATCAATAGACCAACTTAGAGATGATCCAGAAGATCGCGCCGGCCATTGCCGCCGCGGCGGGCAGGGTAAGCACCCAGGCCGTGATGATCTTTCCGCCGACCGACCACCGCACCGCGGAAAGTCGCCGCGTGAGGCCGACGCCGAAGATCGCGCCGGTGATGGTGTGTGTGGTGCTGAGGGGAATCCCAAGGGCCGAGAGCCCGATGATGGTGACGCCGCCGCCGGTCTCGGCGCAAAATCCTCCGACGGGCTGAAGCTTTGTGACGCGATGCCCCAGTGTGTGGACGACCTTCCATCCGCCCAGATAGGTGCCGAGGGCAATGGCGAAGTGGCAACTCAGGATGATCCACCAGCGAGGGTGTCCGGTATTTGCGCCATCGATGGTCGCATACTTGGCAAGGGCCGGGTTACTGAGCAGGAGAAGCATGATGATTCCCATGGTTTTCTGGGCATCATTAAGACCGTGGCTGAGGCTGAATGCGCCGGCGGAAACGAGTTGCAGCCGCCGAAACCAGCTATCGACGCCGCGGGGCGTTTTATTCCTGCAAACCCAAATCGTGGCCACCATCAGTATCCAGCCCAGGACCAAGCCGGCCAAGGGTGCAATGACGATGTAAACGGAGATCTCGCCGATCTTTGACCACTTGAGACAGCCGATTCCCGCTTTGACCATGCCCGCGCCGATCATGGAACCGATCAGCGAGTGGGAGACGCTGATGGGCAGGCCGCGATAAGTGCAGAGGACCGTCCAGGTGATGGCGGAAAGCAAGACGGCGAGGATCAGGTGTGGATCGACGATGGCCTGATCGACGATTCCCTTGCTGATGGTCGCGGCGACATGGGTCTCGAAGAAGAAGGCGGCGATGAAATTGAAAAAGGCGGCCCAGAGAACGGCAAGGCGCGGCGTGAGCACCCGAGTTGCGACGATGGTGGCCACCGAGTTGGCGGCATCGTTGAATCCGTTGGCGAAGTCGAAAATGAGGGCGATCGCTACGATGATAACGATGTAGGTGATCATGCGAGGGTCCTCAGGCGTTCTTGAGGATGATGCCCTCGATCGTGTCAGCGATGTCCTCGCAGCGGTCTATGGCTCGCTCGGTAAAGTCGTAGACTTCCTTCCATTTCATGACGAGGATCGGGTCCTTTGCCGTGGCATAGAGTTCGGCGACGGCGGCGTGGTTGAGATCGTCTCCGTCGTTCTCCAGTTGGTGGATTTCGACGAGCTTTTTCTGCAAGTCTCCCGGTCGGCGCAGGTCGCGGAGACCCTTGACGGCTTCGGCGACGAGCAGCGTAGCGCGTACGAGAATTCCGGTTTGCTTTTCCATCCAGGGAGTCGGTTCGGGAATCGAATAGAGCGTAAAGCGTTTTGCGGCGGCGTCGATCTCGTCAATGACATCATCCATGCGCGAAAGGAGGGCGTGAATGTCCTCACGGTCGAATGGGGTGATGAAGGACGTGTCGAGTTTGCCCAGGGCTGCATGGACCGCGTCGTCACCGTCGTGTTCGAGTTTACGGATTTCCGCGATGTGCTTTTCCCGGTTCCTGTAGTCCGAGGCGAGCTCGGCATAGGCTTTCGCCGTCGTATGAACGATGCGGGCGGTGTGATCGAATAAGTCGAAAAACTCGGTGTCGCGAGGCAGAATACTGAACACAACCCAATCCTCCCTCGCCTGCATTTCTGCGGAGCATCACGGATATCCGACCGGCAGAGGGGAAATCATGGCCGGGCGCGCGGCACCTGTCCAGCGTTGAATCGCAGGAGCAATCGCAAAAATCGCAACATCCTGGGAATTTTTCTGGTGACCGCAGTCTAGATATCTGATCGGCCGAGCTCTTAACAGTTTCTTAGCGCTGGATTAGGTTGTGGACTGCGTCAATCGAAAGAGAATGTAACCTTCGGTGGGCGGGAACGTAGTTCCGTCGGCCGGACGTGCTGCGCGGCGGAATTCCGTCGCGCGAATGGGACGGGTAGGTCCCGATTGGAGATCGCCATGGGCCTGATCGAGGAGCTGTTTCAGCGTTCGCCGTTTGAACCATTGTTGCATCATCTCAAGAAAGTGCGCGAGTGCGTGACACTGGTCCGTCCGATGCTGGAGGCAGTCCGGGATCAGCAGGGCGACCAGTTGGACGAACTCGTGAAGCGCGTGTTCAAGCTGGAGCACGAAGCCGACACGATTAAGGACGAGATCCGGCAGGCCATCCCGCGCAGTTTCTTTCTTCCGGTCTATCGGGGCGATCTGCTGGGCTATTTGAAGCTTCAGGATGACATGGCCGACGCGGTGGAAGACATCGCGATCCTGCTGACCATCAAGAAGCTGAAGATGCCGGCGAGTCTCCAGTCGCGCGTGTTCGATTACGTGGAAACCATCCTGCAGGTCTGCGACAAGAATCACGCGATGAACGAGAGCCTTCCCGAGCTGGTGGCGCGCGGCTTCACGCCCGATCAGGCGGCGGGTCTGCATGATCAGATTCGCGCGGTGGAGCTTGCCGAGTGGGAGGCAGACAAGGCTCAGTACAAGCTGAGTCAGGAATTGTTCGCCATAGAGGACGAGCTGAAGGCTTCGGATCTGATGCTGTGGTGGAGGGTGTTTCTGGAGCTGGGTCAGCTCGCCAACCACGCGGAAAAGATGGCCGATCGGCTCAGGCGCATGATCTCGCAGTAGCGCCAACTGTTACAGCACGATAAATCGTCCGCAGATGGACGATGAAAGAAGCGACTCTTTGCAACATGGCGTTCTCAATGTGATCGCACAGTCCGCCGCCGCGGAGGGGTTTAGCAGCTTTACGGCGGCCGCGGCGGTGCTTGCGATCGGCATGCTGATTTGGGATACGATCGAGGTCGGTCGCAACGACGCCGCCAACATTGTCAATTCCGTGTTCGGCTCGCGCATCCTCAGCCGGAAAATGGCCGTTCGGATCGCCGCGATCGGCGTCATCCTCGGGGCCACGCTGTCGTCAGATGTCATTGAGACCGCCCGCCGGGGAATCTTCTCTCCGGAGGCCTTCGGGGTCAGAGAGGTGCTGGCGATCTACACCTCTGTTTATATCGTTGACACGATTCTGCTCTATACCTATTCCGCGTTCGGCATGCCGGTCAGCACGACGATGACGCTGATTTTCGAGTTGCTCGGGGCATCGCTGTTTCTCGGCGTATTCAGATCGCCGGAGTCCATTCATGCCGTCACTTGGGGGGGCGTCGTCAAGGTACTTGTGGCCATTGTTTGCTCGATCTTCCTCTCCGGGGTGATGGGTTTCATCATCCAGCGATTTGCAAGGGCCGCGATCAGAGACAAATGGTCCAGCCTGCCGCAGTTGCTTCTTTATGGCGGCCTTGTCGGTGGGGGACTCATGGCGGGCCTGGCCTACTTCATGTTGATCAAGGGCATGAAGAACGTGTCTCTCATTAAGCCTCTCGTCTCCGTCATCAAGTCGAGTCCCTATGAGGGTCCGATTCTTGCGCTTCTGGCGATGTGGGTCGTGTTCGGCATCCTGATCCACTTGACGCTGATCATCTATCGTCGTCGGGCGGCCGAGCTGTTGTTTCCCGTCTTAACGGTCCTGGGCATGCTCGGCATGGCGTTTTCGTTCGGGCAGAACGACCTCGCCAACTGTGCGGCGCCGGGCCTGGCCGCGCTCAAGGTGGTCTCAGGCGTTTACCAGAATCAGCCGATCGAGGACATCTCCCGGGCGAACATCCCGTGGTGGGCGCTCTTCGGGTCTGGCGTTCTGTTGGTCATGGGAATGATGACGGATCATGCCCAGCGGGTGACGCGCGCCGAGGTACGCATGGGCAGTGCCGGCCATCACGTGAAACTATGGGCTCCGAACTGGTGCATCACCATCGCGCGTCGGATTCTGGCTCGCGGCCGGGGCGGTGAGGTCATGCCGTCGCTGGCGCCGATTGAGACCAAGAACGTTCGCGGCAAGACTCTGCACTACGATCCGCTCCGGGCGTGCGTGATCGTGTGTGTTTCCGCGAGCGTCATCGCTACTGCTTCGGCGCTGGGCATGCCAGTTTCGACGACCTATGTCGCTTTCGCGGCGGTCATCGCGACGGGGGCCGCCGATCGTATTTTTGTTCGTGGTGATGCCGCACTCAAGCTTGGACGGTCCATCTGGGTCGTGTTCTGCTGGTTTGCGGCAGCCTTGATCGCCATGATTGCCGCAGGACTCGTGAGTTTGGTGGTGTTCTATCTGGGTGTCATCGGGATGGCGACCTGCATCATCGTGAACCTGTTTATTCGCGGTCACGTCAAACGTCGATCAGATGCGCAGGAGCATCGCGTTCGTCTGGAGGCGCGTGAGCGAATGCATCCCGAAGAGTATTCGCTGGAGGAAGAGTGAATGCTTCGCAGCGGTCGGCGTGGGCGAACCGAAAAATGGTTGGCGATCGCGGACGGTTAAGATTGTGTTAACGCAGCGTAAGGGTTGTTCGTTGTCAGTTTGCGAATGAACGCTTAGCGGGATCAACGCAAGTCGTCGGCGTCGGAAAGTGTTTCACCCATTATCATTCAGGCGTGTATTCAATCAGCCCCCGCACTATAATTGAGCTGTCGATGCAGGCGAAACGACCACCCATTCCTTTTGTACCAGCTTCGAGGGTCTCTCCCGATGTCGCAGCGAGCAAACATTCTCATCGTAGAGGATGATCCGGATTTGCAGGAGTCGATCCGCTTCAATATTGAGCGGCAAGGTCACGAAGTCATGGTCGCATCAGATGGTCAGGCTGCCCTTGACCTGGCAACGCGCAAGATTCCCGACCTGATTCTTCTCGACTTGATGCTTCCGAAAGTCAGCGGGCGCGACGTGACGGTTGCGCTGAAGAAAAACCCGGCGACGCGTTCGATCCCGGTCATCATGCTTACGGCGATGTCGGCGGAGAATGACATCGTGCTGGGCCTTCAGATCGGCGCCGACGACTACGTCACCAAGCCCTTCAGCATGGATGTGCTCCTCGCCCGCGTGGCCGCGGTCCTGCGGCGGCGAGGCGGCGTGCCCGACAAGGAGGGCCTGCTCAAGGCCGGGCCGATATCAGTGGATCGGTCTCGGCACGTCGTGGAGGTGGATGGGTCGGCCATCGCGATCACGTTGACGGAGTTTCGCCTGCTAGAGGCCCTGATCGCGGCCAGGGGTCGTGTGCTCTCGCGGGATCAGCTCATGTCGCTGGCGATGGGCCCGGATGTCGCCGTGACGGATCGCACCATCGACGTGCACATCACGTCCCTGCGGCGCAAGCTCGGCGACCATCGCGAACTGGTTGAGACCGTTCGCGGAGTCGGTTATCGATTTGCCGACATCTGGCCAAGCGCCGTCACAGAGGCCTGATTCCGTCGTCGTGCGCGTGCCGTCGCTTCCATTCATTGTGTTAATCTGAGTCGGTTATCATTCATCAGGCAGCGACATTGCGGCGCTGATCCCCGTAGAATCGCGCGGTAACAGATGCTTCACGATGACTTGAGTACGGGCCAGGGCAACTTTTTCAAGCGCGTCTTCACGCGCCTCGGCTTGATGATGTGCATCGGAATGCTGCTGGTGGCCGCGTTTGCCTGGCAGATCATGCAGCACTGGCTGAGCGACTACAACGTCGAGCAGCTTCGCAACAGTGCCCACCTCGCGACCCGAGTGGTGGCCGGAAGCTGGTCCGAATCTTCGGCCTCGCTGCAGGAGGGTTGTCTGCAAATCAAGAATGACACGGGCCTTCGGACAACCGTGATTCTGCCTGACGGTGACGTCATCGCTGACTCAGACGCACCGGCGAAGTCCATGGCGAATCACTCTGACCGCCCCGAGGTGATCGAGGCGTTGCAGGGACGAATCGGCGTCAACCGGCGACTCAGCGCGTCGGTCGGTCATTCCTTTGTCTATGTCGCGGCGCCGTTGATCATTGACGGCGCGACGGTGGCCATCGTCCGCATTGCGGCGCCGTTTGAGGATCTGGCACGGCGGGAGCGGGTCATCTGGCAGCTTATCGCAGCGGGGCTCTGCGTGGCCCTGCCCCTGGCGCTGATGATCGCGTGGTTCATGTCTCGAGGCCTCGCCGCCCCGATTCAACGCGTCGGTGCGTGGGCCAATCGGCTCGGTCGCGGCGATCTGGCCACGAGGCTGGAGGTCGAGGGCGACGACGAGATTCGCCAGGTCGCCGCGGCGCTGGATCGAATGCGGCGAAATCTGTCCGACAGAATCCAGGAAGCGCATCAGCAGCGGCGCGATCTGGCCATCACGATCGGCACGCTGGAAGAAGGCGTCATCGCGGTGAATCAAGAGGGGATTGTGCTGTTGGTCAATCCGGCGGCGATCCGGATTCTCGGCATTGCCCATTCGCTGGTCGGCGGGCCCATTGTTGAGCAGATTCCCGATCGCGGGCTTCGCCGATTGTGGGAGGAGACAACCTCGTCCGGTTCAAAAGAGGTTCGTCGCGAGATCATTCTCACTTCCAACGGCGTCGCGCGAACCGTCGACGCGTTGATCATTCACGTCGTCGACACTGAAACGCCCATCGCCTGGTTGATGTGTCTGCGCGACATCACCGCCATCGCCAAGTCGGTCGCGATGAAATCCGACTTCGTCGCCAACGCTTCACACGAACTGCGAACGCCGGTGGCGGCGATTCGCGCCGCAGTGGACACGCTGAGAGAGCCGGGCCTTGACGCGAACGCACAGGCGCGTTTCATGGCCATGATTGATCGAAACCTGATGCGCCTGCAAGCCCTGACCGACGATCTGATGAATCTCAGCAAGGTGGAGTCCGTCAATATTGAACTGAATTATTCCACTTTCGACCTTGAAGAAGTCTATGCCGGCCTGCGGGCCACCTTCGGTCAAGTTCTGAGCGCGAAGCAAGCGACCTTCACCATGAAGTCCGACGTCGGGCCGATCCACACTGATCAGCGATGGCTGGAGCTGATTCTCAAGAATCTCATCGATAACGCGGTCAAGTTCATCCCGGAGGGCGGGCGCATCAAGCTCAGTTGCCGGCGCGAGGACAAGTTCGCGGTTTTCGAGGTGGAGGACGACGGCTGCGGCATCCCGATGGAAGATATCGACCGCGTCTTCGAGCGATTTTATCAGGACGACAGGTCGCGCGGCATGAATCAGGGCGGCACCGGCCTGGGGCTGGCCATCGTGAAGCATGCCGTCAATGCCATGCAGGGCAAGGTCGCCATTCGCAGCAAAGTGGGCGAGGGCACGGTCGTGAGTTTTCAGATTCCCGCGTTCGCGGAGAATTCCGTCGGCGCGGAGATTGATGCTCGCGATTCCGGCGGGTCATAATTTGCCGCGTCCCGCGCTCGTCGTTAACATCCCATCGTGAAAGCCGCGGTCATCACCATCTCAGACACGCGATCCGCCGGTCGGGCAGCCGACGAAAGCGGACCCGCCGCGCAGGCCGCGCTGGGCGAGCTCGGCTTCGACGCATCACATCTGGTGCTCGTTCCGGACGAAGCGGGCGAAATACAATCACTGGTGAAATCACTGGCCGGCGTGTTTCCGCTGATCGTGACTTCCGGAGGCACGGGGGCCGGACCGCGCGACGTGACGCCGGATGCCCTCACGCCGCTCTTCGACAAGACCCTCCCGGGATTCGGCGAGATCATGAGAATTGGAAGTTTTGAGAAGACGCCGATGTCCATTATTTCCCGCGGCGGCGCCGGCGTCATCGGTCAGTGCCTTGTGGTCATGCTGCCCGGCAGTCCGCGCGGCGTTCGCGAGTGCCTGGACCTTGTCGGCCCCGCAATAAAGCACCTCATGAAGGCAATACAGGGCGGCGGTCAATGCCATGCGGCGCCGCATCCGGGTTCTTAAGTGGGCGCGTAGGCCGTCATTTGGCCGACTGCCGATGTTGAATGCATGATTCCCATTCGCGACGAAAACCCTTCCCACGGCACGCCTCACCTCACGATCGGTCTGATCGTGGTGAACCTGTTGGTCTTCCTGTTTCAGGCATCGCTCCCCGCGCCGGACGACGAGGCGTTTGTCTGGAAGTACGGATACGTGCCGGCCAAGCTCGTGCATACGCCCGAGGAGTTTAAGGCAGAGTTGCCGGGGAACGCGCCGGTGGTACAGGCGACAGATCGATACGGTCGCCCTCAATACGACCTGTTCGGTCGACCGATTGTTGTTCGCAGCCGGATTCCCGTGGAAGCCGCCACTGCGATTCCCGTGTGGATCAGCATCTTCACCTGCATGTTCCTGCACGGCGGCTGGATGCACCTGCTGGGCAACATGCTTTATCTGTGGATATTCGGGAACAACATTGAACATCGCCTGGGTCCGGCATTGTTCTTATTTTTCTACCTCGGTACGGGCCTTGTCGGTAATCTGGCTCATACCTTTTTTGAGGGAAGCTGGATGCCGCTCGTCGGCGCCAGCGGCGCGATCAGCGGCGTCATGGGGGCATACATTGTCTTGTATTGGCACGTGCGAATTCTCGCGGTCGTGCCACTCGGATGGTATTGGTTCACCGTGAGGCTGCCAGCGTGGATGTTTCTGGGGATCTACATTGTCGTTCAGAATCTTTATCCCGCGTCGTTCGGCCAATCCGACGGTGTCGCGTATTGGGCTCACATCGGCGGCTTTGCGGCAGGCGTCGCGATGATCTTTGTATTCCCCAAGAAGCCGCCGCCGAGTCCCGCGCTGAGGCGAGTGATCGACGAAAATGACGCGGACTTTGTGCTGTAGACGGCGTGGAGGTGTGCCTGCGATGCGAACGAAAGCGCCGTGCCCGCTCGTCATTCTGCTGGACGAGGCCTTTGTCAGGAAGTCGTGGCACGGCACAAACTTGAGAGGATCGCTCCGCGGCGTCTTGGCCAGACAGGCGGCGTGGTCGCCGGGCAAGGGGCGCAAGAGCATCTGGGAACACGTTCTCCACGCGGCGTATTGGAAATACATCGTTCGACGCCGCATTACCGGCGAGAAGCGGGGCTCCTTTCCGCTGACTGGCAGCAACTGGTTTCCCGTGCCGAAGGATGCGAGTGAGAAGCGTTGGCGCGAGGCGGTCGCGCTGCTGGAGCGGACGCACCGTGAGCTGGTCGAGGTCGTCGCAGGTCTCTCGGAGAAGGAGCTGGCGGCCCGGCCCGGCGGAAGCAAGCTGGACAACGCCTTCATGATTCGCGGCGTCGCCCTGCACGACATCTATCACACCGGTCAGATTCAGTTCATCAAGCGAATGAAGAAGTAGTGGAACCACCGTGCGCCGTGGGCGCCTCGCGCGATGGTGTCGTCACGATTGCGTTAAGCGGCGTCACTGTTGCCGCGCGGCCGCGTTATGAGATTCTTCACGGCGTTCCAGAAGGCAGGACCGCTCGGGCCTGGCACGATCTCGGCGACGAGGAAGGTCACGTCGTCGTGGTCCAGCCGCGAATCGCCGCGATGCTCGGCCAGCGCCGACAAGATCGCCTCGCTAATCATGGCGCAATCACCGCCGCGGTTTTCGTCGAGCACCTTCTGCATTCGATCGTCGCCGAAGAGTTCGCCCGAGGCGTCCGGCGCCTCCAGCACGCCGTCCGTGACGAGGACCATCCGATTGCCGATCTGCATCTTGAACGACTTGCGCGTGAACGGTACCTGCGGCTCGATGGCCAATGGCCCGTTGGTCAGCGGATGCGCCGTCTCAGGAAGCGGGTCGAGTTCGAGCCGCGTCCATCGGCGATCCGCCTTGCTGAAGATCCAGCCCGGTGGATGGCCGGCGTAACTGACGGCGAGGTTTCGCGTGGGGGTGTAATAGGTAAGCGCGGCGGCGGTGGTCATTGCCTTGAAGCCGAGTTGCTCCAGCCTGGTGTTCAGATCGCCGAGCACGCGCCGCTGGTCCGGTGTGTTCATCGAGCGGCGCATGTGGGCGTGCATCTGATCGCTGATCGCCGCGACGGCCTCACCATGCCCTACGACGTCGGCCAGGCACATCCGCGACAGAATGCCGGCGCCGCAGACGGACATATAGTGCACGTCACCGCCGCGACCGCCTTCACATGGTTGAGAGAAGAGGATTCCCTGGATGCCCGGCAATTCGACGGCGCGATGGATCGGACGATTCCCGCCCCAGACCTCGGAGCATACAAGGCGCAGGGGTTCGGCGGAGGATGATTCGGTGGCGGGGATTTGCATGGTTGCGGCGGCGGCTGACACGATCGATGACTCCAGGGCGCGGCACACGCCTCTGTCGTCATTGGATGTCGGAAGAGGAAGTCAGGTTACCCGTTCCCCCGCCCGCCGAATTCACTCGTAGAGATAGGCACTGTCTAAAACGCGCGAAGTTGTGCCGTCATGCACGGCGAACCGGCTGCCTTTGGACATGCATGCCGATCCGTAGCGACCGTCCTTGGCGACCGCATAAAAGCTCAGGCCGAAATCGGGCTTGCCGTCGGAGCGGCGGAGCCTCGGCTCGGTTCGGTCGGAGATTCGCTTCAGCACTTCCAAGCAGGCATCGGTCGGCGACTTGCCGTTTCTCATGAACTCGACAATGGCGAATGACGAGCAGTTTTGTAGGTTTGCTTCTCCGCGACCGGTGGAGCCCGCGGCCCCGACGGCGTTATCGACATACAGACCCGCTCCAATGATGGGTGAGTCGCCGACGCGGCCGGGAATCTTGAATGCCAGTCCGCTCGTGGTCGTGACGCCGGCAATGTCACCGCGGGCATCGACGGCGCAGCAGTTGATCGTTCCCCAGGTGCGCTTGATGGGTTCGGCCGCACGAGATTGTGGCCCGGCCCCGCTCTCATCGGATTCCAGCCAGTCGTCCGTTTTGGACAGCGACTCCTTCCATTTGAGCCACTTCTGTCGGGCCTTCTCGGTCAGCAGATTCTCCTCCTTGAAACCGTGAGCCCGTGCAAAGCGCAGCGCGCCCTCGCCGACCAGCAGCACATGGTCGGTTCGCTGCATCACGAGGCGGGCGACGCAGGAAGGATTGCGAATGTTCCGGAGTGCGGCCACCGCGCCGGCCTTGTGGGTGGGGCCGTGCATGACCGAGGCGTCGAGTTCGACGATGCCGTCTTCGTTGGGCAGTCCGCCGAGGCCGACCGAGGTGTCCTCGGGGTCGTCCTCGACGATGTTGACGGCTGCAATGACGGCGTCGAGAACGTCCGCTCGGGCCTTGAGCATCTCCATGGCGCGGTTGATGGCGCTTACGCCGTTGGCGCTGGAGATGACGACGGGTCGTGCGCCGTCTTTGCCCTGCGCGGCGGGAGGGTCGGCGGATGCGACCGGGACGGCCGATTGAAACGCGCCGGCCGCGACGGTCGCCGCGGTCGCCTGAATGAACTTTCGCCTTGATAGATCATTCTCGTGTATGGTCATCGGCCTCTCCGGAAGTCGCTACGCGGGCCATTGTACGGACTTGGCGAGAATTGATCCCGCCTTTTGCGGAGCATCGACTCAAAGGCTTTGCATGAGCAAGTCGATCGTTTTCTGGGTCGCACCTTTGTTGGAGGCGACGACAGCCTGTGCCCTGCGGCCCATGGCGGCGGCCATGTCAGGGTCATCGAGCAGGCGGCTGAGCGTTCGGGCAAGATCGTCGGGCCCCTTAACTGGCAATGCACCGTCGGCCTGTCTCAGTTGGGCGTCGGCGTCGGCAAAGTTCTCGATAAATGGGCCGTAGCACATCGGCCGG
>WBZR01001898.1_pt1 | contig 23808 bp, 23 predicted proteins | sample 5204231 | NCBI WGS metagenome assembly WBZR01 (sample SAMN12412403, study PRJNA552823) | activated sludge metagenome | isolation source: activated sludge from anammox sidestream of wastewater treatment plant... | place: USA: Virginia | collected 2017-08
GCGGCCGTCGCGCCGCTCTTGGTGAGCGGCCCGAAGAGATCGATCGTGTGGCCGATCACCGTTCCCACCGGATCGGGGCACTGCTCGGTGATCGCGAGACCGGCGGCCTTGCGGAGGATGTTGACCCCGTCGCTCACGGTGACCGCGCCGCTGCCGTCCACGTCGCAGTCCTGAGCGCAACTGCTGCTCAACCCGGCCGCGGCGCGCAGCGCCTGCACGCCGTCGCTCACCGTGACCTGGCCGTCTCCGTTCGCGTCGCCGCAGACGCCCGCGAGCGCCGGCGCCGCGGCGAGCGCGGCGGCGAGGAGGCCCCCGAGCGCGATGCTCCGCGTTCCTCGCCGCCGCACGGCCGCAGGCGCCTCTACTCCGTGATCGGCGTGAGGTCTCCGCTCACGAGGTCGTAGTTGAACGGCACGACACCGCCGCCGGTGAGGTCCACCTCGACCAGCGCGATGGTGGTCGGGTTGAAGATCAACCGGATGGTGTCGACGTTCTCCAGCAACCCGTCGTCGACGGAGAACTCGACGACTCCCCCGACGAAGAACTCGCTGCTCGGGGAGACGGCCAGCTCGTCGAAGCCGATGTCGAACCCGCCGAAGCTCGACGAGTCGTACGCGAAGCGCCCCGAGAAGACCGCGCCTTCGCCGACCGCGCGCTCGGAGAAGTTTCCCGCGAGCGTTTCGAAGTCTCCCGTCGACAGATCGGTGAACGTGACGTCGAATTCGGCGCCGTTGGCGTTGCCCGCGAAGAAGCCCTCGAGCCGCACGCCGCCGATTTCGCAGTTGTCGTAGCTGACGGCCCCCGTCTGGTCATCGATGATCAAGAAGCCGCCGGCGTTGTCGCAGGGCTGCTCGAAGGCCGCCCGCGCGAGGGAGGCCGCGCCGCCCTTGGTGAGAAATCCGAAGGTCGGGAGCGCCGTGCCGAGCAGAGCCTGGATCTGGGCGTCCAGACTCCCGCCCGGGCACGACTCGGTGATGGCGAGGCCCGCCGCCTTGCGAAGCACGTTCACGCCGTCGGTGACCGTGATGGCGCCGCTGCCGTCGATGTCGCAGGCGGCGGCGGTGCACGTGCTGCCGAGGCTCGCGGCCGCGCGCAGCGTCTGCACGCCGTCGGTCACGGTGACGGCGCCGCTTCCGTCGGCGTCGCCGCAGAGCTGCGCCGAGGCGCTCCCGACGGAGAGAACCGAGAGAAAGGAGAGGGTGACGATCGTGGCGACGAGCTTCCAGACGGATGGCGACATTCGAACCTCCGAGAGACGTTGGCAATGGTGGCGCGGCCGCCGGCGAGGGGGCGTGGCGCGCGCGCGTTCCTGGGACCCGTAGTGGTGGGTAGCAATCGAGAACGCCGATTGTCAATGCGCTCCCGATCTCCTATCGTCGCGGCCAGCAATGGGATTCCCCACGCATCGCGCACGGCGGCTGCGGCGCAGCGCGACGCTCCGCCGCCTGGTGGCGGAGTCCCGTCCGAGCGTGGACGGACTGGTCCTGCCGCTCTTCGTCGTCCCGGGCGCCGACGTGGAGCGGCCGATCGCGTCCATGCCCGGGGTCGCGCAGCGCTCCGTGGACCGCGTCGTCGAGGAATGCCGCGAGGTCGCCGACCTCGGCATTCCCGCGGTGATCCTCTTCGGCGTCCCCGAGCACAAGGACGCCTACGGCTCGGAGGCGTGGTCGGATGGGGGCCCGGTGCCCCGCGCCGTCGCCGCGATCAAGCGCTCCGTTCCGGATCTCCTCGTCATCACCGACGTGTGCCTCTGCGAATACACCGATCACGGCCATTGCGGGGTCGTGGAGCGCGGCGTCGTGCAGAACGACCAGACGCTCGAGCTGCTGGCGAAAGAGGCGATCGCCCATGCGCGCGCCGGCGCCGACCTCGTGGCCCCGTCCGACATGATGGACGGCCGCGTCGGCGCCATCCGGCTCGCGCTCGATGCCGCGGGATTCTCCGAGCTCGGCATCATGGCATACGCGGCCAAGTACGCTTCGGCGTTCTACGGGCCGTTCCGCGACGCGGCGCAGTCCACGCCGCAGTTCGGCGATCGACGCGGGTATCAGATGGACCCCGCCAACGGCCGGGAGGCGCTGCGCGAGGTGCGGCTCGACGTCGAGGAGGGCGCGGACATCGTCATGGTGAAACCGGCGCTCGCCTATCTCGACGTGATCCAGCGCGTGCGCGCCGCGGTCGACGTGCCGGTCGCGGCGTACGCGGTGAGCGGCGAGTACGCGATGATCAGGGCCGCGGCCGCCGCCGGGATGCTCGACGAGGAGCGCGCCATGCTCGAGGCGCACACGGCGATCGTGCGCGCCGGCGCGGGAATCGTGCTCACGTATTTCGCGAAAGCCCTGGCGCGCCGCCTCGGCCGATGACCCTGCCGCGGCGCTCCGCGCGTGGCGGCGCGCTGCTGCTCGCAGTCGTGGTCGGGCTCGCGCCCGTCCGCGCCTTCGCGATCGGGCTCGCGGAGGAGCGCGAGCTCGGCGCCCGCTTCGCGCTCGAGGCGCGCGTCCAGCTGCCGCTCGTGCGCGCGCCGGCCGTGACGGGGTATCTGCGCGACATCGGCTCCCGCCTCGTTGCCCGTCTCGACACGGAGCGCTTTCCGTACCGCTTCTACGTCGTGCGCGACCCGAGCCTGAACGCGTTCGCGGTGCCGGGCGGCTACGTCTACGTGCACAGCGGCCTCGTGCTCGGCGTCGCGAGCGAAGGCGAGCTCGCCGGCGTCTTGGCCCACGAGCTCGTCCACGTCGGCTCGCACCACGCCGTCCGCCAGCAGGAGAAGACCGCGCTCATCGGCTACGGAACGCTGCTCGGCATGTTCCTCTCGATCGTGCACCCGGCGCTTGGGGCCGGCGCGGTCGCGGCGGGCGCCGCCGCCCAGCTCAAGTATCAGCGCGAGTTCGAGCAGGAGGCCGATATGATCGGCCTCGGGCTCATGGCTCCGGCGGGCTTCGACCCCGCCGGGATGCCGACCTTTCTGCGGCGCGTGCTGCGCGAGCAGCGCCTGAACCCGGCCCGCGTGCCGCCGTACTTCTTGTCGCACCCCCTCACCGAGGACCGGGTCGCCGCGCTCGAGCAGCGCGTGCCGTCGCTGCCGCGTCCGGCGCCGCGTTCCGACGGAGAGCTCCGGCTCGCGGCCGCGCAGGCGACGATCCGCGCGCTCACGGAGCCCGCGGAGGGCGTGTTGTCCGGGTATCGCGCCGCGGCCGCCGCCGCGCCGGACGATCCGGCCGCCGCGCACCGGCTCGGCCTCGCGCTCCTCTATGGCGACCCGTCGCGTCCCGACGAGGCGGCGCCGCTGCTCGCGCGGGCCGCAGCGGCGCGGTTGCCGGGCGCGCTCGGCGACCTCGGGCGGGCGCAGGCGCGGCTCGGCCGGGTCGACGACGCGGCGCGGAGCTTCGCGGCGGCGCTCGCGCGCACACCCGACGACGCCGCGCTCCAGCTCGATCTCGGGAAGCTCGCGCTCGCGGGGGGCGAGACGAAACGCGCGGCCGCGCTCTTCGCGCGCGCGCTCGAGCTCGATCCCGAGCTCGACGAGGCCGAGTACGGTCTCGGCGAATGCGCGAGCAGGCGCGGCGACGCCCGCGCGCAATGGAGGCACCTCGGACGGGCGTTCGAGCTCCGCGCGGACCTCGCGCGGGCGCGGAGCGCCTACGAAAAGGCGCTCGAGGCGACGCCGGAGGACGGCGCCGCCCGCGCCGAGCTGCGCGCCGCGATCCAGCAGATCGACCGCGTCGGCACCGGGCGCTGAGCCGCCGGTCCCGCCGTTCGTCCGCGTACGAAGAACAGCGCGGTCTCGAGCGCGATCAGCAGGAACGGAGCGACGAGGCGGCCCGCGGCGATGCGCGCGTCGTCGATCCGCAAACGAAGCGTCACATTCGTGGCGCCCCGGCGCGGCCGAGCCTGCGGATTTCCACCGTGCGGGTGCGTGGGCGGCGTCGCCGTCCGGTGGCACCGCGCTTGCTGCCGGAAATCGCATGCCGCGCTTCGACGACCCGAGCCGCTTGCGTCTGACGATCACGCACCCGTCCGCCTACCACGGGGCGCGCCGGCGACGCTGCGCCGCCGGCGCGCGGCCGCGCCTCACGCTCGTGTACTCGCGCCGCGCCTCGAGGCTGCCGTTCGGCGTCCATCCGGCGCTGCCGTCGACGCTCGCGTTCGCGGCGGTCAGCATGGCGGCGCTCGCGTACGCCGCGTTCCTCGACGTGGCGAACGGCGTCGGCGCGATCGCCACGGACGTCGGCGCGCGGCTGCAGGCCGTCAGTGGAAGACGGCCGTGACGTCGAAGTAGAGCACCTGCTCGTCCTCGCAGGCGTCGCACTCGACGCGCGCGTAGCGGAAGCGGCGGCCGTCGAGCTCGCGCGTCCCCTCGCCGACCGCGCGCACCCCGGCGCCGCAGTGACAGCGCCGCGCGGTCACTGCCTCGTCGATCGTCTCGAACGACGACACCGGGATCGCCTCGGCGAGCGACGTGCCCGGACCGCGCCGGCTCGCGGCGCGCGCGCGCCGGCGCCCCATGCCGCGCAGCACCCAGACGGCGGCGGTCACGAGGACGACCGCCGCGAAGAGGAGGCCCGGCACCGCGCCCGCTTCAGGCGGGCAGGCGCCCGGGGCGGAAGAGCACCTTCTTGTCGGTGACGACCAGCTGCTCGTTCAGCACCAGCTGCAGCGCCTGCGAGAGCACCTTGCCTTCGAGCGCCTGACCGCGCTCCTTCACCTCGTCGAGCGTGTCCTCGCCGACCCGGATGTGGAAGACGTCCTGCAGGATCACCGGCCCCTGATCGAGCTGCTCGGTCACGAAGTGCGCGGTGCAGCCGGAGACGCGCACGCCCTCCTCGAACGCCTGCTTGTAGGCGTTGGCGCCGGGGTAGTACGGCAGGAGCGAGGGGTGGATGTTGATGATGCGACTCGGGTACTGGCGGACGACGTCGGCCGTCAGCACCTGCATGTAGCGCGCGAGGACGACGTAGTCGGCGCGCGCTTCGCGGAGCTTCGCGAGCAGGAACGCCTCGTGCGCGGGCTTGTCGGTCGACGGAAAGGACTCGAAGGGGAGCCCGGCGCGCTCGGCGATCGGGCGCAGCGCCTCGTGGTTCGAGAGCACCGTCACGAGGTCGCCGTTGAGCTGATCGGCGGCGCGGTCGGCGATCAGTTGTTCGAGGCAGTGCGGCTCCTTGCTGACCAGCACCGCGACGCGCTTCCGGTCGCGGGTGCTGTGGAGGCGGACGCTCACCTCCATGCGCATGTCCTCGCCAATCTTCTTGAGGCCGAGGATCATCTCGTCGAGCGACGGCGCGAGGTCGGTCAGGTCGACCCGCATCGTCATGATGAAGAGCCCCTCCATCACGCGTTGCTCGATGTCCTCGATGTTCGTGCTGCAGCCGGCGAGATAGGTGGAGACGCGCGCGACCACGCCCTTCTGGTCGCGGCCGACGACGGAGACGATCGCGCGATTCTTTTCGGACGCCATGGGAGGTGTCTTCGCGGTATCGCAGAAGGAGCGTGAATTCAACGCGCTGGCGCCGATCGCGCCAGTGGGAACGCGATGGCGCACGCGCGCGTGGCGTCTGCGTTGGCGTGCGCGCCCGGCGATCTTTCGTCTTGAATCGGGCGCAGGGCCGCTCTACCTTCTGCCAGGCGCGGCGCCCGCTGCGCAAAGGAGGTTCGGTACTCATGCCCTCGAAGCAAGCGGACGTCCTGGTCGGCCGCCGCTATCTGTCGCGCGGCTACCTCGACCAGGCGCTCGAGCTCTTCGCCCGGAACGCCGACGTCGTCGCCACGGCGGACTGGAGCCTCCTCAGGGACAAGCTGCTGGATCGGGGCCGCATCCAGGACATGGTGCGGGTCTGCGAGCTCGGCCACGTGCCGATCCCGAGCGCACAACTGGTGGCGCGGGGCGACAAGGCGCTCAAGACGAAGGACATCGATCTCGCGATCGACCTGTTCGAGCTCGCGGCCGCCGATCGCGGGCGCTGGGAGCAGGTGGTCGACGTCCTGATCGAGATGCCCGACCGCAAGCGCCAGGCGGTCGCGATCGCCGACCGCTACCTCGTGGACCACGCCGAGGCGCCCGCCGCCGTACGCCCGGGGCCGATCCCGCTCAAGAAGGCCGCCCACTCCAAAGCCGTCCCATGACGGCCGTCGAGTGACGACGGCGCGGTTCCGGCATAGTCTCGGCGCGTGAGCCGCGTCCGTCCGATCGTCGAGCGCATGCACGGTTACGTCCCCGGCGAGCAGCCGCAGGGGGGGCGGGTCGTGAAGCTCAACACCAACGAGAACCCGTATCCGCCCGCGCCCGGCGCCGTCGAGGCCGCGCGAGCCGCGGTATCCGCGGACCTCCGTCTCTATCCCGAGCCGAGCGCGAGGCCGCTCCGCGAGGAGGCCGCGCGCGTCTATGGCGTGCGGCCCGAGCAGGTGCTCGCCGGGAACGGCTCCGACGAGCTCCTGACGATGCTCATGCGCGCCGTCGTCGGGCCCGACGACGTCGTCGTCTACCCGGAGCCCACCTACTCGCTCTACGACACGCTCGTCACGATCCAGGAGGGGCGTGCGCTCACCATTCCGTTCCCGGACGACTTCACGCTGCCGCCGGCGCTCTTCGCGGCGGAGGGGCGGCTTATGATGATCTGCAACCCGAACGCGCCCTCGGGGAGCCTGACGCCGATCGCGACGATCGGCGAGCTCGCCCGCGGGTTCGACGGCGTGGTGGCCGTCGACGAGGCCTACGTCGACTTCGCGCCGCCGGGTTCGTCCGCGCTTCCGCTCCTCGCCGGCCACGACAACGTCGTCGTGCTGCGCACCTTCTCGAAGTCGTTTTCGCTCGCCGGCATGCGGATCGGCCTGCTCTTCGGGCACGCCGATCTCCTCGCCGAGATCGCCAAGGTGAAGGACTCGTACAACCTGAACCGGGTCGCGATCGCCGCCGGCGCCGCCGCCCTCGGCGAGGTCGAATGGATGGAGCGCAACGTGGCGCGCATCACGGCGACGCGGGCGCGCCTCTCGGAGCGGCTCGCGGGCCTCGGGTACGACGTGCTGCCGTCGGCCGCGAACTTCGTGCTCGCCCGCCGCTCTGGCGAGGACCAGGCGCCCGTGCAGGCCGCCCTCCGGACGCGCGGCGTGCTGGTTCGCCACTTCGCGACCGATCGGCTGCGGGACGCGCTCCGCATCTCGGTCGGCACCGAGGACGAGACCGACCGCCTCCTCGCCGAGCTCGCGGCGATCCGCGTCGGCCGCTGAGCGCGCGGCGCGGGAGCGTTCGGGCTCAGGACGGCGCGGCGGGGAAACGGTGCGCGTAGTCGGTGCGCGCGGCGGTGATCACCGCGCGCGCCTCGGCGGCGTCGTAGACCGGGTCGACCGTGATCGTCGCCGGCGCGTCGCCGGGGATCGTCTTGTAGGTGAGGAAGTAGTGGCGGAGGCGGTCCACGATCGCCCGCGGCAGCTGGCGCACGTCGGCGAGTTCGCCGAACGTCGGGTCGCCGAGCAGCACGGCGATGATCTTGTCGTCGGCCTCGCCGTTCTCGACCATGCGGAGCCCGCCGATCGGACGCGCCTGCAGGACGATCTCGCCGCGCGTGATGGCGCGGTCGGTGAGCACGCAGACGTCGAGCGGGTCGCCGTCGCCGCGCGTCACCGTCGGACCGCCGGGGATCGCGTGCGCCGCGACCGCCTCGCCGCAGTAGGTCCGCGGGATGAAGCCGTAGAGGGTCGGGCACACGACCGAGAAACGCTGCGGCCGATCTACCTTGAGGTAGCCCGAGTGCTTGTCGATCTCGTACTTCACGCCGTCGGTCGGCACGATCTCGATGTAGGCCGTCACGACCTCCGGACAGCGCGACCCGGGATCGAGGCCGTGCCAGGGGTGCGGTCGGAACGCGAGCGGCGGCGGCGTCATCGCGCCACCATCGTCCCGAACGGCGGGAGAAGCAACGACCGGCGCGTTTTCCGGGTTGCTCCCGGACCCGGGGATCGCCTATGGAGATCCGCAGTGCGGGGATTCGGGGTCGTTCGGCGTCTCGGCATCGCGATGGCGCTCGTGGTGGCGGTCATGGGGCCGGGCTCCGTCGGCGCGGCCGGGCTCGAGGCGACGCTGCCCCGCCCGGAGCTCCTCGAGCGCGCGCTCGCCGCCTACCGCAAGATCGAGCGCGCCGGACTCCTGCACCGGAAGCTGCTGACCGTCATCGACTATTCGCTGCCCTCGTGGGACCGGCGGCTCTGGGTGCTCGACCCGGCGCGTCTCCGGGTGCTCTTCCACGAGTTCGTCGCCCACGGCCGCGGCTCGACGACCGACGACGATCCCGACCGGGCCGTCCGCTTCGGCAACGAGGCCGCCAGCCTGCGCTCGAGCCTCGGCGCGTTCCTCACCGGTGGCACGTATGCCGGCAAGCACGGGCACTCGCTCGCGTTGATCGGGCTCGATCCCGGCGTGAACGACAAGGCGTTCGAGCGCCGTATCGTGATGCACCCCGCCGCCTACGTGAGCGCCGCCTTCCGCGCGACCTGGGGCGGGCGCGTCGGGCGGAGCCTCGGCTGCCCGGCCCTCGACCCCGCGGTCGCCCGGCCCCTCATCGACAGCATCAGCGAGGGCAGCGTCGTGTACGTCGGCGGCGCCGCCTCCCCTCGGCTCAGGCGCGCCGCCCGTCAATAGGGGAGGCGCCGCCGGCCCGCGAGCGCTCGCTCCAGGTCGACGTCGTGGCCGTAGACGTCGTCGTAGAACGCGATCGTGCCGTCGCTCCGCGCGACCGCGGTCGCGTACGCGATCACGACCGGGAGGGGGTCGCGGAGCGCGACCGCGGTCTCCGCGGTGGCCGCGAGCAGCTCGTCGATGCGCGCGCCGGAGAGCCCGGCGCCGCCGAGCACCCAGTGCGCCATCGCGGCGGCGTCCCCGAGGCGGATGCAGCCGTGGCTGAAGTCCCGGCGGGCGCGTCGGAAGAGGTCGCGCGCCGGGGTGTCGTGCATGTAGACGTCGTACGGATTCGGGAAGAGGAACTTCACGTGGCCGAGCGCGTTCGTCGCGCCCGGCCGCTGGCGGAGCTCCGCCGCGCCGCGCGCGAGCTCCGCGATCGCGGCGGGGCCGGGGGCGAGGACGCGTCCCGCCCGCGTGATCTCCATCCCCTCCCGCGCGAGATACCCGGGCGTGCGCCGGATCTTCGGCAGGAGCTCCGTGCGGAGGATGCTGGTCGGTACGTTCCAGTAGGGCGCGAACACGACGCGCGTCAGCGGGCGGGAAAAGGAGGGCGTCTCGGTGCGGAACGCTTGCCCGGCGACGATCGGCATGCGGAGCGCGGGGGGGCGCGCCGCTCCGATGTCGTCGAACGCGAGCGCTTCGAAGCCCGGGACGTTGACCACGACCGCGCGGCCGCGCGGTAGGACCGGCAGCCAGCGGAGCCGCTCGAGCGCGAGCTCGATCTGCCGGACGCGGAACGCGAGCGGCACCGCGAGCGCGGCCGCGGTCGTCGGGCCGATGACGCCGTCGGACGCGAGGCCGTGGCGCGCCTGGAAGCGCCGCACGGCATCGACGAGCGCGCCGTCGTAGCGGCCCGCCGCGCCGGCCGTGTCCGCGGAGAGCGCCGCGTCCCCGGCGAGGTCGCCGAGCAGGGCGAGCCGGCACGCCAGGCCCGCCGCGGCGGCCAAACGGTCGCCGGGACGGACCGTGGCGCCGATCGCGAGTGATGGGCCGGCCGCGTCCTCCGCGGACGCGGCCAGCGCGCGGTAGCGCGCGAGCTGCCGTTCGAGGAGGAGGTGCTGGAGGAAGGGCGGGGCGGCGTCCGCGACGACGGTCGGGATCGGCGTGCCGCCCGCCAGCTCTTCGATCAGGGCGACGAGCCGCGCGTGCTTGGCGCTCTGGTCGTAGTCGGTCGCGAGCGTCGCCGGATCGAGCCGGCCGAGGTGGAGGTCGTGGAGGAAGCGGACCGCGCCGGCGCCGAGCGCGGCCTCGAAGCGCGCCGCCTCCGCCGGCGTCGCGGGCGGGTGGGCGTCGGCGAGGCGCGTCTCGTCGGCGAGGCGCGCGGCGTCGTAGTCGGCGGCGTCGAGCCCGTGGACGGGCGCGTCGCGGAGCGCCGCGATCAGGTCGCGGGCGCGTCGGTTCGGACGACCGGCGTCGAGCCAGAGCGGGGCGAACGCGCGCGTCGCGTAGAGGTGCGCGACGAGCGCGGGGTCGGTGCGGAGCTCCGGCGCGCCGCGCGCCGCGACGAGCGCGCGGATCACGTCAGCGGTCGCCTCCGCTGCCGCGAACGCGCCCCGCGGCGTCAGCACGCACGCCAGGAGCGCCGTCAGGGCGAGCCGCGACGTCAGTCGATCAGTCCCACGCGTCGCGCTTGCGCGAGCGCGCCGATCGCGTCGACTCGCCGGAGGGCGTCGCGGATCTCGGCCGCGAAGCGCTGGCGACGCTCGGCGAGGTCGGGCCCGGGATCGACGAGCTTGCGGTTGCGCGCGAGCCGGAGCGCGGTCGCGAAGAGCACCTTCGACACCGACTCTCCGGAATGGACGCGCTTCTGGAGCTGGTACTGCCGGGCGAGCGCGAGGCTGCTCGCGATGAAGGCCGGCTCGTCGAACGGCGCCGCCGGCTCGCGGCGCGCGAGGCCGTCGGCGACGACGCGATACGACTCGAGGAACGGCCGCAGCACGCGGTGCGCGCTGAACGGGCGAATCCGGCGGATCAGCTGCTCGAGGCCGGGGCGCGCCCGAGAGAGCGCGTGCTCCCAGTCGGGGTCGTGGAGGCGGAGCTCGGTGTCGACTTCGGTCCGGAACTCGTCCTTCTCCGCGAAGAAGAACTCGAACTTCATCAGATCGCGAAGACCCATGGCGGCGTCCCAGAAGCGGGTCTGCGGCTCGCCTTCCCGCTCCAGCGCCTCGAGGAGCGCGAGCTCCGCGAGCGCGCCGTTCACGAAGAAGTGGATGATCGTGTTGCGGTAGTAGGCGGCCGTCGGCTCCTGCTCGGGCGCGATCTGGTAGACCGTGTCGAGCCCGGCCGCGTAGGCGGTCACGACCTTGCTCTCGACGAGCGTGTCGAGCGCGCGCTTCAGGTCCGCCTCGTCGTCGAGGTTGAGATCGCTCGTGATGGGGAGCGCGCGACGCCGGACGTAGGAGAGCAGGTTCGCCATGCCGCGCAGGATCTCCGCAACGGTGAACGCACGGCCGCCGCCGCCGAGGAGCGCCATCGTGACGAGCGAGGTCGGTGTGATCGGCGTCACGCGGTTGATGCGCACCGCCACCTGGAACGCGAGCTTCTGGAGCTGCAGGGTCTGCTCCTCGTCCTTCGGCTCGGCGCCGGGTTCGGGCGGTCCGAGGGCGGCCTGCAGCGAAACCGGCGCGCCGAAGTTGATGTGGATGTCGCCGTAGCGGCGCCGCAGCTGCCGTACGACGCCGAGGAACCAGCCGAAGCTCTCGTGCGACTTGGCGCCGCCGCGCTGCTCGGCGACGTAGGCGTCCACGTCCTGGATCTGGTCGTACGCGATCGCGACCGGGATGAGGTAGACGTCCTCGCTCTTCCCGCGCCGGTAGGCGTCGACCACGTAGTGCAGCATGCCGAACATCGGCGGCAGGAGCTTCCCGGAGCGCGAGCGGCCGCCCTCGATGTACCATTCGAGCGAGAAGCGCTTCTCGATCAGATAGTCGATGTACTGCCGGAGCACGAATTTGTAGACCGGGTTGTCCTTGAAGCTCCGGCGGATGAAGAAGACGCCGCTCCGGCGCACCAGCGGTCCCACCGGGAAGAAGTTCATGTTGATGCCGCCCGCGGTGTGGTTCGGCGGATGGCCGTTCTCGTGGAGCGCGTACTGGAGCACGAGATGGTCGAGGTTCGACTTGTGCGACGGTAGGAACACCACCGGATGCCGCTGCGCGAGCGTGTAGACCTTCTCGAGCTCGTCGTGGTCGTAGTGCAGCGCTTCACCGTAGCCACGCGTGTAGAGGAGACGGATCAGGTGCGCCGTCAAGTCGATGACGTAGGGGCTGTGCGTCGCGGCGATCTCGCGGAGATATCTCGACGCGTCCTTCGCGATCCTGCCCTCGGGCTTCCCGATCTCGCGCGCGAGGCGGGCGACGCCGCCCCGGAAGCTCGGACGCGCCTCGATGTTCTCGCGGACGAACCGCGGCACCTTGTAGCGCGTGCCGCGGAGGCGCCGCTCGGCGCGCTCGAGGGCGAGGGTCGCCTGCAGGGCCACGAAGTCGGCGAGTCCGGTCGTCTGTGCGGCGTCGGTGCCGCACGCGCGCTGCCAGCGCTCGCGGAGCTGCGAGAGCGGCGCCGGCTCGCCGGCGACCACGCGGCAGCGCTCCGGATGACGGCGGAGCACCCACCGTTGCCGTAGGCGGCCAGGATCGCGCGGGTCGCCCGTCGAAAGCAGGTCGCGGAGGCGCGTCCGGTGCACGCCGTCGATCTCGGGCGGCTGCCACGCGATGCGTAGCGGCGCCATCAGGGGGTCGTCGCCGATCGCGAGCCGCGCCTCGAGCTTCGGATCGAGCTTGCGCTTCCCCGCGCGAGCCGACGGGATCGCGATCGCCTCGACCCCGTTCTGGGAGGCGTCCGCCGGGCGGTGCGCCGCGATCCAACGCTCGAGCACCTTGCGCTCGAGCCCGCTCGCCACGTCGAGCAGGAACACGATCGGCCGACGCTCGGCGCCGGGCCACGTCGGCTCCTCGGGCGTCGGCTGCGCTAGGCGGGGCGTCGCCATGGTGAGGATCGTTCATCCCGCAACCCGTCGATGGTTTGCAAGGCCGACCCGGGTGGAGGCCCGTCGACGGAATGCGAGTACCGCTGCGCAACGCGTATACGGTGGGAGGGTGGTGATGACGCCGGTCGCGTGGTCGATGCGGCGGACGCGCGTGCCGATGCCGCCCTCGGCCTCGAGCACGTCGCTCTTGCTCGGTACGTTGCTGCCGCTCTGCCTCTTCGGCATCGCCACCGCCGTGATCCACGGGATCCGAGGTTATTTCGTCGTGCCGCCACCTGAGTCGGCGGCGCGTCGACTCAGGTGCAGGCCAAAAACGCGAGCGTCACTTCGCTCCGATGGCTGCAGCGAGGCTGACGGGTCACGGGCACGACGGCGTGACCGGAACGTCGGGCATGGCACCTCCGGCGTTGAGCGTCCCCGCGGCGAGGCCGACGCAGCCCGCGGGCCCGGCGAGCAGCCGTCCGGTTACCGTCAGGGTCCCAGCCGGCGCGAGCGCCTCGATGATGCCATCGTCGCGCGCATCGATCGAGGCATTGAGCGAGAAGGTCCCGGCACCGCTCTGATCGAAGCGGACCTCGCCGCCGAGGGTACCGTCGGCTTCGATCCGTGCTTTCGGCCCGACCGTGATCGCGCTGCCGTCGACGAAGACGCTGCCGCCGGTTCCGCCCTTGCTGCTGGCATCGACCTTTCCCTTGCCGAGACTCACGGCACCGGCGGGTGCCGACACGGTGAGCGTTCCGCCGTTGCCGCTCTTCGCACCGAGCTTCAGGCTCTTGATCACGACGACGCTGCCGCTCGCGAGGTCGCCGGCGAGAGTGATCGCGCCGCCGTTCGTTTCGCCCTGCGCTTCGATGTCGGCGCCGACGGTCACGGCCGTCGTGGCCGTGAGCGTGACCGTGCCGCCGACGCCCGCCTTGCCTTCGGCATCGATGCTCTTCAGGAGCTCGATCGTGTCGGCGGTGATCGTCACCGTACCGCCGTTGAGCTGCCCTTTGGCGTCGATGCCGATCGGCTTCACCTCGCCGTTCGGTGCCGTGATCGTCACGGAGCCGGCATCGTCGCCTTTGACGCGCAGCTTGCCGTGTAGCGCCACGTCGCCGCCGCTGCTCGCGAGCGCAATGGCGCCGCCGGGCCCCCCGATCCCGGACGCGTACACGTTCTTGTTCACGACGACACCCGTGGCGCCGTCGACCGTGATCGTGCTCGGCACGGTGCTGCTCGCGCGGACGTCCTGGTTCAGCGTCACGAGCCCCGCGCTGCTCGTGATCTGGACGTTGCTGCTGCCCGCCTCGCCCGCGAAGACCTTTCCGCCGAGGGTCACGCCGGTGTCGCCGCTGAGGTCGATCGTCCCGCCGGCCTCGATCACGGCCGCGATCTTCGTCTCGAGCGTCCCATCCGCCGCGAGCGTGATGCTGCCGCCGGTCTTTGCCTTCACGCGCTGCTTCACGTCGATGTTGCCGGTGGCGTTGACCGTGAAGGAACCCGCGCCGACGTCGACCTCGGTCCGGAGGTCCGCCGCGCCCATGTCGGCCGTCAGCGTGACCGAGGCCCCGGAGGCCTCGATGCGGCCCTCGACGATGATGCTCGATGCAGTGAAGGCGAGCGTGCCGCCGCTCGGAACCTCGAGCTGACCGCCGATGACGAGCGTCACGTTCCCGAAATCGACCATGCAGTTCGGCTCGACCTCGATGGCGGTGGTGGTGCAGGGATCGCCGGTGCAGAGGTTGCTCGCGGCCGCGCAGGACACCGGCTGGGCCGACGCGCGCGCCGCGACACCGAGGACGAGGACCATGACCGACAGCAACCGACTGATATGCATGCGAGCCTCCAGTGGGGTGGGTGGGCCGCGAACGGCCCGAACGACATCACGCAAACCGCAACGATGCGGGTACTCGGTGGGCTGTAGCGCCGTCGCGAGGCGCGGGTCAACGAAATCCGACGAGCGGTGGGCAGAAGTGGTGCGCTAGTCTGGAACACCAGGGCGTGAGGGATGCACGGCAGCTTCTCGACCTACGGCCTGCCCGCCGTGAAACCGCCTGGCCTAACGATCGGCGACACCGAAGTCTGGCCCGCGTAGCAACCGAACGAATTATACGCGCATACGGCGCGAGCAAGGGTCGAGCACGCGAACGCGTGAATACCAGACGGCGAGCCTCTTTTAGTGCGGCACGCACCAACGGATGCCATCTGGAGCCGCTAAAACCCGCGGAGGGGTGGTACACATACGTTGCGAGGGCCTGCCGACCAGGCGAAGTCGGATAGAGCCATGTTCCCCATGACTTCTGATCCAGTCGGATTTCGGGGCCTTCGTGGCCCTCGCCGGGCATGAGGTGCCACAAGCGTTTCCCGAGAACGAGGATGAACTCGGGAGCGTGGCGTGCCAGCACCTCCAAGAAGGCGGCCTCCGCCGCGCGCCACATGTGAGGAGAAGGTGATGTTCGCGCCGCGGAAACTGGCTTTTGGATGTAGTTGAAGAAAAGGATTGAGTTCCAGAAGCGCTTGCTTCACCAAACTGTTTGGAACCGAGAACGGCAATTTCGACGTTGGTATGGAAACGAGACGTATATTCGGAGTCGGCGATGCGTTCGATGAGCCGTTCGGTTTCGTTCGGTGGTGGATCCCCAGCCTCCCAGACATAGTGACTTTCGCCGAGCACCATTACCTTCAACCCGAAAAATCCGCCTACTGAGAAGTGACGTCCAACCTATGGGCGAAAGTGAACGTGCTGAAAAAGGACGACTTCCTGGTGCGACTGATCTCGCGGAACGATACGAGATGTTCCGGAAGGCATCGTGATCCGGACGTGCTCTGGCGAGAAGGCTCGCGCATCGAACCCCTCGAACAGTTCGGCCTCGATGCGATGGTTCTTCAGGTCGAGACGCACCTCACGGCAACGCGCACACCCCGCCCTGACAGGTGCGTTGGGATGCGCATTCCTCGTCTCGGCTACAGGTCGTCGCCGTGAACTCGGGCGATTTCTTCGCGCGCACGGTGGCGGCCTGTTTCATGCGCAGTGTGCAGATCGCGCGTACCGGCGTGCCGTCCTCGAGGAATAGGGTGTACCTGACCGACAGGTTCTCGATCACGCCGGTGAACGACGGGAAGCCGCCCCAGACGACGTGCACCATGGGCGGCCGATTCAACGTCGGATCGATGGCGGCGAGCTTCTCGAGTCCCTGTATGTGGGTCGTATGGACGTTCTGGCTGTTCTCGTAGTTATCGAACATCAGCTCCATCGTCATCGTCTTCGGTTCCCCCGTCGTGAACTCGAGCGTCGGGCTGTCGCCATGACTCTTCCTGTGCTTCTGCCACGGGACCGACTTGTCGATGGTGATCTCTTTGGGATTGAACTGGACGGCGTAGGGAGGGTCACTGCTTTCCAGCGAGAGTATCTTGACCGTCTCGAGCGCGTTGGGTGGAGCAGATCGAGCCACACCGACGAGGACGAGCCATGCGACGAGCCCCGAGAACGTGCCATAGCGTTTCATATGGCCTCCTTGCTTCCGGGCGAAAAGCTACCGCCTCTCGTCGCGGAGGGTCAATCTTTCATCGTCCGACCGCTTTCGCGTGCCCGCGGCGCCCGGCGCGATGCTTACGCTCGTTGCCTGAGCTGCTCGATGGTGCCCATCGCGAGAAAGAGGCGGCGCGGCTCGTCGGCGAAGCGCAGGAAGCCGTACCGCTCGTAGAACGCGCGTGCAGCGTCGTCGATCGCGTCCACCACCACGCCGACGGACGCGATGCGCCTACTCCCTGCGAGACTCTGCGCCAGCGCGTGCAGCAATAATTCCTCGCCGAGCCTGCGCCCTTGGTGTCGAGAATGGACGGCCAGGCGACCCAACAGGGTGCACGGCACGCTGGGGTAGCGCGGCAGGCGGCGCGCCACGTCCTCGGGAACTCCGACCAACGGAACGGAGAGAGCCGAGAGGGTGTAGTAGCCGACGACATCGGTGCTCTCGGACACGACGGCGACGTAGGGAGCGGCGACGCGCTTCTTCGCATCCTGCGACGCCTGCTCATGGAGGTAGCGGTCGAGTTCCGGCTTGCCGCACAGGAACCCCGCCCGCTTGTGGCGTCGGTGCAGGGGCTCGATGACGTACGGGGTGGCTTCGCCGCCCACTCAGCGCGCGAAGCTTCGGTGCCGCGCGGCGGCCTTCCTGAGCCGCGCCGAGGGTGCCGGCGGATTGAGAAGCGCCGAGACCAACGCCTGCTGGTCACGGGCGGTCAGGGACATGACGGTGCGTTCCTGAATCGCGCGCATGGCTGCCTCTTGAGCGCTGCTCACGACGAAGTCCGAGAGCGACCGTCCCTGCAATTCAGCTGCGCGCTGGAACAACGCCTTCTGTTGCTTGGTGATCCGCGCCTCAAGCCGTTCCTGCCGCTCTGTACTGGCTCGCATGATGCGCTCCTCTCGACGGATACGTGTACGGCGATCTGCCGTACACGTCAAGGTCGCAGATGTTCGCGAACGCCACCCGCGATCAGGCTCGCAAATTCTCTCTCAAGCGATCGGTCGCGATCGCGATGAATTCTTCGACCACTGCCGATCGCGCGTTTCGCGGTTGGCGAATCGCGAGGTCGAACGTCGGCGTGCTGAGCCCGATCAACAGGGTGAGGAGGCGGCGGGCCGAGGGCGTGGCGGCGCCCGGTGACAGTTCTTGGAGCCGCCGCATCATCGATTCGAAGACGCGCCGGTTGAAGGCATCGTCGATGGCGCGTAGTTGCGGCAGAAACTTCGACGCGCCGAAGAGTCCGCGCCCGACCGGGCTCGTGGAGAACGATCGCCACGCCGCGCGCGTCGACGCCGCGAACGCCTCGATCCACTCGTCCGTCGAATGCGCCGACGCGAACAGCTGCCCGATCTTCGCCTCGAGTTCAGTGAACGACAGCGACGCCGTGGTGACGAGGATCTGCTCGACGGACTCGAAGTACCGATAGATCGACGTCGGCGTGATACGCGCCCGACGCGCGATCGCGTACATGTTCAACGCATCGAGCCCCGTCTCGCCGATCTCCGCGTGCGTTGCCGCCAGAATCCGCTCGTAGCGTTCGCGCGAGCGACCCTGCAACGGCGCGGCGCGGATCGCCGTGGGCGGCGGCTTTTCGGTTCGTCTCACCATGTCGACCAGGTGGGTACGTCGGAACGTAGATCGCAAACCTATCACGCATCGCGGGCCAAGGCTCTAACGTGACGGACCGTCATTAAATGTTGACGGACCGTCACGTCAGGAATAGAGTCGGGCGGCCTTCGAATCATCCGGATGCGTCGCGTGCGGAATCGTCAGCAGAAAGACTCGGCCCGGTCGACCGGGCGTCCGACGCAGGATCGCGGGCGGCGGCGGTTTCTCCAGATGGCCGGTGCATCCATGATCGGCGGCCTCGGATTGGCGGCTCGCGCGCAGTCCGCCGTCACCAAACCGCGAGACGGCGCTGCAGACGTTCTGGATGTCGCGATCGTCGGCGCGGGGCTCGCGGGCCTCACGACGGCGCGCGATCTGAACCGGGCCGGCTGCCAATCGTTCGTCGTTCTCGAGGCGCGCGATCGCGTCGGCGGCCGCACGTTCAATCACGATCTCGGCGACGGGCGCGTGTCGGAGGCCGGCGGCCAGTGGATCGGGCCGGGGCAGACGGCGGTGGTCGATCTCGCTCGCGAGTTGGAGGTCGACACGTTCCCGACCTACTACGCGGGCAAGACGGTCTTCTTGGCGGGTGACGCACGGCTGGCGGTCGACCTCCACGGCACCTTCGGCACCGACGAGAAGATCGCAGCCAAGCTGAATGCGCTCGCGCGCGACGTGCCGTCGGGCGCGCCGTGGCTGGCACCGAACGCCGCTGAGTTGGACGCGCTGAGCGTCGGTGATTGGCTCGCGCAGCAAGCGATCGCGCCGGCGGACCGGGTCGGTTGGGATGCCACCGTGTTGCTGTCGGGCGGCGCCACACCGGCGCAGATGGGGCTGCTGCACTTCCTGTCGATGGTCAACTCCGCGCACAGCGACTACGCGCAGCTCGACTCGATCAAGGACAGCGCGCAGGAAACGCGCTTCGTCGGCGGTTCGCAGATTTTGAGCATCAAGATGGCGAAGGAACTCGATGCGCACCTGCGGATGACGTGCCCGGTTCGCGCGATCACGGACTGGGACGGCGAGGTGGTGAGCCTGCACACCGATCGCGGCGTCGTCCGGGCGCGCCGGGTGGTGATGGCGATTCATCCGGCGTTGTGCAATCGGATCGACTTCTCGCCGAATCTCCCCAACGAGCGGGCTATGTTGCAGCGGCATTGGCCCGCCTACACGCCGGGTCGCAAGACGGCGATGGTCTATGCGCGGCCGTTCTGGCGCGACAAGGGTCTGAACGGGCACGTCTTGCAAGCGGGCGGCCCGGTGCTGTGGGCGTACGACAACTCACCGCCCGACGCCGCGATCGGCGTGATCAACTCGTTCATCCAGAACGGCGCGGTGCCGTCCGATCCGGAACTCGCCACGCGGATGCTCACGGCCATTTATGCGCGTGCGCTCGGCGACGATGCACTGACGCCGCAGCAATACCACGATGTGGACTGGGGTACCTGCGACACCTGGACGCTGACCTGCGTAGCGGCCATTCCGCCGCGCTTCTGGACGACGTACGGCAAGGCGCTGCATCCGCCGTGCGGACGACTCATCTGGTCGGGCACCGAGACGGCCGATATTTGGGCGGGCTACATGGACGGCGCGGTGCGCGCGGGACATCGCTCCGCGCTGCAGGTGCTCAACTCGCTCGGGGCGCACGCATGACACGGCGCATCGTGATCGGCGTGGTCGTCGTGGTCTCCGTCGTGGCGATTGTTTTAGGGCCACAGGCGTTCGACTACCTGCGCTTCGAACGCAATCTTGCCGATGCGGCGAAGGCATCCGAAGCCGACGGCGGCGCCTGGCCGCAGCGGGCCGACGAATGCACGCTGTGTCACGGACACCAAGGCGACTCGGTGAATCAGGTGTACGCCGATCTCGCCGGACAGCCCGCGGAGTATCTCGCCGCGCAACTCCACGCGTTCGCCGACGGGCACCGCGCGAGCCCCTTCATGGCGCCGTTGGCCATGACGCTGAACGATGGCGACGTCGATCGCCTGTCCGCCCACTTTGCCCGCCAGACGGCGACGAACAACGATACGTTCGCACCCGATGCGGCGTTGAGCGCGCAAGGGAAGCATCTGTCCGGCTCGTGCGCCGCCTGCCACGGCGATCGGTTCATGGGCCGCGACCGCAATCCGCGGCTGGCGGGGCAGGGCTACGACTATCTGCTCGCGCAGATGAATGCGTATGCCGACAACACGCGCAGCGACCCGACCGGCGCGATGAATGCACTCGCAGCGGCGCTGTCCGACGTCGACCGGCGCGCGGTCGCCACCTACCTCGCAAGTTACCCCGTGGCAGAAAACGTCGAGGGCGACCATGAATCGAACTAGAGATACGGATCAGCGAGGCACTGCGGGAACGACGATCACTGGCTCGCCCGATCCATCAGGCTCGCGTCGCCGATTCCTGAAGCTCGCGGGTGCGGCGGGTCTCGCATCGGCCTGGGGTGTGAACGCGTTCGCGGGTAGCGGCGATGCTGCGTCGAAGCCGGCCGCGCCGGCCGCAGCGGCGTTACCAACGGCGCTACCGAGGGGCAGCGTGCCCGGCCGCGCCATCACGATCAACGGCGTCCGCTATCACGTCGGGGAGCAGGGCGCCGGTGACAAGGTAGCGTTGCTGCTGCACGGCATGCCCGACACGTCGGGCGTGTGGCGTTTCCAGATTCCCGCGCTGGTCGCCGCGGGGTATCGCGTGATCGCGCCGGACCTGCTCGGCTACGGTGAAACGGACAAGCCCAGCGACATCGCCCGCTATGACGGCACCCGCCTGATCGCCGACATGCTCGCCCTGCTCGACGCACTGAAGCTCGAGCAGGTCGATGTCATCGGCCACGACTGGGGCGGCTTCTTGAGCTGGGAGCTGGCGCTGGCGGTGCCGGATCGGATTCGACGGCACGTTGCGATCGCCACCGGTCATCCGGACGTCTTCTTCGGCGTTCCGGACGGGCCCGACACCGTCAAGGCCAACTGGTACATGTACCTCAACACGCAAGAGGCGTCGGCCGCGCTGTACGCGGCGAACGACGGTGCGTTCTGGAAGACGGTGATGATACCGACGCATCCCGACATCGCCGAGGTGTGGTCGCGCATGAAGGAACCGGCGGCCATGCGAGCCATGCTCGCCTGGGACAAGGCGAATACGGTCGCCGCCGGTTATCTCGCGTTGGTGTCGGGACAAGCGCCGTCGCGGCGATGCCATGTGCCAACGCTCGGGCTATGGGGCAGCGGCGATACGTATCTATGGGAACAGCAGATGACGGATAGCAGCCGGTTGATGGCGGCGCCCTGGCGCTATCAGCGCATCGAGCACGCGTCGCACTGGGCGATGCTCGATCACCCGGCGCAGGTCAACGAGGCGGTGTTGGCGTGGTTCGCCGAGGCGTGAGGCCCGGGCCCAGCGATCGACCACGCGCAACGGACGTCGTCGTGGCTGCTGCGCCGTGTCGATCGAATGCGCATACACCTGACGCTATGCGGCCCAGCGGTCGCCACCATCGGACGCTATGTCGCCGCCATCGGGCTATGTCGTCACCCTACGGCGCTACGTCGTCGGCCCACTCGGTTGCCGGTGCACCGGCGCCATCGGCCGAGTGCTCCACCAGATGAGAGCGAGCAGCAGCACCTGAACGACGAGGCGACCGCCGAGGAGAGCCGGCGACACCTCCGGAAAGAGTTCCGGATGCAGCCGAACGTCCGACTTCGGAGGTTGGACGAAGCCGGTGCGGAAAGGCGGGTAGTGCTGCCCGGTCCCGGCAACTGCGGTGCGGGTGGCGCTGGCCAGTGCCAGTGCCCCAGCCCCGACGAGTGCACCACGCCGCGGGTGATCGCCGCGCTGCCCTACACCAACACACAGGACACGACGGCGGCGACCATCGCACCGAACGATCCGTTCCTCTCGTGCGGCACCGGCGGTCAGCAGAGAGGGCCACAGCGTCTGGTACACCGTGGTCGCCCCCGCCAACGGGGTCATCACGGCCAACACCTTCGGCAGCAACTACGACACCGTCCTGGCCGGGCTCCTCGGCACGTGCGGCGCGTTCAGCATCCAGGCGTGCAACGACGACAACGGCGGGTTGCAATCGCTCATCAGCTTCCCGGTGACGGGCGGCGCAACCTATTTCCTCGAGATCACCTCCTATGGCGGCGGGAGCGGCGGCACCCTCGCGCTCGACGTGTCGTTCGCCCCGACGCCGCTCTGCGGCTCGGGGCCGGCGGCATGCCGCACGCCTACCGTCGGCGGCAAGGCTTACCTCGCGCTCACCGACAAGGCCGACGAGAAGGACCAGCTGCAATGGAAGTGGGCCGCCGGCGCCGCCACTAGCAAGGGGGAGTTCGGCAATCCCGTGACGACCGATCAGTACGCGCTGTGCCTCTACGACGCGACGGGTCTGCTCGCGACCCTAACGGCCCCGGCTGGGGGTACCTGCGGCACCAAGGCGTGCTGGGCCGACAAACCGAAGGGCTGGCAATACAAGGACGAGGAAGCCTCGCCGAGCGGTATCACACAGCTACAGCTAAGCGCCGGTCTCGACGGGAAGGCCAAGATCCAGGTCAAGGGCAAAGGCCTGAACCTCCCGGATCTCGACCTCTCCATGCGGGCCTCCCCCGTCACCGTCCAGCTGCAGCCCGGCAGTGGCGGCGTCTGCTTCGGCGCCACCTATTCCGCGCCAGCGCTCAAAAACGACGGCGTCCAGTTCAAGGACAAGGCCGACTGATCGATCGAGCAACGCGCGACACGGATGTTTCCGTGTCGCGCGCGCGGGGGCACTTCAGTCTCGCCCTGGCGCGAGCTGTCGCCGCTGTACTCGTAGACTGGACGCTGCCAGGGCGCCGGACTACGCTCCGGCTTACCGGCTCGTAGGGCGCTTCACTCCCAGACCGGCAAGAAAGAGGGCGCGCGATGAAACTTCCCGTGATCCTGGAACGCGACGAGACCGGCATGATCGTCGCCGAGTGCCCCGCGATCCCCGGCTGCGTCAGCCAGGGTCGAACCGAGGACGAGGCGATCGCCAACATCCGGGAGGCCATCGTCGGGTGTCTCGAAGTGCGGGCCGAGGAGGGGATGCCACTCACGGTACGCACCGTCGAGGTGGACGTAGCCGTTGCCTGAGCTGCCGGTTGTCTCGGGGCAGGAGGCGCGCCGCGCCTTCGAGCGCATGGGATGGACCTTCCGTCGTCAAGCGGGCAGTCACATGATCCTGACCAAGCCGGGAAGCATTGCCTCCTTGTCGATCCCGGATCATCGCGAGCTGGCACCGGGGACGCTCCGCAAGCTGATCCGTCTCGCCGGGGTGAGCGTCGAACAGTTCCGCTCGGCCCTCGCCTGATCCGACGACCAAGGCGGCGCGGACCGCCACCTGCGCGCACCGGGCGCGCCTCATCGGAGCGGCGGTGCGCCGCTCGGTACGCGCCGAGCTCACACGCCTCACAGAGCGCCCGCGCATCGCGCCGATCCGTCGTAATCTTGCGACTGCGCGTCGCGCACATCGGCACGAAGTTCGGATCGGCCACGATCACCTCATGCCCGAGCCCTTCGAGGCAGCGCGCGACCCACTCGCTCTCGGTCGAGGCCTCGAGCACGATCCGCGCGCGGGCGCGACCCTCGAACAGCTTCGCCAAGGCCGTGCGCGTCGCCGCGATGCGCCGTTCGACGAACGGACCCTCGTCCGTTCGGATGCAGACCTGACGTGCGACCGTGTGCACATCGATGCCAATCTTCTCCATGGCTGGCCTCCACTTGCGGCTGTGACCGCGTCCATTGGTTGTGGGGCACTATGCCACCACGTGGTGGTGGCCAGCCGCTTCATCCCATCTATCACCCCGCCGCCGAATGCGGGGGCGGCGCCGAGGATCAGGGCCGACAGCAGGCTTGCGAGCGCACCAGATCGAATGGGTTGCGTGACGGATCTCCTTCCTTGGCTGGTCTTGCCCCGGTCGCGCAGACACCTGAGTTAAGCCGCTGTGCGGCGATCCCAGTAGCGGTCCTCGTAATCGACCGGACTCAGCATGTCGATGGCTGAGTGACGGCGTTGGCGGTTGTAGACG
>WBZR01000519.1_pt2 | contig 23785 bp, 21 predicted proteins | sample 5204231 | NCBI WGS metagenome assembly WBZR01 (sample SAMN12412403, study PRJNA552823) | activated sludge metagenome | isolation source: activated sludge from anammox sidestream of wastewater treatment plant... | place: USA: Virginia | collected 2017-08
ACGCCGCCAGCCACCCCCCGTCGGCCGACCAGGTGGAGTTGGCGAACAAGGCGAGCGCGACGGCGACGACGGCGATCACGACCGCCGCCAGCTTGAAGCCTCTATGCCAGAGCTTGCGCGTGCGCGACACGGACACCGACGCGGCGAGCAGCGGGATGGTCGCGACCAGCAGCACCAGCTGCGAAGTCAGCAGCAGGACTTCGGGGGTCAAAGTGCGCCACATGGGATCGAACGTCGGATCATCATAGCGATCGCCCCGGCCGCTGGGCTACGCCGGCCGCATCGCCGCGTGACGAAATTCGGGCATCTCGCCGTCGCCCGCCTGCGGCGGGCGAGGACCGGGCGCGTCAGCCCGGTCGGTCGGACTGCGGGGCCGCCGGAACGGGCGGCGCGCCTGGCGCAGGCGCCTTCATGACGCGCACGCGCCCGCCGCTGGCGATGAGCAGCACCGGTTCGCCCGGCGCGAAGGTCTCGGCGCCCTTGGCCTGCACGATCGCCCGCCGCTCGCCGTTTCTGAGCTGCACGAGGATCTCGAGTGCATCCTCACGCGTGGTCAGCCGCTCGGTGACGTTGCCGATCACACCGCCGACGACAGCACCGATCACGCCCACGGCGATGGCCTCGCGGCGGCCGCCGACCGACGAACCGGCCACGCCGCCGACCACCGCACCGCTGGTGGCGCCGATGCCCGACTGCGTGCCGTCGACCACCACCGGACGCGTGGACAACACCACCGCGTCGGTCACGTTCGACATGCGCTGGGCGTCGCCGCGGCTCAAGACGTCGGGGCTCGTCGTCGCGCAACCCGCGGCCAGCGCGAACGCCGCCGCCAGGGCCAGGATGTTCAGCGTTCGGGCCATCTCGTTCTCCTCGTTGCTGCCTGCCGACGCGCCGCGCGCGATGCGCGCGCCCGTTCGTGCGTTCCCTTGCTGCTGAGGTTGACACGGCGCGGCGGGCGGAGTTCCGCGGCGGGCGCGCGGGCGGGAGCGTCCGCGCGCGCTCGGCGGCGCGTTCACCGTTGTCGCCCGGACCCCGAACGCGTGACGGCATCGACCGCGCGTGCGCGATTCATGTCTTCACAGACTCAGCCGTGCAGCCGCGAGTTGCGCGGCACGCTCGCCAGCAGGAAGTCCATCTGGTCGACGAGGATGCGCCGCCCGCGCAGGATCATGTCCTCGTGCAGGCTCGGCACGTAGGGTAGGTACAGCAGCGTCATGTGCGCTTCCTCGGGCAGGCGGTTGCCCTTGCGGCCGTTGCAGGGGCGGCAGGCGGTGATGCAGTTCATCCAGCGATCGTGGCCGCCGCGCGAGACGGGGCGGATGTGCTCGCGCGTCAACTCGTCGAAGTGGAACCGGCGGCCGCAATAGGCACAGAGCTGGCGATCGCGCGTGAACAGCTTCGGATTGGTCAGCGCGGGTTCGCTGCGCCAGGCTCGGCTCGGTACCGCGCCGCGCACCGCGACGATGGGGTGCACCTCGATCAGCGACTGCCGCCCGCTGCTACGCTGGATACCGCCGCGCAGCACCTGGCAGGCCGTGCCCAGCGTCCAGGCGATGCCGTCGCTCGCGTAGAGGACCGCGGCCTCCTTCGAGGAGATCCAGGCCTGCGGGCGACCGGACAGGTCGAGCTGCAATACGTCCATATGCCTTGTACCGTCGCGGCAAGCATAGCAAGAACCATGCAGCGGCCTGCGCCGCCGCACGCCGCCGCACCCCGCGGAATGCCGCCGCACGAGGTGTGTGCTCCATCCCGGCGCCGGCCTTGGTCCACAATGCATCGATGCCCCCCACCCATGCCCTGCGCCGGCTCGTCGTCGTCGGCGCGCTGGGCGTCGCGCTGGCGGCTTCGGCTGCGAGCGCCGGAACCGGGCGTCCGGCGGCCGCGGCGCCCCCCGCGCAGGATGTGGCGCGCGGCGACGCGAGCCAGATCGCCTTCGCGCGTGCCCGTGACCAGCTCGTGCAGGTGCGCACGCTGCTCGAGGGCGAGGACAGCCAGGCGTCGGTGGGTTCGGGCTTCCTGGTGAGCGAACAGGGGCACCTGATCACCAACTACCACGTCGTGAGCCAGTACGCGCTGCGGCCTGCGCAGTACCGGCTGGTGTTCGCCGCCGCCGACGGCCGGCAGGGCGCGCTCGAGTTGCTCGACGTCGACATCGTGCACGACCTGGCTTTGCTGCGCGTGGCCCAGGCCGGCGTGCTGGCCGGGCGCGGCGCGCTCGCCTTCCGGCCGGAAGACGCGCCGCTGCAGCGCGGCGAGCGCATCTTCGCGCTGGGCAATCCGCTCGACGTCGGCTTCGCCGTCGTCGGCGGTGCCTACAACGGCCTGGCCGAGCGCAATTTCCTGCCGACGATCTTCTTCGGCGGTTCGCTCTCGGCCGGCATGAGCGGCGGCCCGGCGCTCGACGATGCCGGCCGCGTGATCGGCATCAACGTCGCCACGCGGCGCGACGGCGAGCAGGTGAGCTTCCTCGTGCCCGCGGCGTTCGCCGAGCGGCTCTACGCGCGCGGCCGCGACGCGCTGCCGGTGCGCGCGCCGATGCACGCGCGGCTCACCGCCCAGTTGCTCGCACACCAGGAGGCACTCGCCGATGCCTTCGTCGGCCTGGCCTGGCGTGCCGCGGGGCGCGCGCGCCTGCGCGTGCCGGTGCCGCAGGAGCGCTTCCTGCGCTGCTGGGGTTCGAGCACGCCGGCCGAAGCGCGCGGACTGCAGTTCGAGCGCTCCGACTGCACGATGGACAGCCGCGTCTTCGTCAATGCGGGCCTGCTCACCGGCTACATCACCGTGCGCCACGAGGCCTACGATGGCCGCAAGCTCGGCTGGCTGCGCTTCGCCGAACGCTACTCGAGGAGCTTTCGCAACGAGGGGTTCGGCGGCGGGCCGCAGCGCACGCCGCCGCAATGCCGCGAGCGCTACGTGCAGGGCGAGGGGCTGCTGCTGCGCGCCGTGCTGTGCATGCGCGCGTACAAGCGGCTGCCCGGGCTGTACGACCTGTCGCTGCTGGTGGCCACGCTCGATGCGGCCGACACCGGCGTGCAGGGGCGCTTCGACGCCTACGGCGTCTCGTTCGACAACGCCGCGCGGCTGGCCGCGCATTACCTGTCGGGCTTCGGCGCGAACGCCGTGGCCGCGCCTGCCGCGGCGTCTGCCGCATCCGCCGCTGCGGCCGAGCGGGCCGGCGCGAGGAGACCGGCGCCATGAACGTCGGCCCGCTCGCCCTCGTCGAGTGGATCGAGCGCGACGGCCGCGTGCGGCGTGCGCTGCCGGTGACGGCCTGGCCGCTGACGATCGGCCGCGCCATCGACAACGACCTCGTGCTCGACGATCCGCATGTGGCCGCGTACCACGCGCGGCTCGAGCTCGACGAAGCCGGCACGCCGCACCTGCTCGCGCTGCCCAGCGTCAATGGCGTGCAGCTCGGCCGCACGCGCCTGGCCGCAGGCGGGCGTGCCGGCCTGCGGGCCGGCGACGAGGGCTTCACGCTCGGCACCACGCGGCTGCGGCTGCGGCTGGCCGGCGAGCGGCTTGCGCCCGAGCGGCCGCTCGCGCGGGCCCCGCGGCCGGCGCGCACCTTGCTGCTGGCGGCTTTGCTGTGGGGCTGGGTTCTCGCCGGCTTCGCGCTCCAGTTCGACCCGGGCAGCCGCCTCACCGACTGGCTGGTGCCGCTGCTCGGCCTGCCGGCGGCGCTCGCCGGCTGGTGCACGCTTTGGGGTCTGGCCTCCAAGCTGTTCCAGCACCGCTTCGACTTCCGGCCGCATCTGGCGGTGGCCGTGCGCGGGCTGCTCGCGATCGAGCTCGTCGGCTTTGCGCTGCCCTGGGCGGCGGCGCTCGGCGGCCCGGCTGCGCTGTCGCACCTGGCGCCGACCGCCGCCGCGGCCTGCGGCGCGGCGATGCTGCTCGCGCACGCCCGGCTGGTGGCGCCGCAGCAGCGGCGCGCGCTCGCCGTCGTCGGCTGGAGTGCCTTCGCCGCCGGCGCGCTCGTGCTGCTCGCGCTGAACCAGCAGCGGCAGGACCGCTGGTTCTCCGAGCTCTACGTCTCGGCCCTGCCGCCGCCGCAACTGCTGGGCTGGGTGCGGCCGGTTCCGATCGACGCGTTCGTGCGCGGCGCTGCCGCGTTGCGTGCTCCCCTGGATGCCGCGGTGCGCGACGCCGCGGCCGCACGCGACGACGAAGGCGACTGATCGGACAGCGCCGGCGGCAGCGCCGCGCCGGGTCGATCGAGCGGGTCGGCCGGACCTCGAGGCTGCGCCGGGCCGCAGCGCGGATTAGGCGGCTGCCCCTAGAAATCGCCGCGCCGCGGTGCCCAGGGCGAGGTCGTCTTTGCGCAAAATAGAACGATCGTTCGTACCATGCCCGTCAACCCCGCTCCCAGCCGTCCGCAAGCCTCGCCGTCGCGGCGCGCGGTGCGGCGCGCGGCCGCTGTGTCGCCTGCGGCCGTCGCTGTGTCGCCTGCGGCCGTCGCTGTGCGGCCTGCCGGCGCCGCTGTGCCGGCCGCGGGCGCTGCGGTGGCGCCTGCCGGCGCCGCTGTGCCGGATGCGGGCGCGGCGCCGGTTCCGCGCCCTGCGCCGACCGCGCAGCCGTCGAACGGCAGGCGGCGGGCGGCCGAGCTGCCCTTGCAGCCGTTGCGCGGCTTGCGCAGCGGACGGCGCAAAGGCGATCAGACGCACGCGGCGATCCTCGACGCGGCGCTCGGCCTGGCCTCGCACATGGGCCTCGAGGGCCTGTCGATCGGCGCGCTGGCCGAAGTCACGCAGATGAGCAAGTCGGGTGTGTTCGCGCACTTCGGCTCGCGCGAGGAACTGCAGATCTCGGTCGTGCGCGAGTACCACGCACGCTTCGAGCAGGAAGTGTTCTTTCCGTCGCTGCGCACGCGGCGCGGCCTGCCGCGCCTGCATGCGCTGTTCGAGCGCTGGGTGCGGCGCGTCTCGGTCGAGCTCGACTCGGGCTGCATCTACATCAGCGGCGCGGTCGACTTCGACGATCGTCCCGGCCCGGTGCGCGACGCGCTGGCTTCGATGGTCGGCGCCTGGCAGTCGGCCCTCGAGCGTGCCATACGCATCGCCGTCGAAGAGGGCCATCTGCGCGCCGACACCGACGTGCAGCAGATGCTGTTCGAGATCCACGGCCTGATCCTCGCGCTGCATCACGACGCACGCTTCCTGCGCAACGCCGGCGTGCTCGAGCGCGCGCGCCGCGGCTTCGAGCGCGTGCTGGCGCATTACCAGCCGGGTGCGCCGCCGCCGGCCGCGCGGCGCAAGCCGGCGCGGCGCTGAAGCCCGCGCCGCGGCCGCGAGCCAGCCCGCATCCGTCGTCCCGCATCCATCGTCACCAGGGAGACCTCCATGCCCAGCTACACGCCCCCTCTGCGCGACATGCAGTTCGTGCTGCACGAAGTGCTGCAGGTCGTCGACGAACTCAAGCTGTGCCCGCGCCACGCCGAGATCGACGCCGCGACGATGAACGCCGTGCTCGAGGAGGCGGGCAAGTTCGCCGCCGAGGTGCTGCTGCCGCTCAACCAGGTCGGCGACCGCGAAGGCTGCACGCTCGACGCGGCGGCACGCAAGGTGCGCACGCCCAGCGGTTTCGCCGAGGCCTACGCGCGCTACGTCGAGGGCGGCTGGCCGGCGCTCGCGGTCGATCCCGCGTACGGCGGCCAGGGCCTGCCGATCGTGCTCAACCAGTGCCTGTACGAGATGATGAACTCGGCCAACCAGGCCTGGGCGATGTATCCGGGACTCTCGCACGGCGCGCTCGAATGCCTGCACGCGCACGGCACCGAAGCGCAGAAGGCGACCTATCTGCCCAGGCTCGCCAGCGGCGAGTGGATGGGCACGATGTGCCTGACCGAGCCGCACAGCGGCACCGACCTGGGCCTGCTGCGCACGCGCGCCGAGCCGCAGCCCGACGGCACCTACCGCATCACGGGCCAGAAGATCTTCATCAGCGCCGGCGACCACGAGATGAGCGCCAACATCGTGCACCTCGTGCTGGCGCGCCTGCCCGACGCACCGGCCGGCAGCAAGGGCATCAGCCTGTTCGTCGTGCCCAAGTTCCTGATTGCGGCCGACGGCTCGCCGGGCGAGCGCAACGCGATCTGGTGCACCGGACTCGAGCACAAGATGGGCATCAACGGCTCGGCGACCTGCCAGCTCGAGCTCGAAGGCGCGCTCGGTACGCTGGTGGGCGAGCCGCACAAGGGCCTGGCGTCGATGTTCGTGATGATGAACGCCGCGCGCCTGGGCGTGGGCAACCAGAGCCTGGGCCTGACCGAAGTGGCCTACCAGAACGCCGCCGCCTACGCCAGGGAGCGGCTGCAGATGCGCGCGCTTTCGGGCGCCAAGGCCAAGGACAAGCCGGCCGACCCGATCATCGTGCACCCCGACGTGCGCCGCATGCTGCTCACCGCGCGCGCCTACGCCGAAGGCGGACGCGCGCTCGCCGTGTACATCGCGCTGCTGATCGACAAGATGCTGGCCAGCGACGACGCGGACGAGCGCCGCGAATGCGCCGACCTGACGGCGCTGCTCACGCCCATCGTCAAGGCCTTCCTCACCGACAACGGCTGGATCGCCACCAGCCACTGCATGCAGGTCTACGGCGGCCACGGCTACGTGCGCGACAACGGCATGGAGCAGTTCGTGCGCGACGCGCGCATCAACATGATCTACGAGGGCACCAACGCCGTGCAGAGCCTGGACCTGCTCGGCCGCAAGGTGCTGGCCGACAACGGCGCCAAGCTGAGGAAGTTCGGCAAGATCGTCGCCGCCTTCGTCGAGGACAACGGCACCGACGAGGCGATGCAGGAGTTCGTCAACCCGCTGGCCGACCTCGGCGACAAGCTCACCAAGCTCACCACCGAGCTCGGCATGAAGGCCATGGGCAACGCCGACGAGGTGGGCGCGGCGGCGGTGGACTACCTGCGCGTGTGCGGCCACCTCGTGTTCGCCTACTTCTGGGCGCGCATGGCCAAGGTGGCGCTGGCCGCGCAGGCCGGCGGCGACTCCTTCTACGCCGCCAAGCTCGCCACCGCGCGCTTCTACTTCGCCAAGCTGCTGCCCGAGACGGCCGGGCTCATCCGCAGCGCGCGCGCCGGCCTTGCGCCGCTCATGGCGATGGACGAGGCGCTGTTCTAGTACTGAGTAGAGTCCGCATCTGCCGCCCCACCACCCGGCATCATCCCGCCATCACCACGAGGAGATCGCCATGCACCCCAGCGCGCACCGGCTTGCCGGCCGGATCGTCCGCCCTGCCGCCTTGCTTGCCGTCACGCTCGTCTTCGTCGCCGGCGCCGCCTTGGCCCAGGCCACGCCGGTTGGCCTGTGGAAGACCGTCGACGACGAGACCAAGCAGGAGAAATCCTACGTCCGCATCACCGAGGCCGGCGGCACGCTCGCCGGCAAGATCGACAAGCTGCTCGACCCGAGCAAGCAGGACACCCGCTGCGACAAGTGCACCGACGCGCGCAAGGACCAGCCGGTGCTCGGCATGACGATCCTCGAAGGCGTGAAGAAGAATCCCGACGAGGCGTACTGGGACGGCGGCACCATCCTCGATCCCAACAACGGCAAGACCTATCGCGTGCGGCTCACGCCCAAGGACGGCGGCAAGACGCTCGAGGTGCGCGGCTTCATCGGGCCGTTCTACCGCAACCAGACCTGGATTCGCGTCGAGTAATCGCGCCCTGGAGTTCGCCATGAATCGTTTCCCCGTGCGCAAGGCGGCCGTGCTCGGCGCCGGCGTGATGGGCGCGCAGATCGCCGCCCACCTCGTCAACTGCAAGGTGCCGGTGCTCCTGTTCGACCTTCCGGCCAAGGAGGGTCCGAAGAACGGCATCGTCACGCGCGCCGTCGACCAGCTGAAGAAGCTCAAGCCCGCGCCGCTCGGCGCCGCCGAGGATGCCGCGCTGATCGAGGCGGCCAACTACGAGGAGCACCTGGCGCGCCTGGGCGAATGCGATCTCGTCATCGAGGCCATCGCCGAGCGCATGGACTGGAAGCTCGATCTGTATGCCAAGGTGGCGCCGGCGCTCGCCGCCCACGCGACGGTCGCGAGCAACACCTCGGGGCTGTCGATCACCAGGCTCGCCGAGGCGCTGCCCGAGGCGGTGCGGCCGCGCTTCTGCGGCATCCACTTCTTCAACCCGCCGCGCTACATGGCGCTGGTCGAGCTGATCGCGACGCCGGCCACCGGGCCCGAGGTGCTCGACCGCCTCGAGAGCTTCGTCACCAGCACGCTCGGCAAGAGCGTGGTGCGCGCCAAGGACACGCCCAACTTCGTCGCCAACCGCGTCGGCATCGCCGGCATGCTGGCGACGATGACCGAGGCCGAGCGCTTCGGCCTCGCGTACGACGTCGTCGACGACCTCACCGGCAAGAAGCTCGGCCGCGCCTCCAGCGGCACCTTCCGCACCGCCGACGTCGTGGGCCTGGACACGATGGCGCACGTCATCAAGACGATGCAGGACACGCTGCAGTCCGATCCCTTCTACCCGCTCTTCGCCACGCCGCCGGTGCTGGCCGGCCTGATCGAGAAAGGCGCCTTGGGGCACAAGAGCGGCGCGGGCTTCTACAGGAAGGTCGGCAAGGACATCCTGCGCCTCGACCCGGCCAAGGCCGACTACGTGCCGGGCGGCGGCAAGGCCGAGCCGATCGTCGAGCGCATGCTCAAGAAGCCCGCGCCCGAGCGGCTGAAGCTGCTGCGCGAATCGAGCCACCCGCAGGCGCAGTTCCTGTGGGCCATCCTGCGCGACGGCTTCCACTACGCCGCGGTGCATCTCGAGGCGATCGCCGACAACGCACGCGACGTCGACTTCGCGCTGCGCTGGGGCTTCGGCATGAAGCAAGGGCCCTTCGAGCTGTGGCAGGCGGCCGGCTGGCAGCAGGTGGCGCAGTGGATCAAGGAGGACATCGACGCGGGCAAGGCGCTGGCCGCAGCGGCGCTGCCCGACTGGGTGTTCGACGGGCGCGACGGCGTGCACCGGCCCGAGGGCTCGTGGAGCCCGGCGAAGAAGGCGTACGTGCCGCGCAGCAGCCTGCCGGTGTACCGGCGCCAGCATTTCCCCGAAAGCGTGGGCGGCGCCGGCGCGGCGGCCGCGCTCGACAGCGGCACCGAGGTCTGGAAGAACGACCACGTGCGGCTGTGGACGCTCGACGGCGAGGTGCTGATCGCCAGCATCACCTCCAAGCTGCACCTCATCGGTCCGACGGTCGGCGAAGGCCTGGTCAAGGCGCTGGATCTCGCCGAGGCGGGCTGGCAGGGCCTGGTGATCTGGTCGCCCGACGACGTGTTCTCGGCCGGCGCCAACCTCGAAGAGGTGATGCCGATCTTCATGAAGAGCGGCGTCGCGGGCGTGGCCGAGGCCGCATCCGGCCTGCAGGCCGCGCTGCTGCGGCTGCGCTATGCGCTGGTGCCGGTGGTGGCGGCGGTGCGCGGACTGGCGCTGGGCGGCGGCTGCGAGCTCGCGGTGCACTGCGCGCGGCGCGTCGCGGCGATGGAGTCCTACATGGGTCTGGTGGAAGTGGGCGTGGGCCTGCTGCCGGCCGGCGGCGGCCTCACCTACATCGCGCGTCGCGCCGCCGAGATGGCGGCGGCCGGCAACGCCGACGCCGACATCCTGAAGTTCCTCGCCGATGGCTTTCAGAACGCCGCCATGGCCAAGGTCGGCACGAGCGCGCTCGAATCGCGCCGGCTCGGCTACCTGCTCGAGAGCGACGTCGTCGTGCCGCACAAGGACGAACTGCTCTTCGTCGCGCTCAACGAAGCGCGGGCGATGGCCGCCAGCGGCTGGCGCGCGCCGGCGCGCCGGCTTTTCCCGGTGGCGGGCCGCAGCGGCGCGGCGACCATCCGCGGCCAGCTCGTCAACCTGCGCGAGGGCGGCTTCATCAGCGCGCACGACCTGCACATCGCCGGGCTGATCGCCGAGGTGGTCACCGGCGGCGACGTCGATGCCGGCACCCTGGTGAGCGAGGAGTACCTGATGAAGCAGGAAAGCCGGCACTTCGCCGCCCTGCTCGGCCACCCCAAGACCCAGGAACGCATCATGGGCATGCTGCAGACCGGCAAGCCCGTTCGGAATTGACCGGGACGCCATCATGAGCAAGCAAGTTCAGGACGCCTACATCGTCGCCGCCACCCGCACCCCGATCGGCAAGGCGCCGCGCGGCGTGTTCCGCACCATGCGGCCCGACGACCTGCTCGTCGCCGCGGTGAGGAGCGCTCTGGCCCAGGTGCCGACGCTGGACCCGAAAGCGATCGAGGACGCCGTCATCGGCTGCAGCTTCCCCGAGGCCGAGCAGGGCATGAACATGGCGCGCGTGGCGATGGTGCTCGCCGGGCTGCCGAACTCGGTGGGCGGCGTCACCGTCAACCGCTTCTGCGCCAGCGGCCTGACGGCGCTGCAGATGGCGGCCGACCGCATCCGCGTCGGCGAGGCCGACGTCATGATCGCCGGCGGCGCCGAGAGCATGAGCCTGGTGCCGATGGGCGGCAACAAGCCGAGCTACAACCCGGCGGTCTTCGCGCGCGACGAAAACGTCGGCATCGCCTACGGCATGGGCCTCACGGCCGAGAAGGTGGCCGTGCAGTGGAAGGTGAGCCGCCAGGCGCAGGACGAATTCGCGCTCGCTTCGCACCGCAAGGCGCTGGCGGCGCAGGCCGCGGGCGAGTTCGCCGACGAGACCACGCCCGTCGAGGTGATCGAGCGTGCCCCCGACTTTGCCAGCGGCGAGGTCCGCGTCACGACGCGCCGCGTGAGCCTCGACGAAGGCGCGCGTGCCGACACCAGCCTAGAGGGCCTGGCCCGGCTCAAGCCGGTGTTTGCCGCCCCCCGGGACCCCTCGGGCAAGGCCACCGGCATGGGCAGCGTCACTGCCGGCAACAGCAGCCAGACGAGCGACGGCGCCGGCGCGCTCGTCCTCGCCAGCGACAAGGCCGTCAGGACCTTCGGCCTCACGCCGCTGGCGCGCTTCGTCTCGTTCGCCGCGCGCGGCGTCCCGCCCGAGATCATGGGCATCGGGCCGATCGAGGCGATTCCGGCGGCGCTGGGCCATGCCGGCCTGAAGCTGGACGACCTCGACTGGATCGAGCTGAACGAGGCCTTCGCCGCGCAGGCGCTCGCCGTCATCGGCAGCGTCGGCCTGGACCCGGCCAAGGTCAACCCGATGGGCGGCGCGATCGCGCTGGGCCATCCGCTGGGCGCCACCGGCGCCATCCGCGCCGCCACCGTGGTGCACGCGCTGCGCCGGCGCAAGCTCAGGTACGGCATGGTGACGATGTGCGTGGGCATGGGGCAGGGCGCCGCCGGCATCCTCGAACGCGTCTGAGCACGCGCCACGACCAGGAGACGAGCCGATGCATATCAGGACCGCCACCCTGAACGGCGTTCAGGCGATCGAGATCGCGCGCCCCGAGAAGAAGAACGCGCTCACCGTCGAGATGTACCAGGCGATGGCCGACGCGCTGAATGCGGCGCGCGCGGACAAGGCCGTGCGCGCCGTGCTCCTCACCGGGCAGCCGGGCATCTTCACCAGCGGCAACGACATCGAGGACTTCATGCAGCGCCGCCCCGGCGAAGGCGGCGCCGACCCGGCCGATGCGCCGGTGTTCCGCTTCATGCGCGCGCTGCTCGAATGCGACAAGCCGGTGGTGGCCGCCGTCACCGGCGCCGCGATCGGCGTCGGCGTGACGCTGCTGCTGCATTGCGACTTCGTCTACGTCAGCGACGAGGCGCGCCTGGCGATGCCCTTCGTCGGCCTCGGCCTCGTTCCCGAGTTCGCGTCCAGCCTGCTCGTGCCGCAGTTGATGGGCCAGCGGCGCGCGGCCGAGAAGCTGCTGCTGGGCGAGCCCTTCACGGCCGAGCAGGCCGTGGACTGCGGCATCGCCAACGCGGTGCTGCCGGCCGCCGAGGTGGTGCGCCACGCGCGCCGCGTGGCCGAGCGCTTCAATGCGCTGCCGCCCGGCGCGGTGTGCGAGGCCAAGCGGCTGATGCGCGCGCCGCAGCGCGAGCAGGTGCTGGCCGCCATCCGCAGCGAGGGCGAACTGTTCAGCGCGCGCCTGCGCAGCCCGGAGGCGATCGAGGCCTTCACGGCCTTCTTCCAGAAGCGCAAGCCCGACTTCAGCCGGTTCTGAGCGCGCCCTGGCCGGGCTGCGTCCGGCTCGCCTTTCGCGGGATCAGGCGAAGCAGCAAGGCCGCATCGGTTCAGGATCTGTGAAGATGTGCGTCACGCCCGCGCGCGACTCATGTTTTCACAGGCTCAGTCGCGCGGCAGCGCGCGCGGCCGGCCCGCGGCGTCGATCGCCACGTAGGTGAGCTGCGCCTCGGTCACCTTGACGACCTGGACGTCGGCCGGGTTGCGCTCGGCGTAGACCTCGACGTGCACCGTGATCGACGTCTTGCCGACGCGTTCGACCCGGGCGTAGAAGCTCAGCAGGTCGCCCATGCTCACCGGCTGCTTGAAGACGAACTGGTTCACCGCCACGGTGGCGATGCGCCCCTTGGCGATGCGGCCGGGCAGCACGCCGCCGGCGAGGTCGACCTGGGCCATGATCCAGCCGCCGAAGATGTCGCCGTTGGCGTTCACGTCGGCCGGCAGCGGCATCACGCGCAGCACGAGTTCGTGGTCGCCGTGCAGCGTGAGCGGCGCCAGCCGGTGATGCGCGGCCCTGGCCGGCTGCGCGTTCGGTGGGTTGTCGTGCATGGCGCGATGCTAAACGCGGCGCGCGGCGACAATCGGCCAATGCAACACCGGTCATCGACCGCCCCCGCGCGCGGCGGCTACGCGGCCGCGCCGCCGCCGTGAGACACCAGCCGCCCGTCGCGGCGGCGCCGGCGCTGCCGGGCCATGCGGCCGCTGCGTCCGCCGCGACCCGTGCCCGCTCGGACTGGGCCACGCTCGGCAAGCTGCTGCCCTATCTGTGGCGCTACCGCGGGCGCGTCGCGCTGGCGCTCGCTTTCTTGCTGGGCGCCAAGCTGGCCAACGTCGGCGTGCCGATCCTGCTCAAGGAGCTGGTCGACGCGCTCGCCATCAAGCCCGGCACGCCGGCCGGCCTGGCCGCGGCGATGCTCGTCGTGCCGGTCGGCCTGCTCGTCGCCTACGGGCTGCTGCGCCTCGGCACGTCGCTGTTCACCGAGCTGCGCGAGCTCGTCTTCGCCAAGGCCACCGAAGGCACGGCGCGCAGCGTCAGCCTCGAGGTGTTCCGCCACCTGCACGCGCTCAGCCTGCGCTTTCACCTCGAGCGCCAGACCGGCGGCATGACGCGCGACATCGAGCGCGGCACGCGCGCGGTGCACTCGCTCATCAGCTACTCGATCTACAGCATCCTGCCCACCGTCGTCGAGGTGACGCTGGTGCTGGCGATCCTGGCGCTGAAGTTCGACGCCGCCTTCGCCTGGATCACCGTCGCCGCGCTCGTCGTCTACATCGTCTTCACCTTCACCGTGACCGAGTGGCGCACGCAGTTCCGCCGCCGCATGAACGAGCTCGATTCGACGGCGCACACGCGCGCCGTCGATTCGCTGCTCAACTACGAGACCGTCAAGTACTTCAACAACGAGGAGTTCGAGGCGCGCCGCTACGACGAGAGCCTCGAGCGGCTGCGCCGCGAGGCGCTCAAGAGCCAGAGCACGCTGTCGCTGCTCAACAGCGGCCAGCAGCTCATCATCGCCACGGCGCTGGTGGCGATGCTGTATCGCGCGACGCAGGGCGTGGTGGCCGGCCGCCTGACGCTGGGCGACCTGGTGATGATCAACGGCTTCATGATCCAGCTCTACATCCCGCTCAACTTCCTGGGCATGATGTACCGCGAGATCAAGCAGGCGCTGACCGATCTCGACAAGATGTTCGGCCTGCTCGAGCGCGAGCGCGAGGTGGCCGACAGGCCGGGCGCACCCGCGCTCGCGGTGCGCCGGGGCGTGGTGCGCTTCGAGGACGTGCACTTCGCCTACGACCCGGCGCGGCCGATCCTGCGCGGGGTGAGTTTCGAGATCCCGGCCGGACGCACGGTGGCCGTGGTCGGCTCCTCGGGTGCCGGCAAGAGCACCTTGGCGCGGCTGCTGTACCGCTTCTACGACGTGAACGGCGGGCGCATCACGATCGACGGCCAGGATCTGCGCGACGTGACGCAGGCCAGCCTGCGCGCCGCGATCGGCATCGTGCCGCAGGACACGGTGCTGTTCAACGACACCGTCTTCTACAACATCGCCTACGGCCGCCCGGGCGCCAGCCGCGCCGAAGTGGAGGCGGCGGCGCGCGCCGCGCATATCCACGACTTCATCGCGGCTGCGCCCGCCGGCTACGACACGATGGTCGGCGAGCGCGGGCTCAAGCTCTCGGGCGGCGAGAAGCAGCGCGTGGCGATCGCGCGCACGCTGCTGAAGAACCCGCCGATCCTGATCTTCGACGAGGCCACCTCGGCGCTGGACAGCGCCAACGAGCGCGCCATCCAGGCCGAGCTGGCGAGCGCGGCGCAGGGCAAGACGGCGCTCGTCATCGCGCACCGGCTGTCGACGGTGGTCGACGCACACGAGATCGTCGTGCTCGAGGCCGGCCGCGTGGTCGAGCGCGGCGCGCACGCCGAGCTGCTGGCGTGCGGCGGGCGCTACGCGCGCATGTGGGCGCTGCAGCACAGCGCCGAGGCTGCGGTGCCGGCCGGATCCGGCCCGGGCGGCGAGCCGCCGGCCGGCTTGCCCCGGCTCGCTGCGGCTGCGGCCGACCCGCGCTGAATCTCGCGTGCTGCCGGCGCCGGGCTCAAGGCAGCGGGATCACCTCGTCGCCTGCGTCCGGGCGGCAGCCCTCGGCGATCGCCGTCCAGCCGCGGCGCAGCACGACGCGACCGTCGGCGTGGCACAGCTCGACGCGCGTGGCGCCCGGGGCCTGCGCGTGCGCGAAGGCCTCGAGGTCCGCCGGCAGGCTGACGCGAAAGACGTTGCGCTCGAGATCCTCGCCCGGATGGTCGTCGCTGTGCACCCAGGGCACGAAGGCCGCGGCGCGCATCAGCCACCAGCCGATCTCCAGGCGCGAGGGCGCGTAGCCCTGGTCGCGCAGCCAGCGCTGTGCGGCGCTGCGTGCGTCGCCCGTGTTGGCCCCGTTGCCCCCGTTGCCTCTGTCGCCCGTGCCGCCCCTGTCGCCCGCCGGCAGGTCGCCCCAGGCGCTGGCCAGCAGCTCGGCCAGCCACTGGTTGCAGTTCTGGTAGCGCAGGCTGAACGGATAGGCGTTGGCGCTGTACTCGGCCGCCACGAGCGAGCGCGCACGCGCGTTGTCGAGCGCGGCGCGCTCGAGTGCCGCAGCCTGCGGCTCGGGCAGGAAGACGAGCGAGATGTAACCCACGCGTGCGTCGTCGGTGCCCATCAGGAAGGCCGACATGCCCTGGTCGAACAGCCGCGGCAGCCCGGCGTCGCAGGCGTAGTAGAGCTGGCGCACCGCCCAGGGCGTCTCGGGGCTGGCGCGCAGCGTGATGCCGGCGTGCGAGTAGCGCACCGCGATGCGGCGCAGATCGAGCCCGGAGCGCGCGACGAGCGCGAGGCGCGCGCCCGAGCGCTCGAGCTCGCCCTTGACGACGGCGGCAAAGCGCAGCAGGCGGTCCTTGTCTTCGGCACCGAGCTGGCCGCCGGGGTCGCAATAGGCCAGGCTCGCGGCGGCCGGCAGCGGCAGCAGGGCGGTCAGCGCGGCCAGCGCGGCCAGCGCGGCCAGCGCGGCCGACGCGACGCGCGCCGCCCGCGCCACCCCCGCCACGTGCGCCACGTGCGCCACGTGCGCCACGTGCGCCGCCGTCGGCCGGCGCAGGGCGCCGCGCGCGTTCAGCCGGCCACCGGCCGCGTGCGCAGCTCGCGGTACCACTCGTCGGCCAGCAGCAGGAAGAAGGCGCGGCCCGTTTCGCCCTGCGCGAACTCGATGCCGTAGGGACGCGCTTGCGCGCGCAGGCGCTGGCCGACGGCGATCCCGCCCAGCTCGAGCGCAGCCTGCGGCACGTAGAGGAAGAACTCGCCCGCGGCGCCGCTGCCGGCGACGGCGGCGAGCCGCAGCCGCATGAGCGCGCCGCGCGCATCGCCGCCGTCGCCCCCGGCGCGCTCGGGCGCGGCGGCGACTTCGACGATGCGGTAGTCGCCCGCGGCGACGTCGCGCCCCTTGTTCGAGCTGTCGCTCGAGTTCTCGAGCGAGGTCGACAGGCTGCCTACCGAGGCCGAGGCGCTGTGGGCGATGGCCGAGGAGGCCGAGCTGTCGGCGCAGGCCGGCGCGGCGCCGAGCAGGCCGACGCAGGCGACCAGGGCAGCGGCAAGCGCACGATCAGGGGGCATGGGGACACCTCGCAAAGGCCGACGACGACGCGCCGCCATGCTAGCGCGGCGCGCCGGCGCGGCGCGTTCGGCAGGCGACCTTCCGACTAGGTAGATACCGCCCTGGGGCCCGGCCGCCGGGCTTCCTAGAATCCGCGGCTCGGCCCGCTGCGGCCTGTTCCTGCAACCCCCCGCTTCAAGGAGCTTCCATGAGATCGACGCTCGTCGCCGCCGCGCTGGCGGCCGGATTCATCGCCGCCGCGCAGGCGCAGGCCACGCACGACACGCTGGCCAAGATCAAGGACACCGGCTCGGTGACGATGGGGGTGCGCGAGTCCTCCGGCGCGCTCAGCTACACGCTGGGCGACGGCAAGTACGCGGGCTTCCACGTCGAGCTGTGCCAGCGTGCGCTGGCCGACATCCAGAAGAAGCTCGGCCTGGCCAAGCTCGACATCAAGTACCAGCCGGTGACCTCGCAGAACCGCATCCCGCTGGTGGCCAACGGCACCGTCGACATCGAGTGCGGCTCGACCACCAACAACGTCGCCCGCGCCAAGGACGTGGCCTTCGCCGATACCACCTACGTCGAGGAGGTGCGCATCGCGGTGAAGGCCAACTCGGGCATCACCTCGATCAACCAGCTCAACGGCAAGGTGGTGGCCACCACCACCGGCACCACCAGCGTGCAGCACCTGCGCAAGCACGAGCGTGCCGCCGGCGTCGAGTTCAAGGAAGTGTTCGGCAAGGACCACGCCGACAGCTTCCTGCTGCTCGAGACCGGACGCGCCGACGCCTTCGTGATGGACGGCTCGATCCTCGCCGGCAACATCGCCAAGGCCAAGAATCCGGCCGACTTCAAGATCGTCGGCGAGGTGCTGTCGGTCGAGCCGATCGCGATCATGCTGCGCAAGGACGATCCGAAGTTCAAGGCCGCCGTCGACGACAGCCTCAAGGCGATGATGAAGAGCGGCGAGATGGCCAGGATCTACGACAAGTGGTTCGTGCAGCCGATCCCGCCGACCAACACCCGCGTCGGCCTGCCGCTGAGCGAGGCCACCAAGGCCGCCTGGGCCAACCCGAACGACAAGCCGATGGAAGACTACGCGAAGAAGTAGTCGCGCACCTGGCGGGCGCGCGGGCCCGCTTCGCTCGAGGCATGGAGGAGGGCGCCGGTGGCATGGGACTGGCAGGTCTTCTGCAAGGACATCACGACGGGTGAGCAGGTCGCCGGCTGCCTGGGCCGCGGTCGCGACGTCACCTACCTGAACTGGCTGCTCTCGGCCTGGGGCTGGACGGTCTCGGTGTCGGCGCTGGCGCTGCTGGTGGCGCTCGTCGCGGGCTCGCTGGTGGGCATCCTGCGCACCACGCCCGACCGCCGGCTGGTGTTGTTCGGCGACGCCTGGACCGAGCTGTTCCGCAACATCCCGCTGCTGGTGCAGATCTTCCTCTGGTACCACGTGCTGCCGGCGCTGGTGCCGCCGCTCAAGGGGCTGCCGGGCTTCGTGCTCGTGGTCTTCGCGCTGGGCTTCTTCACGTCGGCGCGCATCTCGGAGCAGGTGCGCGCCGGCATCCAGAGCCTGCCGCGCGGCCAGCGCCACGCCGGCCTGGCGATCGGGCTGACGCTGCCGCAGACCTACCGCTACGTGCTGCTGCCGATGGCGTTTCGCATCGTCGTCCCGCCGCTCACCAGCGAGGCGATGAACATCATCAAGAACTCGTCGGTGGCCTTCGCCGTGAGCATCGCCGAGCTCACGCTGTTCGCGCTGCAGGCCGGCGAGGAGACGGCGCGCAACATCGAGATGTACCTGGCGGCGACGGCGCTGTACTTCGTCAGCGCCTTCGCCGTCAACCGCGTCATGCTGGCGGTCGAGGGGCGCGTGCGCGTGCCCGGCATGATCGGCGGCAAGTGAAGGAGCGCCGGACGTGACGCTCGACTTCGCCTTCCTCAGCTGGAGCGTCGTCTCCAGCTACGTACTCAAGGGCTTCTTCTTCTCGATCCAGCTCACGCTGGTGGCGATGGTGGGCGGCATCGCGCTGGGCACGGCGCTGGCGCTGATGCGCCTGTCGAGGCGCACCTGGCTGGCGCTGGCGGCCGCGGGCTACGTGAACACGCTGCGCAGCATCCCGCTGGTGATGGTGATCCTGTGGTTCTTCCTGCTCATCCCGCTGTTGATCGGGCGCCCGCTCGGCGCCGAGCCCTCGGCCGTCATCACCTTCACGCTGTTCGAGGCGGCGTACTACTCCGAAATCATGCGCGCCGGCATCCAGAGCGTGCCCAAGGGTCAGGTCCACGCCGGCTACGCAGTGGGCATGAGCTACGGCCAGACGATGCAGCTCGTCGTGCTGCCGCAGGCCTTCCGCAACATGCTGCCGGTGCTGCTGACGCAGACCATCATCCTGTTCCAGGACACCTCGCTCGTGTACGCCATCGGCGCCTACGACCTGCTCAAGGGCTTCGAGATCACCGGCAAAAACTTCAATCGCCCGGTCGAGACCTACCTCGTGGCCGCGCTCGTGTACTTCGTCATCTGCTTCGGCCTGTCGACGCTGGTGCGCCGGCTGCAGGCGCGCATCGCCATCATCCGCTGAGGTCGTCCCGATGATCGAGATCAAGAACGTCAGCAAGTGGTACGGCAGCTTCCGGGTGCTCACCGACTGCACGACGCAGATCAGCAAGGGCGAGGTGGTCGTCGTCTGCGGCCCCTCGGGCAGCGGCAAGAGCACCCTCATCAAGACCGTGAACGCGCTCGAGCCGTTCCAGCAGGGCGACATCGTCGTCGACGGCATCAGCCTCACCGATCCCAAGACCAACCTGCCGCGGCTGCGCAGCCGCGTCGGCATGGTGTTCCAGCACTTCGAGCTCTTTCCGCACCTGTCGGTGACCGAAAACCTGACGCTCGCGCAGATCAAGGTCCTGGGCCGCGGCAAGGACGAAGCCGTCGCGCGCGGGCTGAAGATGCTCGACCGCGTCGGCCTCATGGCGCACAAGGACAAGTTTCCCGGCCAGCTCTCGGGCGGCCAGCAGCAGCGCGTGGCGATCGCGCGCGCGCTCAGCATGGACCCGATCGTCATGCTGTTCGACGAGCCGACGAGCGCGCTCGACCCGGAGATGGTGGGCGAGGTGCTCGACGTCATGGTCAAGCTCGCGCAGGAGGGCATGACGATGATGGTCGTCACGCACGAGATGGGCTTCGCGAAGAAGGTGAGCCACCGCGTGATCTTCATGGACGCGGGCTGCATCGTCGAGGACTGCCCGAAGGACGACTTCTTCGGCCGGCCCGAAGCGCGCACGCCGCGCGCCAAGGACTTCCTGTCCAAGATCCTGCAGCACTGAGCGGCGAGCGCGCCGCCCGGGCGCGCGGGCCCGCGCGGCGCCGATGCGAGAATGGCCGAGCCATGGCCGACCCCGCCTCGCTCACGCTCACGCGCCCCGACGACTGGCACCTGCACCTGCGCGACGGCGCCGCACTGGCGGCGGTGCTGCCGTTCACGGCACGCAGCTTCGCCCGGGCGGTCGTGATGCCCAATCTGAGGCCGCCGGTGGCGACCACCGCGCAGGCGCTGGCGTATCGCGCGCGCATCGTCGCCGCGCGGCCGCGTGCGGGCCCGGGCAGCGGCTTCGAGCCGCTGATGACGCTCTATCTCACCGACCGCACCGCTCCCGACGAGGTGCGGCGCGCGCGCGCCGAGGGCATCGTCGCCTTCAAGCTGTACCCGGCCGGCGCCACCACGAACAGCGACGACGGGGTCACCGACCTGCACCGGGTGCGCGCGGTGCTCGAGGCGATGCAGCGCGAGGGCCTGCCGCTGCTCGTGCACGGCGAGGTCACCGATCCCGAGGTCGACATGTTCGACCGCGAGGCGGTGTTCGTCGAGCGCGTGCTGCAGCCGCTGCAGCGCGATTTCCCGGCGCTGAAGGTCGTGCTCGAACACATCACCACCCAGGAGGCGGCCGATTACGTGGCCGCAGCCGGCGCCCGCACCGCGGCCACGATCACCGCACATCACCTGCTCTACAGCCGCAACGCGCTGTTCGTGGGCGGATTGCGGCCGCACTACTACTGCCTGCCGGTGCTCAAGCGCGAGCGGCACCGGCAGGCGCTCGTGCGCGCGGCCGCCTCGGGCAGCCCGAAGTTCTTCCTCGGCACCGACAGCGCGCCGCACGCGGCGGCGCTCAAGGAGGCGAGCGTGTGCGGTGCGGGCTGCTTCACCGCGCCGGCCGCGCTCGAGTTCTATGCCGAGGCCTTCGAGGCGGCCGGCGCGCTCGACCGGCTCGAGGCCTTCGCCAGCTTCCACGGCCCCGCGTTCTACGGCCTGCCGCGCAACCGCGATCGCGTGACGCTGGTGCGCGCAGCGCGCACGCTGCCCGAAACCCTGCCCTTCGGCGACGCGCAGATCAAGCCGCTGCGCGCCGGCGAAACCTTACCCTGGACCCTGACATGACGAGCCCCCCGCGCGTGATGCTGCTGATCGACGCCGACAACGTTTCCACCGACGTCGTCGAGCAGGCGGTCTCGCGCCTGCACGCCGAGTACGGCGCGCTGCACGTGCGCCGCGCCTACGGCACCGCCGAGGCCGCGGTCAAGCACCAGAAGCTGTTCAAGCGGCTGTCGATCCGGCCGATGGTCAACCTCGCGGCGGGCAAGAACTCGACCGACATCGCGCTCGCCGTCGACGCGCTCGACCTCGTGATCGCCGAGCGTCCCGACGTGGTGGTGATCGCCTCGTCGGACTCGGACTTCGCGCCGCTCGTCAGCCGCATCCGCGAGAAGGGCTGCCTGGTGCGCGGCGTCGGCCAGAAGGGCAAGGTGGGCGAGGAGACGCCGCTCGTCTACGACGAGTTCATCGAGTTCGAGCACCGGCCGCCGCGCAGCCGCGCCGCCGCCGCCGCTGCACCGCGCCCCGTGCGCGCGCGCAAGAGCGCCACGGCGGCGGCCTTGCCGCCGGACAGCACCGCCGCGGGCCGGGCTGAGGCCGGTGCCGGCGAGCGGGCCGCCGCCGACGGACCGGCCGTGGCGGCGGCTGCGCCGGGCGCGCCGCGCAAGACGGCGGCGCGCAAGAGCGCGGCGGCCCGGCGCGCCGACGACGCGCCGGCCGCAGGCGCTGCGGCCGCGAAGACGGCACGCAAGTCCGCTGCCGCCAAGGCCGCGACGGGCCGGACCGCAGCCGCCAAGGACGTGGCGGGCAAGGCGAAGGCGGCCCGGACGACGGCGACCAAAGCCGCTGCGACCAGGGCGGCGGCAGGGAAGACGGCCGCGAAGGAGCCTGATGCAGCGGCCTTGCCTGCGGCGCCGCTGGGCGCACCGCCCGACAAGGTGGCACGCGCCCTGGACGCGCTGCCTCAGCTCGCCGCCGGCCAGCGCCTGGACGTGCAGGCCGCTGCCGCCGTGCTGCGCAAGGAGCGCGTGTTCAGCAACGCCGACAGCTGGCCCAAGTTCTTCGAGCGCTACAAGGACTGGTTCGAGCTCACGCCGCCCGAGCGCCCGACGCATGTGCAGCGGCGCCCGGCGGGCTGAAGATCCCGGCTTGCCGGCGGCTGCTGGCGGCCCGGGCGTGCCGCCGTTGCGGCCCGCATGGCCCTCGCGGCGGGCGCCGTCGCGGTCTGCGCTGTCGGCCATGCCGCCGATATCCCCACGCGATGCAGGCCTTGAACGCCCGGCCGGCGCCCTAAGATTGCCCCCGTTTCCCGCAACCGAGCCCTGCATCGGGGCCCCGCCATGAAGCGCATCCTCCTGTTCGTGCTCACCAACCTCGCCGTGATGCTGGTGCTCGGCATCGCGGCCAACCTGCTGGGCGTCAACCGTTTCCTGACGGCCAACGGGCTGAACCTGGGCTCGCTGCTGGGCTTCGCGCTGGTGATGGGCTTCGGCGGCGCGTTCGTCTCGCTGCTGATGAGCAAGCCGATCGCCAAGTGGAGCACCGGCGCCGTCGTCATCAACGACTCGCCCGACCCCACGCACCGCTGGATCGTCGGCGCGGTCGAGCGCTTCGCGCGCACGGCCGGCGTCTCGATGCCCGAGGTGGCGTTGTACGAAGGCGAGCCCAACGCCTTCGCCACCGGCGCGTTCAAGAACTCGGCCCTGGTCGCCGTCTCCACCGGCTTGCTGCAGAGCATGAACCGCGAGGAGGTCGAGGCCGTGATCGGCCACGAGATCGCGCACGTGGCCAACGGCGACATGGTGACGATGACGCTGATCCAGGGCGTGCTCAACACCTTCGTCGTGTTCCTCTCGCGCGTGATCGGCTACTTCGTCGACAAGGTGCTGCTGCGCAACGAGCGCGACGGCGTGGGCATCGGCTACTACGTCACCACCATCGTGCTCGACCTCGTGCTCGGCGTGCTGGCCGCGGTGATCGTGGCCTGGTTCTCGCGCCAGCGCGAGTACCGCGCCGACCTCGGCTCGGCGCAGCTGCTGGGCGACAAGCGGCCGATGATCAACGCGCTGGCGCGCCTGGGCGGGCTCGACCCCGGCGAGCTGCCGCAAAGCGTGAAGGCGATGGGCATCAGCGGCCGGCCGAGCGGCGTGATGGCGCTGTTCTCGAGCCACCCGCCGATCGAAGACCGCATCCGCGCACTGCAGCAGGCCTGAAGCGCAGGCCTTGCCGGGCGGCGGCGGCCGCCCGCGCCGCCGCCGGACGGCCGGCAAGCATGGGCGCGCGGGTGCTCACGCGGCTTGCAGTGACGGCGTCGTGGTGCTGCGGAACTGCATCGCGTGCAGCCGCGCGTACAGGCCGCCGGCGGCCAGCAGTTCGGCGTGCGTGCCCTGCTCGACGAGGTGACCGGCATCGAGCACGAGCACGCGGTCGGCGTGCTCGATCGTCGACAGGCGGTGCGCGATGACGAGCGTCGTGCGCCCGACCATCAGCCGCTCGAGCGCCTGCTGCACGGCGCGTTCGCTTTCGGAGTCCAGCGCCGAGGTCGCCTCGTCGAGGATCAGCACCGGTGCGTCCTTGGCCAGCGCGCGCGCGATCGCCAGGCGCTGGCGCTGGCCGCCCGAGAGCTCGCTGCCGTTGTGCCCGACCGGGGTGTCGACGCCGCGCGGCAGGCTGTCGACGAAGTCGAGCAGGTTGGCCGCCGCGAGCGCGGCGCGCACCGCGGCGGCGTCGGCCTGAGCGCCGAGCGAGACGTTGGCGGCGATGCTGTCGTTGAACAGCACCACGTCCTGGCTGACGAATGCGAACTGGCGGCGCAGCGCGCCCAGCTCCCACTCGGCCAGCGCCACGCCGTCGAGCGTGATGCGGCCGGCGCTGGGCTCGAGGAAGCGCGGCAGCAGATTGACGAGCGAGGTCTTGCCCGCGCCCGAGGGCCCGACCAGCGCCACCGTCTCGCCGGCGTGCACGGTGAACGTGAGCCCGGCCACGGCGGGCGCGGCATCGTCGGCGTAGCGCAGCGTCACGTCGTCGAAGCGGATCTCGCCGCGCGCGCGCGCCGCGCCGTGCGTGCCGCCGCGCTCGGGCGGCACGGTGTCGACGAGATCGAGCCCGCGCTCGACCGCGGCCAGGCCGCGCGTGAGCGGC
>WBZR01001899.1_pt1 | contig 23785 bp, 18 predicted proteins | sample 5204231 | NCBI WGS metagenome assembly WBZR01 (sample SAMN12412403, study PRJNA552823) | activated sludge metagenome | isolation source: activated sludge from anammox sidestream of wastewater treatment plant... | place: USA: Virginia | collected 2017-08
CGCGCGCGCCCATCAGCGGATCTCGATGGCCGCGTCCTGCCGCAGGTCCTTGAGATGCTTCTGGGCGAGAACCTCGAACTCCCGCTGGCGCAGCTCGTTCTGCGCCGACTCGCGCGCCGAGCTCGCGCCCGTGTCCGACTTGCGACCGCAGAGCGCCCAGAGCTCGATGCCGGTCTGGCCGACGCTCGCCGGCAGGAGATCGCCCTCGCTCGCGTTGAGCAGCAGGCTCCGCGTCGGCTCCGCGAGCGTCGACGGCTTGCGGGGGCCGAGATCCTCGAACTTGCCGCCCACGGACTGGGCGAGCTCCGGCAGGGAGGCGCACCCCTTGTATTGCCGCGCCAGCGTATCGGCTTCCGCGATGCGCCGGGCGATGATCGACTGATCGACCGCCGCCGGAAGCGGCAGCGTCACGCGCTGGACCTGCAACTCGACGTCGCTCTGCACGGCGGCCGGGGCATTGGCGACGAACTGGTCCACCTCGCGGTCCGAGATGGCGACCAGATGACCGAACCGCCGGCGGACGACCTCGCGCCACGACATCTCGGCGCGGAAGCGGGCTTTCATCGTGTTGATATCGACGCCCATGCTCTTCATGTGCTGTCCGAACTGCTCGATGGTCATCTTGTTGCGCTCGGCGATGCCCGAGATGATGCGGGTGACGTCGGCCTCGTCGGCCGTGACGTTGAGGCGCTTGGCCTCCTGCAGCTTGATCCTCTCCTCGATCAGCTCTTCCTTTGCCTTGCCTTTGGAGCCGGCAAGCGCGCTCGAGCGCGCCTCCCGCTTGAGATCGGCCACCATGTCGGCCTGCAACTGCTTGACGAACTTCGTCTGCAGCGCGCGCGCCTCCTCCTGCGTCTGCACGTTGTTCTTTTTCAGAAGCTCTTTGAAGCGATCGTTGGTCTTCGGGTTCTGAACGATGGATTTCCAGCGGGCTTCCGCCTTGGCCTTGAAATTCTCGGCCGCCCCGCCGCCTCCCTGGAGCGCGATGAACGCCGCCCGCTGCTCGATCTCGTAGGCGGTGATCGGCTCGTCGTTGACGAGCACGGCGATGGACTGGCCACCCTTCTTGCGAGGGGCGATGCCTTGATCCCGAGGCTCAGACGCCTCGATGTCGGCCGACCGGCCCGTCTCAGCGGCGGGCGCTGCGGCGGCCCAAAGTCCGCCGGCAAGCAGCGCGGCGCCGGACAGGAGGACTAGGGTTCGGGTCAAAAAAGGCATCGAGGCTGTCTCGTCAGCAGGGCGCGACTCGCGACATCGGATTGGACTTCGGGGAGCGGCCGAGCCTGCCACAGGCAAGCGGCGGCGAGCATAACCCCGCCCCGGCGCGGGCGCAAAGACCTCACGCCTTATCCACATCAACCGTGGCAGACCCAAGGCATTCCGGCTTGCCGTGGCCCGGCCGCGCGATGGCCGGGGGCGATCGGTCGATCCCGCTAGGGGACCTTGATCCCGGTTGCGTCTTCTCCGCCCAGCGTATTGACGACGTTGGTCTCGTAGTTGAAGCCGCCGAGGTGCTTGAACTCGAAGCGCAGCATGACGACCTGGTCGGGCCGGATGTCGCGATCCTCATCCGTGATGAACGTCTCGCTGTAGGTCGCGCTCAGCATGAAGCACTCGTCGAGATAGGCGAGCCGGATCGAATCCGTCAGCACCTTGTCGTTGTCGAGATCGTAGCGGAGCGATCCCGAGAGCGTCCAGCGGTCCGTCAGGCGCAACGTCGCGTAGCCGAGAATTTCCTCCTGCTCTTCGTAGGTCGGCGTGCCCGAGTCGTTGAGGAAGACGTTTCCGTAGGTGTACGTCGTGCCGGCGAGCAGCGGCCCATAGCTGAGCACCGCCGAGAGATCTTGACGCCGGAGCGAGAGATCGTCCTCGTCGAAGCGCGACTGCGAGATCACGCGGAACACGTCGGTCGGTGCGAGGTAGGCGCCGAGCACATAGTCGGAGCGGTCTGTTTCGAGGCCGCTCTGCGGGTTGAACGTCAGGCTGTTCTCGTTATAGGCGTTGTCGCCCGAGAGGTGGTAGCTCTGGCCCGCGAGCACACGCGCGTAGCCGACGGGGCCCTGGAACGTGTACTGCACGCCGACGTTGGCGCGCACGCCGGTCTCGAGGCGGTCGTAGCCCGAGAACTTGGTCACATCGAACAGGTTGGTGTCGTCGAAGATCAGGCTCTGCGCATCCTCGTTCGGATAGAGCGCCTGATCGACGTGCGAGTTATGGGCGACGATCTGGCCGATCGGCTCGATGACGTGCGAGGTCGCCCCCACGTTGGCGACCCACGGATAGGACACCGTCGCGCCGCCCGTTGCGAGGCCGCGCAGGAACGTGTCGTCGAGATCCACGCCGGGCGCCGAGAAATCCTCGTAGTTGATCTGGTACACGTCGCCGCGGACCTCGCCGAACGGCGTATACGTGATGCCGATCGCGTCGGTGAAGCGGCGGCGCCATTTGATCTCGGTGATGAACCGGTTCATGTCCTGCGAGATGAAGTCCTTGCTCTGGTTCGTGGTGTCGGAGCGCGAGAAGCTCATCGCGTTCGACCTCCAGCGCAATTCGCCGCCGACGACCGGATCCTTGAAGACGTAGTTGTGATCGATGATGGGATGGACGAGCGATTCCGTCTCGTCGTTGTCCTCCACCAGAAGCCCGCCGAACTGATAGAGCTTGGCGCTGAAATAGCTGCGGTCGCCCTGGCCGACCAGCCAGAGGTCGTTGACGCGATCGGTGAGCAGCACGCTGTCGAGCTTGTAGAAGCGGCGGAACGTATCGTCGCTCTCGATGATCGCGTTCCAGCCGTAGCTCCACCAGCTCGAGAGCGAGAACCGGCCGTGCGTCTCGAGGCTGCCGCGCCAGCCGTCCAGGTTCTCGTTCCCGCTCGGCAGCTTGTTGGAATCCTGGTCGATGGCGGCGAAGTTCACCGTGTACTCGCCGCTGGCGAGCTTGTGGCGCCACTCGCCCTGCCACATGACGCCCTGATCGGTCATGTAGCGGGGGTTGAACAGGAAGTCGAACTGCGGCGACAGCGCGAAGTAGTAGGGGATCTCGGTGAAGAAGCCGAGATCGTTCGAGTTTCCGAAGCCCGGCGCCAGGAAGCCGGTCTTGCGCTTCACCGACGGGTCGGGGTGCTCGAAGTACGGCAGGTAGGCGACGGTCGTGCCGAACAGCCGGAACTCCGCGTCCTGGTAGGAGATCGTGCCCGCCTGCTGATCATGGATGATGCGCCGCGCGCCGACGCACCAGAGCGGCGGCGTGTTGCCGTCGCTCTTGCAGGCCGTGAACGTCGCGTCGGAGAACTCGGTGATGTTGCCTTCGCGCCGCTCGCCGCGCGAGGCCGTGATGCGGGAATTGTCACGCGTGACGACCGACAGCGACTGCACGAAGCCGTCGCGGAAGTCGTCCGTCAGCGTGTAGTTGTCGGCCCGGATGATGTTGCCGTTGGCCTCCTTGAGCTCGACGTTGCCCGAGGCGGTGAGCGTGTTGGCGCTGCGGTCGTAGATGACCTGATCGGCCGTCAACACGTTCTTGTTGTAGTAGATTTCCACATTTCCGCGCGCGATCACGCGATTGCCCGCGTTGTCGTAGATGAGCTCGTCGCCCTGGAGGTAAAGCGGCAGCGTCTTGTCGAACTTCTGCGGCTTGCCGAACATGCCGCCGGGCTGCTCGGGGAAGGCGGTCGGCTCTTTCGAGCTCTGCTTCGAGCCCTGCGCCCCAGCCGGCCCCGCGGCCATCGGAAGGGCCAGGAGAGCGGGCACGAGGAGGGCGAGGGCTAGCCACACCCGGATGGGCGGTTGCGCGACGTGCGGAATGTTGGGAGAAATCAAGCGCAAACGCCCTCGGTCCGCCGTCTGGAGACGGAGAAGCGAGGTGTAAATTTCGGTGCATGTCGCCAGCAATGTGCGCGCAACACGCATCACTCAGCCGTCCTCCTGGTGCAGAAGCACCGTGACCGAACAAAGGATGGCAAGGAGAACCGGAACCCAGACCGCCGCCCACACCGGAGCGAGACCCGCCGTGCCGGCTTGTCTAGAGATCTCCGCGAACAGGAAAAATCCAAAGCCCCCAACCATTCCAGTGATGACCATAGTCTGGATCCCCCCGGAGCGGAATGACCGCAACGACACAGTTGCCGCCAAAAAAACCATGGCGATGCACAGCAGCGGGCGTGTCAGGAGAAGCGCGTATTGGGTGCGCAGGGATGCCGTCGAAAGCCCTGCTTTTTCCGCAATGTAGATCAGATCCGGCAACTCCCAGAAGGAGACCGAGATAACGCTCCCGAACGCGTCGGCGGCCCGCTCCGGCGTAAGGTACGTCGACAGCAGATATCTGTCGAACGACTCGGGCTGCCGGCCGACCCCTGAGACCAGCGCATTCTGGAGCACCCAGTAGCCGTCCTCGAGCCTTGCCGCCTTGGCGTCCACACGCTCGCTGAAGGTGCCCGTCTTGTCATAGACGAAGGCGGTGACCGAGGTGAGCTCCGTGCCCCGGCGGCGCGCCGAGGCGGCGTTGAGCACGGACTGGCCGTCGAGCCCGTCCTGGCGGAGCCAGGGCCCGCTTGAGCTCTTGCCGAGCGCGCCGCTCGGCTCTCGGCCGAACACCTCGGCGTAGAGGCGCTCGGCGCGGTCGCGCGCCGAGGCGGCAAGCGGGTTGAAGCCCGTGGAGCTTACGATGCCGAGGAGGAGGGCCACCGTGATCCCGGGCCGCAGGAACTGCCACACCGACATCCCGCCCGCACGCATCACCGCCAGCTCGCTCTTGCGGGCCAGCATCAGGAGCGCGCCGATCGACCCGACCAGCACGGCGAACGGCAGCAGCATCTCCGTGTAGGCGGGCAGCCGCAGCATGGTGATCCAGGCCAGCACCCACCCCGACACGCTGCCGTACTTGCCGGCCTGGCGCAGCATCTCCACGAAATCGATCATGAAAATCAACACGGTGCAGAGGCCGAACACCGCAAAGATGGCGACCAGGAAGCGCATGCCGATGTAGATCGAGAGCGTCGAGACACGCGGCAGGGAGCCGATCATGGGCGGCCTCCGGGCCCGCCGGCATTCGCCCAGGCGCGCCGGCCGAACCGCCGCCCGAGCCGCTCCACGAGCCCCGAGACCGCCTCGAGCACGGCGTCGAGGGCAACCCCGCGCGACGGCCGGGCGCCCCGCGCGATGAGCGCCAGCGAGACGCCGATGGCGGCGAGGGGGATCGCATAGAGAAACGGCACCGCGCTCGCCGAGAGCGTCACGACGTTGTTGACGGCCAGCCCCGCCAGCCTGAGCCCCACCCCGATCAGGAAGCAGAGACCCATGCGGGCATGGCGGTTCTGGCGCGTGCTTTGCGCCTGCCCCACCATGGCGACGGCCATCAGCACGAAGGCGAGGGGATAGAGCGCGCTCGAGAAGCGCTCATGCAACTCGGAGCGCAGCCGGCCTTCGTCGCTCTCCTTGCCCTTGGATTTCTTCCCGGGCTTTGCGGCGTCGCCCGCCGCCGTTTCCGGATCCGCGGCACCAGCCTCCGGTGTGTCGGCGCCCCCGATGAGCTCGCTGAAATAGCGCTCGCGCGCCCTGAGCTCCGGTGCGGCGCCCTCCTGCCGCTTCTCGAAGCTGTCGAGATCGACCGCATACTTGTCGAAGGCGATGATCTGCGTCGGCTCCGTCATGCCGCCGTTGCGGCGCAGGATGTGGCCGTCCATCATGAACAGATACGTGCCGCCCTGGTCCTCGACCAGGATGCCCTTGTCGGCGAGGTACGACTGGACCTCGTTGTCCTTGCGGGCGTCGTGCATGACGAGGCCGTGCAGCGTGCCGTCGAGCGAGCGCTCGCGGATGTGGAAGGTGAGCCCTTTCTCGGGGGTGGAGAAGCGGCCCGGCTGAATGGCCTGCGTCAGCAGGTCGGCGCGTACCTGCACCACGATCTCGCGGAGCTGCCGGTAGCTCCACGGCGCCGCGAAGTGATTGACGAACGAGACGAACGCCATCAGCACGATCGCCAGCGCCACGACCGGTTTGGTGATCGTCCACGCCGTCGCGCCCGACGCCGTGAGCACGATGATCTCGCTGTCGCTGTTCAGCCGGTTCAGGGTGTGGATCGAGGTGATCAGCAGCGCGAACGGCGCGATGACGGCGACGAAGCTCGGAATGCCGAGCGTGGTCATCTTGATCAGCGTCAGCGCGCTCTGCCCGTCGCTGGTGACGACGTTGAGCTCGCGCAGCGCGAGCGAGATCCACACGATGCCGGTGAGCGACAGCAGCACCAGCATCAGCGCGCCTGCCGTCTGGCGGAAGACGTATCGCGAAAAGATCGTCATCGGGCGCCGGTTCCGTGCGCCACTTGGGACCGGGCCGCCGGAGCGCGCGCCCGGCTGAGGGGGACGGGCGGCGGCCACGGTGCGGCTGTGCGGCGGCGCAATCCAGTTTCCCCCTGTTCGGTTGCCGTCTCGTTCCATGTCACGATGGCGGAATTTCGGCTGTTCTTGAAGCCGCTAGCGGATATCCGGAGCGCCCTCCGGCAGGCCGGACGGGCCGCCGCCCGCGGCCCGCGGCCCTCCGATCCCCGCCTCCGAGATTTAGCCTGCCACGGCTTGCACTTCCCCGCCGAGAGGCTAATTTCCACAGCGAAGATCGAAAGCACCCCCGCCCCCGTTGGAGCCCGGGCTCGCCCGCGCCGGCACGCCGCGATGCGTCCGGCGGCCGGCGTGCCGGGCACCCGCCCATCCACGTCCCCCGAGGAGCACCTGCAAGAGATGACCACCCCGCTCGAAATCGTTTTTGCCCGGCTCGATGCCGCGCACGAAGCCACCTGCGCCGTTCTCGCCGGACCGGATCTCGCGCTGTCACCGGCCGTCCAGTCGCTCGACGGCCTGAGCGGCGGCCAGCTCGTCAAGGCGGCGGAGGCCGCCGAGTTCAAGGGCAAGCAGAAGACCGCGATCGAGATCCTCGCGCCGCAGCAGCTCGACATGCAGCGCCTCCTTCTGGTGGGGACCGGCAAGGCGGCCGAGCAGGAGGAGAGCGACTGGGCGACGATCGGCGGCCATGCGCTGGGGCAGATCGCCGCCCGCAAGACGTTGGCCGCGAGCCTGGTCGCCGAGGTCGCGCGCCCGGGCGACACGAGGCCCGAGACCATCGCCGCGAACCTGGCGTTCGGCGCACTCCTGCGCCACTACGCTTTCCGCAAGTATCTGACGAAGAAGACCGGCGACGACGGCAACGGGACCGACAACGGCGAGCAGAAGCCCGCGGCCGACCGCCTGTCGAAGCTCGTCGTGCATTGCGTCGATCCGGAGAAGGCGAAAGCCGCCTTCGAGGCCAAACGCGCCGTCGCCGACGGCATCTACGTCGCCCGCGATCTGGTCAACGAGCCCGCCAACGTCCTCGGCCCCGTCGAGTTCGCTGAGCGCGTGAAGGCGCTCGAGCACACCGGCCTCGAGGTCGAGATCCTCGACGATGCGGCGCTGAAGGCGCTCGGCATGAACACGCTGCTCTCGGTCGCGCAGGGGAGCGCCCGCCCGGCCCGCGTCGCCATCATGCAGTGGCACGGCGCCAAGTCGAAACGTGCCAAGCCCCTCGCGTTCGTCGGCAAGGGCGTCGTCTTCGACACCGGTGGCATCTCGATCAAGCCCGCGGCCGGCATGGAGGACATGAAGGGCGACATGGGCGGCGCGGCGGCCGTCGTCGGCCTCATGGTCGCGCTCGCCGCGCGCAAGGCGCCCGTGAACGCCATCGGCGCCATCGGCCTCGTCGAGAACATGCCCTCGGGCACGGCGACGCGCCCCGGCGACATCGTCGTCTCGCTCTCGGGCCAGACGGTCGAGAACCTCAACACCGATGCGGAAGGTCGCCTCGTGCTCGCCGACGTGCTCTGGTACGTGCAGGACCGCTTCAAGCCGCGCTTCGTCATCGACCTCGCAACCCTCACGGGCGCCATCATGGTCGCACTCGGCAAGAGCTTCGCCGGCCTGTTCGCCAACGACGACAAGCTCGCCGACCAGCTCATCGCCGCGTCCAAGGCCACGGGCGAGAAGGTCTGGCGCATGCCGCTCGACAAGTCCTACGACCGCATGATGGACAGCAAGAACGCCGACGTGAAGAACATGGGCGGCCGCTGGGGCGGGGCCTGCACCGCCGCCGCGTTCCTGAAGCGCTTCATCAAGGCCGACGTTGCCTGGGCGCACCTCGACATCGCCGGCACGGCGATGGATGCGCCGAAGAGCGAGATCAACGCGAGCTGGGGCTCCGGCTGGGGCGTGCAGCTCCTGGACCGCTTCATCGCCGAGAATTACGAGAAGGGCGAGAAGTAGTTGCCACGCGACAGCGGGTGATCCGGCTGGTGCCGGTTCGCCCGGTCAAAATAAAACATAACTCATTGTTATCTAATATTTACTCACGATTATTTTCCATAATATATATTATGCGAATGCACCGTAGCGCAGGGAAATCGAAACCATGGCGGATTGTCCGCACGCGACCACCAGATCCATGCGTGCCGATCCGGGCTCTGGCATCGGCACTGATGCTGACGCTGACGCCGCGTGAAACTTGGCCGCGCACGAATGTCTGAGCCGTTTCCACCCATCGAGCCTTATGCCAGCGGCCTGCTGAGCGTGGACGGCGGGCATCAGGTCTATTGGGAATGCTGCGGGAACCCTACAGGCGAGCCAGCCCTCGTCCTGCATGGGGGTCCCGGCAGCGGTTGCTCCGCCGGCCAGCGGCGTTTTTTCGACCCCGCCCGCTATCGCGTGGTTCTGTTCGATCAGAGGGGTGCCGGCCGCTCCCTCCCCTCGGCGGGCCGCCCGCACGCCGACCTCAGCGCAAATACGATCCATCATCTCATCGCCGATATCGAGGCGCTTCGCGACCTTCACGCCGTCGAGCGCTGGACGATTCTGGGACTGTCGTGGGGCACGACGCTGGGCCTCGGCTACGCCCAGGTGCACCCGGATCGTGTCCGTGCGCTGGTGCTCGGCTTCGTGACGACCACGTCGCGCCGCGAGGTGCGATGGATGACAGAGGACATGGGACGGATCTTTCCCGAAGAATGGGAGCGCTTCGCCGGTGCTGTTCCGGATCACTTGAAGCATCTCGATCTGGTCGACGCCTACGCAGTCTTACTCGCCCATCCGGACGCGACCGTTCGCGACGTCGCGGCACGAGCGTGGTGCGCATGGGAGGAGGCCCACGTTTCACTGACACCAGGGCACACGCCCAACCCCCGGTTCCAGGACGCGGAGTTTCGTCTCGGTTTCGCGCGCCTCGTCACGCACTATTGGCGACACGCGGCGTTCCTGGACGATGACCAGCTCATCCGCGACGCCGCCAAGCTCAATGGAATTCCAGGCGTTCTGATCCACGGCCGCTACGATGTCAGCGGACCGCTGATCACCGCTTGGCGGCTCCACCGGCAGTGGACGTCAAGCCGGCTCCATATCCTGGACGACGCCGGGCACGGCGGAGGCAACACGTTCATGCCGCTGGTCGTCGGCGCATTGAACGACCTCGCCAATCTCTGAGGCCGCCCGCCCGCTACGGCAGGCTCTCTTCGGCCGTCCGCACCACGGCGGCGATCACCGTCGCGTAGACCGACGCCACGAAGCCCGTCAGCACATTGACGCTGACCACGATGCCGGCGAGCCGCGCCCACTCCGGGCTCACGACCTGCGACAGCACCGTGACGACAAACTCGTCGAACGCCTGCTTGAGCTGGAAGAAGAGCTCGCTCACCTGGCTCACGGACGGCTTCTGCGGCAGCTCCCAGACGAGCTTCCATCCGATCTCGCCGACGCTCGCCGCACCGAGCATGCCGACGGCCGCAAGCAGAGCGACGCCGGCCGAGAACGCGAGCCCGAGCGGAGGCGCGAGCCGGAAGTAGCCCCAGCGCCACGGCTGGGCGCGGAACGAGACCGAGAGACTTCGGAGTGCGCTGGCTCCGGCGTAAACCGTGAGGCCGAACACGATGGCGACCCACAAGAGCCGCGTGCTGTCCGTGCCGGCGAATGTGAACAGGGCGGCGAGGCCCGCGAGCACGCCCTTCATGAGCGCTTCGAGCGTACCGACCACGCCCACGAGCAGCAGGCGCGGGGCGCGCGCGCCCTCGAAATAGAACGGAAGCTCGAAGGCAAGCCGCCGCGTCTCGAGCCTGAGCCCGAGCAAGAAGCTCAAAGCGGCCGTGACGGCGGCGAACAGGAACGGAAAAGTGTAGCCGAGCCAGGCGACGGCGGCGACGGCAGCCATCTCCGTCGCCATGATCACGCCGTTGAGCAGAATGCGAAGCACGATCATGGTGGGCGGGCACTTAGAGCGTTAGGGCGGGCGATGCGGCCCAAGCTAGAGCGCTTCCGGCCGGCTGCAAACCGATTTTCCGGGCGCCGCCCGCGTGCCTGCGGAGCGCGCCACCCTCCTCTCGCCACCCGGCGCCTGCTCGGCTAGGGTCGGCCCAGGCATGGCTGACGCCCACGGCCTGCAACCCCAGGCAGGACATCCTCCCAAGACATGACACCCTCGCAAGACATCGCGCGCCTCATCGAGATCATGGCGGCGCTGCGCACGCCGCACACCGGATGCCCGTGGGACCTCGAGCAGAGCTTCGAGACCATCGCCCCCTACACCATCGAGGAAGCCTATGAGGTGGCCGACGCCATCACGCGCCGCGATCTCGTGGACCTCAAGGACGAGCTCGGCGATCTCCTATTACAGGTCGTCTATCATGCGCACCTGGCCGAGGAGCAGCACGCCTTCGCCTTCGGCGACGTGGTCGAGGCCATCACCGCCAAGATGATCCGCCGCCACCCGCACGTGTTCGGCAGCGACGAGGAGCGCGCCGCCGGCGCCGTCGCGGGCCACTGGGCCAAGATCAAGGCGGAGGAGCGTGCCGCCAAGGCCGCCGCGCGCAACGAGGCGCAGCCGGCGGCGGCGGCCAGCCCCCTGCCCGCCGGACGCCGCGGCGAGGGGCTGCTCGCCGACGTCTCCCTTGCGCTCCCGGCCCTCACCCGCGCCGTCAAGTTGCAGGACAAAGCCGCAAGCGTCGGGTTCGATTGGCCGTCGCTCGCGCCCGTGTTCGACAAGATGCGCGAGGAGCTGGCCGAGCTCGAGCAGGTGGCCCTCCCCGCCGACCCGCGCGGCACGGCGGACCGCACGCCCCGCCGCATGGCCGAGATCGAGGAGGAGTTCGGCGATCTGCTGTTCGTGATGGCGAACGTCGCCCGCCACCTGAGGCTCGATCCCGAGGCCGCGCTGCGGGCCGCCAACCAGAAGTTCACGCGCCGCTTCCACCACATCGAGCGGCGCCTGGCCGAAGCGGGCCGCACGCCGGCCGACTCGACCCTGCCTGAGATGGACGCCCTCTGGGACGAGGCCAAGGCGCAGGAAAGGCAGGAGCCTTAGGCAGCCGGTGGCCGGGGCGGCCACAGGAGACCGCCGCTCCAGCGGGCGCGGATCACCAGGGCACCGGCGAGCCCGAGCCCCGCGAGCGCGGCCATCACCAGGTAGGCGCGTTCGCCGGCCGAGGCGTAGAGCCATCCCGATACGAGCGTCGCGCCGCCCATCAAAAGCCCGGAGGCCACCGTGGCATAGAGGGCCTGGGCCGTGCCTTGCGCGCTTTCCGGAACCGCGCGCGCGATGAAATGCATGGCCGCGAGGTGAGAGGCACCGTAGGTCAGCGTGTGCAGGGTTTGCAGCGGGATCAGGGCGGCCAGCGGCAGCGAGAGGCTCATCAGCGCCCAGCGGAGCACGGAAGCCGTTGTGGCCGCGAGCAGCAGCGTCGCCGGCCCCCATCGTCGGATCACGGTGCCGGAATAGGCGAAGAGCGCCACCTCCCCCGCGATCGCAATCGCCCAGAGCGTTCCCACCCACGCGTTGGAGATGCCCTGCGTGTGCCAGGCAAGCGCGCCGAAAGCGTAGAACATGCCGTGCGCCCCCTGGCTCGCGCCCGACGCCAGCAGGAAGGCTAGGAACAAGGGAGAGGCGACGAGCTTCCTGGCCTCGCGAACGCCGCCGTGGGCCGGCCTTTGCGCGTGCGCCGCGGCCTCCGTGGTGCGCCCCCTCCCGGCCGGCTCCGGCAGACGCCACGCGCAGCCGACGGTCGCCAGTGCGCCGGCGAGAATGCAGCCGATGACGGCGCCGGTGCCGACGTGATCGATCAGCCAGCCGCCGGCGAACCCCGCCGCGACGAACGTGATCGACCCCCAGAGGCGCATGCGCCCGTAGTCGAGCCCGTGCGCGCGCACGCCCGCGACCGCGATGGTCTCGACCAGGGGCATGGTGGTCGACACCGAGATCGCAAACGGCACCGCCAGAAGGAGGATGGGCCAGAAGCTGCTCATCTGCGCGAACAGCACGGCGAGCGCCAGCGCGAGCCACGCGAGCCCGTTGATCAGCGCGCGATGCTGCCCGGTGCCGTCCGCCCACATGGCCACCGCCGGCGTGATGAAGACGCGCAGGAAGAGGGGCGCCGCGACAATGACGGCGATCTCTTCGGACGACAGCCCGCGTCCATCGAGCCAGACCGGCAGGTAGGGCAGATGAACACCGTAAATGATGAACAGGGCGCCGTAGAAGGCGGCGAGCCTCAGGCCGTAGGAGCGGCGGATGCTCAGCGCGAAGCGGGCGCTCCCCTCACCGTCGCTCACCCCCGCTCCCCCAAACCCCGCGCGCCAGACCCAGCTCCCTGCCGCCTGTCTGTATCCGACCTCAAAGGGCGTCCGGCAGGGCGGCGCGGAGACAGGAAGCCGGGAGCAAAGAAAAAACCGGTCCGGATGATCCGGACCGGTTTTTGCCGAGCTGATCGGCGTCCCTGATCGCCGGTCGGCTCCCCCCAGGTAGTCGTCACAGCTTCGTCGTGTAGGTTGCGCGCGGCTCGATCGCCCCCCGGCGTCGGCGCTGCGCAGGGGGAGAGTTGCAGAAGCGCGCCGTAGTGACAAGACGGGCGGCGCGCATTCACCGCCCAGCGATGCATCGCCGCCACAGAACGCGTCACAGTTGAAAATCACGCCGTAATGCGATCTCTGCGGGCGCCGCGAACGGCAGGGCGCTACGGACGGCGGATGGCGTAGAGATGATCGACCGGACCGCTGCCCTTGCCGATGCCGAGCGCGCGCCCGGCCTGGATCGCGTTCCAGACGAACTCCTTGGCGGCTCCGACCGCACTCGGCAGCGTGTCTCCGCGTGCGAGCCGGGCCGCGATGGCAGCGGCGAGCGTGCAGCCCGTGCCGTGCGTGTGGCGCGTCGCGATGCGCGGCTTGGCCAGGCGCAGCGATCCCGACGGCAGCACGAGAATGTCGGTCGCATCCGTCCCCACGCCGTGCCCGCCCTTGATCAGCACTGCGCCCGGCCCGAGCGCCAGCAGACGGCGCCCTTGGGCCTCCATCTCGTCGAGCGAGGATGCAAGGGGACACTCGAGCAGGCGCGCAGCCTCGCCGAGGTTGGGCGTCACGACGGTCGCGTGCGGAAAGAGCTGCGTGCGCACGGCGTCAACCGCATCGGGCGCGAGCAACACGTCGCCGCTGGTCGCAACCATCACCGGATCGACGACGAGCGGGATGCCGGCAAAGGCTTGAAGCCCCTCCGCGACGGTCTCGACGGTCGAGCGGTCGGCGAGCATGCCGGTCTTGAGGGCTCCGACTGCGAGATCGGCGGCAACGGAGGCCATCTGCGCGGCGATGATGTCCGCCGGCAGCGTCAGCACGCTCTGCACGCCCATCGTGTTCTGCGCGGTGATCGCGGTGATCGCGGAGGCCCCGTAGACGCCGAGAGTGGTGAAGGTCTTGAGGTCGGCTTGGATCCCGGCCCCGCCGGAGCTGTCGGATCCGGCGACGGTCAGCGCGATGGGCGTTGCGCGTGTGCCGCTCATCTCACCCTCCAGGCGTCAGGTTGCGCAGGTCCTCTTGCAGCCGCTCGGGCATGATCATGTCCTCGATGCCGGCGAGACCGGGGAAGGTCTCGATCAGCCACTGGCCGATCGCCTGGATCGAGAACCAGTCGAACACGTTGAGGAAGGCGATGCCGGTCAGAACCAGGAGAACACCCATGACCTTCTCCATGAGCCCCATGTAGCGGCGGAAGCGCTGCATGAACGAGAGGAACGGCCGAATGGCGACGGCCGCCAGCACGAACGGGATGCCGAGGCCCAGCGAGTAGACGGCGAGCAGCCGCACGCCCGCGCCGAGGCTCGCCTCGTTGGCGGCGAGCGCCAGCACGGCCGAGAGGATGGGGCCGATGCATGGCGTCCAGCCGAACGCGAACGCGAGCCCCATGATATAGGCGCCCGCGAAGCTCGCGCCTTCGTTGGCGTGGTGATAGCGCGTATCGCGCGACAGGATCGGGATGTTGAGCACGCCGAGGAAGTGCAGTCCGAAGAGAATGATGACGACGCCGGCGGCCATGGAGAGCTCGACGCGCCAGGTCTGGATGAACTGGCCGATGAGCGACGCGCTGGCGCCGAGCGCGATGAACACGGTCGTGAAGCCCAGCACGAAAAAGATCGACGCCAGCACGATGCGCCGCCAGACGGCGCGCTCGAGCCCCTTCTCGTCCGACATCTCCTCGAACGTCGTGCCGCCGAGATAGCCGAGATAGGGCGGCACCAGCGGTAGCACGCAGGGCGAGAGGAAGCTCACGAGACCGGCCAGCGCCACGCCGAGATAGAGATGGGCTTCCGCGAACATTCAGAGATGTCCCCTCGCGTCGAATCTCTCTTCGGGCGGCGCCGAAAGCGCCGTTCCATGCCCCTTTCCCCCTCGCCGAAGGCAAGGCTTCGACGTCCGCGCCATGGTCGTCTCGGACCTCATGCTGACCGTGCCAGCGCCGCGACGCCGGGCAGCTCCCGGCCCTCGAGCCATTCGAGGAATGCTCCGCCGGCGCTCGAGACGTAAGTGAAATCCTCCGTCACGCCCGCCGCGTTGAGCGCGGCAACCGTATCGCCGCCGCCGGCGACCGAGACCAGCGTTCCGGCCTTGGTGCGCTCGGCCGCAGCGCGTGCGAGCGCGAACGTACCCTCGCCGAACGGCGCGATCTCGAACGCACCGAGCGGTCCGTTCCAGAGCAGCGTCTCGCAGCGCGACAGAACATCCACATAGTGCCCGACCGTTTTCGGGCCGACGTCCAGGATCATGCCGTCCTTCGGCACGTCGATGGTGATGACCGTCAGCGACGGCGCGCCGGCCTCGAAGCGCTCGGCGACGACGAGATCCTGCGGCAGCACGATCTCGCAGCTCCTGGCCTTGGCCGCCTGCATGATCTCGCGGGCGGTCCCCACGAGATCGGGCTCGGCGAGCGACGTGCCGATTTCGATGCCGCCGGCGAGCAGGAACGTGTTGGCCATGCCACCGCCGATGATCAGCTTGTCGACCTTGGCCGAGAGGTTGGCGAGGACGGGGATCTTGGTCGAGACCTTGGCGCCGCCGACGACGGCCGCCACCGGGCGCTTCGGCGTCTCGAGCGCGGCGCGGAGCGCGTTGATCTCCTCCATCATCAGCGGTCCCGCGTAAGCAGGCAGCAGGCGGGCGAGACCCTCGGTCGTGGCGTGGGCGCGGTGCGCGGCCGAGAAGGCATCGTTGACGAAGAGGTCGCCGAGGGCCGCGACGGCGCGCGCGAACGCGGGATCGTTCGTCTCCTCGCCCGTGTGGAAGCGCGTGTTCTCGAGAACGAGGATGCCGCCCTCCGGCAATCGGGAGACGGCGGCGGCCGCAGCGTCACCCACGCAATCGGAGGCGAGCTGCACAGGGCTTCCCGCGAGCTTGCCGAGCGCGGCGGCGACGGGGGCCAGGGAGTTCTCCTTGTCCGGGCCGGACTTGGGGCGGCCGAAGTGGGAGAGCACGATGACGCGCGCGCCGCGGAGGGCGAGGTCCTTGAGCCCGGGCACGACACGCGCGAGCCGCGTGCCATCCGTCACCACGCCGTTCTTGGCCGGCACGTTGAGATCGGCGCGCACCAGCACGCGCTTGCCTTTGAGGTCCAGGCCGTCGGTGGTCTTCAGCTTATCGAGGTTCATGGCGTTCCGATGAGATGGATGCGTCGCGTGCGATCATACGTATCTGGATCCCGGCCGTCCTTGCGGCATGGCTTCGCCCCGTCCTTATGGCATGGCTTCGCCCGTCCTTGCGGAGCATGGCGCCGCCATGACGCCGGGATGACGGAGTGGTTGGATGGCCCGCATCGACCCCGGGAAAACGTCACCCCGGCGAAGGTCGGGGTCCAGACGCGTTTCAGTGCCGCACGACGATCCCATGGCAAAAAACCAACTCAGCCCTTCACGGCGGCGCGGGCGGCCTCGGCGACCTTGCCGGCGGTGAGGCCGAAGTGCTCGAACACTTTCGGGCCGGGCGCCGAAGCGCCGAAGTCCGACAGGCCGATGAAGCGGTCGCCGGGACGCAGCCATTCGTACCAGGGTTGTGCGATCGCCGCCTCGATGGCAATGCGCGGGGCGTCTCCCAATACCGCGTCGCGGTAGGCCTGCGTCTCCTCCCGGAACAACTCGAACGAAGGCAGCGAGACGACGGCGGCGTGCAGGCCCTCTTTCGCGAGCGCGGCCGCAGCCTCCGCCGCAAGCCCGACCTCGGAGCCGGTGGCGATCAGCGTGACGTCGCGCGTCCCCTCCCCGCCGCTCGCGACGTAGCCGCCCCTGGCCGTGACGTTCTCCGTCGCCGGGCCCGTGCGCAGCACGGTCGGCACGGCCTGGCGCGAGAGCGCGAGAACCGTCGGCCGCGTCGGATGGGCGAGCGCGATCTCCCAGGCTTCCGCCGTCTCGAGCGCGTCCGCGGGACGGATGACGAGCAGGTTCGGAATCGCGCGTAGCGCGGCCAGGTGCTCCACGGGCTGATGCGTCGGCCCGTCCTCGCCAAGCCCGATGCTGTCGTGCGTCATGACGTAGATCACGCGCTGGCGCATCAGCGCGGAGAGGCGGATCGCGGGACGGCAATAGTCCGTGAAGACCAGGAACGTCGCCCCGTAGGGGATGAAGCCGCCGTGCAGCGCGATGCCGTTCATGGCGGCCGCCATGCCGTGCTCGCGCACGCCGTAATGGATGTAGTCGCCCGCAAAACCGCCGGGCTCGATGTCCTTGTGGTGCTTGGTGCGCGTGCCGTTGGACGGCGTGAGGTCGGCCGAGCCGCCGAGGAGCTCCGGCACGGCCGGAACCAGATGCTCGAGCGTAAGCTGCGACCAGATGCGGGTGGCCCGCTTCGCCGTGTCGGCGGCGAACTGCGCTTTGGCAGCGGCGATCGCCGCCGCGATGGCGGCGTCGCGCGCGCGGGCGGCGGGCATCTCGAAGGCGGCCTTCGCCTCGCCGGACGCCTTGGCGAGACGCTGCTTCCAGGCGGCATTCTCGGCTCCGCCCCGGGCACCCAGCGCCCGCCAGGCGGCAAGGATCGGCTGGGGAATCTGGAACGGTGCCGCGCTCCAGCCGAGCTTTTCGCGTGCGCCCTTGATCTCCTCCGCGCCGAGCGGCTCGCCGTGGGTCGAGGATTTCCCGGCCTTGGTCGGCGCGCCGTAGCCGATCACCGTCTTGCAGGCGATGAGCCAGGGCGCGGACGCGTCCCCGCGCGCCGTCGCAAGGGCGGCCGCGATCGCCTTGGCGTCGTGGCCATCGACACGGAGCGTGTTCCACCCCGAAGCCTTGAAGCGCGCGATCTGGTCGTCGGAGACCGACAGGCTGGTCGGGCCGTCGATGGAGATCGCGTTGTCGTCCCACAGCACGATGAGCTTGCCGAGCTTCAGATGCCCGGCAAGCGAGATCGCCTCCTGGCTGATGCCCTCCATGAGGCAGCCGTCGCCGGCGAGACAATAGGTGCGGTGATCGACGAGATCGTCGCCGAAACGCGCGTTGAGCAGCCGCTCGGCGAGCGCCATGCCGACGGCGTTGCCGATGCCCTGCCCCAGGGGTCCGGTGGTGGTCTCGATGCCGGGCGCATGGCCGTGCTCAGGGTGGCCCGCCGTCTTCGAGCCGAGCTGGCGGAAGGCCTCGAGATCGCCGATGCTCATCTCCGGATAGCCGGTAAGATACAGCAGCGCATAGAGCAGCATCGAGCCGTGGCCGGCAGAAAGCACGAAGCGGTCCCGGTTCGGCCATGCGGGATCCTTGGGATCGAAGCGCAGCGCCTCGGCGAACAGCACGGTTGCCACGTCCGCCATGCCCATCGGCATGCCGGGATGGCCGGAATTGGCCTTCTGCACGCCGTCCATGGCGAGCGCGCGGATGGCATTCGCCATGTCGCGCGTGCCGACGATCGCCTGATTGGTGTCTGCTGCCTCGCCCATTTCGTCCTTCCCGCTGTGCCGTGGGCACATTTAGCGGGGGTCCGGGGCCGCGTCTAGCTCGCACTGGCTCGGCGAGCGTCTCGGGGAAACGCGCCCGACGCCATGCAAAACCGCCATGGCCTCAGGACGATTGCTCGTTGGCGGGCGCCTCGGCGGGCGGGGTGGCCTTAGGCGGCACCGGCGGAGGTTTCACGGGCTTTGCGGCAGCCCTCGCCTCCTTCGTCTCGCGCGCCTGCTCCTCGGCATCCTCGGTGAACAGCTGCTCGAGCGTCGCCGCATCGCTTCTCGCGTGGGCCTGCAGCTTCTCCATGTCGCTGTAGTGGGCGTAGTCCTCCATCAGCCGGCGCTCGTCGTGCGCGCGAAAGGTCTGGATCACCCGATCGCTCTCGCGTGCGCTGTAGCCGAGGCCGAGCAGGATCTCGTGCGTGGTCTCGAGGGCCGAGAGAAACGTCTCGCGCTGGATGCTTTCGACCCCGGCATCGAGCAGGCGGTGGGCATGCGTCCGGTTGCGGGCGCGCGCGAAGACCGGCACGTCGGGATGGCGCGTGCGGACGTACTCGGCGGCGCGAAGGGAGGCTTCGATATCGTCGATGGCGATGACGAAAGCGCGCGCCTTGCCGATTTGCGCCGCCTCCAGGATCTCGGGGCGGCTCGCATCGCCGTAAAAGGCCTTCGAGCCGAACTTCTGCACGAGGTGCACCTGCTCGGACGAGATCTCGAGCGCGATGAACGGGATTTTCTTGCCGCGCAGGACGCGCGCCACGATCTGGCCGTAGCGGCCGAAACCGGCGATGACGACATGCTCGTCGCGGGCGGGGAGGTGGTCGTCATAGGCCGGCAGCCCGTCGGGTCGCCTCCACCGCTCTGTCCCGATTTTCTCGAGCTGGAGGAGCAGCGGCGTGGCCGCCATCGAGATCGTGACGACGAGGATCAGGAGGTCGCTCGTCGGGTCCGGCAGCACGTCGGCCGCGACGGCGGCCGTGAGCAGCACGAACGCGAACTCGCCGCCCTGGCTGAGAAGCAGGCCGAGGCGGCGCGCGGCGCGCGGCTCGAGGCCGGAGCGCCGCGCCAGCCCATAGAGGATCAGCGTCTTCACGGTGACCAGTGCGGCGGCCAGCAGCAGCACCTTCCCAGGGTTGGCGAACAGGATCGTCAGATCCATCGACATGCCGACGGCCGTGAAGAACAGGCCGAGCAGAAGCCCCTGAAAAGGTTGCAGATCCGCCTCGAGCTGATGGCGATACGAGCTTTCGGCAAGAAGAGCCCCCGCGATGAACGCGCCGAGCGCCGCGGAGAGCCCCACCATTTGCATCACCATGGCGACGCCGACGACGGTCAGCAGCCCCGCCGCCGTCATGGCCTCCTTGACCTGCGTGCGTGCGACGAGCCGCAGCATCTTGTCGAGCGCGAAATGCCCGACCAGGACAACCGCGACGATGGCGCCGAGACCCCGTGCGGTGGCCATGAGATCCATGCCTTGGGACGTCTCGGCAACGGTGACGGCGAACAGGGGCACGAGGGCGATCAGCGGGATGGCGGCCAGATCCTGAAACAGCAGCACCGCGAAGCCCAGCCGCCCGTGGCGCGTGGCGAGATCGCCCTGCTCCTCCATGAGCTGGAGCGCGAAGGCCGTGGACGAGAGGGCGAGAACCAGGCCGACGAACAGCGCCGTTTTTGCCCCGAGCCCCGCGATGGCGGCCGCGGCCGCCAGGACGAGCCCGGTCATGAGCACCTGTGCGCCGCCGAGCTTGAAGATGGCGTTGCGCATCGCCCAGAGCCGCTTCGGGCGCAGCTCGAGCCCGATCAGGAACAGCAGCAGCACGATCCCGAACTCCGACAGCTCGAGGATCTCGTGGGCGTCATAGGCGGTGAAGAAGTGCCGGAAGACGTGGGGGCCGAGCACGATGCCGGCCAGCAGATAGCCGAGCACCGTGCCGATGCCGAAACGGCGCGCCAAGGGCGGCGCGATGGCCATCGCAGCCAGCAGCAGGGTGACCTCGTAAAGCGTGACGTGCGGCATATGTGACCGGATGGGCGAGAGGGGCGTTGTCTATTTTCACAGGCCGGACGCGGCCGCGTCCACAGTCAATTAACGGCTTGCGCCTCTCTTTTTTCGAGATCCAACCGCCCCCGGTCTCCGTAGGGGGCGACGTTGGGTGGCCGCGCGCCCTCGCGCACGCCACTGGCTTGGCAGCGAGGTTCAGGTATGCTCCGAGGGTTCACCGAGGGGCACGCCGGCGGTCCCTCGCTGTCAAAGCTCCGAGGACGATGGCTGATCTCCTGCAACGGGTCGCTGCGAACGGCGACGTCGAGGCCTTCAGGGCCCTCTTCGAGACGTACGCCCCGCGCGTGAAGTCCTACATGCTGCGGCAGGGCGCGGACCCGGCCACGGCCGAGGAGCTTGCGCAGGAAACGTTGCTCGCGGTGTGGCGCAAGGCGGCTCTTTACTCCGACGAGAAAGGCAGCGCGACGACGTGGATCTTCACGATCGCGCGCAACCTCCGCATCGACCGGCTGCGCAAGGAGGTCGCCTGGCAGCCGCTGCCCGAAAACAACGACGAGCGGGCCTCCGAGGACCCGGCGCCGGATGAGGAGCTTTCGGAGCGCGAGCGCGGCGAGCGCGTGCGCGCCGCGCTCGCCAAGCTGCCCGAGGACCAATCCGAAGTCGTCAATCTGGCGTTTATCGAAGGCCTGTCGCACAGCGAGATCGCACAACGGCTCGGACTGCCGCTCGGAACGGTGAAATCGCGCATGCGGCTCGCCTACCAGAAGATCCGCGACGCGCTCGAGGACTTGAGATAGATGACGATCACGCATCACCCCGACATCGCAACCCTCATGTGCTGCTCGGCCGGAAGCCAGCCCGAGGCCTGCGCCGCGGTCATCGCCTCCCATCTCGCGGTCTGCCCTCAGTGCCGCGCGGAGGTCTGCAAAATGCAGAAAATCGGCGTGGCGCTGTTCGAGAAGCTCGAGCCCGAAAGCGTCGCCGTTCCTCCCCCGGTGGCGACGATGCGCGCCGCCGAGGCGGACGGTCCCGGAAAAAGCGAGCCCTGCGTGCTGAGCGCGGGCGAGATCCCGCAGTTTCTCGTCTCCTGCGTCGGCCCCTGCCTCGATAGGATGTCGTGGGAGCCGGTCGCCCGCGGCCTCTGGACCCACGCGATTGCGCTATCTCCCGGGGCCTGCGGCGACCTGCGCCTGCTCAAGGTCGAGCCGGGCGCGGCCTTTCCCGAGCACAAGCATGTGGGATGGGAGCTGACGCTTGTGCTGCGCGGAAGCTACAGCGATGAATTCGGAGCGTTTCTTCCCGGTGACGTCGCCGACCTCGACGAGGACTCCGACCACCATCCGGTCGCCTGTGCGCAGAAAGGTTGCATCTGCCTGATGGCGAGCGAGCACAAGCATCCGCTGTTCGGCGGCGCCGCCCACGCCAAATGACCTCGGGCCGGAATTCGCTGAGGTCTCTTGCCGATTGGGATGGAAACAAGGCAGTGCGAGCAATCAGCGTGTCTGGGCTCCGGCCTTCGCCGGAGTGACGTCGAGTTTAGACTGCCGCGTCCCTACCTATCACGTCATCCCGGCGCAGGCCGGGATCCAGACACGCTTCCGCATACCGGCCCGCTGTGTGCACCTGAAACGGAAGCGCTTTAGGATGCCACGCGGTTTTTTATGAGCGCATCGAGCGCCATCAGATCGCGCATCAAGGGCTCGAAATCTTTGAGCGGCAGCATGTTGGGGCCGTCCGACGGGGCCGTGTCCGGCGCCTCGTGCGTCTCGATGAAGAGACCCGCCACGCCGACCGCCACCGCCGCGCGCGCGAGCACCGGCACGAAGCGGCGGTCGCCGCCCGAGCTGCCACCGAGCCCCCCCGGCTGCTGCACCGCATGCGTCGCGTCGAAGATCACCGGCGCACCGGTCTCGGCCATCTGCGGCAGGGCCCGCATGTCGACCACCAGCGTGTTGTAGCCGAACGAGGAGCCGCGCTCGGTCAGCAGCACGTTCGGGTTCCCCGAGCCGACGATCTTGGCAACTACGTTCCTCATGTCCCAGGGCGCGAGAAACTGGCCCTTCTTCACCTTGACGACCCGGCCCGTCCTGGCGGCGGCAACCAGCAGGTCCGTTTGGCGGCAGAGGAAGGCCGGGATCTGCAGCACGTCGACGACAGGCGCCACGCGCGCGCACTGCTCCTTCTCGTGGACGTCGGTGACGACAGATAAGCCCAGCGTCTCGCGGATCTCGGCGAACACGTCGATGGCCGCGTCGAGGCCGATGCCGCGCCGGCCGGAGAGCGAGGTGCGGTTGGCCTTGTCGAACGACGACTTGTAGATGATCCCGAGACCGAGACGACCGGCCGCCTCCTTCAGCGCGCCCGCCATCTCGAGCGCATGGGCGCGGCTTTCCATCTGGCACGGGCCGGCGAAGACGACGATGGGCGCGTCATTGGCGACCGTGTGCCCGCCGATGGCGACGTGCGGGTTGGGCTTCAGGGTGTCGGGCTGGTTCATGGGGCCCTTATAACGGCTTGCGGCGCGGAGGGGGAGAGCACCGGGGCCATTCTCCCCTTCCCCGTCGTGGTGACGCCAAGCTCGCTTGGGAGAGGGCCACCCGGCGCCGGCGATCTTCCAATTCCCCCTCCCGACCTGCCGCGCAAAACTTGGAAAAGTGGCGAGCTTGACGCTGGCCCTCGCCTGCTTTGTCGCAAGCTTGACGCTGACGCCGTGGGTTTCTACACCCACATCAGGGCATTGCGGCGCCGGACCGTCCGGTACGCACACGCCCCGCGAGGCCCCGCTCCATGCTCGTCCTGATCGATAACTACGACAGCTTCACCTACAATCTCGTCCATTTCCTGGGCGAGCTTGGCACGGCGAGCGAGGTGATCCGCAACGACAAGGTCACCGCCGACGAGGTGATCGCCATGCAGCCCAAGGCGATCGTGCTCTCGCCCGGCCCCTGCACCCCGAACGAGGCCGGCGTCTGCCTCGATCTCATTGCCAAGGCGGGCGCCAAGATCCCGATCCTCGGCGTCTGCCTCGGACATCAATCCATCGGCCAAGCCTACGGCGGCAAGGTGATCCGCGCACCCGAGCCGATGCACGGCAAGCTCTCGACCATCACCCACAGCGACACCGGCGTGTTCAAGGGCCTTCCGCCCAGGATCGAGGTGACGCGCTACCACTCGCTGATCGTTGAGCGCGCGAGCCTGCCGGACTGCCTCGCGGTCAACGCCGAGACCGAGGACGGCATCATCATGGGGCTGATGCACAAGACGCATCCCGTGCACGGCGTCCAGTTCCACCCCGAGAGCATCGCCTCCGAGCAGGGGCATGCCCTGCTCGCAAACTTCCTCGACATGGCCGGCCTCGAGCCGCGCCGGCGGGGCGCTGCGCGTCCGCGCGATGCGGCATAGGCGGCAGGGCGGAGACCGATGAGCGGCGCGATGGGGGTGAGGTCGGTTCTGCAAAGGGTCGCGGCCGGGGAAACGTTCTCGCAGGAGAGCATGGCCGAGGCGGTCGAGGCGCTGACCGCTGAGGGCACGCCGGCGCAGATGGCGGCCT
>WBZR01001900.1_pt1 | contig 23766 bp, 26 predicted proteins | sample 5204231 | NCBI WGS metagenome assembly WBZR01 (sample SAMN12412403, study PRJNA552823) | activated sludge metagenome | isolation source: activated sludge from anammox sidestream of wastewater treatment plant... | place: USA: Virginia | collected 2017-08
GAACTGCCGAACTGATCACCTGGATGAACAGAAGCATTCCCCGTACCCGCTGATCCCGGTAGCATGGGGTCGTGGAAATTACCTGGCTTGGCCGCACCTGCTTCCGCCTCAAGGGCCGCGACGGCACCGTCCTGATGGATCCGTGCCCGCCCGAGAGTGGTTATCGGTACCTCGCACAGCCGGCGGAAATCGTCACCCTTAGTCATCGCGACGACCCGCGATTTAGCTGGCTCGAAGGTGCGGTGGGCGAGCCACTCGTCCTCGACGCACCCGGCGAATACGAAGTTGGCGGCATCCTTGTCACCGGTATCGCGACCCGGCTCCCGGACGGGGGCCGCAACATCGTCTTCGTCGTCGAGATCGATAGTATCCGTATCGGCCACCTTGGGGTGCCCGCTCCCACCCACCTCGGACTCGATGCGCTCAAGGACGTCGATATCCTCCTCATGCCCATCGGTGGCGGCCCATCGCTGAGTGCCGCGGCGGCCGCCGACGCCATGACCACCGTCGATCCGCGAGTCGCTGTCCCCATGCTCTACAAGACCGACCTGGAAACGATGGAACTCGATCCGCTCGAGCGCTTCGTCAAGGAGACGGGTACCAAGGCCGAGCCACAGCCGAAGATCACCATCACGCGCGGCACCCTCCCCCAGGAGCTCACCGTCATGCTCCTTCAGCCTCGCGCCTGACGTTCCTATTCATGGATACCGGCCAGCTGCCGATGGTATTGGTGTGAGCAGCGATTCTGCGCCCCTTGCCCCTGCCCCCGTTACCGGCGCCCCGATAGTGGTGCTTCGCCGCGGCTCGCCTTCCGGTGAAGTGTGTGGCGGCGTATTTGTGGGGCAGCAGGCGTTCAATGTGACCCTCGATCTCGGTTCGCCCGAGGCTGTGCCCGAGCCCGGGCAGGACGTCATCCTCGCTGCCGGGCCGGTGGGCAAACGTGTCGTCCTCCTTGCCCGTTTCCGGGAGCTGCGCGGCGCGCGGGCGATCTTCCTGCGGCAGAGCCCCTGGCGGCCGGTGGATGCCCGCCTCTTCCCGCGCTACCGGACGGCGATCGCCGCGACGGTTGAGCTTGGAGGCGAGTGCCACCCGGGCCGAATCATCGACATCTCGAAAGGCGGCGCCGCTCTTGAGATCGACTGCGACGCTGACTGCGAGCAGCCCGACGTCGTGTTCTGGCTCGATGACGTGCCCGACGGCCTGCCCTGCCGGGTTGTGAACAGGGAGCGTGAGCCAGGCCACCTGGTGTTGCACCTCCAGTTCGAGGGGCTCTCGAACACCGCAAGCCTCCATGTCCAGCACCTCGTCGAGCGGCTTGGCGCCGAAGTCGAAGCGGGGCTCCTCGCCTCCTAACGCGCCGCAAGGAACTCACCCACCGCGGGCACCCCGCGGACTCCCCGGGCGAGCCAGACACTCCGTAACAGCGCTTGTTCGACAGCCCTGCCTGCCAGCATTCCAGCGAGCATTGGCGTATCCGCCCCCAGGTCCGTCTCGCCTGCCGATATGGCGAATGCAACGTCCCCATCGCTGAAGCTATGTGCGGGTGAGATGACCCGGGCAAACCCGTCGTGCGCCTGGATGGCGAGCCGCTGCACCTGGTGATGGTCGAGCCTGGCGTTTGTGGCCACACACATGAGCGTGGTGTTCTCGAGCAACGCTTCCATGGCTGCCTGCCGCTGGGTAAGCGCCTGGGCCAGCCCTGCCATGGTCCCATCGGGATTGCGCGGACCGGCGATGAGCTTCCCGGTCTCGGGGTCAAACACACTCCCTACCGCGTTTGTCGCGACGAGTGCACCCACGACGAGGCCGCCAGGCCCGATCGCGCTCGCGGTGCCGATCCCGCCCTTCAGGCAGCGATCCGGGCCGAGCAGCTTGGCGACCGTGGCACCGGTTCCGGCGCCAACGCTGCCTTCAGCGACGGATCCGCGTTTCGCGCGTGATGCGGCCACATACCCGGCATGTTCGCCGGGAAACGCCGTCGGGTCGCCAACGCCAAGGTCATAGAGCACCGCACCGGCCACGATTGGTACGCGCCGGCGCGTGGTTTGGAAGCCGATCTCGTGCTCTTCGCACCAGCGCATGACCCCGGAAGCGGCCGCGAGTCCAAAAGCGCTGCCTCCACTGAAGACGATCGCATGGCAGGTCCGCACGATATTGGCCGTGTCGAGCACATTGGTCTCACGCGTGCCGGGAGCACCCCCACGGACGTCGGCCGCTGCAAACCGTGCACCTTCGCAAAGGATGACGGTACAGCCGGATATCCCCCTCCGGTCGGTGTGGTGCCCAACACGGATACCGGGCACGTCGGTTATTGCGTTGTTTCGCCCGGCCTGCCACTCAGTCATCGTGCCGCCCGGCGTTCCGCCGTCCGTGGAGGTAGCTTTCGAGGAACCCGCGAGCGATACCGCACAGGTCGGCGGTCAGGTCGGCCAGCCCGATTGCGTCTGGCTCGCTGGCGGCTGCGAACGCGGTTGCCACCATGCGTCCCTCGTGATCGATGCCAGCCACCCACGCCTCGTCGGCCCGCCCGAAGGTTGGCACCAGGAACATCGGATTGCCCGTCTCGGCGGCTGCGACGAGCTCTCCCAGGTCGGCAAGTGATGGCTGGCCACGCAAGTTCTCGGCGTATGGCAACGCACGTTCTCCCAGCCCCAGTTCCCGGAGCAGCTGTTCTGGCGAGAACGTCCCGGCCTCGTGGGCGAACTCGCGCCACTCGGGCAGCCCGGGGAGTGGCGCGAGGAGGGAGCGTGCGACGCTTACCCGCCGGTCGGCGAGTGCCCGGTAGACGGCCACGAGCCGGCGGCACGCCTCCGAGAGTTCCCCGGCGATGAGCCCGACGAGGACGACACGGTCGCTCGTATCGGCGAAGACGAGGGCGCGCAACGCCGCATCGGCAGCGAGTTGCGGCTTTCTCAGGGTGCTTCGCGAGTAGGCCGCCACGAAATCGAGCTCGGTGAGGTCTCCGGGGAACTTCGGGTCTGGCATCGGCTGATCTTACGCCGGCCAGAGGGCAGCGCGGAGGCCAATTGCGACCGGGTGGTTGCCCGCCGGGTGGCGGATGCCGCGGTCGATCCGCAGTGCCATGGTCCGAAGCGCCTCTGTTGCGATGTCGTCGCCGAGTGTCTCGACCTGGCGGCGTGGGAGCCCGAGCAGTTCGTTCATCCCCCAGGCGATTCCCGCGAGGTCGACGAGGTCCACGGTTTCGCGCTCCAGGCGGCGAGCCTGCACGTACCTTGCGGCGAGGGCGAGCCGCGCGGGAGCGTCGAGTCCTGATGTGAGCAGGAACGCAACGAGATCGAAGAGCTGCGGCCCGAAGCCCGCCTTCGAGAACTCCGTGAGCCATGCGCGGCCGGGGGCGAGGAGCACGTTCGCCGCTGTTGTCTCGCCGTGGACGAATCCGAACGGGCCACCGAGCAGCGCTTCGTGCATCGCCGCCAGCCACTCGCGTGCCGGCTCGCGTTCGTGTGATGCGAACCCGAGCCGGTGGAGGGGCAGATCGGGACCGGGCAGCACGTCCGCGGGCGAGGTCTCCCAGCGCAGCCCTTCACGGACGGGGAGTTCGTGGAGGGCCGCCAGCGCCTCGATGGCCGCCTCGGCTGACCCGGGAGGAGGGACGAGCTGAAGCGCACTCACCCCCTCGACCCGGTCCTCGATGGTGACATCGGCGTCGACTGCAAGGAGCGTGGGGATCGAGGTGAAGCCGGCGCGTGTGAGTGCCTCCATGGTTGCGGCGTGGTTCATGGCCGCTTCGCTGTCATGGTTCGAACGGAGGACGACGGTTCGCGAGCCCTGCGCGGTGTGGACGGTGGCGATCTCCGCGAGCACCGAGGGGCCGGCGAGGGGCTCGAAGTCCACCTCCGCCGAGAGCGGGAGGCCGAGTGCACGTGCCAGGGTGGCCGGATCAACGAGCATTGGCTATCCTCGGGCGTCGTGCGCGTGGCTGGCATCTCGGGCAGTAGTGGGTGGCGCGGCCGCCGACGACGGTCCGCGCGATTGGCGTGCCGCAGGCGTAGCAGGGCTTTCCGGTGCGGCGGAAGACCTGGACGTGCATGTGCTGGCTCCCCTGGTTTCCCTGCCCGTCGACGTAGTCCTTGAAGCTGGCGCCGCGGTTTTCGATGCCTCGTTCGAGCACCGTCCGGGTCGTTACGAAGAGGCGCCTGAGGGCTGCGGCGGAAACCCAGCCGGCGGGTGTATCGGGCCGGATATGAGCGGCGTAGAGCGCCTCATCGACGTAGATGTTGCCGAGGCCTGCGACGTGCCGCTGGTCGAGGAGGACGGTTTTGACGGCAGCGGTTCGCCCCCGTAGGGCGTTGCGCAGCTGCTCCAGGGAGTACCCCTCGTCGATGGGCTCTGGCCCGAGCTTCTGGACCACTTGATCGGCGCTTTCGACGATGCGCCAGGTGCCGAACTTCCGGAGATCGGCCCAGCGCAGGTCGTAGCCGTTATCGAGCGTGATGCGTGCCCGTTCGTACGGTTCTGGAGGTGCGTCGTGGGCCCGCCAGACGAGGCGCCCGGTCATTCGCAGGTGAGCGGCCAGCACGCGGCCGTCGTCCATTGCGAGGAGGAGGTACTTGCCACGCCGTCCCACTGCCGTGAAGGTGCGGCCCACGAGGCTGGCGCGCAGCGCCTCGATTGGCGCGCCCGCGAGCAAGCGGACGGTTGCTTCATCGACCTCGATACCGGTAACCCGGCGCCCGGTGACGAGCGGTTCGAGGTCGCGGCGGATGGTCTCGACTTCGGGTAGTTCGGGCACCCTTCGATTGTCTCCAAGGTGGTAGCGAGTGACCAGCACCACTGGCGGGTTGCGTGCGAGAAAAACGGGCGGGAGAACGCACTGGCCGGACTTGCAAGAACACGGGTTAGTCACCGGTGTGCTCATGGTGGGCGAGGCCTGAGTCTGAGAGGGCTTCGCGGGTGGTGTAGTAGAGGCTGTCAGGGAGGACGGAGGCGTGCTTATCGAGGTTGCGCATTGCGATGGAAAGGGCACGGAGGAGGTTGCGCGCGCGGACAGGTGCGAGTTGCCCGGTGAGCTCGAGGCGGACGATGGCATCGGGGACGGCCTGGATGGAGGCGCACGTGGAGAGGTCGGCCCGTTCGAGTGGAACGGGGATGACGGCGCGGGCCTGGAGTGAGCGGCGGGTGGCTTCGCGGATGTTGCTGCGTTGTTGTTCGGCGTAGGCGGGGTCGTGGTTGATGCAGAGGCCGCTGGTTTTGCGGGCGGCGAAGCGGCAGGGTTTGCCGCTTCGGGTGGTGGCGGAGCAGGGGGCGGAGAGGCGCATCAGGATGCCCGGCGCTCGAATTGAGCTTCATGGGCGTCGCCGTTCCGGGATGCTGGATTGGAGCTGCGAGCCGGGTATGGGTCCGATGGTCTGGGCCGGTTTCGACCGTGGGTGGAGGAGTGTTCGTAGTGGGAAGGCCGGGGTGTTGGAGATGAGTTTCCACAGGGATTGGCGGAGGGCATGGGGGAGTGGTACCGGAGGGTTGGCGGCAGGGCCTATGGGCGGGTGGCGCCTGGGGCCGGGGGTGCGGGATCGGGGGCTGGCTCTGGTACCATCGTGGTTGTGGGTGGGCTGATTGGTCATGCTGGTGTCATCCGCGAGCTGCGGGCTCTTGCGACGAGTGATGAGCCGCCGCACGCACTGCTTTTCGCGGGTCCGGAGGGTACGGGTCGCCGGCTGCTCGCGCTGGAATACGCGAAGATGCTCAATTGCGAGGGGGGAGCCCCGGTGGACCCGGCTGCGCCGGCGCTGTTCGATGACACGTCGCTTCGCACGGGGAACGCGGAGGTTCCCTGCGGTGTTTGCCGGCCCTGCCGCCTGATCGCCGATGGTGCGCACCCGGACATCCTGACGCTTGCGCCCGGCGACGTGCTTTGCCGGCCGCGCGAAGGTGAGGGTTCGCACGCGAAACACCCCGACTCCCGTGACATCCGCATCTGCCAGATTCGCGGGCTCATCGATCTCGTGGCCCGCTACCCGTTTGAGGGCCGGTATCGCGTTATCACCATCGATCCTGCCGAGCGCCTTGGCCGTGATGCGGCGCACACGTTGCTCAAGACGCTGGAGGAGCCGCCGGGGCACACGGCTATCTGCCTGGTGTCGTCTGCACCCGAGTCGATCATCGAGACAATCCTTAGCCGTTGCCGGCGGATCGATGTTCGCACCGTCCCGCGGGCGGAGATCGAGGCAGGGCTCATGGAGCGCGGAGTCGAGCCGGCCCTGGCGGCGGCAGCTGCGGAGGCGGCTCGTGGCCGGCCCGGCCGGGCCATCGCTTTCGCCAACGACCCGGACCTCATCGGCGTGCGCGAACGCCTGCTGGAACGCTGTGCGCAGATGGCCGGAGCCTCGACGGCGGAGCGGTTTGACTATGCCGGGAAGCTCGCCGAGCGCTGGCGCAGTGACCGTGCGCAGGTTGCTCCCGAGCTGGATGCGTGGGAGGCATTCTGGGAGGAGCGACTGCGAGCCGCTTCGATGGCGGGCCCGGACCGGCGGGATGAAGCGATCGAAGATTTGGGCGCACTCAAGGCGGTCGTGCAATGCATGGCCGACCTTCTCGCCAACGTGGTTCCCCGTGCGGCGATGGAGCTCATGCTCCTGAGCTTTCCGCGGCGTACACTGGCGGTACATTCCGAGGAAGATACCGCAGCATATGCGTGATAACACCGCCAGCGTTGCCGGAGTCCGGTTCCGCAATGCAGGCAAGATTTTCTATTTCCACGCGGCCGGTATGCGGCTCGAGGTGGGTGAGTACGTCATCGTCGAAACCACCCGCGGCCCGGAGATCGCCCGCGTCGTGATTGCTCCGGAACAGGTCGTGGTCAATGAACTCGGCCGTGAGGAGCTCAAGCCGATCCTGCGCCTTGCGACGGAGGGAGATATCCGGCGGGCCGAGGACCTGAGACTGCGCGCGGAGGAACTCCTTCCCGAGGCCCGGCGCCTCGGCGAGGAGCTCCAGTTTCCCGCACGCATCGATGCCGCCGAGTTCACTCTCGATGGACGACGCCTGACCTTCACCTGTAGCAGTGACGAGCGATTCGATCACCGCGAGTTTGTCCGGCGTTCGGCAGCGGCGTTCCATGCGCGCGTCGATGTCCGGCAGGTCGGTGCACGTGACCGAGCGAAGCTTGCGGGCGGATATGGGATCTGCGGGCGTGAGCTCTGCTGTTCTAGCTGGCTTGCGACCTTCCCGTCGATCTCGATTCGGATGGCCAAGGAGCAGGAGTTGCCGCTCAACCCCCAGAAGATCAGTGGTCTCTGCGGGCGACTTCTCTGCTGCCTCTCCTACGAGGAAGAGGGTTACAAGGAGATGCGGAAGAGCCTCCCGAAGATCGGCCAGCGGTGCAGCACGCCAACGGGTGAGGGCAAGGTGATCGGTGTCAATATCCTTCGCCGCCAGGTGACCCTCTACGTTGAGGGTGCGGGGCGTGTCGAAGTCCCGGACCGTGACCTGGGTACGGTTGTCCGCTGGGACACCTCGAGCAAGAGCGGTACACCGCCGCCGAGCATCAGCCGGGTCGATGCGATCGCGCAGGGGCTCATTCAAGCGACGGAGGAAGACCTTCGCGAACACGAACCGGTGGAGCCCGACTGGCTCGAGGCACCGGAGTCGCGGGTTACGGGACGGGGGCGGCTGCCCGGAGGCGGGCCGCGGCGTGAGATGAAGGCACGGCCGGAGCGCACATCCGGGGCTCCAGCGGTGCCGCCTGCCCGCGGGGCGCGCGGCCGTGTTCCGGAGGGTGAGCAGCCCCAGGCGGAGCAGCCGCGGGAGAACCGGCGGCGTCGTGGCCGGGGTAACGGGGAGCAAGCGGCGCCGCCCCGCGAAGGACGGCGTGAACAGCCTCGTCGCCAGCCAACGGCGGACCTTCCTGCCGGGCGCACGTTCCAGCGCGCCGATCCGGGGGGGCCGCCCGCTCCGTCCCGGCCTTCACAGGGTGCACCGCGCCAGCGCCCGCAGCGTCCCCCGGAGGACAGCGCGGCGGCTGATGGCGTAGCGGACGCCGAGGGGAGTGCGCGTTCGCCCCGCCGTCATGGACGGCGAGGCCGTGGCAACCCGGGGGATGGCCAGTCGGGCACGCCCCAGGGCGAGTAGGAGCTGCAGGGCCGCTTCGGGAACAGGGTGGTGACAGCTTCGTTGCCGCGGCGCTGAACGAACGTTTTTCGGACGTGGCCGGTGCTACGGTGAGGCCATGGATAGCGGGCCGATTACGATTGTTTGCGCCTGGTGTGGTGTCCTCGTGCAGGCCGGGAACGAGACTGTCTCGCACGGGATCTGCGCGTCGTGCGCGATGGAGTTCCTCGAGAGCCTGCCGCCGGAGTTCGGGCACTTGCCGGGCGAGCCGGGTAAGGCGCTCCCGCACCCAGGCGTGCCGCGCCGACCCGTCGATCCGCTTCGCCCGTGTACGAGCTGAGGCCCGGGCTTTCGCGGGTCGTTATCGCGAGCAGGCGGCGCTGACGACGAGGTCGACCGCCTGTTGCAGGCTCCAGTGGTCGGTGTTGATGCAGAGGTCGTAGAGCTTTGGGGAGAGCCATTCCATGCCGTAGATGCGCTCGAAATAGGTCGCGCGCTCCTGGTCGGATTGCTCGACGTAGCGGCGGGCGGCTTCGGGGCTGTTCGTTTCGAGGCGTTCCTGGACGCGGAGCATACGGAGGTGGTCGCTTCCCGTGACGAGGATGCGGAGGGTGTCCCAGCGGTCGCGCAGGATGACCTGTCCGCCATGCCCGAGGATGACGGCATCGCCCTCGCGGACGACCTCCTTGATGACGTCCTGCACGAGAACCCGGTAGCGGGCGGAGGTGTAGAGCAGGTTGGGCACGTAGGGTGCTGGCGTGAACCATGACAGCGCCATGAGACCCGGCGACGACGTGAGCGAGGCCAGCATCCGCTCTTTGAGCGACGGGAAGTGCTCTGCGCTGTCGACGAGTTCCGGCGTCACACCGGCGGCTTCGGCGGCGCGGTCGATGACTTCGCGATCGACGTAGCGGAAGGCCAGCCGCTCGGCGCTTGCCCGCGCGATCGACTCCCCGCCGGCGCCAACCTGGCGGGAGAACGTGATGACGCGGATGTGCTGCGGCTTTGGCATGGTTAGTGAGAGATGCTGGCCGGGGCGGAGACCTTTCCACCCGCCGCGGCCGCCATATTCTCCTTCATCCTGCGCGAAAGGGTCTCTTCTGCCTTTCGGTCGTCCACGAAGACGGTCAGTGCGAGCGGGATGAGCATGAGCGCCACGCAGACGATGAATGCGTCGCGGAAGGCGAGTTCCATTGCATGGCGCTGGATGGCGGCGGTTGGGGCGGCGAGGTGCTGGCTCGACACCAGGCTGGAGAGGTGTGTGCCCATCCGGCTGATCTGGATGGTGGCAATGAGTGCGACGCCGAACGAAGCCGCGACCTGCCGGAGCGTGTTGTAGGCGGAGCTTCCGGGGCCCTGCTTGGCGCTCTCGAGCGGCCCGAAGATGATCGTCTGCGCGGCCACCATGGCGAAGGCGAAGGGGAGGCCGCGAAGGGTGAGGAAGGTGATGACGAGCCAGGCTGGAGAATCGGCGTTGAGCGTGGTGAAGGGGGCCATCGTAAGCACGGACAAACCGAAGCCGATGAGCATCATCTTGCGCGGGCCAAGGCGGGCGTACATGCGGCTCGCGAGGGGGAGAGAGAAGGCGGTGCCGATGGATGCCGGTGCCTGGATGAGGCCGGCATGGAACGGGGAGCGGCCCTGGAGCTGCTGAAGGTAGAGGGTGAGCATGAATATGAAACCGGCGAAGACGCCGAAGGCGGGCATCACCATGACGTTGCCGAGCAGGAAGAGCTGCCGCTTGAAGAGCGAGAGATCGATCATGGGCGGGTGCGCGCGCAGTTCCCAGAGGACGAAGATGATGCCGATGGCGAGGCCGGCCACTCCCCAGCCCATGACGCGGTTCGATGTCCAGCCTGCGGTTGCCGCCTCGGAAAGGGCGTAGAGGAGCATCGCCGCGGCGGCTCCGCCGCTGAGGAGCCCCACGACATCGAAGCCCTCGCGGGCGTATGCCTCGCGGTGCTCCTTGAGTACTCGGAAGCCGAAGATGAGGCCTGTGAGACCGACGGGCAGGTTGATGTAGAAGATCCAGCGCCAGCTCACATACTCAACGAGGTAGCCTCCGAGGACGGGCCCGAGGGTTGGGGCGAACACGACAGGGACCGAGATGAGGGCGCTCGCCTTCGCTCGCTCTGCTCCCGGGAATTCGCGCGAGAGCATGGCCGTGCCCACGGGCGTCATCATGCCGCCGCCCATGCCCTGGAGGAACCTGAAGGCGATGAGCTCATGAAGGCTCTGGGCGAGGCCGCAGAGGGCGGACGCGGCGACGAAGATGCTCATCGCTGCGAGGAAGACGCGTTTCGTACCGAAGCGGTCTGAGAGGAACCCGGCCGCGGGGATGAAGACGGCGAGGCTGAGGAGGTAGCCGGTGACGGTCCACTCCACGGCGGATGTCGAGGCGTTGAACTCCTTTGTCAGGTCGGGGACGGCGACGTTGACGACTGTCGTGTCCATGAGGTCCATGAAGAGGCCGAACATGAAGACGATGGCCACGAGGTACTTGTAGGGGATGCGAGCGATCATGAACCCTTCCGTGTACGTGAGAGTTCTACCATCGCATCACGATATTTATTCGTCTAGAGCACAGGATGGCCCCTTTTCTTCCTGCCTAACCGGGGGTGATCGACATTCGGGGGACGAGACTCGACAATCGCGGACGTGACTGGCTCAGCAAATTCCGGACCTGATCTCGATCTCCTGTTCCGCCCACGGAGTGTCGCCGTGGCCGGGGCTTCCACCAATGCCGACAGTGCCGGGCACGACTACGTGCGTTCGCTCAAGGAGTTCGGGTTTGCGGGGCCGGTTTATCCGATCAACCCGAAAGCGGCTGAGATCGCGGGCTACAAGGCGTACCCGTCTCTTGCTACGGTACCGGGCGATGCAGACCTCGTGATCTCCTGCATACCTGCGAGCGGTGTCCTCGATCTCATCGCCCAGTGCCCCGGGCGATCGGTGCGTTTCCTGCACCTGTTCACCGGGCGGCTGAGCGAAACGGGTGACGAGGAGGCGACCGCGCTCGAACACGAGATTGCGCGGAAGGCGGCGGAGGCTGGCGTCCGCATCCTTGGCCCCAACGGGATGGGGCTCTATCACCCGGTGGCGGGGATCTCCTTTCGCCCTGACCTGCCACAGGCGGGGGGCCATACGGCGTTCCTCAGCCAGAGCGGGAACAACGCTGTCGAGGTCATCATCCGGGGCTCGTTCCGGGGACTGCGCTTCGGCAAGGTCGCGAACTACGGCAACGGTATGGATATCACGCCGGGGGAGATGCTCCGTTACCTCGCCGATGATGATGAGACGGCCGTCATCGGTGCGTATGTCGAAGGTGTGCTGGATGGCCGGGGCTTTTTCGAGGGGCTGCAGGCAGCGGCGGCGCGGAAGACGGTGATTATCCACAAGGCAGGGCGTACAAAGGCGGGGGCGCGCTCGGCTGCATCGCACACCGCGGCTATCGCCGGGGCGGCGGACCTGTGGTCAACGGTGCTGAAGCAGGCAGGGGCGATCGAGGCTCGCAACCAGGAACAGTTGCTCGACCTGATGACCGGGGCCTCGTTACTCTCCAAGCCCCGTGGCCGACGGGTGGCGGTGGTTGGCGGGGGTGGCGGCCGGAGCGTCCAATCGGCGGATGCGTGCGAGGAGAACGGACTCGATGTCGTGCCTCTCCCGGCCGATGTCCGCGAGAGGGTGCGGGAGAAGGCGCCGGCGCTGGCCGACTGGGTTGGGAACCCGGTGGACCAGTCGATTCTCGCGGGGAGCGGTCTCTCCTCGAACGGTCTCCTCGAGCTGATGCTTGCGAGTGATGCCTACGACGTGGCCATCGCGAATGTGGGCGAGGACTGGTTCCTCGGGCGGCCCGATGCCGGGGAGCGGCTCCGGCACGCGTGCAACCGGCTGGCGGCGATCGCGGCCGGCGCGGAGAAGCCTGTTGCCGTGGTGCTTGGGCCAACCGAGACGAACGATGCCGGTCACCGCGCCCTCATCGACAGCGTGCGTGATGACTTCGTTGCGAAGGGTGTGGCGGTCTACGGGAGCGTTGAGCGTGCCGCCTTCGCGATGGGCCGCCTGAGCGTGGCAGGCTAACGGGCGGCGGGCCCAAACAGTGCTGATGAGACGCCGGTGACGAGTTCATCGCCAAGGTGTGTGGTACTCCCTGCCTCGATGAGGCGGAGCTTCCCGGTGGTTGCCTCGATGGTGGTAATGGAGCAGTTGGCGATAGGGGCCGGCACAACGCGGTCGTCGTCCAGGGCTTCGCCAATCGCGGCACAGATGGCCACATAGTGCGAGACGATGATGACGTCGCGGTTACGGTCTGCCCACTCGAGGCCAAGGGCGAGGATGGTCTCGATGGCGCGGGTGCGCCATGCCTGGAGCGCCTCGTCCTGTTCGCTCCAGCGGCCGGCCATGAATGGTCCGATCATGGCCCGCCGCGTTTCGGCCGGGCTCGAGGGATCGAAAACCTCTGCGACTTCTTCCCGGATCCGGGGTTCGAGAGCGAGTCTGGCGGCGATAGGGCCGGCGGTCTCACGTGTCCGCCGCAGTGGTGAGACGATGAGTGCACCGCCGTGGACGGCTTTCAGTGCGTCTCCCGTGACGCGAGCCTGGCGGTGGCCCAGTTCGGAGAGGCTGGGATCGAGATCTTCTACGCCCGCGGCGGCCTGCCCGTGGCGAACCAGGTAGATGGTCATGGGCACCAAGCCTACCCTGCCGGGCCCGGCCGGTCACTTTGGTTGGAGCGACGATTGGCGCCTCTGGGCACCGGGATGCGAGCCGGAGGTCAGCCGGCCTGGCCTGCGGTGGCTCGCCGTCGCCGCGAACCGGCGTTGAACGGGTAGACGACGACAGAGACTCGTCCCCTGCGGTGAAGCATCTTGTTCAGCCGCTTGAGGCTCTGGTTCACGAGCGGGCGCTGGTACCAATGCTGGACCTCGAGCAATGGCACGATCACGGTCACTTCGTGGGGGGCCTGCCTGAGCCGGTCTTCGATGTAGGCGGCGATCGGGTCGGAGACGGTGCGGAAGGGGGAATCGATGACCACGAGGGGGATCTCGGGGAACTGCCGGGCCCAGCGTTCTTCGACCGTTGAGCGTTCGTCGGGGTCGACCATCACATGGACAGCCGTGACATCGCGGGAGCGTTCGCAGGCTGCACCGAGCGTCATGACGATTGCGAGGTTGATGTCCTCGACGGGTACGAGGACAGGGATGCGTGATTCGCCGCGCGGTTTGAGGTCGAGGACGGCATCGGGCGAGACGTGGAGGTTTCGCTTGAGGTTGTGGTAGAAGCGGCCGATGAGCATCGCTGTGCCGGCGAGGATGGGGATCAGCAGGCAGACGATCCATGCGCCGTGGAGGAACTTGGCTTCGAGGATGATGATGAGGACGAGGAAGGTGGTTATTGCGCCGATGCCGTTGACGATGGCTGCGACGCGCCAGCCCGTTTCCTTGAGGCGTATCCAGCGCCGGACCATGCCCGTCTGGCTAAGTGTGAACGAGAGGAAGACGCCGAGGGCGTAGAGCGGGATGAGGCGCGTGGTCTTGGCATCGAAGGCGGTGAGCAGGAGCATGGCAAGCCCGGCGAGCACCATGATGCCGTAGCTGAACACGAGGCGGTTGCCACGGGCGTGGAAGATTCGCGGCATGTAGCCGTCGCGGGCAAGGATGGCGGAGAGCCGCGGAAAATCGGCGAAGGCGGTGTTCGCTGCAAGGAAGAGGATCCCGGCGGTCATGATCTGCATGAAGCCAAAGAGGAAGCTTCCCTCGCCGTAGGTATATTCGCCGAGCTGGGCGAGGAGCGTGTTGTCTTCGTTTGGCACGATCCCGAGGTGGCGGGCCATGAGTGTTGAGCCCAGGAACAACGTTCCGAGGATGATCCCCATGGCGAGGAGTGTTTGCTGCGCGTTTTTTGCGGCGGGCTGCCGGAACGCCTGGACTCCATCCGAGATCGCTTCGATGCCTGTCATGGCACTGCAGCCGCTCGCAAACGAACGCAGGATGAGTGCGAGCCCGAGCGCCTCCGCCGCGGGCAACGGTTCGCGCGGGGCGCTGGCGTGAAGGACGTTCTCGCCTCCGAAGAGGACCTTGCCGAGCCCCCAAAAGATGGCGCCGGCGAGGAGGAAGATGAACGCGTACGTGGGGATTGCGAAGATCGTCCCCGACTCGCTGACGCCGCGAAGGTTGATCAATGCGACGATCCCCACGACGGCGATCGCGAGGGGGACGGCGAACGGCCGGAAGTCGGCATTGAGTGAGGAGAGTGCATCGATACCGGAGGCGACGGACACCGAGACAGTGAGGACGTAGTCGGTGAGGAGCGCGGCGGCCGCCATGAGCCCGGCGAATGCTCCGATGTTTTCGTGTGCGACGATGTAGGAGCCGCCACCGCGGGGGTAGGCGCGGACGGTTTGCCGGTAGCTGGCCACGACGATGGCAAGGAGGATGGTGATTGCCCCGGCAACGGGCAGCGACCACTTGATCGCGCCTGTCCCGGCGAGCATGAGGACGAGGATGATCTCCTGGGGTGCGTAGGCGACGGAGGAGATGGCATCGGACGAGAAGACGGCGAGTGCCTTGATCTTGCTGAGGCGTTCGCCCTCGAGCCGGTGGCTTGCGAGCGTTGTCCCAAGGATGACGTCGCGGACGGCGAGCCAGCGGCCCTTGAGCCCGGTGCGTTTTTCGGCGTACTCCGTGGCTTCGAAGCGTCCGCGTTCGGTTTCGACGATTCCGGCGTGGGGGAGCTCGACACGGTAGCGGGAGACGCGGCCCCGGCGGTCGGTGGCAGGCGTGAACTGGGGCCCGGATCCGGGCGGAACTGGCATGCGGTGTCACCCCTGCCTCGCGCGAGGCTTCGTATGGGATTCGTACTACGTTCTACGACTCCCGTCGATGGACGAACGGATCGCAAAGTGTGACCGTAGCGGCGCAGGGCGGGTCGGGCAAGGGGCCTGTACCTGATGAAGCCGGGGGGAGGCGAGATGACGGGCCGGATTTACACTATCGGGCACTCTACCCGTTCGGGTGCGGAGTTCATCGCGATGCTCGTTGGCCACGCGGTGGACACGCTCGGTGATATCCGGACGGTCCCGCGGTCGCGCCATAATCCGCAGTTCGAAGCGGGTGCTCTCGCGGGTTCACTTGCGGATGCGGGCATCGCCTACGTGCACATTCCGGAACTTGGCGGGCTGCGCCATGCCCGGAAGGATTCGCCAAACGGTGGCTGGCATAACGTGAGCTTCCGTGGCTACGCGGATTACATGCAGACCGAGGCGTTCGCTTCCGCACTCGAAAAGGTGATTGAGCGGGCGAGCCGGGAGTGCGTGGCCCTGATGTGTGCGGAGGGGAACCCGTTCCGCTGTCACCGCTCGCTCGTGGCGGATGCGCTGCTCGCCCGCGGAATCGAGACGGCGGACATCACGTCGCCGCGGGCTGCGCGACCGCACACGATGACTGCGTTTGCGCGGGTGGTGGATGGGCAGGTCACCTATCCGCCTCCTGATGAGGAGGGAGGGTGAGCGAGCCTGTGCGTTTTTACTCGAAGAGCCAGGGCCGGCGCTGGAGCCGCCTTGTGTAGGTAAGGCCGAACTTCCGCATGGCTGTCTCGCGGACGAGTGCAGCGGCGTGCGCGGGGTCGTCGGTGAGTGTGAGGCGGTCGAGGTCTTCAGCGTCGATGGTCCCGAGGCCGACGAGGTTTTGACGCATGAACTCGACAAGGGGCTGCCAGAACTCGACACCCATCAGCACGCAGGGGAAGTTGCGGATCTTCCCGGTCTGGATGAGCGTTGCGATTTCGAAGAGTTCATCGAGCGTGCCGAATCCGCCGGGAAGTGCGATGAACGCGTAGGAGTACTTGGCGAGCATGACCTTGCGGACGAAGAAGTAGTTGAACTCGACGAAGGTATCGAGGTAGGGGTTGGGCATCTGTTCGTGGGGGAGGCGGATGTTGCAGCCGACGCTCCGGCCGCCATCTTCACGTGCACCCCGGTTGGCGGCCTCCATGAGGCCGGGGCCGCCACCAGTCATCACGGTGAACCCGGCCTGGGAGATCTCGCCACCGATGCGACGGCCGAGTTCGTAGTAGGGGTGGCCCTCGCCGAAGCGTGCTGAGCCGAAGACGGTGACGCACGGGCCGACGAAGTGGAGGGCACGAAACCCCCGGATGAGTTCCCGCCCGATGCGGACCACGCGAAGGAACTCGGAGCCGCGGGTTCGCGGCCCGGTGAGGAATTCACGTTCGTCGGCGTTTGGGGGCGCCTTGCCCCACTCGCCATGGGCGGGCTGGTCCACGGGGAGGCGGGGGAGTCCGGCTGGCGGACGCCAGCGAGCGTCGTCGGTCACGTGCCGATCCTAGAGTCGGGCGTGCGTTATTGCGAATCGCCGGGTGGGCCGCTGGTTCGTTGGCGGGGCGAGTGAGCGGCTACCACCAGATCTTGCTTTCGACGTCCTCGGGCTGGTCTTCCCAGTTGGTTGTCCAGAGGTTGGAGCTGAGGTACTTCCAGCCGCCATCGGCGAGGAGGCAGACGAGGTGTTGCTCGCCTTCGAGGCGTTCGGCGACCTTGAGTGCAGCCTTGACGACGGAGCCGCAGCTCACGCCAACGAAGAGCCCTTCGCGGTGGGTAAGCTCTTTCGACATGGCGAAGCTGGATGCGCTATCGACGACGATCTTCCCGTCGAGCACTGTCTCATCGAAGATCGGCGGGATGAAGCCATCTTCGAGGGCTCGGAGGCCCTGGACGGCGTCGCCGGGGTGGGGTGCCGCGGCGATGACCTTGATGGCGGGGTTCTGATCCTTGAGGTAGCGGCCCGTGCCCGTGAGCGTTCCGCCTGTGCCCAGGCCGGCGACGAACACGGTCGTCTGCGGGAGGTCACGGAGGATTTCGGGCCCGGTTGTCTCGTAGTGGGCGCGGGGGTTGGCGTCGTTGCCGTATTGGTAGGGGAAGTAGTATTTGCCGGGGTTCGCGGCCACGATCTCCTTGGCGTGGGCGATGGCGCCGTTCGAGCCGAGCTCGCCGGGGGTGTAGATGATCTCGGCCCCGAAGGCGCGGAGGAGCTGGGTGCGCTCCTCGCTGACGTTTTCGGGCATGACGCAGATGACCTTGTAGCCCTTGACGCGCCCAATCATCGCGAGGCCGATCCCGGTATTTCCGGATGTGGGTTCGAGGATGGAGTCGCCGGGCTGGAGGGCGCCGGTTTTCTCGGCCGACTCGATCATGTATTTCGCGATGCGGTCTTTCACGGAGCCGCCGGGGTTCTGGCCTTCGAGCTTGGCATAGATGTGGACATCGGGGCGGGGAGCGAACGAGCGGAGCTCCACCAGGGGCGTGTTGCCGATGAGCTCGAGGACCGAGTGGTAGAGGGTCATCCGGGGCCTCAGGCGCCGCCGGCGAGGGCCGGCAGGATGTCGAGGACGTCGCCGGGCTTGATCGCCGTTGCGACGCCACCGGTGTAGCGGATGTCCTCGTCGTTGAGGTAGATGTTCACGAAGCGGTGGAGCTTGCCATCATCTCCATAGAGCTGGGGCCGGAATCCGGGGTAGCGCGCCTCGAGGTCTTCGATAACCTGTTCGACGTTCTCGCCCGTGGCTTCCACGGTCTTCTGTCCGCCGGTCAGTTTCTGGAGGACGGCGGTCACACGGACATTGATGGTGGGAGTCGCAGGGGCAGTCATAGGTAGTAGTCCTGTCTGAAAGAGATGGTTGGGGGAGAAGCCGGTTGGGCGGCTTCTCCCTGGGGAGCGGCTAGCCTTCGTGTCCGATTGGCGAGCCGCAGAACTGTTCGTAGTCGATGAGTTCGAAGATGGTCGGGTTATCGCCGCAGAGCGGGCACTCGGGATCGCGGCGGATCTTAACGATACGCGCTTCGAGGGAGAGTGCGTCGTAGAGGAGGAGCCGGTTCACGAGGGGCTCGCCGATTCCGAGCATGAGCTTGAGGACCTCGGTCGCCTGGATGCTGCCGATGGTGGCGCACATTGCGCCGAGGACGCCGGCTTCGGCGCAACTCGGCACCATGCCTGGGGGAGGGGGCGCGGGATAGAGGCAGCGGTAGCAGCCGCGGCCCGGGAGGTAGGTTGTCGCCTGGCCGTCGAACATGAGGATGGAGCCATCGATGAGCGGTTTCTTCAAGAGGTAGGCGGCGTCGTTGACGAGGTAGCGTGTGGCGAAGTTATCGGCGCCGTTCACGACCATGTCGTACTGCGCGAGGATCTCCATTGCGTTGTCGCTGGTGATCGGTGTTTCGTGGGTGACGACCTCGACGTTGGGGTTGTAGGCGAGCAGCGTCTCCCTGGCCGATTGCACCTTGGACTTCCCGATGTCATCGGTCTGATGAAGGATCTGGCGCTGGAGGTTGGTGCGGTCAACCACATCGAAATCGACGATGCCGATCTTGCCGACGCCGGCGAGGGCGAGGTAGAGGGCTACCGGTGAGCCGAGGCCGCCGGCGCCGATGATGAGCACGCTCCCTTCGATGATCTTGCGCTGCCCGGCGCTGCCAACCTGCGGCATGATGAGGTGGCGGCTGTAGCGTTCCACCATTTCGGGGGTAAGTGCCGTGGCGCCGCCGGCGAGGGCGGGGATGACGGCCAGTTCGTCGCCGTCGGCGAGGGGTGTGGTTTCGCCCTGGAGATGCTCGATCTCGACCTGATTCACATAAATGTTGATATGGCGGGCGAGGTCGCCGGTGGAGTCGACGATCTGGGCTTCGAAGCCCGGGAACTGGGCATCGAGGTCATGGAGCACGTCGCGGACGGTTGCACCGCTTGCGCGGACGTTGGCACGATTGCCCACGAGGTGTCGGAACGGAGTGGGGATGTAGACGGTAACGGGCATTTCGACCTCCGCGGCTGCGAACGGGCTCTGGCGTGGTGAGCGCCAGGGTGGGGGTGGGCTGGATGGCTGGCGCCGGGCCCGGGCGTGGTTGCCTGGTTCCGGCGGTGTTGCGTGGAAGTTCATCTACATGCTGACACTGAGGTAGCGCTCCCCGGTATCGCAGATGATGGTGACGATGGTCTTGTCCGGGCCAAGGCGTTCGGCGACCTTACGGGCCGCAAACACGTTCGCCCCCGATGAAATTCCGGCGAGGATTCCTTCTTCGCGGGCGAGCCGGCGGCTCATGGCGATGGCGTCCTTGTCCTCGATTCGCATGATCTCGTTGTAGATGCCGCAGTCGAGGACGCCCGGCACGAAGCTCGCCCCGATGCCCTGGATCGCGTGCATCCCGGCACGGCCCCCGCTGAGGACGGGGGACCTTGCGGGTTCGACGGCGACGATGAGGACGGACTCGCCGAGCTCCCGGCGGAGTGCGCGGCCGACACCGGTGATGGTGCCTCCCGTGCCCACCCCGGCGACGAAGGCGTCGATCTTTCCACTCGTTGCGTCGAGGATCTCCTTTGCCGTGGTGCGTTCGTGGATATCCGGGTTCGCCGGGTTTTCGAACTGCTGCGGCATGTAGTAGCCGGCATTCTTTTCGACGAGCTGCTGCGCTGCAAAGACTGCGCCGGTCATTCCCTCGATGGCGGGGGTGAGGATGAGCTCGGCGCCATACCGTTCGAGGAGGCGGCGGCGTTCGATCGACATATCCTCGGGCATGGTGAGGATGAGGCGGTAGCCTTTGACGGCTGCGACGAGTGCGAGACCGATGCCCGTATTGCCGGACGTTGGCTCGACGATAGTCGAGCCCGGGGTGAGGAGGCCGGCTTTTTCGGCGTCCTCCACCATTGCGAGGGCGATACGGTCTTTCACGGATCCGGCCGGGTTGAGGTTTTCGAGCTTTCCGAGAACCGTCGCTGCCCCCTGTGGGACGATACGCCGGAGCTGGACGAGGGGGGTTCGGCCGACGAGATCGAGGACGGAAGCGGCGATTTCGGGGCGTGCCACGAGGCTGTTCATATGCTGTACCTGCCGGCGGTTGCGCTCGGCTCACGCTCGAGCAGGTCGGCGATGGAATAGGAGGAGAGGATCTCCTCGGTGGCTGCGCGGACGCGTTCCCAGATTTCGCGCTGGCCGCAGAGGTGCGGGTGGTCGGTGAGCTCAGCCGGTTCATCGAGCCAGGCCACGGGCGAGAGGCTGCCTTCGAGGGCCTCGATGACGTCGCGGACGGTGATATCGGCGGGGTTGCGCACGAGTTCGTGCCCACCCGCCGGGCCTCGCACGGAGCGGATGAAGCCCGCTTTTCGGAGCGCGGTGAGGAGCTGGTCGAGGTACTGCTCGGGGACGTGGCGGCGCAGCGCGATCTCGGAGGACTGCAAGGGGCCGTGCCCGTAATGTCCGGCGAGTTCGATCAGGGCCCTGAGCCCGTAGTCGCTGCGAGTGGAGACGCGCATGAGCGGTGGTGTTCGGCGTGGCGGCGGGGAATGCCGGAGCCGGGTACTATCCTTTAACTAATGTAGAGTAAGTCTGTCAACAATCGTAGCCGGTGGCAAGCAGCGCCGCAACTACGGACGCCGGGGATGGCCGGCGAAAGCGGGGGTTGGGGGCATGTGAGACGCGGGAGAAATAGGTGCCGAAAATTGGCCAGGGCGTGAACATGGCTCTCCATACGAAAAGACGCACGGGCATGGGCATCAGCATCGATGATGAGTCACTGGCCAGAGCGATGGAGCTGAGCGGGGCGAGCGCGCCTGCCTGCGGCAGGTCGCTGTGGAGCTCAGGCGAGCCCGAGTTGGCGGAGGGCGGCAGCAACGCCGTCTTCGTCGGCGGTGGTGGTAATGAGGGTCGCGGCGGCCTTGACCTCGTCGGTCGCGTTCCCCATGGCGACGCGTGTGGCGGCGACTTCGAACATGGGCAGGTCGACATCGCTGTCGGCGATCGCGACGGCCTGGTCTTCGGGGATAGCGAGGGCGGTGCAGAGTGCTCGCAAGCCGGCGCCCTTGTGTGCGCCGCGGGCCGTCATCGTAATCATGGAGTGGCCGGTGTAGGAGACGGCATCGTGGAGGTTGAGCCGGCTGCGCCAGGGTTCGAGGAGAGCGAGGGCAGCTTCGCGGTCGGGCACCTCGGCGAGGACGGCGAGGAGGCAGGAGAGGTCAGCGTCGCGAAGATGGGTGACCGGTCGGATCCATTCGGGGGCGTTGGCGGCCCACGGCGGGAGTTCGTCGGCGCGCTGATAGGCACGGGGCGGGGTGGTGAAGGTAGCTCTCCAGCCGGAATCGTCGCAGATACGCGCGATCTCCGAGGCGAAGGCGGGGTCGAGCGGTTCCTGGAGGACGACCGACCCGCTGGCGAGGCGGACATCGGCCCCGGCAGCGGCGATGGCGGGCACAGCGAGGCCGAGCGATTCGAATGGGCGGCGGGCGGCCTGAAACCAGCGGGCGGTTGCCGGGGCAACGACGTGTCCGCGCGCCACGGCTTCGCGGAGGGCGGCAGCGTTCGCCTCGCTCACCTGGCCGGTCGAATTGAGGAGCGTTCCGTCGAGGTCGATCGCAATGAGCATCGCGAGGTGAGTCTACCGGTGGTGAAGCTAGCCGCCATCGGGATGGTTGGCACTGACGGTGACGACTGTGCCGGGAGCGAGAGCTTCGCACGCGGATGTGAGCTTCGGGACGAGCCCGGTGAGGTCGGCGAGGCGGTTCGATCGTGCATGGAGGACCACGACACAAAGCGACAGGCGGTCGACGCGCTGTTGGAAGGAGAGATTCCTATCGACGGTGATGATGGCGTCGAATCCCGCCTCGGCAGCAAACGCGAGCACGTCGCGGTCGGAGCGAGCGCTCCAGCCCATTTCCTGGACGGTATCTACCTGGTGGCCAGCCAGGAACCGTCTCAGCCGGCGGTCGACACATTCGTCAAGCAGCAGGCGCGCCATGGCGCTCCAGGACGGCTTCGCCTGCTTCGGCAATGGCGCGAAGTGCCTGCTCCCGGCTGACCGTTGGGAAGCCGTCGAGGAACTCGTCGAGTGGGTCGCCGGCGGCGAGGTATTCGAAGAGGGTGCTTACGAGCACCCTGGTGCCACGAAAGCACGGTGCGCCGGACATGATGCCGGGATCGACGCTGATGACGCTCGATTCTGCGCGGGTGGTCATTGCTTCATTGTAGCGAGGCTGTCTACGTGGCCGTGAGGGTGAGCGTGAGGACTTCGAGGGGGACTCCGTCGAGGTCGATCGCAATGAGCATCGGGAGGTGAGTCTACCGGTGGTGAAGCTAGCCGCCATCGGGATGGTTGGCACTGACGGTGACGACTGTGCCGGGAGCGAGATGCTCGATCACGGTGAGCAGCTTTGGAAGGAGGGGCGACAGCTCTGCATAGCGATTCGTTCGTGCCCGCAAGACGATGAGCGTGAGTGGAAGCGCCGAGACTCTCTGTTGAAACGCGAGGCTCCGATCGACGGTGATGACTGCGTCGAAGCCTTCGTCGGAAGCTCGCCTGAGGAGGCTGCGGTCGGGGGCGCTCGTCCATTGCATGTCCGAGACGGTTCGGGCTTCGTGTCCCACTATGAGGCGCGCGAGCCGTTTCGGTACGCACTCGTCAAGCAGCAGGCGCGCCATGGCGCTCCAGGACGGCTTCGCCAGCTTCCTCGATTGCGCGCAGGGCGTTATCTCGCGTAACCGTGGGGAAGTCCTCGAGGAACTCGTCGAGTGGGTCGCCGGCGGCGAGGTATTCGAAGAGGGTGCTTACGAGCACCCTGGTGCCACGAAAGCACGGTGCGCCGGACATGATGCCGGGATCGACGCTGATGACGCTCGATTCTGCGCGGGTGGTCATTGCTTCATTGTAGCGAGGCTGTCTACGTGGCCGTGAGGGTGAGCGTCAGGACTTCGAGGGGGACTCCGCCGAGGCGCTTCTTGTAGTCCTCTTCGCCGCGGAGGAAGTCGAAGACCTGTTTGCCGCGCACGATTGCGTCCTGGAGCGCCATCGCCTTCGAAACGAGGCCGACGGCGAGGCGGGCGAGCCCGGGGTCGTAACCGCTGTTGTAGAGGTAGAGCGTCGAGGCGTTCTCGAAGCAGAGGATCATTGCCGCATCGCGGCTGTCGAGCGTGAGTTCGGCGAGGCAGAGCATGCCAAGGCCCGCGAACGTGGCCGCGACATCGCGGAAGTAGGCCTCCATGGCGGGGGTGAGGAACGTCTCCTTGTCCTCGCGGCTGATGCGCATGAGCTCGAGGAAGCGGTCGAGCCGGGCGGTGACTTCGGATTCGGCGGTGTGTGTCGCAAAGCCGAGTTCGCCGGCGGCACCGAGGTTGCGCATCTTGCGCCGGAGTTCGTGCCGGTCGTGTTTCGAGAGGCCGCCAACGTATGTTTCGAAATCGGGCGGGAGTGCCACGCGCGGACAGACGGCTTCGTGCGTCTCGGTGCAGGACCAGCCGTTTTCGGTGGCGGCGGTTGCCAGTGCTTGCCGCATGGGGGAGTCGAAAGCGATTCCCCAGAGGGTGGCCGATGGTGCCTGGTGCTCAATTAGCCATCCGACGATGGCGGTGGCGGCTGCTGCCTCGAGGCCTGGCTTCACGAGCGGACCCGCATAGTCGGTCACGTTGTGGTCGCCGAGCTGGCGCATGCCTGTGCCGGCGGTTTCGAAGGCCATCACTCCGGTGAGTTCGCCGCCGTTGCGTAGCGCGAGGAACACGGGCTGGACGTTGTCTCCGAAATGCCGGAGCCAGGTGGCAAACCAGGCCGGGTGGGAGAAGACGGTGGCGCCGTCGATTGAGGCGTGGAGCGAGGCCCATTCGGGTTCGAGCGCTGCGAATGGTTCGGGGCTGGCGAGGAGTGGTGTGAGGGTGGGG
>WBZR01001799.1_pt1 | contig 23735 bp, 19 predicted proteins | sample 5204231 | NCBI WGS metagenome assembly WBZR01 (sample SAMN12412403, study PRJNA552823) | activated sludge metagenome | isolation source: activated sludge from anammox sidestream of wastewater treatment plant... | place: USA: Virginia | collected 2017-08
GAGGACGCGGGCCTGCGCGACCTGTACGCGGCGCCCGGGCTCAAGCTCGCCGAATGGCCCGACAAGGCGCGCGCAAGGCTGCCGGTGCCCGATCTGCGCGTCGTCATCGCGCCGGGCGAAGGCGATTCGCGCCGCGTCACGTTGCAGGCGCTGACGCCGCTCGGCGCCGAGCTGCTGGCGTGAGCAGGCGCGCCGACGCCGCGCGTCGCCGGCTGCTCGGCGCCGGCACGTTCGCGCTGCTGCTCGCGCCGCCGCGGGTGCGCGGAGCCGGCATCGTCGCGGTGCGGCTGTGGCCGGCGCGCGCGTACACGCGCGTCACGATCGAGTCGGATCGCGCGCTCGTCGCCCGCCACCTGCTCACCGAGGCGCCGTACCGCCTGGCCGTCGACATCGACGGCCTCGAGCTCGACGGCGCGCTGCGCGAGCTGGTCGGCAAGGTGCGGCCCGACGACCCCTTCATCGCCGGCGTGCGCGTCGGCCAGTACCAGCCGCATGTCGTGCGCCTGGCGTTCGATCTCAAGCAGCCGGTGCGGCCCGAGCAATTCGCGCTGGCGCCGGTGGCGCCGTACCGGCACCGGCTGATCTTCGACCTGTACCCGGTGCAGGAGGCCGACCCGCTGCTGGCGCTGATCCGCGACAAGGAGGCCGCGAGCGAACGCGCCGCGCAGGCGGTGCAGGACGCGCTGGGCGAGCTGATCGCGCGCATCGATCGCCCCGGTCTGCCGCCGACGACGCCGGCGCCCGACATGCCGCCGGTGCCGGTGCCGCCGGAGCCGCTGCCGCCGGCCGGCGCGGCTTCCGCACCCGGCACCGCGCCGGCCGTCGCGGAGGCTGGCGGACCGGCGACGCCGGCCGAACGCCGGCGCATCGACCGCCTCATCATCGTCGCGCTCGACCCCGGCCACGGCGGCGAGGATCCGGGCGCCGTCGGCCCGAGCGGGCTGCGCGAGAAGGACGTCGTGCTCGCCATCGCGCTCGAGCTGCGCGAGCGGCTCGACGCGTTCCGGGTCGGCGGCAACGGCCTGCGCGCGCTGCTCACGCGCGACGCCGACTTCTTCGTGCCGCTGGGCGAGCGCGTGCGCAAGGCGCGGCGCGTGCAGGCCGACCTCTTCGTCAGCATCCACGCCGACGCCTTCTTCAGGCCCGAGGCGCGCGGCGCGAGCGTCTTCGCGCTCAGCGAGCGCGGCGCGAGCAGCGCCGCCGCGCGCTGGATGGCGCAGCGCGAGAACGCCGCCGATCAGGTGGGCGGCGTCAACGCCGCGGCGGTGCGCGACCCGCAACTGCTCGATGCGATCCTCGACATGAGCACGTCGCGCCAGATCAAGGACAGCCTGCGCCTGGGCCACGAAGTGCTGGGCCGCATCGGCCGCGTCGGCCGGCTGCACAAGGGCCAGGTCGAGCAGGCCGGCTTCGCCGTGCTCAAGGCGCCCGACGTGCCGAGCATCCTCGTCGAGACCGCCTTCATCTCCAACCCCGAAGAGGAAGCCCGGCTGCGCGACGCCGGCTACCGCAGCCAGCTCGTCGCGGCGGTGGCCGACGGCATCGCGCGCTACTTCGCCAAGAACCCGCCGCTGGCGCGGCACCGGGTGCTGTAGGCGCCGGGCCGGTCCGCACCGCGCCCGGGGGCCCGGCGGCCGCGCGCGGACCGCGGGTTCAGCGCCGCCACAGCTCGCGCATCAGCGCCAGGCGCGGCGAAGGCAGGGTTGCGGTCAGGTCGTACGGATGCGTGCGCCGGCCGTTGAGCGAGACCAGGATCTTCAGCACGTAGTTGCGCGTCTCGGCGAAGGGCGGCACGCCGAGGTAGCGGTCGACGGCGCCTTCGCCGGCGTTGTAGGCGGCAAGCGCGAGCGAGACGTCGCCTTCGTAGTAGGCGAGCAGCCAGCGCAGATAGGCCATGCCGCCGCGGATGTTCTGCACCGGGTCGAGCAGGTCCTTCACGCCGAAGCGGCGCGCGGTGTCGGGGATGAGCTGCATCAGCCCCTGCGCGTTCTTCGGGCTCACGGCGCCGGCGTTGAAGTTGCTCTCGGCGGCCATCACGGCGAGCACGAGCCAGGGCTCGAGCTTGTAGTCGGGCGCGGCGAGCCGGACGTAGCGCACGATCGGCTCGGGCGCGTTGGCCGGCAGCGGCGGCGCCGGCGCTGCGGCTTGCGCCTTGCGCAGCACGGCGGCAGGCCGCGGCGGCGCGGCACGCACCGGCGCCTGCGCCACGACGTCGGCATCGGGCGGGCGCAGGCAGGGCGGCGGCGGGCCGACCGGATCGCCCAGGCGCGCCGCCATCGCCGCGGCTTGTGCATGGCCCTGCTCGGCGGCGGCAGCGAACAGGTGGGCGGCGTGCGCGTCGTTGCGCTCGATGCCGCGCCCGTTGGTCAACATCCAGCCGAGTGCGTACTGCGCCTCGGCGTCGCCGTAGCGCGCGGCGCGGCAGTACAACGCAGCGGCGCGCAGCGCGTCGCGCGGCACGCCATCGCCGTATTCGGCGGCGACCGCCTCCTGGCGCCAGCGCTGCACCTGTGCCGGCACGACCGGCCCCTTCTCGGCCGGCGGCACGCTCGGACGCGGCAGGGTCTCGAGCAGCGCGGCGGCGGCGCCGAGTTCGTTGGGCGCCGCCGCGAGCGTCGCACTCCACTGCGCCGCAGCGGCCGGCGGCAGCACCGCGAGCGCGAACGCGGCCAGCGCCGCCGGCGCGCGCCGCTGCGCCCGCGCGCGCAGCGCAGCGAGGCCAGGAACGCGGGCGCTGCCGTTCACATCTTGCGCACGACCACGCTGCCCACCGAGTAGCCGGCGCCGAACGAGCAGATGACGCCCAGATCGCCCGCCTTCAGGTCGGCGCGATGGTGGTGGAACGCGATGATCGAGCCGGCCGAAGCCGTGTTGGCGTACTCGCCGAGGATGACGGGTGCCAGGTCGTCGCCCACCTCGCGGCCCACCAGGCGCTTGACGATGAGCTGGTTCATGCCGAGGTTGGCCTGGTGCAGCCAGTAGCGCCGCACCTGCGTGGGCTCGAGGCCGAGCGCGTGCAGGTGCTGCTCGATGTGCGCCGCGGCCAGCGGCACCACTTCCTTGAACACCTTGCGGCCTTCCTGCATGAAGGTCTTGTCGCGCGCGTCGGGGTCGGTGTCCTCGCAGCGGTTGAGGAAACCCGCGTTGTTGCGGATGTTGTTGCTGTACTGCGTGACGAGCCGGGTGCCGAGGATTTCCCAGCGCTCGTCGGCGCGCGCGCCGGCAGCGGCCTCGACGACGACGGCGGTGCAGACGTCGCCGAAGATGAAGTGGCAGTCGCGGTCGCGCCACTCGAGATGCGCCGAGGTGACTTCGGGGTCGACGACGAGCACGCGGCGCGCGCCGCCGGCACGCACCGCGTTGGCGGCCTGCTCGATGGCGAAGGTGGCCGAGCTGCACGCCACGTTCATGTCGAAGGCGTAGCCGCCGGTGCCGAGCGCGGCCTGGATCTCGCAGGCCATCGCCGGATACGCGCGCTGCATGTTGGCCGCGGCGCAGTAGACGGCGTCGATCTCGTGCGCCTCGAGGCGGGCCGCGGCCAGCGCCTTGCGGCCTGCGTCCAGCGCGATCTCGGCCATGAGCGAGAGCTCGTCGTCGCGCCGCGGCGCGAAGCGCGGGCGCATGCGCGTCGGGTCGAGCACGCCTTCCTTGTCGATCACGTAGCGCTGCTTGATGCCCGAGGCCTTCTCGATGAACTCGACGCTCGAGGGCACGAGTGCAGCGCGCGTGCCGGCGGCGATCTCGGCGGCATGGGCGGCGTTCTGCAGCTCGACGTAGCGGTTGAACGACGCCACCAGCTCGGCATTGGTGATGACGTGCGGCGGCCGGTACAGGCCGGTGCCGGAGATGACGACGGGATCCATGGATGGCGAGTGTAGGGCGGACGGGCAATCCGGCCTGGCCGGGGCCGGACTGACCCTGCCCGCCCGGGCGCGGCCCCGCTGCCCGGCCGCAGCCTGGCTGCCCTGCCGCGGCAGGGCCGGCCGCGCGGCGGCACGGCTGCCGCCGCGCTTTCAGCGGCTCACTTGCGGTTCTTGCGGGCCGGCTTGCCCGCGGCCGCGCCGGCTGCGGCCGGCGCCGCCGCAGCCGCCTTCGGCACCTGCCCCGCCAGCGCGTCGCTCATGCCGACGAGCACGCCGCTCACCATGGCCGTGTAGCTCTCGGCCAGCGCCTGCGCGGCGCGCAGCGAAGCCTGGCGCGTGCCGCGCATCGCGCCTTGCATCCGCTCGGCAAGCTGCTCCACCGTGCCGCTGGCCTGGGCACCCGAGAGCGTGCCGCCGGCATGCAGCCGGCGCAGCACCGAGCCCCAGGCGCCGGCCACCGGTGCCGCCGTGCCCTCGGCGGCCTTCTTGAACGCCGCGAACATCGTGTCCTCGAGCTTGTCGAGGTCGTCGAGCGCCTTCTGCAGGTGCTTGTCGCGCAGGTCGGCGCCCTGCGCGGCAAGCGTGGACAGCGCCACGCGGTTGGCCTCGACCGCCTTGAGCAGCGCCGAGTCCATGCCGGCCACCGCCTTGTCGAGCAGCACCTCGGGGTCGATGCCCGGCACGACGTTCCTCGCCGCGCCGGCGCTCGCCGCCTGCGACACCGCCTTGAGCGCCGCGCGGATGTTCTTCAGCGTCAGCTCGCGCCCCTGCAGCGCGGCCAGCGTGGCCCGGCTGACCGCGCTCTGGAGCTGCTCGCCCTGGCGCGCGGTGGCGTTGCTGAACATCTCGATCAGCTTGTCGGCATCGATCAACGGCTGGACCATTTCGGCGTCTCCTCGGTTGCGGGGGGTTCGATCGTCGCATCGGCGGCAGCCGGCCGCAAGTCGCTGTCGCTGTCGCTGTCGCTGTCGCTGTCGCTGTCGCTGTCGCTGTCGCTGCGGCCTGCGCGAAGGCGCGGGCCGCGCGGCCCGAACCTCACCCGCACTGCCCGACGTAGCCGCAACTCGTGCAGAACTCGCAGCCGTCCTTGTGGATCAGCGTCGCGTTGCCGCATTCGGGGCAGCGCTTGCCGGCCAGCGGCTGCGCGGCGCCGCGTTCGGCCGGCTGGGCGAGCACGCCCATCGGCGCGAGCGGGCGGCCTTCCTCGTCGAGCACACCCAGCATGGCGTAGCGGTGGATGATGAGGCGCGCCAGGTAGGCTACCGTCGAGGGCCACATCTGCTGGCGGCGCTCGCCGGGAACGAAGGCCATGAACTGGCCCAGCGGCTCGGCGTAGTTGAGCAGCTTGCGCAGCTTCATGCCGATCCAGGCCGGATCGACGACGCGCATGTCCAGCGACAGCACGCGCGCCAGCCCGTCGAGCGCGCGCGGGTAGTTGCCCGAGAAGCCGACCGCGCAGGGGCGCGTGGCGCTGCCGCCGCCGGGCACCGGCAGCGTGACTTCCTTGAGCGTGAGCGTGAAGGCCTCGCCGCTGGCCGGGTTGTCGATGTCCACCGCCCAGGCGAGCGTGCCGGCGGTGCCGGTGCGCGGCTCGTCGCGGCTGAACAGCGCGTCGATCACCGGCGTCGGTCCGGCGGCGGCGCCTTCGCCGAGCGCGCCCAGCTGCTCGCAGCGCCAGCGGATCACCGCCCCCATCGCCGCCACCATGCCCGGGAAGCGCCGCGGTTCGCCCAGCGGCGGGAAGGGCATCTCGAAGGCATGCTCCTCGGCCACCGTGGCCAGTGCGTCGAGCTTGAGGCGCAGCCAGGCCGCGTCGTTGGTGCGCAGGTCCATCGACAGCGACTTGGCCAGGGCGCCCAGGCCGCGCGGCTGCTCGGCGCCGTTCACCCACACCTCGAACGGCCGCGGCGGGCTGCCCTCCTCGCCGACGAAGACGGCGAAGTCGCCGTAGCTGTGACGCACGATGAAGGTCCAGGCCGCGTTGCCCGCCGGCAGCGCCGGCCGGCCGGGCCAGCGCAGGCTGGCCAGCACCGGCGCGGGCGCACGTTCGAGCACCATGCGGCGGTTGGCCTCGTCGATGGCCATCGGCGCGGCCGGCTCGCTGGCCACGCTGAGCACCGAGCCGAGCACGGTGTTGGGGCGGTAGGTCGCCAGGCCCTTGAGGCCGGCGCGCCAGGCCTCGGTGTACAGATCCTTGAAGTCCTGGTACGGATAGTCGACCGGCACGTTGACGGTCTTGCTGATCGCGCTGTCGACAAAGGGCGCCACCGCGGCCACCATCGCGGCGTGGCCCTGCGCGCTCATTTCGAGCGCGGTGACGAAGGCGTCGGTGAGCGGCGCGTCGGCGCCCTTCAGGTGCCGGTACAGGCGCCAGGCGTGGTCCTCGACCTGGTACTCCTTGAACCCGCCTTCGGCCAGCCGCTTCTTGCGCGTGTAGGTCCAGGCGAAGGCCGGCTCGATGCCGTTGCTCGCGTTGTCGGCAAAGGCCAGGCTGATGGTGCCGGTGGGCGCGATCGACAGCAGGTGCGAGTTGCGCAGCCCGCCGGCGCGGATGCGCTCGCGCAGCGCCGCCGGCAGGCGCGAGGCGAAGGTGCCGCCCGAGAGGTACAGATCGGCGTTGAAGAGCGGGAACGCGCCGCGCTCGGCGGCCAGCTCACAGCTCGCCTCGTAGGCGGCGTCGCGCATCACCTCGGCGATGCGCGCGGCCTGCTGCCGCGCCGGCTCGGTGTCGTAGCGCAGGCCGAGCATCACCAGCGCGTCGCCCAGGCCGGTGAAGCCCAGACCGACGCGGCGCTTGTTGCGCGCCTCCTCGTGCTGCTGCGCGAGCGGCCACACCGTGAGCTCGAGCACGTTGTCGAGCATGCGCACCGCGGTGCGCGCCAGCGCCGCGAAGGCCGCCTCGTCGAAGCGCGCCGCGGGTTCGAAGGCGTCGCGCACGAAGCGCGTGAGGTCGATCGAGCCCAGGCAGCAGCAGCCGTAGGGCGGCAGCGGCTGTTCGCCGCAGGGGTTGGTGCAGGTGATGGTCTCGCAGTAGGCGAGGTTGTCGTCGCGCTGGATGGCGTCGAGGAAGAGCACGCCGGGCTCGGCGTGGTCGTAGGTCGAGCGCATGATCTGGTCCCACAGCGCGCGCGCCTTGACGCGCCGGTAGACCCAGATGCCGTCGGCACGCTGGTAGGCGCCCGCCGCCTTGTGCGCCGGGCCGGCCTCGGCGCGGTGCGTGAGCTCGACCTCGCCGTCGGCCAGCACCGCCTGCATGAAGGCGTCGGTGACGCCCACCGAGATGTTGAAGTTCTGCAGCTCGCCTTCGTCCTTGGCGTGGATGAACTCCTCGACGTCGGGGTGGTCGCAGCGCAGCACGCCCATCTGCGCGCCGCGGCGCGAGCCGGCGCTTTCGACCGTTTCGCAGCTGCGGTCGAAGACATGCATGTAGCTCACCGGGCCGCTGGCGCTGCTCTGCGTGCTGTCGACCCAGGCGCCGCGCGGGCGGATGCGGCTGAAGTCGTAGCCGACGCCGCCGCCGCGGCGCATCGTCTCGGCCGATTCGGCCAGCGCGGTGTAGATGCCCGGCCAGCCGTCCTCGGCCTGCGTGATGCTGTCGCCCACCGGCTGCACGAAGCAGTTGATGAGCGTGGCGCTCAGGTGCGTGCCCGCGGCCGACTGGATGCGCCCGGCCGGCACGAAACCGGCGGCCAGCGCCGCGGCAAAACGCGCCTCCCAGGCCTTGCGCTGCTCGGGCGGCTCGACCGCGGCGAGCGCGCGCGCCACGCGCGCGTTCACGGCCTCGATCGTCTTCTCGTCGCCCTTGGCGTACTTCTCGACCAGCACTTCGGCGCTGATGGGCTGGGCCGGCAGGGGGCGCGCGGCGGCGGCCGCAGGGGTCTTGGATTCGGTGGTCTTCATGTCGGAGCGGAGTTGGACGGGCGCACCTCGAGCACGGCGGCGCCGCTGAAGCGACCGGCGCGCAGGTCGGCCAGCGCGCAGTTGGCGTCGGTCAGAGCATAGGGCACATGATGCACGACGAGCGGCACCTCGGCGGCCACGCGCATGAAAGCCTCACCGTCGGCGCGCGTGAGGTTGGCGACCGAAGCGATGCGCCGCTCCTGCCACAGCAGCGCATACGGGAAGGCCGGGATGTCGGACATGTGGATGCCCGCGCACACCACGGCGCCGGCCGGGCGCACGGCGGCCAGCGCCGCCGGCACCAGCGCACCGACGGGCGCGAAGACGATGGCGGCGTCCAGCGGCGCGGGCGGCGCCTGGTCGGAGCCGCCGGCCCAGCGCGCGCCCAGCGCGCGCGCCAGCGCCTGCGCCGCGGCGTCGCCCGGCCGCGTGAAGGCATGCACCTCCCGGCCCTGGAACACCACCACCTGCGCGATCAGGTGGGCCGCGGCGCCGAAGCCGTACAGCCCGATGCGCTGCACGTCGCCGGCCAGCGCCAGCGCGCCGGCGTAGGCGCGCCAGCCGATCAGCCCGGCGCACAGCAGCGGCGCCGCTTCCTCGTCGCTGCAGCGCGCGGGCAGGCGGAACACGTAGCGTGCGTCGGCCACGCAATGCTCGGCGTAGCCGCCGGCAATCTGCCAGCCGGTGAAGCGCGCCCGCGCGCACAGATTCTCGCGCCCGGCGCGGCAGGCGCTGCAGCGCCCGCAGGTCCAGCCGAGCCAGGGCACGCCGACGCGCTCGCCGAGCGCCAGGCCCTCGACGCCGCGCCCGAGCGCGCTCACGCGGCCGACGATCTCGTGCCCCGGCACCACCGGATGTCCGGGGTGCGCCAGCTCGCCGTCGACGAGGTGCAGATCGGTGCGGCACACGCCGCAGCAGCTCACCGCGATGCGCACCTGGCCGGCGCGCGGGCGCGGCAGCCGATCACGCCAGACTCGCTGCAGCGGCCGGCCCGCGGCCGGCAGCTCCATCGCGCACCAGCGCGTCATGCACGCCCCGCGCGGTGCGGCGAGCGGCGCCCTGCGCGGTCCGGGCCGCCGGGCGGCGCAGCGGCAGCGCGACGCCCGGGATGCGGTTGTGAGGGCCGCATGGCGCGCCGCGCTAATGCAGCACCAGGATCGGCAGCTCGGTGCGGCCGATCATGTTCTTCGTATGGCTGCCGAACAGCAGCTTGCCGAACAGGCCGCGGCCGTGCGTGACCATCACGATGAGATCGCAGCCGCGCGCGGCCGCGGCGTGCACGATGGCGTCCTCGATGCCCTCGCTGCGCGCGAAGTGGCCCTCGACGGCGACGCCCAGGGCGGCCGCGCGCTCGCGAAAGGCGCCCAGCACGCCCTCGGCATGCGCGGCGGTGCGCGCCTCGTGCTGGGCGCTCTGGCGCGCATAGACCGCGGCGCTGCCGCTCATCGTGGGCAGCGGCGCCGGCGGCTCGACGACGAAGGCGGTGACCTTGGCGCCGAGCCTGGCCGCCAGCTCGAGGCTGACCTCGGCAGCCCGCTCGGAGAGCTCGCTGCCGTCGAGCGGGACGAGGAGATGCTTGAACATGGCTCACCTGCGCTTGTGCGGGCCTTGCACGGCCGGGAGCGCAGCCCGCGGCCGCCGCGGGCCCTATGATTCCACGATTGTCGACCCGGAGAACGCCCCCATGACGCGCGTATTCAACTTCAGCGCCGGTCCCGCCGCGTTGCCCGAACCGGTGCTGCGCCGCGCCGCCGACGAGATGCTCGACTGGCACGGTTCGGGCATGAGCGTGATGGAGATGAGCCACCGCGGCAAGGAGTTCATCGCGATCGCCGCCGATGCCGAGGCGCGCCTGCGCCGGCTGCTCGCCGTGCCGGCGCACTACAAGGTGCTGTTCATGCAGGGCGGCGCGATCGCCCAGAACGCCGTCGTGCCGATGAACCTGCTGCGCGGCAAGGCCAAGGCCGACTACATCGACACCGGCGAGTGGAGCAAGAAGTCGATCAAGGAGGCGCGCAAGTACTGCACGGTAAACGTCGCCGCCAGCGGCGCCGCCGACGGCTACACGGCGATCCCTGAGCGCGCGAGCTGGCGGCTCGACCCCGACGCCGCCTACGTGCACATCTGCGGCAACGAGACCATCGGCGGCGTGCAGTACCACTTCACGCCCGAGGTCGGCGAGGTGCCGCTGGTGGCCGACCTGAGCAGCGAGATCCTCTCGCGGCCGATCGAGGTCTCCAAGTACGGCCTGATCTACGCCGGCGCGCAGAAGAACGTCGGCCCCTCGGGCCTGACGATCGTGATCGTGCGCGACGACCTGATCGGCCAGCCGCACGCGCTGCTGCCCAGCGCCTTCGACTACAAGACGGTGGCCGACAACGACAGCATGTACAACACGCCGCCCACCTACGCGATCTACATCGCCGGGCTGGTGTTCGAGTGGCTCGAGGCGCAAGGCGGCCTGCCCGCGCTCGAGCTGCACAACCGGGCCAAGGCGGCGCTGCTCTACGACTACCTCGACACGACGCGCTTTTACAGGGCGCCGGTGGCGCGCGCATGCCGCAGCCTGATGAACGTGCCCTTCAAGCTTGCCGACGAGCGGCTCGACGCCGACTTCCTGAAGGGCGCCGAGGCAGGCGGCATGGTGCAGCTCAAGGGCCACCGTTCGGTGGGCGGCATGCGCGCCTCGATCTACAACGCGATGCCGGTCGAAGGCGTGCGCACGCTGGTCGCGTACATGAAGGAGTTCGAGGCACGCCATGGCTGATGCGCAGGACTTCGCGGCCGCCAGCGCGCGCATCGGCGTGCGCGTGTACAACCAGATCAGCGCTTCGGGGCTGGCGCGCCTGCCGGCCGCGCGCTACCAGGTCGGCAAGGACGTGGCCGAGCCGGCGGCCATCCTGCTGCGCAGCGCCGACCTGCACGCCACGCCGATTCCCGCCAGCGTGGCGGCGATCGGGCGCGCCGGCGCCGGCACCAACAACATCCCGGTGGAGGCGATGAGCGCGCGCGGCGTGCCGGTGTTCAACGCGCCGGGCGCCAACGCCAATGCGGTGAAGGAACTCGTGCTCGCGGGCATGCTGATGGCCGCGCGCCACATCGCCCCGGCGCTGCACTTCGTCGCCCGGCTCGATCCCGGTGCCGCGGATCTCGACGCGCAGGTCGAAGCCGGCAAGAAGGCCTACGCCGGCTTCGAGCTGGCCGGCCGCACGCTCGGCGTGATCGGCCTGGGCAAGATCGGCTGCCTGGTGGCCGACGCGGCGATCAAGCTGGGCATGCAGGTGCTCGGCCACGACCCCGACATCACCGTCGACGCCGCCTGGAGCCTGCCGGCGCAGGTGCGGCGCGCGGCCAGCGTCGACGAGGTGCTGCGGCGCGCCGACTTCGTGACGCTGCACGTGCCGCTGCTCGACGGCACGCGCCATCTCGTCAACGAGCGCAACATCGGCCTGCTGCGCGAGGGCGCCGTGCTGCTGAACTTCAGCCGCGAGGGCGTGGTGAGCGACGCCGCCGCGCTCGAGGCGCTCGGTGCCGGCCGCCTGGCCGGCTACGTGTGCGACTTCCCGAGCCCGGCCACCATCGGCCACGCCAAGGTTGTGGCGCTGCCGCACCTGGGCGCGAGCACGCGCGAGGCCGAGGAGAACTGCGCCTTGATGGTGGTCGACCAGCTGCGCGAGTACCTCGAGCACGGCCAGATCGCCAATGCGGTGAACTTCCCGAGCGTGCACATGGAGCGCGAGTCGCGTTTTCGCGTCGGCATCGCCAACAGCAACGTGCCCAACATGCTCGGCCAGATCTCGACCACGATGGCGCAGGCCGGGCTGAACATCCGCACCATGCTCAACAAGAGCCGCGGCGCGATGGCCTACACGCTGGTCGACGTCGACAGCGCGGTGCAGGCGCCGGTGCTGCAGGCGCTGGCGGCGATCGAGGGCGTGCTCGCGGTGCGCTACCTGCCAGAGCCGGCGTGAGCGGGCCCGACGCCGGCGCCCCGCCGCGCCTCGAGATCGACCGCGCGGGCCGCGCCACGATCACGCTGGCGCGCCCGCGCCAGCGCAACCGCCTGCAGCGCGACGACCTGCTCGAGCTGCAGGCGCATTTCGAAGCGCTCGCCCGGCCCGGCGCCGCGCGCGTGCTCGTGCTGGCCGCGCACGGCAGCAGCTTCTGCGCCGGCTACAACCTCGACGAGCTCGGCCGCGACGACCAGAGCGCGGCGCGCGACCCCCGGCTGTTCGAGCAGACGGTCGAGCGGCTCGAGGCGCTGCCGCTGCCCAGCATCGCGCGCCTGCACGCCGGCCTGTACGGCGGCGCCACCGATCTGGCGCTGGCCTGCGACCTGCGCATCGGCACGCCCGCCACCGAGCTGCGCATGCCGGCGGCGCGCCTGGGCCTGCACTTCTACGCCTCCGGCCTGCGCCGCTTCGTCACGCGTCTGGGCCTGGGCCCGGCCAAGCGCATGTTCCTGCTCGGCCAGACCTGGAGCGCAGAGCAGTTGCTGGCCGCCGGCTACCTCGACGAGCTGGTGCCCGCCGAGGCGCTGGACGCGCGCATCGACGCGCTGGCCGCCGAGCTCGCGGCCAACGCGCCGCTGGCGGTGTGCGGCATGAAGGCCTCGCTCGACGAGATCGCGCGCGGCGAGTACGCGCTGCCGCGGCTGCACGCACGCGAGGCCGCGTGCGCGGCCAGCGCCGACCTGCGCGAAGGGCTGGCGGCCTTCGCCGCGCGGCGCATGCCGCGCTTCGGCGGGCACTGAGGCGGGCAGGCGCGCCAGGCAGCGGCCAGCGCCAGGGAGCAGACCGCGTGACCCCGCGACTCGAGCTCGTCGGCATCGGCAAACAGTACCCGACGGTGCGCGCCAACGACGGCATCGACCTCGCCGTCGCGCCCGGCGAGATCCACGCCGTGCTCGGCGAGAACGGCGCCGGCAAGAGCACGCTGATGAAGATCATCTACGGCGCGGTGCAGCCCGACGCCGGCCAGATCCGCTTCAACGGCCGGCCGGTGCAAGTGACCAGCCCGGCCGCCGCACGCCGGCTCGGCATCAGCATGGTCTACCAGCATTTCTCGCTGTTCGACACGCTGTCGGCAGCCGAGAACGTCTGGCTCGGGCTGGACCGCTCGTTCGCGCTGGCCGAGGTGGTGCGGCGCATCGGCGAGGTGGCGCACGACTACGGCCTCGACGTCGATCCGGCGCGGCCGGTGCACACGCTGTCGGTGGGCGAACGCCAGCGCGTGGAGATCGTGCGCGCGCTGCTCACCGAGCCCGAGCTGCTGATCCTCGACGAGCCGACCTCGGTGCTCACGCCGCAGGCCATCGACAAGCTCTTCGGCACGCTGCGGGCGCTCGCCGCCAAGGGCACGAGCATCCTCTACATCAGCCACAAGCTCGACGAGATCCGCGCGCTGTGCCAGCGCTGTACGGTGCTGCGCGGCGGCAAGGTCACCGGCCGGGTCGATCCGCGGCTCGAGAGCGAGGCCGGCCTGTCGCGGCTGATGATCGGCGCCGAGCCGCCCGAGCTGCGGCACGCCGAGCGCACGCCCGGCGCCCGCGTGCTCGAGGTCGAGGGCCTGAGTCTGGCCGCGCTCGACGGCTTCGGCGTCGCGCTGCACGACATCGCGCTCGACGTGCGCGCCGGCGAGATCCTCGGCGTGGCCGGCGTCTCGGGCAACGGCCAGCAGGAGCTGCTCGCGGCACTCGCCGGCGAGGACCGGCGCGCGCCGCCCGCCTCGATCCGGCTGTTCGGCCGGCCGATCGGCGCCGACGCGCCGCGCCGCCGCCGGCGTGCCGGGCTGCACTTCGTGCCCGAGGAGCGCCTGGGCCGCGGCACCGTACCCGCGATGAGCCTGGCCGACAACACCTTGCTCACGCGGCGCGAGCCGGTGCGCCGCGGCGGCTGGATCGCGCGCGGCGCGGCACGCAGCCTGGCCGCGCGCATCATCGCGCGCTTCGGCGTCAAGGCCGCCGGCCCCGACGCCGCTGCGCGCAGTCTGTCGGGCGGCAACCTGCAGAAGTTCATCGTCGGCCGCGAGATCGACGCCGGCCCGAAGCTGCTGATCGTCAGCCAGCCGACCTGGGGCGTCGACGTCGGCGCCGCGGCGCTGATCCGCGCCGAGCTGCTCGCGCTGCGCGATGCCGGCTGCGCGCTCCTGGTCGTCAGCGAGGAGCTCGACGAGCTGTTCGAGATCGCCGACCGGCTGGTGGTGATCGCGCAGGGCCGCGTCTCGCCCGCGCTCGCGGTGGCCGAGGCCGGCGTCGAGCGCATCGGCCGCTGGATGTCGGGGCTGTGGCAGGCCGACGCCGTGCCGCCCGGAGCGCCGCATGCTGCGGCTTGAGGCGCGCGCCCAGGCCTCGCGGGCCATGACGCTGGCCTCGCCGCTCATCGCGCTGGCGCTCACGGCGGCGCTGGCCGCGCTGCTGTTCGCCGCGCTCGGCAAGGACCCGGTGCGCGCGCTCGCGGTCTTCTTCGTCGAGCCGCTGGCCGGGATGCGGCAGGCGACCGAGCTGCTGCTCAAGGCGACGCCGCTGGTCGTCATCGCACTCGGGCTGGCCGTGTGCTACCGCGCCAACGTCTGGAACATCGGTGCCGAGGGTCAGTTCCTGCTCGGCGCGCTGGCCGGCGGCGGCATCGCGCTGTGGCTCACGAACGCCGGCATCGTGCTGCCGCGCGCGGCCGGCGCGGCCCTCGTGCTCGGCGCCGGCGTGGCCGGCGGCATGGCCTGGGCGGCCGTCGTCGCGCTGCTGCGCGACCGGCTCGCCGCCAACGAGATCCTGGTCAGCCTGATGCTGGTGTACGTCGCGCAGCAGCTCGTCAACTGGCTCGTATTCGGGCCCTGGAAGGACCCGCAGGGATTCAACTTCCCGCAGACGCGCACCTTCGACGCGAGCACCTGGCTGCCGCCGCTGGCCGCCGGCACCCGGCTCAACATCGGCGTGCTGGTGGCGCTGGCGGCGGCGGCGCTGGCCTGGCTGTTCCTGTTCCGCTCGTTCCGCGGCTTCCAGCTGCAGGTGGGCGGGCTGGCGCCGGCGGCGGCGCGCTATGCCGGCTTCTCGGCGCGGGCGTCGCTGTGGACCGCGCTGCTGGCCTCGGGCGGCCTGGCCGGCCTGGCCGGCGCGATCGAGGTCGCCGGGCCGCTGCGCCAGATCACGCCGCACATCAGCACCGGGCTCGGCTTCACGGCCATCATCGTCGCCTTTGTCGGCCGGCTGCATCCGCTGGGCATCGTGGCCGCCGGCGTGCTGCTGTCGATGATGCTGATCGGCGGCGAGCTCGGGCAGTCGCGGCTGGGCCTGCCCAACGCGATCTCGGGCGTGTTCCAGGGTCTGCTGCTGGTGCTGCTGCTGGCCTGCGACACCCTGATCCATTACCGGCTGCGGCTGCGCCCGCCACGCCGAGCTCGAGCGCGTGACGACATGAACGCCGGCCCGCGCGCATCGGTGACCAGACCGTGAACGAAGCGGCCCTGCTCGTCGCTGCCACGCTGGTGGCCGGCACGCCGCTGGCGCTGGCCGGCCTGGGCCTGCTCGTCAACGAGCGCGCCGGCGTGCTCAACCTCGGCGCCGAAGGGCTGATGCTGGTGGCGGCCGTGAGCGGCTTTGCCGTCGCATCGGCGAGCGACAACCACCTGCTCGCCTTCGCCGCGGGCGGCGCCGCGGCGGGCCTGCTGGCCGCCGCCTTCGGCCTGCTCGTGATCTGGCTCAACACCAACCAGTACGCCACCGGGCTCGCGTTCAGCCTGTTCGGCTACGGCTTCTCGGCCTTCGTCGGCGTGCCCTATGTCGGGCGCAAGCTCGCCGAGCGCGCGGCCTTCGAGCTGCCGGGGCTGGCGCAACTGCCCTTCGTCGGCCCGGCGCTGCTGCGCCAGCATCCGATGGTCTACGTCACGATCGCGCTGGCCCTCGCCATCGTCTGGTTCCTCTACCGCAGCCGCGCCGGCCTGGTGCTGCGCGCCGTCGGCGAGAACCCGGAGTCGGCGCACGCACTCGGCTACAACGTGCGCCTGCTGCGGCTGGCCGCGGTGGTCTTCGGCGGCCTGATGTGCGGGCTGGCGGGCGCCTTCCTGTCGATCGTGTACGCGCCGCTGTGGGTCGAGGGCCTGAGCGCCGGGCGCGGCTGGATCGCGCTCGCGCTCACCACCTTCGCCACCTGGCGGCCGCTGCGCGTGCTGCTCGGCGCCTACCTGTTCGGCGGCGTGACGATGCTGCAGTTCCAGCTGCAGGCGCAGGGCGTGCAGATCGCCACCGAGTGGCTGGCGATGCTGCCGTACCTGGCGACGGTCGTCGTGCTCGCGCTCATCAGCCGCAACGCCGCGTTCGTGCGCGTCAACATGCCCGCCTCGCTCGGCAAGCCCTTTCATCCGGGCTCCTAGAATCCGCCGCTTCCCGCCCGACGACCAACCCAGAGGAGACACACGCATGACCGAACTCGCCAAGCGCCGCCTGCTGCAGTGGGCCGGCCTCGCCGCCCTCGCCGGCGCCACCGCGCTGGCCGGCTGCGGCAAGAAGGAGGAGCCCGCCGCGCCCGCCGCGCAGGCGCCCGCCTCGGCCGCCGCGCCCAAGCCCGAGCCGCTGAAGGCGGCCTGGGTCTACGTCGGTCCGGTGGGCGACGCCGGCTGGACCTACGCGCACGACCAGGGCCGCAAGGCGGTCGAGGCCGAGTTCGGCGACAAGGTCAAGACGACGATCGTCGAGAAGGTGCCCGAGGGCGCCGACGCCGAGCGCGTGATCCGCGACCTCGCCGCGCAGGGCAACAAGATCATCTTCGCCACCAGCTTCGGCTTCATGGAGCCGATGGTCAAGGTGGCGGCCGAGTTCCCGGACGTGAAGTTCGAGCACGCCACCGGCTACAAGACCAGCGCCAACATGCGCGTCTACGACATCAAGCTGTACCAGGACGCCTACGTGAGCGGCGTGCTGGCCGGCGGCATGACCAAGAGCAACACGATCGGCTTCGTCGCCACCTTCCCGATCCCCGAGGTGCTGCGCAACATCAACGCCTTCACGCTCGGCGCGCAGAGCGTGAACCCGAAGGTGAAGACCAAGGTCGTGTGGATCAACACCTGGTTCGACCCGCCCAAGGAGAGCGACGCCGCGCAGAGCCTGATCAACCAGGGCGCCGACGTGCTGCTGCAGAACACCGACAGCTCGGCCGTGCTGCAGACCGCCGAGAAGAACGGCAAGTACGCGTTCGGCTGGGACAGCGACATGAGCGCCGTCGCGCCCAAGGCGCACCTGGCGTCCAACGTCGTGCACTGGGGCCCGTACTACGTCAAGGCCGTCAAGGAGGTGCTCGACGGCACCTGGAAGGGCAACCAGCGCTCGATCTGGGGCGCGCCCGAGGGCACGACCGAGGTCATCAAGATCAACGAGGCGGTGCCCGAGGCCGTGCGCAAGAAGGCCGAGGAAGCGGCCGCCGGCCTCAAGGCCGGCACGCTGAGCGCGTTCACCGGCCCGCTGGCCGACAACACCGGCAAGGAGCGCCTGGCCAAGGGCGTGGTTGCCGACCAGGACTGGCTCGACAAGGTCGACTTCTACGTCAAGGGCGTCGAGGGCAAGGTGCCCTCGGGCAAGTAGCGCGGCCTCGGCCGCGCCGCGCCGCACCGGCCGCGGCGCCCGCGCCGCCCTACTCGATCGGCCGCACGCCGAAGGCCCAGGCGAGCGCGGTGAAGGTCACGAAGGCCAGCACCGTGCTCGTCATGATGATGCGCGCCACGCGCCCGTTGTCGGCGCCGTACTGCTCGGCCAGCATCGACACGCTGCTCGCGCTGGGCAGTGCCGCGCCCAGCGTGAGCACCATGATCGTGAAGGCGTTGATCGGCACGCCCAGCGCGCGCGCGGCCAGCGCCAGCGCCAGCACCAGCAGCGGGTGCACGAACAGTTTGATGAGCGCCACCGGCACGTAGTCGGCCGCCGGCGTGCGCGTGTGCGCGTGCCGGCGCGCGCGCCACAGCACGGCGCCGATCGTGAACAGCGCCACCGGCGAGGCCGCGTCGGCGAGCATGCGCACCACCGTGTCGAGCGGCCCGCCGAGCCTGATGCCCAGGCCCGAGAACAGCGCACCGAGCGCGATCGCCCAGGGCAGCGGGTTGGCCAGCGCGCCGCGCAGCGCCCGCAGCGCCGCCGCCAGGGCGGCGTGCCGGTCCCCGGCGCCGCCGCCGTGCGAGAACTGCGCCAGCGCCAGGCACAGCGAGCTGGTGACGAACTGATCGGCCAGGATGCAGCTGATGATCGGTCCGGTCGCCGGCGCCCCGAGCATCGCGGCGAGCAGCGGCACGCCCATGAAGCCGGTGTTGGGGAACGAAGCGGCCATCGCGCCGAACGCCGCGTCCCTGAGCCCGATGCGTTCGCCCAGCGACACCGCGACCGTGAAGAACACGATCAGCACCTGCGCCACCGTGTAGACGAGCAGCACGCCCGGGTTGAGCAGCTCGAGCACCGGCATGCCCGCGCCGAAGCGAAACAGCATGCAAGGCAGCGCGAAGTACAGCACGAAGGCATTGAGCCCGGGAATGGCGCTCTCGGGCAGCACCTGCCGCCAGGCCGCCAGATAGCCGGCCAGCACGAGCGCGAAGAACGGGACGGTGACGGCGAGGATGGCGTTCATTCGAGCCGCGAGTATCGCAACCCGTCGGCGCCGGCGCGCCGCTCGTCGCGAGCCGCGCCGCGCAGCACACGTCGCTTGCGTACGATCGCGGCCATCGCGCCCGGCGCGACAACCGGAGATCCGAGATGAGTCGTTCGATGCTGCTGCGCCTGGGGCGCGGCCTGCGCGGCCTGTGGTGGCTGCTCGACCAGAGCCGGCGTGCGCTCGTCAACCTGGTGCTGCTGGCGCTGCTGGCGGCGCTGGTCTGGGGTCTGCTGCACCGCAAGCCGGCGGCGCTGGAGGACCGGACCACGCTCGTCGTCAACCTCGCCGGCACGCTGGCCGAGCAAAGCGCCGACGGCGGCGCGCGCGACGCCGCGCTGCGCCAGCTCGGCGGCGGCGACGAGGCCGCGCCGCTGCGGCTGCGCGACTTCGTCGCCGTGCTCGACGCCGCAGCCAAGGACGGCAAGGTCTCGCAGGCGCTGCTGCTGCTCGACGACTTCAAGGGCGCCGGCCTGCCCACGCTGCGCGAGGCCGCCGCCGCGATCGGGCGCTTCCGTGCCTCAGGCAAGAAGGTCTACGCCTGGGGCGCCGGCTACGACCAGCGCCAGTACTTCCTGGCCGCCGCGGCCGACGAGATCTGGCTGCACCCGATGGGCATGGCCGCCTTCGAGGGCTACGGCCGCTACCGCACCTACTACAAGGACGCGCTCGACAAGCTCGGCGTGCGCGCCAACGTCGTGCGCGCGGGCAAGTTCAAGAACGCCGCCGAGAGCTTCGCGGCCAACGCGCCCTCGCCCGAGACGCTCGAGGCCGAGGGCGCGCTCTACGGCGCGCTGTGGTCGAGCTGGATCGCGGCGGTGGAAAAGGCCCGCAAGCTGCCCGCCGGCGCCGTGATGCGCTACCTCGACGCGCTGCCGCAGACGCTGCCGGCCGCCGGCGGCCACCCGGCCAGGGTGGCGCTCGCCGCCCGGCTCGTCGACGGCCTGAAGACGCGCGACGAGATGCGTGCGCTGCTCGTCGCCAGCGGTGCGCGCGACGCCGAGCACAAGAGCTTCCGCCAGGTCACGCTCGCGGGCTACCTGCCGCGCGTCGCGCCGCGCCGCGGCGGCGACGCGGTGGGCGTCGTCGTCGCCCAGGGCGAGATCAGCGACGGCCGGGCGCCGGCCGGGCGCATCGGCGGCCTGTCGACCGCCGAGCTGGTGCGCAAGGCACGCGAGGACGACAAGATCAAGGCCATCGTGCTGCGCGTCGACTCGCCCGGCGGCAGCGCCTACGGCTCGGAGCTGGTGCGCCGCGAGCTCGAGCTCACGCGCCAAGCCGGCAAGCCGGTGGTGGTGTCGATGGGCGACGTCGCCGCCTCGGGCGGCTACTGGATCGGCACGGCCGCCGACGAGGTGATCGCCGACGAGGCGACGATCACCGGCTCGATCGGCGTCATCGGTCTGCTGCCCACCGCGAAGGAGGCGCTCGACAAGCTCGGCGTGCACACCGGCGGCACCACCACCACCTGGCTGGCCGGCGCCTACGACCCGCGGCGCGACCTCGACCCGCGCTTCGCCGCGCTGGTGGCCTCGACCATCGACGGCATCTACCAGGACTTCCTCGAGCGCGTGGCCGCGCAGCGCAAACGCACGCCGCAGCAGATCGACGCCGTCGCCCAGGGCCGCGTCTGGAGCGGCAAGGACGCGCTGGCGCAAGGCCTGGTCGACCGGCTCGGCGGCTTCGACGACGCGGTGCGCGCCGCCGCGCAACGCGCCAAGCTCGACGCCGCGCCGCGCCTGGCCTGGATCGAGGTCGAACCGGGGCGCTGGCAGCGCTGGCTGCGCCGGTTCGGCGTCGGGCTCGAAACGGCTTTCGGCATCCGGCTCGACCTGCCGGCCACGGCTGCCGCGCTCGGGCTGGCGCCGGCGCCGGTGGCCGGCGAGCTGCTGCACGATCTGGGCTGGCTGGCCGACCTGGTCGAGCGCCGCCAGCCCTTCGCCGCGGCGGCGCATTGCCTGTGCACGGCGCCCTGAGGGCCCGGCGCTGGGGCACGCAGGCGCGACATCCTGCCCCCGAGGCTGTCCGATCTGGAGCGCCGAACCCACAGTCGGTGCCAGCAAGGCCGGTTCCTGCCGTGCCGGCAGCGCAATGGCTGAGCGCCAGCGCGAAGCAGGGGCAAACGCCGGGAGCTGGCGTCGACCAGCCGCCGGCGGCTACCTCGAGGTGTACCGTGAGTCCGCAAGCGCCCCGGGCAAGCCGCGGCAGTACACGCGAGCGCGATGCGCGGTAACTGCGGCAAACCGCATGCGGCATCGGCTGCGGTCGCGCGAACGGCCGCGCGCAGCTATCGCGGCACGCCGTACACGCCATAGATGCCGCTTTCCATCCACCGGTAGAAGCGACCAATGCGCTCCGAGATCGACTCGCTGGTCGCGAGTGCAGGGCAATTGCTGTACGAGCCCCAGTCTCCGCCTCCAGCCTCGATGATCTCCTCGACAAAGGCCACGCAGTTGTTGGGCAGGACCGCCCAGGTCCACTTCTCGGCGAGCAGGCCCTCCAGGTACAGATAGGCCGCGTCCGGCTTCGGAAGATTCAAAGGCCGCCGACGAAGCTCGCGCTTGCCCGTCTCTCGAAGATACCGTCGATAGCCGGCCTCGGTCATGTACCTGGGGTAGCCGCGCATGCGGCCCAGGCCGGAACGCTCGGGGTCCCCGGTCACGTGGAAGTAATAGCCACCGCCGTTCGGCGTGAACAGCAAGAGATGCCCGCACAGATTCGGTCCGTCACCCGAAACGGCGACGACATTCACATTGGCCAGACCGGCGTTCACGACTCCACACGCATTGAGGACTTCTCCTTCGTACGGCATGTCTCACCTCGGCAGCAGTTGTCGGCGCCTTCCAATGAGCGGTTCGCGCAAGACGGCAAGATCGGCTGGATCAAGTTCGGCTCGCTCGAGTCCAGCCGATGCACGGGTCTTGCCCAGTCCAATGTCACGACGAGAAAGCCGTGGCGGACTTCGACCGTGCAAACAACGGGCCCGGCCGCACGAACGGAGCGGGGGCCCGCATTTCGCGCCGTGTGCGCCGTGTGCGCCTCTGCTGCCACCGCCGCGACGCCGCACTCGGTGGAAGTGCGCGGTTGCGCCGCCCCGGCCAAGAACAGCGAACCCGGGCGGGCGTGAAGCGAGAGTGCCCCGTCGGCCTGGCCATGACAGTGGGGCATGGCGGACCTGTGCGCCGCCCGGCTTCCCGGCCGGCCACATCCGGCCGACCCGCCGAAGCGGGTCGTGCACCAGCCACCCGGCTTGTGATCCGCGGGCCCGGACGGGGCGACGAACGATCGCATCCACACCGGCCGCTCACGCGCGCTGCGGCCCCGGCTGCGCGGCCTCGACGACGAAGCGCGCCTGGCTCGTAACGGCGCTCGCGGCGTCGTCGGGGTCGGCCACGGCGCGCAGGTCGGCTTCGAGGCGCGCGCGCGTCAGCGCGAAGCGGATGCAGCCGCGCTGGTCGCCGCGCGCGTGCAGGATGTGCGGGTTGAGGTGCAGTTCGGCATCCAGGCGCTTTTGCGGCGGGCCGTGGCTCGAGATGCTGGTGCCGCAGAACTCGCTGGCGAGCACCGGCGCGCGCTCGTCGTCCCAGCGCGCGCGCAGCGCGGCGACATAGCTCGCGTGCACGTCGCCGCCCAGCACCACCGCGCCGGGCACGCGGCGCTCGGCCAGCACCGAGAGCAGCCGCGCACGCGCCGCCGGGTAGCCCTCCCAGCCGTCGGTCCACACGCGCACGCCGTCGCTGCCGGCCGCGGGCGGCCGCACCAGCCGCGCCATGAGCGTCTGCTGCGCGAGCAGGTTCCACGGATGCTGCAGGCTCCAGCCTGCGGCCAGCCAGCGCTCCTGCGCCGTGCCGAGCAGCGCGCGGCCGGGCTCGGCCAGCGCCGGGCAGGCGCGCCGGTCGACGACGTTGCCGCCGCCGCCGCGCTCGGGGCGTGGGCAGGCCTGCGGGTCGCGGAACTGGCGGTCGTCGATCCACTGCAGGCGCGCCAGCCGGCCCCAGTCGAGGCGGCCGTACAGCGTATTGCGGCCCTGTACCGGGCGCAGCGCGCGCGGCAGCGGCATGTGCTCCCACCAGGCCTGGTAGGCGGCGGCGCGGCGCGCCGGGAAGTCGGGCTCGAGCCGCTCGCCCTGCTCGCCGGCGTAGTCGTTGGCGACTTCGTGGTCGTCCCAGATCACGATCCACGGCGCCATCGCGTGCGCGGCCTGCAGCAGCGGATCGCTCTTGTACTGCGCGTAGCGCGCGCGGTACTGCTCGAGCGTGACGGTCGGCCCGCCCTCGTGGCGCCGCGCCACCCGGGCCAGGGCCGGCGTGGCGTACTCGTAGATGTAGTCGCCGAGAAAGAGCACGAGCTCGGGCGGCCGCTCGGCCAGGTCGCGCCAGGCGGCCCACAGGCCGTGGTCCCAGCGCTGGCAGCTCGCGATGGCGAACTCGAGCCGCTCGACTTCGGCGTCGGCGGCCGGCGCCGTGCGGGTGCGGCCGGCGGGGCTCGTCTGCCCCAGGGCCACGAAGCGGTACCAGTATTCGTGCGCCGGCTCGAGGCCATGCACCTCGGCGTGCACGCTGTGCGCGTCGTCGGCGCCGGCAGTCTGGCTGCCGCGCGCGACGATGCGCCCGAAACGCTCGTCGCGCGCCAGCTCCCAATGCACCGGCACCTGCGCCGGCAAGGCGGGCCCGGTGAGCCGCGTCCACAGCACGACGCCGCCCGGCCCCGGATGCCCCGAGGCCACGCCAAGCGCGAAGCGCGGCAGGTCGGCCGCGCGCGCGTGACGCAGCCAGACCGGCAGGCCGATGCCGGCGGCCGCGAGCGCGGTGCGGTGCAGCAGCGCGCGGCGGCCGGGCAGGTACGGCGCCCGATCGGTTGGATCCATGGCACGAGTGTGCCCCTTGCGCGGCACACTTGCTGCCGACCCTTGCCGCCCCAGGAGCGCCGCATGTCCGCCGTCACCCTCGAACGCGACGAACGCGTCGCCGTCATCACGCTCACGCGCCCCGAGCGGCGCAACGCCGTCGACGCCGCCACCGCAGCCGATCTGCTCGCGGCGTTCGAGGCCTTTGCCGCCGACGCCTCGCTGCACGTGGCCGTGCTCACCGGTACGGGCGGGCATTTCTGCGCCGGCGCCGACCTCGAGGCCCTGGGCGATCCGGCCCGGCGCAACCGCCTCGCCGCCGACGGCAGCGGGCCCGGGCCGATGGGGCCCACGCGCATGACCTTCGGCAAGCCGGTGATCGCCGCCGTCGAAGGCTACGCGGTGGCCGGCGGGCTGGAACTCGCGCTGATGTGCGACCTGCGCGTCGCCGCGCGCGGCGCCGTGTTCGGCGTGTTCTGCCGCCGCTTCGGCGTGCCGCTCATC
>WBZR01001901.1_pt1 | contig 23713 bp, 21 predicted proteins | sample 5204231 | NCBI WGS metagenome assembly WBZR01 (sample SAMN12412403, study PRJNA552823) | activated sludge metagenome | isolation source: activated sludge from anammox sidestream of wastewater treatment plant... | place: USA: Virginia | collected 2017-08
CTGCCAGCACCCGCCTGCGCAAATCCATCGAATAGGCTTCCATGCCAAAGTACTCCTTTGGCAATGAGCCTAACCCCTAGTGCACTATGGCGCTAGAGGAACGCGCAATCCGCTCTAAGTAATTTATTGGCAGGAGGTTGTGGCCTGGGCCTTGGACACCCGGGCGATATTCAGGCGGGGGTGAAACAGGAAAAGGCTGACTTGAACGGGGCGAGACGGCAGGAAATCAGGCGACGGCCTCTCCGACCGATTGCCAAAGCAGCTCCGCGATGTCCAATTCCTTCACGGAATCACGTCCACGGCTGGCCAATCCGTCGATGAGCATGCGCTGACAGAACGGGCAGCTCGACGCGACCATGTCCGGCTGCGTCTCCAGGAGTTGATCGGTCCGCTTCTCATTGACTCGCTCGCCGATCACGCCTTCGCGGGCGCGCTCCTCTTCCTTGAACATCTGCGCGCCGCCCGCCCCGCAGCACATGCCGCGATCGCGCGTTGCCGTCGGCTCCAGCACAGTCAGGCCGGGAATGGCGCGGAGTGTCTCGCGCGGTGGCTCGTAAATCTCGTTGTAGCGGCCAAGATAGCATGAGTCGTGATAAGCAACCTTTGCATCGATTCGGTTCTTCGGCTTGAGCTTGCCCTCGGCGACGAGCTGCGAGAGAAACTCCGAATGGTGCACAACCTTGAACTTCGCGCCGAAATCGGGGTACTCGTTGGCCAGCGTGTTGAAACAGTGCGGGCACGTGGTGACGATCGTCTTGGGCTTGTAGTTGTTGAGAGTCTCGGCATTGGTCTGGGCCATCATCTGGAAGAGAAACTCGTTGCCCGCGCGGCGGGCCGGGTCGCCGGTGCAGCACTCCTCCTCGGCGAGAATGGCGTAATTGACGCCGGCGGTCGTCAGTAGTTGTGCCATCGCCCTGGCAATGCGACGAGCACGGTCGTCAAACGATGCCGAGCAGCCGACCCAGAAGAGCACATCGGCGTCGGGCTTCTCCGCCATGCGCGGCACATCGAGGCCTTCGGTCCACGCGGCGCGGTCAGATGCCGGGAAGCTCCACGGGTTGGAATTCGTCTCCATGCCCCGGAAGGCGTTTTGAAGTTCGGCCGGAAACTCGGACTTTTCCATCACCAGGTTGCGGCGCATGTCGACGATCTTGTCGACATACGTAATAAACACCGGGCACTCCGTTTCGCACGCGCCGCAGGTGGTGCAGGCCCAAAGAACTTCCGGCTTGATGACATCGGGCACGAGATCGACCAGCGAGCCATTTCCGCCGTCCGTGTCGGGCTGCGCCTTACCCTTGGCCCCCACAAGAGCCTTTTCGTTCTTGTACAGATAATCGCGCAGATCGAGCGTGAGCTGCTTCGGTGAAAGCAGCTTGCCGGTGATGTTCGCCGGGCAATGATCGGTACACCGCCCGCACTCGGTGCAGGTGTACAGGTCCATGACCGCCTTCCATGGCAACTGCTCGATGCGCTTGAGGCCCAGCGTTTCCTCGCGTTCCAACATGCCCTCGATGTCAGGCACGTTCGGCAACCGGCCGCGCGGGGCGAGGCTTTGAAAGAAGACATTGGGAATGCCGGTAACGACGTGGAAGTGCTTGGAAATGGGAAGTAGATTCAGGAACAGCAGCACCAACGTGCCATGCGTCCAGAATCCGATGTGGCGAAAGACATTGAGCGCATTATCGCTGGCGCCGCTTAAGGCGAACGCCGCGACCGAACCGGCGGGCTCAACGGCCTGAAATACAACCGCTGCGCCTTCGGCCCTGGCATGTTGCACGATGTTCGCGCCGTCATAAGTGATATCAGCCAGCATCATCACGGCGATGATGATCAGGATGAGAATGCCCTCGAAGCCCTTTGAGAGACGGGCGGGTTTGGTGACGAGCCGGTAATAGAAGAAGACCAGCGTACCCGCGATGACCAACACGGCAAAGAAGTCCTTGAGAACCGAATAGACTTTGCCGAGCGGTTGATCCGTCCCGAGCACCCAGAGATCGAAACCTTCACTGTAGCCGCGGCCCCACAAAACAAGCGTCCGCAGCAGCAGCACGACGAAGCCGGTGAAGATGACCTGATGGGCAATGCCCGCCCACCAGTAGCGACGCATGCGCTTCTGGGCGAAGGCGTATTGCCAGGTGCGTTTGACGCGCTCGCCGATCTGGTCGAAGCGATTCTCGCCCGGGCCGAGCGTCATCAATCGCCAGCGACGGAGCATCTGCCAGCCAAAAAGCCCCCAGGCTCCGACGAGGAGCAGCGTCATGACCGTTGGGTTCATAAATCGCCTCTAAGAATGGAGTTCATCAGGAGCACGGCGATTAACAGACGACAAGAACAGAAGTGCATCTCCCGCATGCGTTCAGCCGGCTGATCTTTGAACATCCGGTTGACCGACTCAATGTGCGCGAACCTTCTTCACTTCCTCCGTCAGCAGCGGCACGAAGTTGAACAGGTCGGCGACCACGCCGTAATCGGCCACCTTGAAGATCGGGGCCTCGGCGTCGGTGTTGATGGCGACGATGCAGCGGCTGCCGCGCATTCCGGCGAGGTGCTGGATCGCCCCGCTGATGCCGCAGGCAATGTAGAGCTGCGGGGTTACGGTCTTGCCGGTCAGGCCGACCTGCCGGGAGTGCGACTGATAGCCTGCGTCGCAGGCGGCGCGGCTGGCGCCGACCGCACCGTCCAGCGCGTGGGCCAGGTCGTAAATGATCTTGAAGTTCTCCTCGCTCTTGAGGCTGCGGCCGCCGGAGACGACGATCGCCGCCTCGGAGACGTCTTTCTCGTTGCCGCCGGTTCGGGCAATTTCCTTTGTGACCTGCCGATCATCCGTCGGGTCCGCGACAAATGGAAACTCCACGCGCTCCGCCTTCGCCCCACCGCCTGCCGGCGATGCAAATGTGTTCGGTCGAACCGACGCGATCTGCAATTTCGTTGGCGAGAAGTGGACGCGCGACGATGCCTTGCCATTGTAAATCGGCCGGCGTACGACCAGCGCGCCGGAGCCTTCGACGTCCAGCTCGGTGCAGTCCGTCGCAAGACCGGCGTTAAGTCGCACGGCGACGCGCGGGGCGATGTCACGACCCATGAACGATGCCGCCATCAGGACGATCTGTGGATCGGCCTTCTGAATCATCCCGGCCAGGGTTCGCGAATACTTCAGGGCGTTGTAATTGGCCAGCGCGTCCGCATCGGCGACGTAGGTCGTCGCGATGCCGGTGCCGTCGAGCTTGTCCGCGACCGCGCCGAGGCTGTGGCCGATGATCCCCGCGACGACTTTGCCGCCGGTCTTTCCCGCAAGCTGCGTCGCGGCGGTGATGGCCTGCATCGCGGCAGGCAATACGACGCCCCCTCGTTGCTCTATAAAGACGAAGATGTCCTTGGTCATGATGTCCTCGCTGATAAGCTGGTTGTCAGGCTGGCATGATAAGGGGTCGATTCAGACCCCGCAAAGCAGGTCATGCAGAATGGCGATCAATCGATTGGGGGCCTAATCGCGGTACTTGACGTGGCAGTGGTTGCAGCCTTCCGCGATGCGTGCAAATTGGGTGGAGAGCTTCTTCCCGTCCTTATCGCCGCCCGCAAGCATTCCTTCAAGCGCCACCGCGAGCGACTCATTGTTACGCAGCTCGGCGGCGAAGCCTGAGGGTCTGCTTTTTGCCCGGTCCCCTTCGGCCAGTAGTCGAAACAGATCGGCCATCTGTCCCGCCTCGGCGGCGGGCACAAGATCGGGATGGCTGTCGGGAACTCGCCAATTCGCCTTCTCGATCAACTTGAGCCGCTCGTTGACTTCGTCGAGCTCGATCATTGCCTTCACAAAGCCCGCCGGGTGCGACACCTCTGGGAAGTCCGGCGGGACTGCGTCGATCGCGCTGGCAGGAATGACGGTCGCACGGCGAGTGCAGGCGTACAGCCCGCGATAATTCGGCGATGTCCCAGAGACTTTCATCCGCTCGACCATCTTCGAGGGGGTGGCCCAGCCCAGACTTACACAGATGGTTCCGGCAGCGCCGGCGCTGCGATGTCTCCCGTGATGGCAATGCAGATAGACCGGACCGACTCGCATCGCGTCGCGCGTGGCGCGCACGAGCTGCAACTTTCGTTCGTCGTCGAAGCCGTTGTATCCAATCGGCAGGTGGATGTAGCGAATCCCCCGTGCCTTCGCGGGGGTAAGCTCCGGTTCCGCGCCGTCCACGCTGATGATCGTCTTCACTCCGAGCGAGGCCAGCGTGTCGAATCCTGCGTCGCCTTCTGGGACGCTGCCGGAATAGCAGTCCTCATGATAGGCAACGACATTGTGCAGCCCGGGATAGTCGCGAGGCTGCTCGTCGGCTATCGAAGGCGGCTGAGCGCTCGCGGGTGATGACGAAGCGACAGATTCGATAACTCCCGGCGATTTATCATTCGCGCAAGAAGTCGAAAGCCCCGAGGCCGTCAGCGCCGTCAACAGACAGGAGATATGGCTAATTCGATTCATGCGTTGCTTCCTTAGCGGAATTGTACAGTCCGCCGGGCAATCGGTAACGTCGGCCCGAGGAGCCGCCTTCGGCTCTAACTCGCCCGCACTCGTTAAGATACGAAATATGAGTGCCAGGCCCCGATTCTTCACCTCGCCTGCCGCATTTCGAGCATGGCTGAAGGCAAACCACAAGAAGGCCCAGGAGCGCATGCAGCGCGGTGAATATTCGCATGGTCGCAGATCTGGAGGTCGCCGGAAGAATGACCGCCGACGGGCGAGTCGCGTTCAATGCACGACCCGTTCCGGAATCGATCAGCTATACGTACCAATCGCGCCAGGCGGCCCTGGATGCGGCGAGTATCAAGGTGTTCAAGAAGAATTGGGTCGCATGGGACTTCTTTGAGGCGCAGCCGCCAAGCTATCGCCAGAAAATGGCATGGTGGGTCGTGGCCGCGACGCAGGAGGAAACGCGCGAGAGGCGGCTGCAATAATTGATCCTGTCCTGCTCAGCGGGCAAGCGCTTGATGTAGGAGTCGGGGCTTATCATTTCAAGGCGATCCGACGACCGCCTTCAACCCCTGGCTTTTGCGAATCTGATTCACCGCATCCATCAGCTTACCGTCACGCTGAATGAACCGCGATAACTGAGCAGTTGTAATGCCGAACTGTTCGGCGGATTCGCGCATCTGGCCTTTGCACGCCGCGACGACATCGAGGACCGCGGCAATAAGCGGCGGGTAATCTTCGTTCTTCGTGGATATCTCCAATCGACCGGCGCCCGTGAGATACTTCGCGACCACCTCCGGCGGTCTCCAATCGGTCGGCAGCTCAATGCGAATCGACAGCGCAATCGCCTTGCGCAGACGCCGCAGCGCCTTGGCCTTGTTCTCATGCTGCGATCGGCTCTCCTCGGCGATGACCAGTTGACCGCTGGGGCCATGCCGCAGCCGCACGGCTGAGCTGGTCTTGTTGCGCTTCTGGCCGCCCGGCCCGCTGGCGCGATAGGTGTCCACTTCGCACTGCGCGAGCAACTCGGCGTCGGACTGCGCCAGCCATCGATCACGATTCGCGATGGAACTCATTGTTGTTGAGCATAATCCGCGAGGATGGAAAACGTGAAATGCGGCTGGAATGGTGAGAAGTGGACTCGTGGAATTCGCTAGGGCGATACCGCCGCTTCGGGTCGCTTCGACGGGGGCGAGCTGAATCCCTGCTCGACGTGGGAGATGATACCGTCCAGCATCACTTCCCAGCCCCGGAGGGTATCGTCCAGCTCGTATTGCAAAATGTCGCCGAGCAGGACGTGGTCGCGCGACTCAATAGCCCCCTTTAGGCCGCGAAGCTGTTCGGCCAACCCCTGCAGCCAGTCGAGTAGCGGCCGGCCGGAGATGATCAGCCGTTCGGCATCAATCCCGCAGAGAGCCATGCCATGCACGACCGCTTCATGCGCCTGGCCCCAGACCGTGAGGCATCGTACCAGTGCTCCGAACGCCTCCGCAACTCGTCCTTTCGACAAACACTCCGACGCCTGCTTCACGCCGGTGAACGAATCGGCCAGAGAAAGCCGCGTTTGCCGAAGGGCGGAAAGCACCACTTCACTGGGATGGCCGGAAATAAATTCAACGCGAGAGAACCGCGCAGCGGGCATACTGAGGACTTTTTCAAGGTCTTCGGGCGAGACTTCCTGATCGTCGCACTTCACGCCGAAGACCATCAGGTCAGTGCTGGTGAGCTGGTGCTTGGCCGCCTCCAGAGCGGCGTGTACCGTTGCATGACTGTCCAGGCTTTTGGTGGCGAGCGGCTGAGAGTCCAGATAGATGTTCATCAAGTGTCAGGGCTCGGGCCGGGCCCCGCTCGTCGGTTGCTATTAGGCAAGCAGCGTCCGCAACAACCAGATGCACGCCAGACCGCAAGCCGCCGTGACCCCTGCCGAGGTCAGCATCAAGTCCCAGCGAAATCGGCGCACACCCGACTCGCCGGTATCGCCGAATGGATCGCCCGGTCGCCAAGTCAGTCGTACGGGAACGAGTTCGCCGCTTCCGATGCGCTTGGGTGTTACAGTGGGTTGCACAGCGGTTGATCCGGCGAGGCCGCTCTCGACGGTGGTGGACCGCCCCCGAGAGCCTGATTCATTGGCTACGTTGGTCGATGATGCGGCTTCAATGATGACCGCGGGTGTCGGGCCTGTCGCCTGTAACGACGTCTCAATCAATTCTGGGGTGTCGTCGCCGTCGGATTCCAGTCCCCGGGCGAAGGCGGCCAGCGACTCCTCGATCGGCGTCTGCACGATCGGCATCGAGAGAATCAGATCCTCTATCGCGGCGTGGTCCTCCAGATCGGCCGCGACGGCCGACATGGCGACGTGATCTTCGTCCTGCTGAGACATTAGAGGGTTCGAGCCTGCGATTTCGTCGTCGTCAAATGAATCGATCTCGGATTCTTCATCAGACGACTGGTCATCGTCATCTACGGCCACTTCGGCGAGGTCGTGGTCCCACGGCCAGCGATCGTTCTCGTCGATCGCATCATCCGAATCGGAGATTTCATCCATTTCCGAGTCATCGGACGGGATGTCTTCGTCGTCGTGGTCAGCGCGGCGGAGCTTGAGCTGCGGCAGATCGTGTTTCGGGGCGCTCGCCTCGGACGCGGTCGCGTCGTCGTCAAAGTGGTCATCCTCAAACGCTTCCGGCACGACCTCAGCGTCGCGGGCTTTCAGTTTTTCGGGTCTCTCAATCATGAACGCCTCCTGCAGCCGACCGGCGGCGAGCGCTGCACTGTGCGCAACCAACATACCCGTTATCGGCCATTCGCCCCGTCAACTTTATGGGAACCACTGACATTTAAGATAATGCGCTTGCTGGGATTAGATCAGGCTATGCCCTGCCCTCAGACGTCGCCTAAAAGGGTACGACGTGTCCCGGCAAAAACGGCCGACCCCAAACCGATCATGGACCTCCACAAGTCGGGCCTCTCCGCCGAAGATAGCCTCGCCAATACAGGAGCCGAAATGTCGCGGGTAGTCGGAATCAGTTTGATTGGATGTGGAACCGTCGGCGAGCAGGTGGTCCGCATTCTGCTCGACGCAGACGGAAGCCTGGCGGGCCGCACCGGCCTGAAATTCGAGATTCGCCACGTCGTCGTCCGCGACCCGGCAAAGAAGCGCGGCGTGACGATCCCCTCGGCAATGATCACTGCCGATGCCTCTGCGCCATTGACCGATCCCAAGTCAGAAATCATGGTCGAGTTGATGGGCGGAACGGACGAAGCCAAGCGCGTGACCCTTGCGGCGCTGGCCGCCGGCAAGAGCGTCGTGACTGCCAACAAGGCTCTGCTCGCCATGCACGGCCGCGAGGTCTTCTCCGCGGCGCGCCTTGGCAATCAGTGCGTCGCGTTCGAGGCGTCGGTCGCCGGAGGGATTCCGCTGATCGAATCAGTTCGTCGCGGCCTCATCGGCAACCGCATTGATGCGGTGTACGGAATCCTGAACGGCACGTGCAATTACATCCTGACGCGGATGCTTGATAACAGCGCGAGCTATCCCCACGCCCTCGACGAGGCTCAGCGACTCGGCTATGCAGAGGCGGATCCGACACTGGACGTCGACGGCATTGATTCGGCGCACAAGCTGTCCATTCTTGCGTCCATCGCTATGCGCCAGTCGTGCGATCTCGATCGAATCGCCGTCGCAGGCATCTCCGACATCGAGCTGCTCGACCTCACATCCGGCAGGGAACTTGGCTACGCGTGCAAGCTCCTCGCCATTGCCCGACGAATCGGCGACGGAATTGATCTCTCTGTAAGGCCGACATTTGTGCGACACGCGCATCCGCTGGCGAGTGTGTCCGGCCCCTTTAACGCGATCAGTCTTTATGGCGATGCCGTCGGGCACGTCATGCTCTACGGTCGTGGCGCCGGCGGCGCACCGACGGCCAGCGCCGTCGTTTCCGACATTGTCGACGTCGCATTGGGCAACGCCAGGCGGACGTTCGATCAACTAACCGTCCTGCCTGACCAGACGCCTGCGGCCGTTTATAGCTCCCCCGGAGAAAACATCTCGGCCTATTACCTGCGCATCAGCCTTCGCGATCGCCCCGGCAGCGTCGGGAAAGTCGCCACCGTTCTCGGCGCGGAGGGCATCAGCATCGCATCGCTCATTCAGCACGAGCCGGACGCGGCTCTGGGTAACGGCTCGGTTCCCGTCATCATCACCACGCGCCCAGCCCGCCAGGCCGCCATGTCGCAAGCACTCGACGCCATGGCCAACCTCGAAGCCGTCGCCTGCCGCCCGATCTGCATCCCGCTGCTCGAAGAGGTCGGCGACTAGCTGCTCTATTCCATGAAAAGGTGGGCACACAGATTTGGCTCAGGATTCGACCGGAGGCGGAACAAAGCTGATGTTCGAGCCGCACTGGTTCCATCCCCCGGATTCGCGGCGATAGATGTCCACCGAGCGCAGGGGGACGAGTTGTTCGTTGCCGTCCTTGCCGCGGACCCAGTAACTCGCCACGTAATAGACCACCGCGACGTCGCCATAGATATGCACTTCCACGTCGTGCAATTCGTAGCGAATGCCTTCCATCGTTTCGAGTATGCGGTCGGCGGCCTGCATGTACTCTTCGATTCCCCGCACGATTCTTGTGCTGCGAGTCTGAAATCCGCGCCAGTCGGCGGTGTGCCCGTGTCGAATGGTCTCGCGATCCTTCTTGATGTATGCCTGAAAAAGCCCGTGAATGTGGGCAACGATTTCCTTCTCGTCCGTGGCATCGCACTGCTTTGTCATGGGTTTTCCACCTTCGTCAACGCCGGGTTGTCCATTGATCGCGCAGCCGGACGAGGCGCATGCAACAACGATTACTGCGGTGTTAAGAATCGCAAGTGCCCGGGCACGGCCCACCGCCTGGCGACAATGGTTATTTGCCACGAGCATATTTCTCCGGCGACGCCTGCAGCGCCTTGCGGCATTCTTCGCAGCACACACGAATCTCGCGGCCTTGCACCTTGGCTTTGATCGCCGACTCATCGAGGTCATAGTCGCAGACCGGACACTTCTCTTTCGACGCAGCCTTGCTCATCGCGGCACCTCAAAAGTGTTTCGCGGCGTGCGGAATCTCCTGGTCCACATGAACGCAGGTCCCGCACCGGTATGACCCAAAGATAGAAGAAAGCGGATCAGGAGACTTGTAGATTCCTGCTCATTTCGCGCACCGCCTTCCGCGAGGCGATCAGTCGAAATTGAGAGGGCGAAATGGCGAATGTCCTGCGAAATGCAGTCGAAAAATGTCCGTGGTCGGCGAAGCCCAGTTCCAGCGCCAGCCTTGTCAGGTCTTGCTCACCCTCGGCCAGACGGTCCAGGGCGAATCGCAGTCGAAGATCGTTGCGGTAGGCGTGGATCGACCGCCCAGTGACGTCGCGGAAGATGCGACACAGGTGATAGGGCGATGCGTGAACCCGGCGCGATAGCTCGTCCAGAGACAGCGGCGTTCGGAAATCGGCGGAAATGACGCGCTTAGCCTCCTCAACGCAATCGGCGCGCGATCGGCGGGTTTCAGTTCGCACGGCTCGGCATCGCTGCGATGAGCGGCTCGACGACTGTCGCATCACTTCGCGCGCCAATAGGAGTACCTGCTCTTCGACCGCGATATCCGTCAGATTACCTCGCTCGATCTCGCTCAGCAGCCTCAGGTGGCGCATATGCAGCGCGGCATCGCAGCCGGCATCTGCCGACCTAAACAGCAATGACCGACGATCCGGCGCCGACGGATCGAATTCGGCGACGATCGAGGCCAGGACGTCCCGCCGAATCGAAAAAACGCTGCAATCATCGCCGCCCCTGATCGGGTGGCTCACGCGATACGGCTCATCACGGTTGAAAAAAACGACGTGATTGGGATTCGCGGTGCATCCCCGCTTACCTACATGTTTGATGAACATACCGCGCCGCACAAAGGCGAAGTCGTCCACGTGCGACACTTCCTCGCAGCTGCATCCGCCGTCGGTCGGACGGCACCGCACGTCACCGACATAGGTCGTCGCGCTCCGAAAGATCGTTCGGGTTTTCAGGCTTTGTGCCATATCGTCGTCAACGCGCCCAACTCGCCCAGATCGCCGCCGCCGCCACCGCCGCCGTCTCTACTCGCAGGACTGTCCCGCCGAGGCGGACCGGAATGCTTCCCTGCGACCGTAGCAACTCCCGTTCATCGTCGTCAAACCCGCCCTCTGGCCCGATGCAGGTGATACAGTCATCCTCCGCAGCACGGTTCGACAGCACATCAATCATGGATTGTACCGCGCCGCCGTCTCCGAAAAGTAGGAGCGACGAACTCGACAGTTGAGCCGCGAACTCCCCAATCGGACATTCCTGTCCGATCTCCATCACCGTGGATTGTCGCGATTGCTTTGCCGCCTCCACCGCCTTGCGCCGCCAGCGTTCCAGCTTCGCGGCCCCCGGGCGAACCTGGCTTCGCTGGCATGCGAGGGGAATGAGCCGCCTGACGCCGAGTTCCGCGCACTTTTCGATCATCCAATCGGCCCGTTCGCCCTTGGGGATCGCGGTCGCGATGGTCAGGCAAAGCCGTTGCTGGTCCGTAGGGGCACCTCGGCATGTCACCTCAATTTCAAAGGCCTCCCGGTCGATCTCAGTGATCCTGCCCGTGGCCTCGGCCCCGTTGCCGTCAAAAACGACGACTTCATCGCCGATTCCCAACCGCAATGCTTTCAGCCCGTGCGCAGCCTGGGCCCCTTGTACCCTGATTCGCCCCGGCGTCACGTCTGTCACATGGAATCTGCGCGTGGCCATACAGCCATATTCCACTTAGCCCTCGTCCGGCACAAGATGCGCAATCCCAAACGCCTTGAGCGTTCTTAATCATGGGGCCGATAAGAAACTGCCGGCCGTGTCGAACGATACTTGTCCGCGCGAAGAAAAATGGACCCCAAAGAGCAAACACCATCTCCTGACGATTCACCCATCTCGGTCGGCGCCGAGGAGTTGGAGCGCCTTCTGAATCAGGCCGAGTCCCTGGTCGCCGACATCTCGTCCGGAGTCGGCGTTGCCGACGAGCAGCGCGAGCCAAAAGAGCTTCATGCCACTCCGTTCCCCGACAAACCGGACGCCCTCGCCGCTTTGGAGGAGACCGCAGCCCACGTTGAAAAGCTGAAGCGACAGACGGGGGACGACTCCCATCTCGTGGAAGTCCCCGACGCGACCGTTGACGAGGAAAAGCCCTCAGATTCAGAGAAGGGCAATGAGCTGGTAATCAAGGGCGAAGGCAAGCTAACGGGCGGCGATGCACCGTCAACCAAAAAGCCGACACTCATCAAGGAAGAGTCGAACGAGCGATTCCCGGCAGACCGACCTTTAATCGAGCTCGCGGCGACCGCGGAGAAAAAGTCCGTTGCCCCTGCGAGGCAAAAGGCAAGAGCGACCATCGTTCTCGAACCGCCGGATTCCCCCGCCGCGAAAGTCTCCGATCAACCCAAGACTCCGGAGCAGGCCATCGGTACAACCGTGGACCAGCCCGCGCCAATCGTGGTCCGATCCGTCGGTTGGCGCAGATTTCCCAGGCTCATCTTCGGCATGACAAAGGCAATCGCCCTCGCTCCGGTGAAGGCGACAATTGCGGTGCTCGTACTTATCGACAAGCCCTTCGCCGGATTAAGCGCCACGACCAAGCTCGCTCTCGGCCTGATCGGCCTCATCTCTCTCATCATGGGTGTCGCGGCGATCTTCCTTCCAAAGCTTCTGCAATCGAACCCGTTCGAGCATGTCGGCCCCTACGCAAATTGAGCCAACGCTCAGCTCACAGGCGCGGGTAGCCACGGGCGCGCAACGAAGGCGGAAGCATCACTGCTCCTCAAATCTGTTTTCAAAATGAAATCAGCATGCGGTGGGGGGCCTACATACCGTAGGTCTTGGGATCGAAATCGGATTCGGAGAGCCCGGCACGCATCCGAATGTTTCGATACTCGTACTTGCCAAGCAAGTTGTGGGTTTCCTTGGCGTCATCCGAGTAGCAGTAAACGGCGACCGGAACGCGGTATTCCTTATCGATAAAAACTTCCGCCGTTCGGTCGGGATAAAGGCCATCGGGACCCGTGTAGGGAAGCGTGCGACGAACAACCCAGACGGGCCGTCCATCAAACCGCGTCTCGCCGCAATAGACGAGCTTCAAATCGCCGCTCTCGTGGGCGATCTCGCAATACTTGATGAGCAGGTCCAGCGCTCGCGTAAAGCCGAACTCATCAATGAAGCGCCGGGAAGTCTTTCTGGCCAGCTTGCCGTGAATCGGTTGCTTGAGACTTTTGACCAGCAATCGGGCGATGGGGCCGGGCTGGCACACAGCCAGGTCGCGTTCCTCGGGGCTGTCGGCGTCCTCGTCGATCCACCGGTCCTTCACATAAACCACCCGCTCGGCAAGGCCGGGATTGCGGCGCCATGTCAGAACGACGCTGTAAGGCTCCTGACGGAAAAGGACGTCAATCTCCTGTTCTTCGCTCATGCCGGAAGGGAGCAGCTCCTGCTTAACCATCGTGCACTTGTAATCCGGTACCTGCTTCGCGTGTTCCTGCCGGGAACGGATCAGCGCTTCCAGCGGCCGGGTGCGAATCAGCGTCTCAAATGGATCCTGGGTGATCGTCGCCGCCATGACAATGGGAGAGCGCGGACCAACCACGACCTCATTCTCCTCGGTCAGCGAGAATTGCAGGTACAGGATGCCTGCCAATGCAGCACCGACAACCAACTGAATTCGACGCTGCGTAAACTGCTTGGGATCTCTGGGCATGAAGCGCTTACCAGATACCTTTCATTGGCTCGAAGCGGATGCGGGCTGCCGCCTCGCACAGGGCCCACAGGCCCGGTCGTCCGAATCTGCGGACGACGCCTCTTTCATCATCATCGGTCCCGTGTCTTCCGGGCGTTAACCAAGTTCACCGCATTCCAACGGCGCAAACGGAACTCCCAGTGCTGCCGGGGGGCTTTCCCTTGCTCCCGGCGAAGAGGGTTGCACGGCCCCACGCCATGGCCAGCCGTCCTTGCGACCTTTACGGGTCCGGGCGGCAAATACAGACCTCTCCAATAAATAGCCTAGCCTAAGACCACTGACCGGTCAAATTGTTTATACGCCGCAACTGCGACTTGGGGTGCATATCTACCAATCTCTAATGAACTGCCAGAAAGAAGGTTACGAAGAGATTCTCCTCCCCCTTAAATGTTACGGCCGGTATAGCTCGTTGCGCTCAATATAGGACCTCACGGGCTCAGGAAGCAGGTATCGTGTGCTGCGCCCATCTCGGACTCGGGCGCGGATGTCTGTGGCGCTGATATCTATCCTCGGTGTCAGAATGCAGTCCTTCAAAAGCGCCGCGGCAGCGTCTGGACCAACTGCCGGCTCCAGAACGGAAGCCGCCGGCGGGCTCCACGACGGCCGGGTGGCGGTCACGATCCGCACGAACTGAACCAACTCACGCACCCGATACCACGTCGGCAGTTCCGGAAGCGTATCGCCGCCGATCAGCCAACAGAGTTTCACATTATCGCCAAGTAATTGTCGAAATTGCCCGACCGTGTCGAATGTATAGCTCGGACCCTCGCGGTGAAGCTCAATGTCGGATACGTCAAATAGCGAATCGCCGTCCACGGCCAGCTTTGCCATTGCCAGCCGGTGCTCCGGCGCCGTCTTAACCCCGCCCAGTTTGTGCGGCGGCCGTGCCGACGGAATCAGCACGATCCGCTCCAATCCAAGCTGCTCGGCAATGCTTCGCGCGGAGATGAGGTGGCCGAAGTGAATGGGATCGAAGCTCCCGCCAAAGAGGCCGACCGAAGTTGATGTCGGACGAGAATCCATCGTCTCACGCGCGCCTTTCCGTCATTCCACCCAATTCTACTGATTTTGTCGGTCCCAACATATTCTTCCAATGCGGCTGGTTTGACTACGTGTCACGGCTTGCGGGAGATCATGCCCGATTCGATAATGCCCCGGGTGTACACGCTGTTCTCCTGCTTACAAATTCTTGCTGCGTGTTCGTTTTGTTTTCTGCCTCCTCCGCCGTCACGCTCAGCCCAAGACGTCATTCTCAGGATGCCGCCCGAGGCCGTATTCAGGCAGGCGCTTGAGAACGCCGCTGACGGTCAGACCGTCACGATTGAGACGCCGCCCGAAGGCTGGACGATCCGCCTGTCCACGGCGCTGGCCGTTAAGAACGTCAATCGGTTTTCCCTCATCAGCAAGCCGGGCCCGACCTATCTGGTCGGCGATCAGCTTGCTTACATAAACTGCAGTTTAATTCGTCATGAGAACTTCGCCCATCGTCATCATGGCGGTGATGACTTCGCAACGATTGCCCGCGAGATCATGAAGTCGGACGGCATGGACGGTCGAGGTCTGGTGATCTCCGATTGCCAGGACGTGACGGTCTCGCGGTGCAGCTTCGCAATTTGCGCCGACGATATGGCCGGCTGCGGAGGCTTGAGCACCCGGCGCATTAACTACGAGCGCTGCTTGTTTTCAATGCCGGTAGGCGTCTATGGGCAGGGCCTTTTGATATGGACCAGTAAAGACCGAATAGCTCATATAGACAACCTGGCCCGGATCGACCGCTGCGTTTTTTCCAACGTGACCTACCGCACGCCGAAGCTTGAAGGCGGATTCTGTTTGGTTACGAACTGCGTCATTGCCGGGAATATGTATCCGATCGAGCTCAGAGAGCCTGACGTCGTCTTCGCGGGGTGCATGTTTGCGCCCGATCCCAGAATGGGTCGCAGGGTCATCGCGCATACGGCGAAGCCTGCGGATGTCAAACGACTGGGACTTTTCGGAAACTGGTATCGCGGGCTTGGCCCATCCAGCGAAAGAATCGACCATGTTCCAAATGATCAATGGTCAGTGTTGGTTGGCAGTGTCCGTGGGGTGATCGACAAGCAAAACGTCATGCCGCGAGCGGGTGAGACGCTTCGTGATGAATGGAATCTGAAAATGACACCGGAAATTGCGCGTAGCATCATCAATCAGGCCGGACCAAGTGTCACTGACGACATCGACCAGCTTGCCAAGAGCCTGGCGCTGCGTCACTGTGGTCTGGAGCAAAAACTGATGCCCACGCGGCGATAAAACGCCGACCCCTCGCTCATCCATAGCTGGCGTCAATCAGCGCGTCGATCCGCTTGCGTAAGGCGGCCGCTTCATCTCGAAGCGCGCCCGATCGTGTTCGCAGTGAATACCTTGCCACCGCATCCTTGATCCCCGGCAGGTTGATCGCCACGTTGAGCCGCGCGCCCTCCAGCGCCGCATGTGCCATCAACCCCGCGACGCCGGCGTCCGACAGACAATTCTTCTTGGACTTCTCCAGCCCGCTTACGGCCAGGCGCATGACGGCCACGGCCTGTTCCATGATCTCCAACGGAGATTGTGTCGCCGCGATCGCCGCCGATTCCTTTGCGGCTGCGTTCTCGGGGCTGTCGTCCGACAATTTCCACGAGGCGGCCAGTGCTTCAAATGCCAAGACGTCTTCGTCGATCAATTCGCCCAGGCGTGCGAGCAACCGGTCCGCCTCGCCGAGCGTATCATGAAGAGGACCCGGCGCGCCGTCCTTCTTGTCGTTGAGGCGCCCTATCATCCCACAGAGCGCCGCACCGACCGCCCCGACCAAGGCGCTGGCACTCCCTCCTCCGGGCGTGGCGGCTTTGGAACTGAGGGATTGAAGAAATCCTTTAACGGTCTGGTCAAGCTGAGTCACGATTCAGGCTCCGTATGGGCGGTAACGCAACCCCATGATATGCGATGATGATCGGATGCGAGCACCAAGCTGGCAATGGTGACGTATAAATCCCGCGGACGGGTCCAGAATCTGTTGTACGGGCCGGGCCACCAGGCGGTAGGATAGAAAAATCGCCTTGGAAATACATGCGCGGCAGCCCCGTTGAATCGATGGGCCGAAAATGGATAGCAATCACCTGTGTCGCTTCGTGATCCTGTGCATGGTCGGCGCCTGCGGAATCGTGGGTTTCGGCTGCCGTGCAAACGAGCGGATGCGAATTCCGCTTGACGCCGCACCTCGGCCCGCCGAAAGCCCCGGCCTTGCCGTAGCGCAAATGGTCCCGGAGAAGGCCGGAATCCTGGAGTGCTCGGGCCGCGTCGCCATCGTGACCGTCAAGACGGAGTCTGAGCCCTGCTGGTGTCGCACGTCTGAAGCGGAGCCATCGCCGCACGAGCTACCGAAGCAAGCGATATCAGCGATTGAGAAGTCTCGAGATTATCTGCGATCACGCTCGATGCTCCCCCCGCAGTGGAGAATGTGCGCAACACCCGTTGAAGACGGCGACCTGCACGTCACCTGTTGGCCCACGACTCGTTACCTGAATAGTCCCGTAACGCTTGTCATTCACAATGGCGAAGTCGTCGGACGGTACTACTCCGACACGAACGACCGAGAAAACTCCGACCTTGATTGATCGCCGCTTGGGCCCTGACTGGGCATCAGTGTCCGCATGAGCTTTTTGCTGCGCCGCGTGCTTTCCCTTAGGATGAACACAAATCATGCCCGTTAAAAGGTCGTCTCCAAGGTCTAGCCTCCCATGAAGTTACGTTGTCCGCGATGTCAAAAAAAGCTGACTATCCCCGACAAGTACGCGGGCAAGGCGATTCGCTGCCCCGCCTGCAGCCGGGCCTTTTCCGTTCCCAAGCTGACGGCCGGCACCGGCGCCGCGATGGAAGCATCAAAGCTGGACCTCGAAGGTCTCGCCGGCCTCGAACGCGCGTCAACAGAAATGGACGAGCGGGAATTGGCCGAAGCGAGCCGGATCGTCGCCGCCCAAAAAGAGGCCAAGAAAAAATCCAGTGCCAAGGTGCGGGTCTGCCCCAATTGCAATAAGCCCACCGAGGTAAAGGACCCCTACGCCGACATCCTCTGCTCCCATTGCTGGCAATCCATACCCGCTCTGGTCAAAGGAGAGACGCTCGTCAAGGTCAAGGCATCGCGCGGCGGTGCGGCCGCCTTCTATGGAGATTTTGCCACCGCCGTCACTTATCCGATTCCCGCGCTGGCCGGGCTCGGCTCTGCCGCGGGCATCGCCATCGCTGCGGCTCTCGCGCCAGTGGCAATCATGACCGCGTTGACTTATGTGATGGCACAGGGAAATGTCGGCCTGCCGGGCGCTGACCTGAAGGAGCAGGATTTGTCGGGAATCCAGTGGATCCTCGCGGCCATCTTCGGCCTGGAGGTGCTTTTCTACACCGCCGTGGCCCTGCACGCCTTTCTGGACACGATCCGCGCGACCGTCATCGGTACTCAGGCCCCGCCGAATCTAGGCTGGACTCCCGCTGCCTGGGGCAAGAGCTTCGTCGGATACTTCGTGCTCCTCTCCTACTATGCCGTGGCGACAACGGGAATTCTCTTCGTCACCTACCCCGGCGATCTCGTCGCCGAGATTCAAAAAGGCGAAGTCCTTGAGATATTCACCGCCGCCGGCACTCCCTTTTTCATCGGCATGCTGGTCATTTCCTTCGGCGTGCCGATGAACCTCCTGGGCTTCGGACTCGGTTCGGTGGGCCAGGCGATCAATCCGATAAGGGTGTTCAAGTCAATCGGCCGTACGCACGTTCACTACATCTTTCTTGTATTGCTCCTGTCGGTGTACGGCATCTTGTTCGCCTCGGCTTTTCTGGCGATCGTCTTCGACTGGTTCATTCCGCAGATCGGCGAGATGATGAAAGGGGCCGGCCAGGGCAACATGCTACAGGTTGCACTGGCGCTCGTGGCGTGGGGCGTCGTGATGGCGTTCTATTTCTACGGCAACTACGTCCTCGCCCGACTGCACGGGATTTTCGCACAGTCATTCCGCAAGGATCTCCTCTTCGGCACGATGTGACGACTGCGACCTCATCCGGCATCCCAATCAATCCCGCGGAGTTTGCGAAACCCTGCCGAACGCCATCGACCATCACGTCATCAAATTGATCGCTCGCGGCCCTTTCGGCGATCTATTGTCCGGATGAGGGATACATGAGCACGGCCTGAGACTTTTTGTCCCAGGTGAACCGCCTTCCATAGCATGGGCCGTATTAAGAGCTTGCGCTTCAAACATCGGATCTGTTTTCTGTCCGAGGTTGGGATGTTTCTTGACATCTCCATCTAGATGTATGAATATGTCAGCCCAGAGCGACCTTCCTTGTCGTCCTCCCGGCGGATGTGCCCGAGTGGAAGTCTGCTTCTCGCGATGTTCGGGCGGTCGGCGGATTCGTATTCAAACGATGTTTACCTTGTCAGGTGAGTCTCATTCATGTCAAAACTACTGCTCTCAACCGTCTGTCGTCCCTTCGGGGGGCCGGGCGAGGGGGATTCCGTCGGCGCCGAATTGTTCAATGCCCAGGTTACCCGTGCTCAGGGGCTTTTCAGCTTTCGGCAAGTCATTCGCTGTTGGGCGATCGACTACATCGCCGAAAACATCGCGGCGCCAGCAACCGTGCTGCACTATCCATCAGAACGTGAATTCATTCGCGAGCTAAGAGCGCACGCCTACGACTATGTCGGCATCAATTTCGTCGTGGCGACCTTCCATAAGGTGCGGCGCATGGTGGAACTGATCCGCAAACACGCCCCTGACACTAGCATCATCCTCGGCGGTTACGGCACAGTCCTCCCTGACGATTTGCTCAAGCCTTATTGCGACCACGTCTGCCGCGAGGAGGGGATCGGCTTCATGCGCCGTCTTCTGGGCGAGGCGGGCGATCAGCCCGTGTCGCATCCCTATGCGCCCATCCCGGCGGTGCGCGTTTTTTCGTTTCAGCCGTCGAACGTGGTCGGTCACCTGACGGCGGGGCTGGGATGTCCAAACGGTTGCGACTTCTGCTGCACATCGCATTTCTTCAAGCGGAAGTACGTTCCCTTCCTCAAATCCGGCCGCGATATCTACGAAGCGCTGCGCGGGATGCAGCGAACGGCGAGAGAAAAGGGCGACGACCTCCGAGGATTCATCTTCATCGACGAGGATTTCTTCCTCTTCAAGGAGCGGGCCCGTGAATTCCTGGAATGCGTGCGCGCCGGCGGCGAGCCCCTGAGCCTGATGGGATTCGGCAGCATACGCGGCCTCTCACAGTTCACGCCCGACGAGATCGCCGAGATGGGCTTCGACACGATCTGGACCGGCTTCGAGGGTGTCGAGTCCGGATTCGGCAAGCTCAAGGGGAGGCCCGTCGAAGAGATTTATGATTCACTGCGCTCGCGCGGCATCTCCATCCTGTCTTCCATGATCATTGGATTCCCTTATCAGGATCGCAAGCAGGTCATGCTCGAATTCGGGCGGCTCATGCAACTTCGCCCTGCCATGACGCAGATTCTCATTTACTTCGCCTTCCCGGGTACGCCGTTTCACGCACAGGTATTGGCGGAAGATCGCTATCTCCCGCAGTATCAGAAGGCGCCCGATCTTCGCCGCTGGGATGGATTCGCGATGCACTTCAAACATGCGAATTTCACGGCCCGGGAACTTGAGGGGCTTCAGCGTGAGCTTTACCGCAGGGAGTTCCAGACGCTTGGCCCTTCGATGATGCGCCTCGTCAGCGCCTGGTTCGAGGGCTATATGAGCCTCCGCGATTCGACGTCGCCACTCCTGCGTGCACGTGCAGAGCGGCTTTGGAACGGTGTCCGCGAGGCGCTCCCGACGCTCGTCCCTGCAATGCTCATGGGGCCGACCCGTGAGACCCGCGCGATGGCCCGCGATTTGTACAAACGTATCAACAAGGAAGCTAAACCGTCACGCCCCGTGCTCTGGCTTCAGGGTGGCGGCCTCCTGGGGCTCGCGTGCTGGACTTGGCTCACGCGAACGCTGGGCATTCTTCAACAGCCCGCGCTGCTAAGAATCGAGCATCGAACCCAGGCAGCCCCCGTCCCCGCGCCTCGAGTTTCCCGTTTGCAAGGGGGCTTTCACGCGAACCTGTTCGCTGCCGTGAAAGAAGACATGACGAACAAAGTGAAGAGTTTCGTCCGTCGCATATTCCCTAAAAGGGATCGATTCACCGCATCAACCATCACCCGCACGACGAACGACAACTTGGTCCAAATCGTCGTCCAGGCAAGCCCCGCCCCCGTGTTATAGGGGGGCTTCGGACAACCAGATCTGCCCTCGAAGAATATTTTCGCGGATGCCAGCGACGATGGGCAGTGGGCGCATCGTTACTGCAGCGAGCGTTGGGGTGTGCGCAGTTGCGCTCCTCCGGCGATAGCCGGGACCTAATTCGCCGTAGTCCAAGTCAATAGAGAGATTGAAAGCCACAATTGACCGCGGCCACATCAGGCCCCGAATTCTTCCGGGTCCTTGGCGAACGAGCGGGCCACCTCAATGGGTAGTTGGTTCGCGGTGACAAGTCGGCGAAGGTCAGCGTCCAGGCTGTACATGCCGTCCTTTCGACCGCTTTGAATGGCGGACTCCAAGTTTTCAATCTTGCCCTGGCGAATGGCGCTGCGGACCGGGAAATTCGAAAACATCACTTCCATCGCCAGCACGCGCCGGCCACCCGAACCGGTCTGGAGCAGATGTTGGGCGATGACATATCGCAGGCTCATCGAGAGCTGAGTACGGATGTCGTCGTGCTGCTCCGGCGGGAACAGATCCACGAGTCGCGTCACTGCACCCTTGGCGTCGGTGGTGTGCATGGTGGCGAAGATCAGGTGCCCGGTCTCGGCCGCCGAAAGGGCAAGCTGCGCCGTCTCGCGATCTCGAATCTCGCCGACGAGCAGCACGTCCGGGTCCTGCCGAAGGCCGTAACGCAGGCCGTCGAAGAAGCTGGAAATATCCGTCCCGACCTCGCGCTGGGTCACCACGCTGCCGTCGGTCTGCGGGTAAACATATTCGATGGGCTCTTCAATGGTGATGATGCGCGAGCCGCCGCGCTCGTTGATCAACTGAATCAGCGCCGCCAGCGTCGTCGTCTTGCCGCTGCCGGTGATTCCTGTGACGAGGACCAGGCCGTTGTTGAGCCGCGTGATCTTTTCCGCCAGCTCGATGGGAAAGCCAAGCTCGCCCAGCGAGGGTATCTTCTCCGGAATGGCGCGGAAACAGGCGCCGAAGTCGCCGCGACTGGCGAACACGTTGACGCGAAAGCGCGAAAGGCCGCTCGGACCGGGCAGCGAGAGTGCGAAATCGAGATCGTTGGTATTGCCCAGCCGGTCCGCTGTTTCAGAAGATGAAACGGCACGAACGGCCTCCAGCGCGCTACCTGGCGCGAGAACTGTCTCGCCCGCGGGGCGCAGGTCGCCATGCACGCGGTACATGGGACGATAGCCAGGCACGAGGTGAAGGTCCGACGCCTCGGCATCGTGCATGCAGTGGAGGAGTTCCATAATGTTCGTCGGCATGGAAGCTGAGTTCACGCGGTCACTCCTCAGGAAATCGCTTGCCCTTATTGGGATACTCTCCGGCGAAGGACTGCTTGATGCAAGCCCCCTATGCACGTTTTACGCACTGATTGGCAATTGATTGCAGATTGCCTGCGACGTGCTTCGCGACGGCGCGACAGCGATCATGGTAGGAGCAAATCGACAAACCCGGCAATGTCACTGCCGTCAACAGTCGTATCCATGTTGATATCCGCGTTGTTGATCGAGCACAGCGGCTGCTGCCCCGCATAGGCCGCCGCGTCGACCAGGGCCAGGACGAAGGGCACCACGTCGTCAAAGCTCACGGCGCAGTCGCAGTTCATGTCGCCGAGATTGTTCGTCGGCGCGACGATATCCACGCGCACCGATGTCGCCAGGACGTTGACGGCAACACCGAAACCGCCTGGGCATGGGACGACAACGTTCGCGAATGTGTCCGTGCGCGATGGATAGGTCATAACGGTGAAAGTCTGCCCGATCGTCGGTGTGTAGCCGTTGATAAAGCCGATGGTTAGTGTACCGCCCAGGGTTGCCGCGCTGCTGACGGCGAGTCGATCGTGCTGGGTGCCGGGCATCGGTCCGCCGATCTCGATCGCCAGCGTTCCGGTCGATTGCTGCGTGTATGTCCCGCTGATGCTGAGCTGACCGGCCGATGTGCCGGGTGCCGTCGTGCCGCTGACAGTGACGGGACCCGTGACGGTACCGCTGCCCGAGAGTGAGCCGCCTTGAATCTGGATCGGCCCTGTCGCGCTGAGCGAGCCGTTGACGATCGTCGAGCCCGCCGTCTGGGTGAAGGCGCCGGATCGAGACAGGTTTGCGCCGGGATCGACGATGACGCTGCCCGACGTGGTGAACGGCCCTGCGCCGATGGTCATGGCTGCGGCGTTGGTTGCTTTCAGCGTCCCCTGGTTGTTAAGACCGACGGCGCCGTCGGGATTCACGCCGAGGCCGACGGATTGATTCGCGATGATGCTGCCCTGATTGATGATCGGCGTTATGCCCACCCCGATGTTGCCCGAGCCTGAGATCGTGTTGTCGACGTTGATGAGCGAACCGCCCGAGACGCCGAAGATGCGATTGGTCGCCAGGTTCGACGTGGTCACCTGCCCGCCGCCGGTGAGCACGACCGGCCCGTTGTGCAGCTCAAAGTCCGTCACGCTGGCGATCGAGGCGAGGTGTATCGTGCCTGAATTCTCAATTGCACTGAGGAAGATGACATCCGCATCATTTTGAAACTCAATGACGCCCGAGTTGGTCGGAATGTTGACCGTCCCGTCGAATGTCGCCGTCGTGGTGACGCGGATGAGGCCGGTGCCGCCGGTGGTCAGCTCACCGCCGGAAATGGTTGCTCCCGCAAGCGTGACGAGGGAGGCGTTTTGCGCCTCGATGAGGCCGCCCAGATTGTCGAACGCACCGTTGACGAGACTCAAGGTGCCGCCGCTGCTCGCACCCAGGACGCCGGAATTGACGAAGGGGCTTGCCGCCGGATCAATCGTCAGCGCGACCGACTGGTCCGCAATAATCTCTCCCTGATTAGTCATGTTCAACGTATTGGAGCCGATCGCCCCGGAGCCGCGGATCGTGTTATCCTCGTTGATCAGCGAGCCGCCGGTAACGCCGATGATTCGGGCAGCGCTCGAGTTGGCCATGTTGATGATTCCGCCGCCGGAAAGCGTCACCACGCCGTCAGCCGCCTGAACATCCGTGAACGAGCCGGTGGCGTTGAGATTGAGCGACCCGCCGTTCTGAATGGACCCACGGAGGATGATGTCAACGCTATTAGGCATCTCGACGGCGCATGCGATGGAAAGGGGGCTCACATCTCCGTTCAAGCTCGAATTGGCGATCACGCGAACCACGCCGCCATCAACGGCTTGCAGCGATCCA
>WBZR01000842.1_pt1 | contig 23688 bp, 24 predicted proteins | sample 5204231 | NCBI WGS metagenome assembly WBZR01 (sample SAMN12412403, study PRJNA552823) | activated sludge metagenome | isolation source: activated sludge from anammox sidestream of wastewater treatment plant... | place: USA: Virginia | collected 2017-08
CCTCGAAAAAGACCGCGCCGACCTTGGCGCCCGACGGCGTGGCGCGCGCCCACGGATGCAGGACCGTGACGCCGTCCTTTGTCCCGCCGAACTCGTGCGCGCTCGCCGAGAGCGGCGCGGCGATCAGCGCGAGGGCCAGCGCGAAATTCCTCACGGCTGCGCCTTGTTCGTTTGCGCGTGCGGCATCTTGTCGATCTCCATCCTGATCAGCTCGGCCATTTTGCGCGGAGAGGCCTCGGGCGGAATCTGCGCAAGATGCGTTCCATCCGGCGCCATGAAATAGAGCGTCGCCGTGTGTTCGACCTGCTCGCTTCCGTCCTTGTCGCGCACCTTCTTGTAATAGACATGGAACAGCTTCGCGGCGGCCGCGATCTGTTGCGTCGTTCCGGTCAAGCCGACGATGCGGCGATCGAAGTTGGAGACGTATTCCGCCAGGACTGGCGGCTTATCATGCTCCGGATCGATGGTGATGAACAACGGTTGCACGCGATCGGCGGCCGAGCCCAGCTCCTCGAGCGCGACGGTGACCGTCTGCAGCGTGGTCGGACACACGGCCGGGCAATTCGTGAACCCGAAGAAGACGAGCTTGTAGCGCCCGTCATAATCGCGATCGGTGACGGTCTTTCCGGAGTGATCGATCAGCGTGAACCGGCCGCCGAATGAAAGATTCGATGCGCTGACGGCCGGCGCGGGGGGCGCGCTCCGCTCCGATGCCTGCCACCAGAAGACGGCCGCGGCAAAGGTCAACAGCGCGACCGCCGCCATCGCCCGTCCGCCTCGGCTCGCCGAGGTGAGAGTCGTCATGTGCTGTCGCCCCGGTTTGACGCGTTCATCGCCGCGGCTCGCCGGCGGCGACGCGAGAGAGACGGAAAGCGTGCGTGATGATGAGCAAGAGACGCCGCCGATGCAAGCGCAATGGCGCAAAATATTCTCGTCCGACTCTCGTCAAACGGCGCGCGCATGCTCCGCGTTGTTCAAAACGGAAAATGAAGTTTTCAATTTGAAACGGGCGGTCGACTTCCGAAACGCAACAAGGTTCGAGCGCCTCTCCGCGAGGACTGAATAAGCAGAAGAAACGCCGGTTTTGGCGGCGCTCTTCGGCTTGCGCGAGTCCGGCACGCGATGTGCACACTTTTCATCGCCCGCATGAAGGGCCCTGCCGCCGGACGATCCGCTTTCGGGGGAAAGAGGACGTCCGCGGCGGGCATTGGCAAAGGTCCTAGGGAACGGGAGGAGCAGATGGAGTTCGACAAGACTTCGGAAGATATGGCGGAACCGATTGATGAGACGCGTCGGAGCATTCTGAAAGGGGCGGCTTTGGTCGCAGGCGGCGCCGCAGCCGGCGCGGCCGGAGCAGGACTCGTCGGCGAAACGGTGCAGGGCGTGGTGAAGGAAGCGCTCAGCACGTCGGCGGCTCTCGCTCAGGGCCAGCCGGCGCAGCCGTCGTTGCCGATCGCGGAGTTTTACAAGCAGTTCGGGAAGTACATTTATCTCATTCCCGGCAAATTCACCGGCACGGTCGCCGCGATCGACCTGTCCACCGGCAACACGCTCGCTTGGCTCGCCGGCTGGAATTACGGCGACACCAACCCGATCATGCACCATATGTGCGCGTTCCCCTCGCCCGATCCCTACAAGGGCTTCGAGTTCATCGTCAACACGCAAGGGGGCAAGAACCTTTTCATCTACGGCATCCCGACGACGGTGAAGGAGCCCGGTCCCGGATTCAATATCTACAAGATCCGCTACGACGGCACGAAGATGAACCTCGTGTCCAACATCGCCGAGAAGACCGGACTGGGCCTCGGCGTGCACGTGACCTCGACGCCTGACGCGACCGGCTTCGCCGTTGCCGATGGGCAGAAGGACATCTTCGCCGAGTTCGACCGCGAGTCGGAGAAGGTGCGCTCCGCCTGGTTCTACGATTGGACGCCGAAGTCGAGCGAACTCGCCAAAGCCTGGACCGATGGCGGCAAGATCACGATCAAGCGCATGAAGCCGGGCGCCGACGGCAAGTTCGATCTGACCGGCACCAAAGGCTGCAAGCTCGATTGGGAGATGGTGCCGGGCGGCGAACTATTCGTCGAACAGGGGAAAGTCACGGGAGCGCGCGCGCAGAACACCTGCGGACTCGACGCCTTCGTGTTCGATCCGCGCGGACGCTGGGGCGCGATCTCGCTGCGGCTGCAGGGCGTGTGTGTGATTCACGATCGCCAAAACAATTGGATTCCCGTGGCCGCCTTGCTCGGGCCCAAGGGAACGCCTGACCAGGTGCCGTTGAAAAAGATCGACGACGACACCTGGGAAATCGAGATGGACAAGGTCGTCACGCCGGCCCACCAGGCGGGATTCTCGCCGGACGGCAAGAGCTTCCTGTTCATGAACGGCGTGCGCCAGAACAACATCATGGTGTGGGACAGTTCGGACCATTCCGACCCGACCAAGTGGAAAAAGAAGGCGGTCGTCGAGGACCCGTCCTGGCGCGGCGCTTATCCGAACACGTTCCACATGGTCTTCACGCCCGACAGCAAGAAGGTCTATGTCACGCTGTGGTGGCCGTCGCCGACGCCGAACGGCATCGCCGTGGTCGACGCGGTGAACTGGAAATTGCTCAAGCAGGTCGACATCGGTCCCGACATGCATACGCTCGCCTGCACCTATGACGGCAAATATGTGTTCGGCGTCTATTCGGGCTACCAGAAGACGTCGAGCGGCATCGTCGCCATGGAGACGCGCAACGACAATGTGGTCGGAATCATTCCGAGCACGGGCGGGCACCACGACTGCGTGATGATCCCGCGCACGCTCGAAGACCTGCGCGTCAGCCGCTCGACCACGACCTGAGCGGCCGAGCGCACGGCGCGCATGCAAGCTCCTCCGCGACGGGTAGCGCCCGTCGCGGAGAGGTGCGATAGGATCGCGTCCAGCCGCGGGCGCGGGGCTCCGCCGCGCTTTTCAAACTATTCCGCCGAGGTCCCCCTGAATGGGCATTCTCTGGCTCGCATTGCAGAACCTGAAGCGGCGCGTATTCCGCACCGCAACGCTCGCCGTGGCGGTGGCCGTCGCGGCGGGGGCCGTGTTCGCCACCTCCGTGGTCATGTGGGGGATCGACCGCAGCCTCAGCCAAGGCTTGAACAAGTTCGGCGCCGATCTCCTCATCGTGCCGCAGAACTCGCTGGTCAACATGAAGGCGGCGCTTCTCACCGGGGAGCCGTCGACCTTCTATATGCGCGACAGCGTCATGCGCGAGGTGGAGGCGGTGGGCGGCATCGCCAAGGTGTCGCCGCAGCTCTTTCTGACCACGGCGGGCGGCCAGCATTGCATTGTCGGCAACGCATTTCTCGTCGGCATCGAGCCGAAATCCGACTTCACCGTCCTGCCCTGGCTGACCAAGGCGAACCGCTTGCCGCGCGCGCACGAGCGCGGAGACGCCATTGTCGGCGGCAACAGCAATTATGCGCTGGGCGACGTCATCTATTTCTATGGCCAATACTTCATCGTCTACGGCAAGCTCGAGCGAACCGGCATCGGGCTCTATGACAATGCGATTTTCATCACCATCGACAAGGCCTACGAGCTTGCCGAGGCCGCCAAGAAATACTCCGATACGCCGCCGCTCGGCTATTCGCGCGGCGACGTCTCCGCCGTGCTGGTGCAGATCGGGAACACGGCCAAGGCCAATCTGGTGCGGTTCGCGGTCTCGAAGAATCCGGAGGTCAAAGTCATCACCGCGGGCAATGTCGTGACCTCGGTGCGGCAGAACGTGGTCGCCCTGTTCGCGGGCACCATCGCCCTTTCGGTCGTGCTGGTCATCGGCAATATCCTGATGATCACCGCCATCTTCTCGTCGATCGTCAACGAGCGCCGCAAGGAGCTCGGCCTGTTGCGGGCGATCGGCGCAAGGCGGCACAGCGTTTTCCGCCTGCTTGAGTCCGAAGCGGTGATGCTGACGACGCTCGGCGGCCTGTTCGGCGTGGTCTTGGGCGCGCTGTTGCTGCGGCTGTTCACGCGCACGATCGGCTTTCATCTCGAGCTTCTCAACATTCCCTTCATTTGGCCGTCCTGGCCCGAGGCGGCCGCGCTCGCCGCGCTCGTCGTCTTCATGTCGGTCATGGTGGGAACCGTCGGGGCGATCTATCCGGCGATCGTCGGAAGCCGCATGGACCCCTATGACTCCATCCGGGCGGGCGAATGATGATCGAGTGCTCGAACTTAAGCAAACGCTACGAGATCGGCGACGCCGCCGTGGAGGCGGTGCGCGACGTCAACCTGCGCATCGAGCAAGGCGAGTTCCTGGCGATTCTCGGCCATTCCGGCTCCGGGAAATCGACGCTGCTCAGCATGATCGGCGGGCTGACCTCGCCGAGCGAAGGCGCCATCAGCATCGACGGCAAGAACATCTGGAGCCTGAACGACAACGAGCGGGCCGCGTTCCGCGGCGGCGCCATCGGTTTTATCTTCCAGTTCTCCAGCCTGATCCCGACCCTGACGGTTCTCGACAACGTAATGCTGCCGAGCATCTTCAACGGCGGAATGAACGAGAAGGTGCGCGAACGGGCGTTGAGGCTCCTCGAACGCGTCGGCCTGTCCGACAAGATCGAGGCCTATCCGAACGAGATTTCCGGCGGGCAGCAAAGGCGGGTCGCCATCTCGCGCGCCTTCGTCAATGAGCCGAAAATCGTCATCGCCGATGAGCCGACCGGCGACCTCGACGAGGCGACGGAGGGCGAGGTCATGGCGCTGTTTTCCAACATGCGGCGCGAACGCAAGCTGACGATCCTGATGGTGACGCATAACCGCGAACTGACGTCTGCGGCGGACAGAACGATCGAGATGAAGGGCGGGGCGATCCGATGAGGCTCTATCAGGTCGCGATGCATGAAATCAGCCGGCGCAAGATCCGCACGGCCTATACGGCGAGCGGAGTCGTGATTTCGGTTGCGCTTCTGGTCGCGAGCATCGTGGTCGCGGTGGCCGGGCAGAGAGACATCATGCTGATCATCAACCGCTACGGCCACAGCCTCACGATCTTCCCGGCCACCAGCGCCGAAAACACCTTGCGCGGCTTCGGCATAGGCGGCGGGCACTATATTCCGGAATCGGCGATCCCGAGCATCCGCGAGGTCTATGACGAAGCGATCCGCTCGGGCTGGCAGAAGCGCGGCGGTTGGGTCGTCGAGCCGGGGCTGCCCGGCGGCGTCGACCTGTTTCAGCCGGCCATTTTCTCGCCGCGCCTGTACGAGGAGACCACGATCGGCGAGCGGCAGGTCGTGGTTGCGGGCGTCGATCCCGACAGCGAATACAAGTCGCGGTTCTGGTGGGAGGTCGATGCCGGCAAGCTCATCACCGAACCGAACGAGGTGATGACGGGCAGCGTCTATGGCAAGGTGACCGGCGCGAAGGTGGGCGACGTCGTGCGCATCAACGGCAAGCCCTTCACCGTCGCGGGGCTGTTGCGGGAGACCGACAGCCCCGACGATTACATGATCTTCGGCATGATCAAGGCGATCCAGGGGACCTTCGGAAAAGAGGGCCTGATCTCGATGATGAACGTGCGCGCGATGTGCAACTATTGCCCCGTGGGCGACGCGGAGGTCGCGCTCAACAAGACCGTGGTCGGCGTGCGGGCGACCTCGCAGCGCGAACTGGCGCAGGCGCAGCACAAGATTTTCCGGAACGTCACCAACGTCATTCTCGGCTTCGTGCTGCTGTCGCTCGCCATCGCCTGCATGGCGATGTTCAACATGATGATGGGGACGATCCACGGCCGCATTCGCGAGATCGGGTTACTGAAGATGCTGGGCGCGTCGCCCGGACAATTGTTGCGGCTGTTCGTCTATGAGGCGGCGATCGTCGGCGTGATCGGCGGCGTGGTCGGTTACGGCATGGGCTTCGCCCTCGCGCGCTGGGCCGGGCCGTGGCTCATTTCGGGAACCGATGTCGAGTTCGTGTGGTGGCATTTGTTGCTGGCCGTCGGCGCCGCCGTCGTGTGCAGCGTGCTCGCCACGCTCTATCCCGCGGTGTTCGCCTCGCGCGTGCGGGCGGCCGAAGCTTTCAGGGCGTTGTGAGGCTTGGCATGCAATCGAAAATGATCGCCGAGCTGCGCGAGGTCTCCAAGCGCTACCATACGCAGGGCGAAACCATCACCGCGCTGGACCATACGACGCTCGCGATCCGCCCCAACGATTATGTCGCCATTATGGGGCCGAGCGGGTCGGGCAAATCGACGCTGCTCAATATCCTCGGCGGCGTCGATCGCCCGTCCGAGGGGGAGGTTTTGATCGACGGCGAACGCATCGACACGATGTCGGAAAAGCAGCTCCTCGATGTCCGCCGGCGCAAGATCGGGTTTGTGTTTCAGGAGGCGCGGCTCATGCCCTCGCTGACGGCGCTGGAAAACGTGCTGCTGCCGACCGCGTTCTGGTCCGACGGCAAAGGCGACCACAAGGAGCGCGCCATGTCGCTCCTGGAGCGGGTGGGCATCGCGCGCCGCGCCAACCACCTCGTGCATCAGCTTTCGGGCGGCGAGGCGCAGCGCGTCTGCATCGCCCGCGCGCTTGCGGCCAAGCCGAAAATGGTGCTGGCCGACGAGCCGACCGGCAACCTCGATCAGAAGACGCGGATGGACATCGTCGCATTGCTGGAAGCGCTGCATTTGGAGGAAGGCAGCGCCATCGTCATCGTCACGCACGATCCGGAAGTGGCGCTTCGGGCGCAGCGCCGGTTCGTCATCCGCATGGGACAGGCGAGCGAGGAGACGGCCGCGACGCGGGCGGGCCTCGCAGCCGTCTCTTGATTTGCGTATTTGATCGGCACCTGACGTGAGATCGATGAGGCGCCGCGGCCAGACCATAAGATTCCTCGCCCCGATCGCGCTGTTCGGGCTCGTCCTCGTCGTGCTCGACCAAGCGGTCGGCCAATGGCAAGAACGCGAATTGGCGCGCCGCATTGCATTGAAGGCGCGGCTCGATAAACTTTCTTTCAACGGACTGCGCACCGGCATTGACGACATCACGTTCGACGGCGCGCATTACGTTTTCAGGCTTCGCCTGCAAAACGCCGCGCGCGAGCCGTTCTATATTCTCGCTCCGACGCTGGAAGGATTTGTCCAGGTCGGGCCGGCATGGGAGCCATTCGCCATCCGGCCCGCCGGCGGCGAACTGAAAGAGGGCATGGTGGTGCGGCTGATCGGCGAGCGCTCGATCGCGGAACAGGCGCGTATCGAAGGCGTCGGCTATGCCGAGCCGATCGCCGGCTACCGGCACGTGAAAATCACGCTCGAAGCATTCGTCTCGCCAGAGGAAAACCCGCAGGAGGAAATCGGCGAGCGACGCGAAGACTTCTTCCTGTTCCTGCGCGACATCACGCGCGACGCCGAGTTTTCCGGCCAGAGCGGACGGCCCTCCTTCATCCCGCTGCGCGCGTGGACCCTGCTGCCGAAGGACGCGTTGTGATGGACGCCACAATGCAGCTCGCGCGGAATCCGGCGCCGAAAGCGAGCATCGGCTCGGAGCGGCGGCGCAAAGCGCGGCAGCGCTGGCGGCTCGGCGTCATGCTCGGATTGGCGGCGCTCTTGGGCGCGATCCTCGCCGATCAGTTCGTCGGGCTGTGGCAACGTAAAATCATCGACGACAAGCTGGCCCAGCACGGCAAGCTCGAACGAATGGTCCTGCATTATCTGCGCGCGGACATCGTCGATGTCGCGCACACGCCCGACGGACGCTACCGGGTGACCATTTACATGGAGAACGTCTATCCGGAATACGACATGTACGTCATGGTTCCGCAAATCCGCGTCTTCGCGCAATCCGGCCCCATGTGGCGCGAAGTGCCGGTGCGGGAGCCGACGGATACGCGTTGGCGCGCGGGCTCGGTCGTGCATCTGACGGAGCGCATCACGTTCGAGCGCATTTTCGACGTGCCGAAGGACGGAGACTGGTACGAGCTTTTGCCGGGCTTCTTTCACGTCCGCTTCGACAATTCGATGCTGGTCAGTCCGCTCGCCCAACCGAAAGACGACCTCGTCGAGCGGGGCGACAATTACTACATCCACCTCTTGCCGGTGGGCGCCGATGTCGACGAGGTCAGGAAAAGGAATCAGTTCCCGAACGGCGTCGTGCCGAGCTATCTGCCCATGCCGCCGCATTGATGCGTCTTACCGGGGGCTGACTTCGCGCGCCCTCTGGGCTAACGTTCCGGCCAGTTTCAGCCGTGCCCCATCTCGACATTTGTTTTGGTCCGGGGAGGGACCGCAAACAATATGCCGACGAGCGCCGTGAAGCATCGCGGATTGGCGATCCTGCCAGAAGTGTTCGGCCGGCCAGTTCGCCATGTGCCGCTCTCGGCCATGCCGAGCCGCTATCGGCTGATCATGTTCACGGTGCTCGTGCCGCCGGCCTTGGCCGCCCTTTATCTTCGCTTCATTTGGCGGCCGAATGCGCTCTACCACGATCCCATGGCGCACGCGCTGGTCGAGGGATTCTGCGCGCTCATCGCGCTCGTCGTCTTCTACGTCCTCAGGCAGGAATGGAAGCTCTCGGGCGGCCGCCGGCTCTGCATCATGGCGCATGGGTTCCTGCTCTACGGCATCCTCAATCTCGGCCACGCCGCCTCGCCCCATTACTCGAACAGCTTCGTTTTCCTTCATTCGATGGCCGGCTTTGCGCTCGCCCTCTCCGTCGTCGCCTCGGTGGCCGAGGAAGGGCCGAATGGCGACCCGTGCGCGCGGCTGCGCTGGGACCGAAAGGAAATCACCCTCGCCTTCGCCGTGGCCGGGCTCGCCATCGCTTGCGCCGGCGTTCTCCTCGCCGAATACGTCCCCTGGCGACGCGTGGACGGCTCGTTCACGGCGGTCGCGCGCAGCGTCAATATCGCCACGTCGCTCTTGTTCGTCTTTTCGGGCTGGGTCTTCCTGCGCGATTTCCGCCGCAGCCGGGAGTCTATCCTGTTCAGCTTCGGCATCTGCATGCTTCTGTTCGCCGAAACGCATGCGCTGTTCATGTTGTCGCGGCTTTGGGACTTCACCTGGTGGGCCTGGCACATCGTCAAGCTGCTCATCTATCTCAGCATGCTGTTCGGCATCGCCTACGAGTGCGCGCAGGCGCTGCGCGACCTCGCCCGGTCGAACGACGCCTTGCAGGTCTCTCACGCGACGCTCGAACATCGCAATCACGACCTGCAAACCGCCTACCAACAACTCGCCTCGGCGCAGGCGTCCCTGGTGCGCTCCGAGCGGCTGGCGGCGCTCGGCGAAATGGCGGGAATGGTGGCGCACGAAATCCGCAATCCGTTGGGTACGATCACGAACTGCCTCGGCATTCTGAAGCATCCGCGGCTTTCGGCCGATGAGGCGGCGCGCGCGCTCGCGCTCGCCGACAGCCAGGCCGACCGTCTCGCCCAGATCGTGACCGACACCTTGAATGCAACGCGCGCAAAGGTGGTGCGCTGGCAACCCGTTTCCGTGCAGTCTGTCCTGGAGGAGACGCTGGCCGTCTGTCAGGGCGAGGCCTTCGGCCGCGTTCGGCTGAACGCCGAGGTTTCGCCGGATCTCCCCTTTGTCGACGGCTCCCCACAGCAACTGCATCAGGTGCTGTGGAATCTCATCGTGAACGCCGCCGAGGCCTTGAAGGACGGGGGCGAAATCCGGGTGTGCGCGTTCGCGCAAGAGCGCTTCGTCGTAATCGAAGTGGCGGATACCGGCCCCGGCATTCCGGAGGAGTTGCGCGCGCGCGTGTTCGATCCTCTTTTCACGACCAAGCCCGGCGGAACGGGCCTCGGCCTCGCCGTCGTCCGCAACATCGTCGCCGAGCATGGCGGCGCGGTTGCGGTTGCGGCCGCGGATGGACGCGGCGCAAAGATCACGGTTCGATTGCCCGCCATGATGCAGGCCCGGTTGGAGCATAGGGAAGCCGCCGAGTAGCCCGTTCGGGCAAGGGAGACCCGCGTGCCCTCGATTCTCATCGTCGATGACCAGCGCAGCATGTGCGAGAGTTTGCAGATGCTGTTGCGCATGGAGGGTTTCTCGGCCGAATTCACCACCGATCCGCGCGAAGCCGTGAACCTCGCCGCGCGCTCCGCCCCCGACGTGATCGTCACCGACATGCGCATGCCGGAGTTGAGCGGCATCGAGCTGCTGCAGGCCGTGAAAGCGGCGTCGCCGAGAACGGAAGTCATCGTCATGACGGCGCACGCCACCGTCGACAGCGCCGTCAGCGCGATGAAACTCGGCGCCTTCGATTACATCATGAAGCCGTTCAAGAACGAGGCGATCCTCGCCAAGATCCGGCGCGCAATGGAGAAGGCGCGCGCCGAACGCCAGCCGGCGCTCACGTCCTACGCAACAAGTCAGTCCCCCGCGCCGGTCGCGGCCAGCGCGGCCATGCGCGAGGTGCTCACTCTAGCCGGCCGCCTCGCCGCGACCGACATGGCCGTGCTCGTGACCGGAGAGACCGGCACCGGCAAAAGCGCGGTCGCGCGCCACATCCATGCCCATAGCCGCCGCAGCAAAGGCCCGTTCGTCACCGTCAACTGCTCGGCCCTGCCGGAGAACCTGATCGAGAGCGAACTGTTCGGCCATGAGAAGGGCGCCTTCACCGGCGCGGTTTCGGGCCATCGCGGCCTGTTCAAGGAGGCCGCGGGCGGCGCCATATTCCTCGATGAGATCGGGCTCTTGCCGCTCGGCCAACAGCCGAAGCTTCTGCTGGCGCTCGAAGAGCGCGTGATCCGCCCGGTGGGATCGGCGCGCACGATCCCGGTCGACGTGCGCGTGATCGCCGCGACCAACACCGATCTGGGCGAGCGAGTCCGCCACGGTCAGTTCCGGGAAGACCTTCTTTACCGGCTCAACGCCGCGACCATCCGCATCCCGCCGTTGCGCGAACGCCCGGACGATATCCTGCCGCTATGCGAAAGCCTTCTCTCCCGCCAACAGCATCGGCGCGATGTCGCCATCAGTGCGGAGGCCCTGGCGCTGTTGCAGGCCTATTCCTTCCCGGGCAACGTGCGCGAGCTCGACAACGCCCTGCATTGGGCTGCGGCGGTCGCCTCGGGCCCGACGATCAAGGCGAGCGATCTGCCCGAGATCATTCAGCAGCGCGCGCCGACTCACGCCATCGTCAATTCCCGAAAGGCCGAAACGCGCGCGCTCGATGCGATCACGCGTGAGGCCATCCTGGAATCGGTGGCGCGGCATAGCGGAAACCTGACGCAAGCCACCAAGGAGCTCGGCATCGGCCGCACCACCTTGTGGCGGCGCATGAAGCAGTATGGAATCAAGGCGCGTTGATGCGAGGCCGGCCCGCGCCCGTCATTTGCTGAACAGCAAGTCGCGCGTCAGTTGATCAGTGCGCTCGACCGCGCGCAGCGCCTTGCGCAGGCGGGCCTGCTCGTCGTGCGACAGACGGCTGACCTCGACCCGGTTCGAGGCCGGCACGCCCTTCTCCAGATCGGCGATCTGTTGGCGCAGAACGAAACCGAGGAACACATCATAGGCGTTCGACAGGTTATTGAGATCGCGCTCGCCGCCGATCCCGAGCGCGTCGATGCCGGCGAGGCGGTCCGGCGTCGAATGCGCGACGACATGGTGACGGATCGCAAGGGCGCGCGCCATGGTCACGATCGCGAATGTTCCGGTTTTCTTGAGATCGATGCGGCCTTTATCGGTGCGGAAGCCGCCCAAGAAATTGAGCCCGCTTTCCGGCGCGCCGCTTGATTCAACCAGGAGCTTGGCGAAGGCGGCCTCCCCCTTGGCGACGTCGAATGCATAGTCGCGCAGCCGTTGCGCGATCCCGGCGTCGCCGTGGACGGCGCGCATGTCGAAGAAGATGTCGACCGACATGAGGTCGCGCGGATTCGAGCGTCCGATCCACCCGGCGATCCGGTCGAGCCAGGTCGCGACCGACCCGCGCCATTGCGGATTTTTCGCCATCACCCCGCCCTTGCAATAGGCGGGACCGACTTCGTGCAGAATATCGGCGACATGCTCGCCGAGCATGGCGAACCAGCGGTCTTCCGGACCGCCGGGTTCGCCCTCGGCAAAGAACAGGGCGTTGTCCTGATCCATCGCGAGCAGGCTCTCGCTGCGGCCGGCCGACCCGAGCACGGCGACCGCATAGGCGCAAGGCGGATCTCCGAACCCGTCGAAGCGCATGCGCCTCTCGGCCAGCAACGCGACTTGGCGGGTCAGCGCGCCGAGCTCGCGCGAAATCACCGCCGCGACGTCGCGCGCTCCCACCTGTTCTTGCAGCAAAGCTCCCGCCACGTGCGGCAGCTTCGCCCAGGCGACGGCGAGGGCGTGCACGTCCTCCGCCTGATCGATCTCATCGCCGATCGCCACCGCCTCGCCGGCGCGCAAACGCAACAGATCGCGCGCCGAGAGCGCGCCGACGACGATGCCCCGCTCGTCAATGGCGCCGAGGTGGCGGATCTTGCGCCGGCTCATGCGGCCGATGGCGCGATAGACGAACGCATCGGCCGGCACGCTGACGAGCGGCTTGCTCATGAACCGTTCGACCGGCATGTCGAGCGCGTCCGCGCCGTTGAGCGCGACGGCGCGGAGCAGGTCGCGTTCGGTGACGATCCCAACATTGTCGGCCCGATGCCCCGCCTCGCTCGCCGCCTCGCTGCGCACGAAAAAGGACGAGATCTGCTCCTTCATCAGCCCGGTAAGGGCGTCGCGGACGGCGGCGTTTCCGGCGATGAACCGCGGCGGGGACCGCATGATGTCGCAAACGCGATGCCGATACGGATAGCTGTCGATCCTGCGCAGCGTTCGCTCCGCATCGACGCGCAACGGCGCTTCAACGGGATCGAGCCAGCCGGCCGCATGCTGTTGGTCGAGCGCATCGGTCAGCGCGCGGCAGGCGCGCTCGGCCTCCGCCAGGGTGCGAATGCCGCGCAGGCGAAGCTTCGGCACGAGCGCGCAGAAAATGCGCGCGCAGGCGAGCGCGTCGCCCCGCGCCGAATGGCGGTCCTTGACCTCGATTCCGAGCCAGGCCGCCAGCCCATCGAGGGAATAATCGGGAAGATCAGGCTCGGCGACCTCGGCGAGAAGGCGCGTGTCGAGCGTGCGCGGACGCGCCCATTCGATGCCGGCGCGCTCGCATTCACGCTTGAGAACCGCAAGGTCGAAGCCGAGCACGTGGCCGATCACGATGGCCTCGCCGGTAAACGCGCGGAACTGCGGCCAGACATCGCGGAAGGGCGGCGCTCCTGCGACCGCGGCGTCGTCGATGCCGTGCACGCGCGTCGCCGACGAAGGGATCGGCTGATCCGGCCGGACCAAGGAGCGAAATCCGAGCTCCGGATCGAGTTGTCCGCCGCTCAACTGCACGGCGGCGATTTCCACGATCCAAGCCTTGCGCGGGTCGAGCCCCGTCGTCTCGGTGTCGATGACGGCCGCGTCGAGCGCCAGCAGAGGCGTCGCATGACTGCGCCGCGCGATCGCGTTTTCGGCCGCAATGCTCATTCGACGCCAATTCGCTGAGGCGCTTCGCCCTCGCATAGCAACGCCGCCATCGCGCCGGCGTCCATGCGCTTCGTCAACTCATCGTGGATATTGCACAAGGATACGCGCAGATAATTGCGGGTCGTCGGGTAGTCCTGCCCACGCAGTTTTTCGTGGATCGGCATCAATGAGAAATACTGTTTGGCGAACCGCTCCGGAATGTCGATGACGCGCTTTGGCGCATGCAAGGACACCTGCGCGAGCCGCCGCACGAGCTCCTCGCGCCGCTCGAGCCAGGCCGCCGCGCCGAGACTTGCGGGAACGGGATAACGGTCGAAGACGGAGGCCACGAGCCGGGCAACCGAATCGGACAACGAAGGCGGCTCCTCGGCCAAGGGACGCAAGGTCGCGTCCACCATTTCGCCGACCATCGCCAGCCCGAGCGGATAGGCGCGCCAGCGCGCCTCCTCGATGGCGCCGCGGAAACCGGCCTCCGCAAACAGCACCTTGGCGTAATGGCCGGCGCGCGCGCGCGAATATTCATAGATGCCTTTCTGCGTCAGAAAGGCGGCGTTTTGGTCGATGAAATCGGCGAGATCCGCAAGCGTGCGAACGGGCGGCCGCCGGCCGAGGAATCCAAACAAGCCCATATACCGCGATCCTCACGCTCACCCGAAGGCGCGCCGCAAAGACTCTCGACGCCCGCCCTGTTGCGGTGCGGCACGGTTTATCAACCGCATAAACGAAAGTCTAATAAGGCGGGTTGCGACTCGATGATAGCATTTTTCGGTTACTCCATCGGCAAGGACCGCGGGGGGGAGACGGGGGAGCCGCGTATCGGGCCGGCTCTGGACGGGAACGAATTAACGGGATGAAGCCGCGCTCGGCGCAGTCCCAAGGAGGTCACTTAAGCCATGTCTGCAGAAAGAGACAGAGCGCATTGGAGGAAGACGACCAACCTGATGCTTGCGCATCTCGCCGTGTGGTTCTTCTTCGGTTACATCATCCACGTGTTCGTGAAGCCGCTCAACACCATCATCATTCCGGTGCTCAAATTCCCGCTCGGCTTCTACATGGCCGCGCAGGGCTCGCTGATCATCTTCGTCGTCATGCTGTTCATGTTCGCCAGACAGCAGGACCGGATCGACCGCGAGTTCGGCGTCGCCGAAGACGACTGAGGGAGGATCAGACATGAGCACCGAAACAGCCGGCACGTCGGACTTCATCAAGAATCTCGGCCGCATGTACGGAATGTACACGGGCGGCTTTCTCGCCTTCGTCATCCTGCTCGCCGTCCTCGAACAGGTCGGCGTGCCCAACAAGATCCTCGGATATCTCTTCGTCTTCTTTACGCTCGCGGTCTACGCCGTCATCGGCATCGCCTCGCGGACGGCGCAGGTGTCCGAGTATTACGTCGCCGGACGGCGCGTCCCGGCCTTCTACAACGGCATGGCGACCGGCGCCGACTGGATGTCGGCCGCCTCCTTCGTCGGCATGGCCGGCACCTTGTTCCTCCTCGGCTATGACGGCCTCGCCTGGGTGCTGGGATGGACCGGCGGCTATGTGCTGGTCTCGGTCTTGATCGGGCCTTACTTGCGCAAATTCGGCGCCTATACGGTCCCCGACTTCATGTCGTTCCGCTATGGCGGCAACTTTGCCCGCTTCTTGGCCGTCATCGTGCTCGTCGCGTGCTCCTTCACCTATGTGACGGCGCAGGTTTACGGCACCGGCATCATCGCATCGCGCTTTTTGGGGATGGACTTCACGGTCGCCGTTTACGTCGGGCTCGCCGGCATCCTGGTCTGCTCGATGCTGGGCGGCATGCGCGCGGTGACATGGACGCAGATCGCCCAGTACATCGTGCTGATCGTCGCCTATCTGGTTCCGATCATCATCCTGTCGACGCAGAAGTATGGGATTCCGATTCCGGAACTCACTTACGGCCAGGCGATCCAGGACATCACCGCCCGCGAGCAGCAAATGCTGCAGACGGGGCTCAGCACCGCGGCGGCGTTGAAGCCGCATATCGAGCCGTTCATCAACTACTCGCCGCTCAACTTCTTCGCCATCATCTTCTGCATGATGGTGGGCACGGCGTCGCTGCCGCACATCCTGATGCGCTATTTCACGACGCCGTCGGTGCGTGAGGCGCGGCAGTCCGTGGCCTGGTCGCTGTTCTTCATCTTCCTGCTTTACTTCTCGGCGCCCGCCTACGCCGCGTTCTCGAAGCTCGAAGTCTACACCAACATCATCGGCAGAGACCTGGCGAGCATCCGGCCGTGGATGTTCACCTGGGGCGAGCTCGGCCTGATCCAGATCTGCGGCAAGAACGCAGCCAGCGTGCAGGCCGTGATCGAGGCTTGTAAGGCGATCGCCGGCCATCCCGGCGTGGTGCGCTTGCAGGACTTCGTCATCAATACGGACGTGATCGTGCTCTCCACGCCGGAGATCGCGGGACTTCCCTACGTGATCTCGGGCCTGGTCGCGGCCGGCGGGCTCGCCGCGGCGCTCTCGACCGCCGACGGACTTCTGCTCGCCATCGCCAATGCGCTGAGCCACGACGTCTACTACAAGATGATCGACCCGGACGCGCCCACGGTGCGGCGCCTTACGATCGCGCGCGCCCTGTTGTTCATCGTCGCCGTGGGGGCCGCCTATACGGCGTCCACCAGACCATCCGACATTCTGGCCATGGTGGGCTGGGCGTTCTCGCTCGCCATGGCCGGCAACTTCCCGGCGCTCGTGATGGGGATCTGGTGGAAACGGACCACGGCGGCGGGAGCGGTCGCCGGCATCATTGCCGGGTTCGGCTTGTGCCTGTTCTATCTCGTCGTGACCCGCTATTTCCCGGGCTTCGGCGTGAAGTATGCCGGCATGACGTCGCTGCTCAATCCGGCGACGGGCGCTCCCGTCGTCGACATCGCCAAAGCCATGGCCATGCCGAACGCGATGGAGGCGTTCCCGACGCTCGCTCACCCGCTCGCCAACAAGGTCGGCTGGTTCAACCTCAACAACATCAACTGCGGACTGCTCGGAATGCCGCTCGGCTTCCTGGTCATCATCGTCGTCAGCCTGCTCGGAAAAGAGCCGTCGGCGGAGATGCAGGCCTACGTGGACGAGATCCGCAAGCCGCGCGGCCGGACGGTGTTGCAGGAAAAGAGCTGATCTCCAGCCACGCGAGCTTCGACGGGGCCCTTCGGGGCCCCGTTCACTTTTGACTTGTCAGGCGCGCGGCTCCCGACCAATGTGACCGCGCAGGGGATGATCGAAAACATGGGCGGCGCAGCTTCGCTGATCACCTACTGGTATTTTCATCTGCCGAATTTCATCCTGGCGGCGCTGATGTACACGCTGTTGGGACGGGCTTTGCTCGGCCTGATCGTCGACCCGGACTCCTCGAACTACATCTGGCGCTTCTTCTGCCGGCTGACCGATCCGTTCGTTCGCGTCATTTCGCTCGTGACGCCGAAGGCCGCCGCGCCGGTCGTGACATGGTTGTTCGGAGTCGTGTGGCTGTTCTGGCTGCGCGTTCTTCTGCTCTACGTTTTTCTCTTGCTGGGCGCCGTGCCGCGCGTGAGCTGAGCTGTACCCATGGATCGCAATTTCTATTTCGTCGGAATCGCGTTTTTCGGGATGATCAACGGCCTGTTCAACCAGCTGTGGCTCGTCTTCGCCCTCATCCACGTGCAGATCCTCTCGCCAGCCCTCCTGTTCGGCAGCGTTCCCCTGACTTTGATGTTTGCTTCGCTGATGGTGTCGACCGCAACCGTGATCCTCGGGGGCATTCCGGCAGCCCTCTATGAGCGCTACATCGCCGTCAAAGACGACTCGACCGAGACGTCCTTGTGGATTTGGCTTGCCGGAACGGCCCTGCTTGCGATCCCCGCGATCGGCAATTTCCTGCAAATCGGATTTTGAGCCCACTCCGTTGTGAGCGCCGCAAACCGGCGTTATCATCGTCCGACGATCTCCAGGCTGCCGGCACGAATGCGCACCCCCCTGCGCTGGACGAGACGCATGGACGATATCCGCCAGATCGCGTTTTCGATCGTGCTGCGAGCCTGCGGCTTTGCTTCACTCGGCATCTTCTGTTTCATGATCGGCTTTTCGTTCGAACCGCGCCTGGCGTTTCAGACCGGCGGGGTGCTCACTTTGCTGATGGTCGCGGTCCTGGTGCTGAAGGCCTTTAAATCGGAAACCAAGGACTACCGCCGGACCGAATTGTGGCTGAACCTGCCTGAAAAGAGCCGCCCGCCGGAGGATTATGCGCAATGGGCGAGTTCCACGGTCATGCGCGAGACCTACTTCCTGTTCGCCCGCTGGACGGCTTTCATCTCCATCGTCATGTGGTCGCTCGCTCTTTTGTTCTCGCTCGCGAGCCGCTGAAAGAACCGCAGCGGCGCCATGCGCGGTCTTACGCAAACAACACGATAGCGGGCCATGCCGATGTGGCGGAAATTCCGTTGCATGCAAATTTTCGAGCCGGGGAGAGGCCAATGCCGAATGCAATCAGCGCCATAGCCGTCAAACTTGCGGAACTTCTCAAATTGCGTTCTCTCCCCATCGGCATGAAACTCTTCGAGCGCCGCGCGGACATGGAGGCCATCGCGCGCATCAGGCGCCCGAAAGCCGTGCACACTTTGGACCAGATCGTCGCCCAAGCGGCGCGGCTCGGTTGGACAATCGGCGTCACTGCCGACGATCTGGTCGGTCCGCAATGCCGCGCGGTCGTCGGCCTCGGCCGCGCCAAGGACGAAGCGTGGCGATCAGGAGCCCCGATGGTCGGCGTCTGGTACGCAACCGCTGACGACGCCCGTGCGCATCAATCGGCGATGCAGTGCGTCGAGGACGGCCGCTACGAGGCTCTGGCCGTATCCCCGCTCAACGCCGGACGGCTCGATCCGCCGGATATCGCCCTGTTCTACGCCACGCCCGGGGCGATGATGTATTTCATCAACGGATTGCAGTGGGAGGGCTACAAGCGCTTTGACTGGAGCGTCGTCGGAGAGAGCTCCTGCGCCGACAGCTGGGGGCGCGCGCTCAAGACCGGCGAGCCGTCGCTTTCGATTCCCTGCTTCGCCGAGCGGCGCTACGGCGGGGTCCTCGACGATGAAATGCTGATGGCGCTGCCGCCGGACGCGATGGCGAAGGCGATCAGCGGAATGGAGGCGCTCGCCAAGAACGGCTTCCGCTATCCGTTTCCCCAATACGGCATTCAGCAGGATGTCCGAGAGGGCATGGCCAAGAGCTATCCGCGCGCGGCGCAGTCCGGCGCTCGCGAATGACGCCTGGCCTGCGTTGCCGCACGCACCCGCGCGGGAGCGACAAGCGCATTCTCAAGACAAAGAGAATGGGCTAGAGCAAGATGGTTTCAGGTTGGATCGCCTCATCCTGATTGGCGCACTCCGCTCATTCCCGCGGAAAAGCGGAAAGCGGGAATCCAGGGCTGATCTGGGTCCCCGCTTGCGCGTGGACGAGCGGACCGAGTCTATTTGATCGCAACTTGCTATAGAGCTATCCATCGAATTGCGAGCGGGAGACGGCATGGACGCCGAATATCTGAACTGGCCTTTTTTCTCGGATCAGCATCGCGAATTCGCGGCGCGGCTGGCGGAGTTTGCGCAATCCGAAATCGCCCCGATCGCGCACGAGGCAGGCGACGGAACGGATCAAGACCTCCTCGACGCAGCCTGTCGCAAACTGGTGAAGACGATGGGCGCGGCCGGAATTCTCAAACCCTGCGTGCGCCTCTCTGAGGATCAGAAGTTCGACGTGCGCACGCTGTGCCTGGGACGCGATCGCCTCGCCCGCACCGCCGGGCTCGCCGATTTCGCGTTCGCGATGCAGGGATTGGGGTCCGGCCCCATTTCGCTGTTCGGCACCGAGGAGCAGCGGCGGCGCTATCTCACGCCCGTCATCCGCGGCGAGGCGATCGCCGCGTTCGGGCTCTCCGAACCCGGCGCCGGCAGCGACGTGGCGGCGATGGCGACCACGGCGGTGCGCGACGGCAATGGCTACGTCATCAATGGCGTCAAAACGTGGATTTCGAACGGCGGCATCGCCGATCATTACGTCGTTTTCGCCCGCACGGGCGAGCAGCCAGGGGCCAAGGGCCTCTCCGCCTTCATCGTCGAGCCGGGGACCGCCGGTTTCAGTGTGGAGAGCCGCATCCGCGTGATCGGTCCGCATCCGATCGCGACCTTGCGCTTCACCGACATGCGCGTGCCCGCCTCGGCCCTGATCGGCGATCCGGGCGCGGGCTTTAACGTCGCCATGCAGACGCTTGACGTGTTCCGCACGACGGTCGGAGCCGCGGCGCTTGGCTTTGCGCGCCGCGCCCTGGACGAGGCGCTGTCACGGGTGCAGGAGCGCATCGTGTTCGGCAAGCCGCTTGCCGCCTATCAGCTCACCCAGGCGAAGATCGCCGATATGGCGCTCGGCGTCGATGCGATCGCGCTCCTCGTCTATCGCGCGGCGTGGACGCGCGATACGTTCAACCGGCGGATCACGCGCGAAGCATCCATGGCGAAGCTGTTCGGCTCGGAAACCGCCAATCAGATCATCGACATGGCGGTGCAACTGCATGGCGGGCTCGGCGTCGTGTCAGACATGACGGTTGAGAGCCTTTATCGCGAGATTCGTCCGCTGCGCATTTATGAGGGGACCAGCGAAATCCAGAGGATGGTGATCGCCAACGAGGTGCTGAAGAACGCCTCGCCGCCCGCGAAATGACGAAGCTTGCGAAGCGGTTCGGGACTCCTACCGGCTCGCACCCGCCGCGCGGCCTTGCTTGTGATCTTGATTGGCGTTGCGCGGCCGGCACGGTTCGGTTTTGACGCCGCCGCGCTCCGCCTGCGCCCGCCCCTGATTGGAGCCGGGGGGACAGTCTTCCGTGCGCGCCAGCACATCCGGCGCGGCTCTCGCGAGAACAGCGGGATCCAAGCTGGCGATCTGCCGGTCGGGCAACCTGTTCCAGACCTCGTCCATTCCAAGCAAGGGAATGCCGAGATAGCCTCGAACGGTCAGCTTCTGTCCATCCGGACTGAGGGTCATGCCGGCGCGGTATACATTGCCGTCGCGCGGGTCGAGGATATTGCCGTCCTTGTAACTTAGTCCCTGCCGCTTCATGTCGCGAATAAACGAAAGCCCAAGGAGCGGCGCGTTGGCGCGATCGCCCGCGCATTTGCGGCAGATCGGATGAGGCTCGTCTTGCGGCCTCGGAAAAAGTTTTGCGATCAGGCCTTCATAGACCCCGTTGCGCTCGACGAACAGGAACCAGCCGATCGGCTGCCCGGTTTCGCTGCGCTTCTCCCATAGGCCTGCAACGCCGGGTTCGGCCTGCCCGGAATGGGCGAGGCCCGCGATCAACAAGGCGAAAAGGGCCGCCACAAACGTCGATAATCGTTTTTGCATGTCGCCTCAAACTCTCCTGCGATCCGCGCGCCCGGTCATGCGTGACGCAATTGGCGAGATGATGGCGGACCCGAGCCTTGACGCATGATCCCGAAAGGAAACATGCCGACAGGCCCGCGCGCCGGAACTGCCGGGGTTGGCTTTTGTTGAAGGTACAGTTCGGCGCGGAGTTCCGTCACATTCATGTCCTCCTCCAGCCTCGCCCTGAGCAATCTGCGAGCCGTCGTGATCGTCATCGTGGTCGCGTTCCACGCGTCGCTGGCCTACATCGCGTGGCTGCCGGCCAAGGCCACCTCCTTTGACCAGCCCCCCTATCAGTGGCAGGCCTTTCCCATCATCGATTCGCAGCGCTCGATAGGCTTCGACATCTTCTGCGGCTGGAACGACGTCAGCCTGATGTCGTTGATGTTCTTCCTGTCGGGGCTGCTTGCAGCGCCCAGCCTGCTGCGGAAAGGAAGCCGCATTTACATAACCGACCGCTTATGGCGGATCGGCCTGCCTTTCGTGCTGGCGATCACTTTCTTGAGCCCGCTTGCGTACTATCCGGCCTATCTTGTGCGCGCCGACGATCCCAGCGTCGCCGAATTCTGGCGGCAATGGTCCTCGCTTCCATTCTGGCCGGACGGGCCACAATGGTTCTTGTGGCAGCTCCTGGCGCTGAGCATGTTCGTAGCGGCCATCCACGCCGTCGCGCCGCGCTTCATCGATCGGCTCGGCCGTTGCGCGGCCTGGGCGTGTGAGCGCCCGGTCACGTTCTACGGCACCTTGGTTGCGCTTTCCGCTCTCGCCTACATTCCGCTTGCACTCGCCTATTCGCCTTGGAACTGGGCCGCGATCGGGCCGCTTTCGTTCCAGCTCAGCCGGCCGGCGCACTATCTCGTCTATTTTTTCGCCGGCGTGGCGGTCGGATGGCGCGGGTTTGATCGCGGGCTACTCGCCTGCGACGGCGCGCTGGCGCGAAACTGGACCCGGTGGCTCGCTGTGGCGATCGCCGCCTTTTTCGGCTGGGCCGGCCTTACGGCGCTGACCATGCCGGATTGGTCCGCAGCGCCGCCTGCCGCGCAGCTCGCCGCAACGCTCGCCTTCCCTCCGGCCTGCGCCGCCGGCGCCCTGGCGCTGCTTGCCGTGTGCCTTCGCTTCGCCGGCAAGCGGATGGGGCTCGAAAGCCTCTCGGCGAACGCCTACGGGATCTACCTGGCGCATTACGTCTTCGTGATCTGGCTGCAATACGCCCTGTTGGACAGCAGCCTTCCCGCAATCGCCAAGGCCGCCCTCGTGTTCGGCGGCGCGCTCCTCATGAGCTGGGCGAGTTGCGTTGCATTCGACCGCTTCCTGCTCAATCCGCGTTCTGCGCCGGTCAAGGAAGCGCACTCGACGGCGCCGCGTTAGCGCGTCTGGGAAGAAACAATCGCATGTCGCTGAACTTCACGCTCGCTTTTCGCAACCTCTTTCATGAGCGCGCGGCGCTCATCGCGAGCATAGAGCCGTGACGCGCGCCAGCATGCGAACCGAGCTGGTGCGGCTATGCGCGCGATTGGTCAAGCGCTTCGCCGGCGAAGCGCCGTTGGCGCAGACGCGACGGCGGCTGCGGTCGTTGCAGCGTCTCATCCCCTCCCCGCCGCGCGGAGTTGAGATCGCGACCGCGGATGCCGGCGGCATCGAAGCGGATCACGTCTTCATCTCGCGGTCGGAAACCGAGCGGCGCGTCCTCTATCTCCATGGCGGCGGATACAGGATAGGCTCGCCCAGGCTTTATCGTCATGTCACATGGCGCATCGCAGCCGCGGCGCAAGCGCGCCTCATTGCGATCGACTACCGCCTTGCGCCTGAGCATCCGTTTCCTTGCGCGCTCGAAGATGCGGTCGCCTCCTATTGCTGGCTGTTGGACAAAGGCGCCCATGCGCGCCGCATCGGCGTGATGGGCGATTCCGCCGGCGGAGGATTGACGCTCGCTTTGTTGCTTACGCTGCGCGACCGCGCCCTGCCGATGCCGGCCGCGGCGGTTGCGCTCTCGCCCTGGACCGATCTCGCCCTGACCGGATCGACGCTGGTCACACATGCGGCGGCGGACCCGATCATCGACACGGAGCAGCTGCCGAAGTTCGCGGCCGACTATCTCGCCGGCGCCGACCCGCGGAATCCCTACGCCTCGCCTCTCTACGGCGACCTCGCCGGATTGCCGCCCGTCCTGATCCAGGTGGGAAACGACGAGGTCTTGCTGGACGATTCGGTCCGGCTGGCGGAGAATCTGCGGCGCGCGAACACCCCCGCGGATCTGCAAATCTGGCCGCGCATGTTTCACGGCTGGCATCTGTTCGCGCCGATCATGCCAGAAGCGCGCCAGGCGATCGAGGCGATCGGCGCATTCATGCAGCGCAAGCTTGGGGTTACTTGATGGCTTGAGGGTTGATCGGCGAGCCGGTTCCTCCGGTGATCACGAGGGGGGGGCCGCAGAAGAAGAATTCGTAGACCTGGTCGCTCGCGCAATCCGCGGCGAGCTCTTTCAAATAGAACATTTCACCCATCGTAAGCCCAAGGGCTGGGATCACGACCCAGTGCCACGGCTGGTTGACCTCGTCGGTTTCGTTAGGCCGCACTTCGACGCCCCAAGTATCCGAACAGATGGCCGCGATTTGCTTATCGTGGCACCAGTAGCAATTCTCAAATCTCACGCCCGGAGCATCGCCGCCGGCATAGGCTCCCCAATCCCGGCGTTCGATGCACCGCTCCATTTGGCCGGTGCGGATGATGACGAAATCGCCCCGCCTGATCTCGACCTTCTGCGCAGCGGCGCAGGCGTCGAGCTCCTCGTTCGAGATGCCATAGCCGTC
>WBZR01001904.1_pt1 | contig 23685 bp, 21 predicted proteins | sample 5204231 | NCBI WGS metagenome assembly WBZR01 (sample SAMN12412403, study PRJNA552823) | activated sludge metagenome | isolation source: activated sludge from anammox sidestream of wastewater treatment plant... | place: USA: Virginia | collected 2017-08
CGTTGGGGCCGATGATCGCGTGCACCGTCCCCTCGGCGACCTCGAACGACAGCGATTCGATGACGCGCACGCCGCCGAAGTGCTTGGCCAGACCCTCGACCTGCAGCAGCGCCATCGCCCGGCCCCCGAGGCGTTCAGCCGCGCCCGACGAGGCGCGCCAGCGTCGGCACGATGCCGCGCGGGAAGAAGACCATGGTCGCGATCAGCACCGCGCCGAAGACCATCATCTCGTAGTCCTTGAGCACGGTGAGGAACTGCGGCAGCATCGTCAGCACGGCGGCACCGACGACGGCGCCCCAGATCGACGCCATGCCGCCGAACACGACCATGATCACCAGTTCCACCGAGTGCAGGAACGAGGACTTGGCCGGCGTGATGAAGCCCGCGTAGTGCGCGGTGAGCGCGCCGGCGGTGGCGGCGATCAGCGCCGACTGCACGAACACGCGCAGCTTCCAGCGGCCGGAGTCGATGCCCACCGTTTCGGCGGCGACTTCGGAGCCGTGCAGCGCGCGCAGCGCGCGGCCCAGGGGCGAGTCGATCAGGTTGAGCGCGAACCACACCGTCAGCCACAGACCGGCGCCGATGATCGCGTACCACAGCCGCTCGCCCTGCAGCGCGTGGCCGAAGAGCACCAGCGGCGGAACCGTCATGCCGTCGGGGCCGCCGGTCCAGCGGTCTTCGTTGGCGAGCACGATCGAGACGATGACGCCCAGGCCGAGCGTGGCCATCGCCAGGTAATGGCCCTTGAGGCGCAGCGTCGGCCGCCCCACCAGCCAGGCGAGCAGGCCCACGGCCGCCACCGCGCCGGGCATCGACAGCCAGACCGGACAGCCCCAGCGCGCGGCGAGGATCGCGCTGCCGTAGCCGCCGAGCGCATAGAAGGCGGCGTGGCCGAGGCTGATCTGTCCGGCGTAGCCGATCAGCAGGTTCAGGCCGACGCAGACGATGGCGTTGAGCGCGACGAGGATCGCGACTTCGAAGAAGTAGCTGTTGGGCAGTACGAACGGCAGCACCAGCAGCAGCAGCGCAAGCGCACCCAGCCCACCGAGGCGCGGCGTGGCCAGCGCACCGGCGATGGCGCCGGGCAGGCCGCCGCCGCCGGTGTGCTCAGACCCGCTCGGTACGGCGGGCACCGACCAGCCCTCCGGGCAGCAGGAACAGCACGCCGAGGATGACGACGAAGGCGAGCGCGTCCTTGTAGGCCGAGGACACGAAGCCCGCGCCGAAGCTCTCGAGCAGCCCGAGCAGCAGGCCGCCGGCGACGGCGCCGCCGAAGCTGCCCAGGCCGCCGAGCATGGCCGCGGCGAAACCCTTGAGGCCGAGCATCACGCCCACGTCGTACGAGGTGAAGGTGATCGGCGCGGTGAGCACGCCGCCCAGCGCGCCGAGCGCGGCGGCCAGCGCGAAGCTGGTGCGCATCACGCCGCGTGTGGAGATGCCCATGAGCTGCGCGGCCATCGGGTTGATGGCCGCCGCGCGCATCGCCTTGCCGTACAGCGTGCGGCCGAAGAACCAGCCCAGTGCCAGCACGGCCAGCGCGGTGCCGCCGAGCACCCACAGGCTCTGCGGCAGGACGCTCGCGCCGCCGATGGCGATGGGGGCGCTGCCGGTGAAGGCCGGCAGCGGATGGATGCCCTTGTCCCACAGGACCTGGGCCAGACCGCGCAGAAAGAGGCCGACCCCGATCGTGATGATGATCAGCGTCACGACGTCGGCGCGGCCGCCGGCCTGCGCCGGCTCGAGCGCCAGGCGCTGCACCAGCAGCCCGACGAGCGCCGCGCCGCCGATCGCCAGCGGCAGCGCGGCCGCGAGCGGCAGCCCGATGCCGACCAGCGACACCGCGCACATGCCGCCGACCATCACGAACTCGCCCTGCGCGAAGTTGATCGCGTGGCTGGCGTTGTAGACGATCGAAAAACCCAGCGCGACGAGGGCATAGATCGCGCCGGCGGTCAAGCCGCCGGCGACGAACTGCAACCACGCGCCGCCCACGCCCGCTCCGGCATCGCGCCCGGGCCTACTTGACCAGCGACCAGTTGCCGCCCTTGACCTCGAGCATGCGGAAGGCGCTCAGGTCCAGCCCCATGTGGTCGGAGGGCGACATGTTGACGACGCCGCCGGTGCCGACGTAGCCCTTGGTGGCTTCGAGCGCGTCGCGCACCTTGGCCTTGTCGGTGCTGCCGGCGGCCTTGACCGCGTTCACGTACAGCATCAGGCCGTCGTAGGCGTGACCGCCGAAGGTGGAGACGTCGCTCTTGTAGCGCGCGGTGTAGTCCTGCGTGTACTTGGTGACGACCGCCTTCTGCGGGTCGTTGGCCGGCAGGATGTCGGCCACCAGCAGCGCCGCGGCCGGCAGGCGCACGCCCTCGGCAGCGTCGCCCGAGAGCTTGACGTACTCCTTGGAGGCGACGCCGTGCGACTGGTACAGCGGCAGCGTGATGCCGACCTGCTTGTAGTTGCGCGTGACGATCGCCGGGCCCTGGCCGAAGCCGGCGTTGAGCACGGCCTGCGCGCCGCTGCCCTTGATCTTGGTGAGCTGCGCGGTCATGTCGGTGTCGGCCGCGCCGTAGGTCTCGTCGGCAACGATCTGCATGCCGTAGTTGGGCGCCACCTTCAGGCACTCGGCGCGCATCGACTTGTCGAAGCCGCCGCTGCCCGAGATCAGCGCCGCCTTGGTCGCGCCGCGCGCCTTCATGTCGACGAAGACCTTTTCGCAGGCCATGCGGTCGGTGTGCGGCGTCTTGAAGACCCACTTCTTCACCGGCTCGATGATCACCACCGCGCCGGCCAGTGAGATGAAGGGCACGCTGGCCTGCTCGGCCAGCGGCACCGCCGCCATCGTCTCGCCGGTGGACGAGCCGCCGATCAGCACATCGACCTTGTCCTGCTCGATCAGGCGCTTGGTGAAGGTGCGTGCCTTCTCGGCGTCGCCGGCCGAGTCGTAGGCGACGAGCTGCAGCTTGCGCCCGAGCACGCCGCCCGCGGCGTTGATCTGCTCGACCAGCATCTCGAGCGTCTTGTTCTCGGGGTCGCCGAGGAACGAGGCCGGGCCGGTGACGGCGAGGAACGAACCGATGCGGATCGGCTCCTGCGCCTGGGTCTGCGCGGCGGCGAGCGCCAGCGGCAGCGCCAGCGCGCGCAAGAGATGACGGGCGATGCGGGAGAGGGTCATCGTGGACTCCTGTGCGAGGCGGTGGGGCAGGCAGGGCGTGCGGTCCGCGCGCACGCTCGAGGGCGACGCGGCCGCGCCATGCATAGAATGGGCCGACGTCTGCAGGATCATTCTGGTACTGGAATACTGATTTGGATTTGATCTGGATCGTCTTTTGACTTTCGATGGCGCAAGGGAAAACGAGCAGGCGCGGCAAGGCCGCGGACGAGGCGCAGGCCGCGGACGGACGCGCGCGTGATGCGGCCCGCGGCCTGCGCGTGCGCGCCGTGCGCCAGGCCGATCTGCCGCAGGTGATCGCGCTCGACGCCACCGTCACCGGGCTGCACAAGTCCGACTACTGGCAGCGCGTGTACCGGCGCTACGGCGTCGGCGGCCAGGGCCTGCGCCACTTCCTGGTGGCGGTGCACGGCGCGCGCGTGGTCGGCTTCGTGATCGGCGAGGTGCGCGACTGGGAGTTCGGCTCGCCGCCCTGCGGCTGGGTGTTCGCGATCGACGTCGATCCGCACGCGCGCCTGGCCGGCATCGGCACGGCGCTGCTCGGCGCGATGCGCGAGCGCTTTCGCCAGGTCGGCGTGACGATGCTGCGCACGATGCTCTCGCGCGACAACCAGCTGCTGCTGTCGTTCTTCCGCAGCCAGGGCCTGACCGCGGGGCACCTGATCCCGCTGCAGATCGAGATCGAAACCGGAGCCGCCGGCGCGTGAAGCTGCAGAAGAACACGCAGCTGGCGCTGTACAGCGTGCTCGAGTTCGCCGCGCGCCCGGCCGAGCATGTGCCGGCCGGCGAGGTGGCGGCCAGCTTCGGCGTGTCGGTGCACCATCTGGCCAAGGTGCTTTCGGAGCTGGCGCGCGCCGGCATCGTCGAGGCGGTGCGCGGCGTCGGCGGGGGCTATCGCTTTGCCGCCAATCCGCGTCGCCTGACGCTGCTCGACGTGATCGCGCTGTTCGAGGACCCGAGCGGCGATGGGTCGCGGCCCGGCGCGGCGGCCAGTGCGGCCGAGCGCGCGCTGCGCGACGTCTGGGACGAGATCGACCAGATCACGCGCGCCACGCTGGGATCGATCACCATCGCCACCATGCTGCGCATGATGGGGCGCGCAGCCCCGGCCGGCGCTGCCGCGGCCCCGGCTAGGCCGCCGGGACCGTGAGCCCGCGGCCCACGGCCGGGCGCGCCAGGAACGCGGCGAGCGCGCGCTGCACGTGGGCGAAGCGCTCGAAGCCGACCAGTGCGCCGGCCTCGTAGAAGCCGATCAGGTTGCGCACCGCCGGGAAGACGGCGATGTCGGCGATCGTGTAGGTGTCGCCCGCCAGCCATTCGTGGCGGGCCAGCTCGCCGTCGAGCACGCCGAGCAGGCGCGCGCTCTCGGCGGCGTAGCGATCGCGCGGGCGCTTGTCCTCCCACGCGCGCCCGGCGAACTTGTTGAAGAAGCCGAGCTGGCCGAACATCGGGCCGACGCCGCCCATCTGGAACATCAGCCACTGCAGCGTGATATAGCGTGCCGCCGGCTCGGAGGGCAGGAAGCGGCCGGTCTTCTCGGCGAGGTAGATCAGGATCGCGCCCGACTCGAACAGCGGCAGCGGCACGCCCCCCGGGCCCTGCGGATCGATGAGGGCCGGGATCTTGTTGTTCGGGTTGAGCGCGAGGAACTCGGGCGAATGCTGCTCGTCGCGATCGAGCTCGACGCGGTGCGCCTCGTAGGCCAGACCGGTCTCCTCGAGCATGATCGAGACCTTCAGGCCGTTGGGCGTGGGCAGCGAGTAGAGCTGGATGCGCTCGGGATGGCGCGCCGGCCACTTGCGGGTGACGGGGAAGTCGGCGAGGGTGCGTGGCGTCATCGGCTGGGTTCCATGGGCCCGGGTGCAGGGCCGGTTGCTGCGTGTCGGGTGCGCGAGGGCGCTGCGCGGCAGGACAGGGGCGGCCGGCGCGCTAACGCCCACGCCCCGGTGCCCGCGGCCAGGTCGGCCGTCCGGGCAGGCTGCCGGTCCACAGCGGGCCGATCGCGTCGAGCGTGTTCTTCAGCACGAGGCCGAGCTCGGTGTCGCCCTCCATGACCAGCGAACGATCGAAGAAGAGGCGGTCGGCGTCGTCCTCGCCGCGCACCAGCGCCCACAGCGCCAGCGCCTGCGCGCGCACGACCAGCGCCGCCGGCTCGCGCGCGCCCGCGACTTCGAAGCCGCGTGGCCCCAGGCGCAGGCGCACGCGCAGGCCGGGCTCGACGACCTCGACTTCGACGCAGCGCCCGGCGAGGTCGCGGCGCTGGGCCTGGTCGAGCCGCGGCAGCAGCAGGCGGTCGAGCAGCCGCGCCAGAACGAACGAAGGCGGCTCCGTGGGCAGGCGACGCACGACGCGGCGCACGCCGCCGGCGAGCGCCAGCAGCAGCGGCGGCAACGCCGGTCCGGCGCCGTGCAGCGGGGCGGGACGATGGGCATTCACGTGAGCGTCTCCTCGGCGCTTGCGAGCGCCTCCAGCCCGGCGCGGCGGCGGGCGTAGCCGTCGACGAGCGCGCCCGGCAGCCCGAGCGTGGCCAGCTCGGCGAGCGCCGGGGCCAGGGCCGCGCCGCGATTGAGCACGGCGTCGAACAATTGCACGACGCGTGCGAAGCCCTCGCTGCAGGGCGACAGGCGCAGGCGCTGCACGCCGGCCGCGCGCAGCGCGGTGCCCGCGGCGAGCAGGCAGTGCAGCGCCGCCGACTGCGTCTGGATGCCGTTGAGCACGAGGAAGGGCTGGCCCTCGGAGGTGTCCAGGCGCAGGCCGTCGGCGTCGTCGCGGCAGCGGAAGGCGCACTCGTCCTTCTTGAGCCGGTGGTGGCGCGCCGTGAAGCAGCGCGCCGAGAACGCCAGCGGCAGGCGCCCGAACGCGAAGACCTCGGTCTGCACCGCGCCGGCCGGGCCGGCGACGCGATCGTCCGGCGGGTTGACGCGCGCCACCGCGTCCAGCGCCAGCTCGACCGGCGGGACCCAGCACGCCGCGCCCAGCGGCGCGAGCTCGGCGAGCGCGGCGCGGCTGTAGACATTGACATGCGGGCCGATGACGAACGGCGGCCGCGGCCCCGTCTGCCGCGCCTGCACGAGTGCGGCCAGCGCGGTCGCGTCGCCGGCTTCGACCGCGAACTCGTCCTGGTCGGCCAGGCGGCGCACCGTGCGCACCTCGGCCTCGCCCATCACGAGCGCCTGCGTGGCCAGCACGACCTGCTTGCCGGCGCTGCGCAGATCGCGCGCCAGCGCCAGCCAGTCCTCGTGCTTGAATTCGTTGCGGCGCGAGCACACCGCCTCGCCGAGCACCACGGTGTCGGCGGGGCTGTCGGCGACGGCGGCGTAGAACGCCAGCGTCTGCGTGCGCGGCCACCAGTACAGCAGCGGGCCGACGGTCAGGCCGAAGGCCGGGCTAGCGCCAGGGTCGGTCATAGGCCCCCAGGGTATGTTGCTGGCCTTCGGACCAGCGCGCCAGCTCGGCGGTCCAGCCCGGCTGCACCGACCAGCGCGTGCCGCTGCCGGCGGCGTCGATCGCCGCGCGCCACACCGCGGTGACCTCGGCTACGTAGCGGGCGCTCCTCTGGCGGCCCTCGATCTTGATCGCGGCGATGCCGGCCTGCACCAGCTCGGGCAGGATGGCCAGCGTGTTCAGGCTGGTGGGCTCCTCGATGGCGTAGTCGCGCTCGCCGCCGACGACGAAGCGGCCCTTGCACAGTGTGGGGTAGCCGCGCGGCTCGTCGGGCGCGTAGCGGTCGATCAGCACGCCGCCCAGACGCGCGTCGACGCCCTGGGCGCCCTCGCTCCAGCGCACCGCCGACGGCGGCGAGCACACGCCGGCGTTGTTGGGCGACTGGCCCGTCACGTACGACGACAGCGCGCAGCGCCCCTCGACCATCACGCACAGGCTGCCGAAGCCGAAGACCTCGATCTCGGCGCCGGTGTGGCCGATGAGATGGCGCACCTGCGAGAGCGTCAGCACGCGCGGCAGCACGGCGCGGCGGATGCCGTAGCGCTGGCGGTAGAACTCGATCGCATCGGCCGTCGTCGCCGAGGCCTGCACCGACAGGTGCAGCCGCAGCTCGGGGTGATGCGCGCGCGCATAGGCCATGACGGCGACGTCGGCGACGATGAGCGCATCGGCACCCAGCGCCGCCGCGCGGTCGACCGCGCGCTCCCAGGGCGAGGCGTCGCGCGCGTCGGCGAAGGTGTTGAGCGCCATCAGCACTTCGCGCCCGCGCGCATGCGCATACCGCACGCCTTCGCGCACCTGCGCGTCGTCGAAGTTCAGTCCGGCGAAGTTGCGCGCGTTGGTGGCGTCCTTCAGGCCGAGGTAGACGGCGTCGGCGCCGGCGTCGACGGCCTCTTGCAGCGCGCGCAGCGAGCCGGCCGGGCAGACCAGTTGCGGCACCCGGCGCGCCGGGTCGCGCTCAGCCACCGGAGCAACGGCAGCCGCCGCCGCTGCCGCCGCCGCAGTCGGAGGCGCCCGCTTCGGCACGGCGCGCGATGCGGACGCGCCAGCGCTCGGGGCCGGACTCGAGGTAGCGCCAGTCGTACTGGCCCGGGCGCGTCTGGTCGAACTGGAAGAAGAGCGGAATCGGATCGTGGTCGTTCAGCAGCTCGAAGCTCTGGCCGGTGGCCAGCGCGTCGAAGGTGCCGAAGATCAGCGCATGGCGCTGCGGCGGCGGCACCGTGCGCACGTCGATCGTCTGGGGGGTGGAGGTCATCATGCAATCCTTGCAGCGGACCGCGGGCCGGCGGCCACTTCGTCGGGGGCCGGCCGCGGCCAAACAAGTAGGCTAGGAGCCGCGGCATCGCGCGGCCTTGACTCGCATCAAGATTATCCCCCGCCGATCCGTGTGCCGGTCCGGAGCAGCGGCCGTGCCCGTCGGGCCCCTTGGGCGCTCCGGCAGAATCGCCACGGGGCGCGTCCGGGCGTGTCCGCGCTGCCTCGGGTGGCCGCTGGCCGCGCCCCGAAGGGGCATCACGCCACCGCCCCCGGGATCACCTCGAGAGCGCGTACGGACGATGAATCAAGCTCAATCCCTGGTCGACTTCGCGCCGCTGGCGCGCATGGCGCTGCTGGCGCTGGTGATCGCGCTGCTGCCGCTGGCCTGGGTCTGGCTGCGCCAGCGCGGCGGCGAGGGCCGGCGGCGGCTGGCGGCATTGACGGCGCTCACGCTCTTTCTCACCTTCGACTTGATCGCCTTCGGCGCCTTCACGCGGCTCACCGACTCCGGCCTGGGCTGCCCCGACTGGCCCGGCTGCTACGGCGAGGCCAGCCCCCTTGGCGCGCACGCCGACATCCACGCCGCGCAGACGGCGATGCCGAGCGGCCCGGTCACCTTCACCAAGGCCTGGATCGAGATGATCCACCGCTACGTCGCGATGACGGTGGGCGTGCTGATTCTCGTGATGGCGGCCTTCGCCTGGCGCGAGCGTCGGCGCGCACGCGCCGCGCTGCCCTTTTCGCCCTGGTGGCCGACGGCGACGCTGGCCTGGGTCATCGTGCAGGGGCTGTTCGGCAAGTACACGGTGACGCTCAAGCTCTATCCGGCCGTCGTCACGCTGCATCTGCTGGGCGGGCTGGTGCTGCTGGTGATGCTGGCCGCACAGCATGAGGCCTTCGCGCGCCGTCCGCTGGCGCTTGCGCCTTCGCTGCGGCGCGCTGCGTTCGCGGTCGCTGCGCTCCTGCTGGTGCAGATCGCGCTGGGCGGCTGGGTCAGCACGAACTACGCGGTGCTGGCCTGCACGGGCTTTCCGAGCTGCAACGGCCAATGGTGGCCGGCGATGGAATTCGCCGAAGCCTTCAGCCCGCTGCGCCACCTCGGGCAGACCGGCAGCGGCACGCTGCTCGGACTGGAGTCGCTGGTCGGCATCCACATGGTGCATCGCATGATGGCGGTCGCGGCGGCCGGCGCGCTCTTGTGGCTCGCCTGGCGGCTCGGCCGCAGCGATGCGCGCGCCGTGCGGCGCTTCGGCCTGGGCCTGGCGCTGCTGACGCTGCTGCAGCTTGCGACGGGCCTGTCCAACGTCGTGCTGAGCTGGCCGCTCGTCGCCGCGCTGGCGCACACCGCGGGCGCGGCGGCGCTGGTGCTGCTGCTGGCGATGCTGCTGGCGCGCAGCGGCCTGGCGCTGCACGCGCCGGCGCGCGCCGACGCGCTCAGGCCGGCCCGCGCAGCAGCGCCATGAGGTCGACCGGCGGCGCGCCGTCCTCGGCATCCTGCGGGGCGGCTGGCGCTGCGGCTGGCGCTGCGGTTGCAGGCGCGCAGGAGTCGAGGTCGAAGTGCTCGAGCACGGCCGGCGTCAGGAAGCGCGAGGGCAGCGCGTAGACATGGCGGTCGCCCCAGCCGCGCTGCTGGGTGACGAAGAAGCGCTGCGGCGCCCACAGCGTGAGCTGGTCGCGCGCGCGCGTCATCGCCACGTACAGCAGCCGGCGCTCCTCTTCGAGCTCGGCAGCGCTGCCGGCGGCCAGGTCGGCCGGCAGGCAGCCGTCGACGACGTTGAGCAGGTGCACCGCGCTCCACTCCTGGCCCTTGGCCGAGTGGATCGTCGACAGGATCAGGTAGTCCTCGTCGTGCAGCGGCGCGCCGGCTTCGTCGCTGCTCGCCGCCGGCGGGTCGAGCGCCAGCTCGGTGACGAAGCGTTCGCGGCCGGCGTGCGCGGAGGCCAGCGCGAGCAGCTGCTGCAGATCGGCCCAGCGCAGGCGCGCGTCGGCATGCAGGCGCTCGAGGTGCGGGCGGTACCAGTCGAGCACCGCCTGCAGCTCGCCCGGCCAGCCGAGCGCGCCGCCGCGCAGCGCGTCGAGCAGCGCGTCGAGCGCGCGCCAGCCGGCGGCGGCCGCACGCGGCGGCTGAAAGCGCGCACGCTCGCCGCCGCCGTCGAGCAAGCGCCTGGCCGCCGCCGGGCCCATGCCGGGCACGAGGCGCGCCGCGCGCCAGGCGGCGAGCGCGGCGCTGGGGTTGTCGGCCCAGCGCAGCACCGCCAGCACGTCCTTGACATGCGCCGATTCGAAGAAACGCAGTCCGCCGTACTTGACGAACGGGATGCGCCGGCGCAGCAGCTCGTACTCGAGCGCCGTCGCATGCGGCGCGCTGCGAAACAGCACCGCCTGGCGGCGCAGGGCGAGGCCCGTCTCGCGCGCGGCGAGTACGGCCTCGGCCACGCCGGCGGCCTGCGTCGCCTCGTCGGCTGCAGTCGCGAGCCGCGGGCGCAGGCCGTCGGCCCGCCGGCTCCAGAGCTGCTTGGCGAAGCCTTCCGCCGCGTCGGCCATCAGCGCATTGCTCGCCGCCAGGATGGCCGGCGTCGAGCGGTAGTTGCGCTCGAGCCGGAGCACGCGCGCCGGCGGCTTGCAGCGCCCGGCGAAGCCGAGGATGTGCTCGACGCTGGCGCCGCGGAAGGCGTAGATCGCCTGCGCGTCGTCGCCCACCGCCGTGATGCCGGCTCCGCCCGCCGTGAGCGCGTGCACGAGATCGGCCTGCAGGCGGTTGACGTCCTGCAGTTCGTCGACCAGCACATGCGCGAAGCGCGCCCGGATGCGCGCGGCCGGCGCCGGCGTGCGCATCAGGTGCCACCAGGCCAGCAGCAGGTCGTCGTAGTCGAGCGCGTGCTGCGTGCGCTTGGCCGCGCCGTAGGCCTCGAACAGGCGCGCCAGATCGGCCTCGCGCTCGGCGCACCAGGGCCAGGCCCGGGCCAGCAGATCGGCCAGCGGCCGCTGCGTGTTGACCTGGCGCGAGTGGATCGCCAGGCAGGTGGCGGCCAGCGGGAAGCGCCGGTCGCCCTCGGCCAGGCCGGCGCGCTGGCGCGCGATGCCCATCAGGTCCTCGGCGTCGCCGCGGTCGAGCACGGTGAAGCCGTTCGCCAGACCGATGAATGGCGCCTCCTCGCGCAGCACACGCGCGGCCACCGCGTGGAAGGTGCCGCACCAGGGCAGCGCGGGCGGCGGCAGGTGCGCGGGCGCGCCCAGGTCTTCCAGCAGCAGCCGCCCGACGCGGCGCTCCATTTCCTGCGCCGCGCGGCGCGAGAAGGTCACGAGCAGGATGCGCCGCAGCTCGACGCCGCTGCGCACCAGCCAGGCCACGCGCGCGGCCAGCATCGCCGTCTTGCCGGTGCCGGCGCCGGCCACGACGAGCAGCGGCCCGGCGGCCGGGTCGTGCGCGACCGCGGCGCGCTGCTCGGCGTTGAGCTCGAGCGCAGGTGCGCGGTGGATTGCGGACGATCGTGGCGTGGACATGCGGGGTAGGGCACTGGGCTGGCGCGCGGCCGGGCGTTCGGCTGCGGCGTTCGGCATCGGCGCCCGCGCGGCGCCGGCGATGCCGCACAGGGCGCAGAATAGCCGCGCCGACGCCGAACCGGCGCCGGACGCGACGGCCGGCATTCGCGCACACGAGCAAGGAGCCCAGATGGCGCACAGGCGAGATGGCGTTGGCGTGCGCTCGGGCACGTCGCATCGCTGGCCGGATCCCGGCCGGCGCCCCGACGTCGGTGCCCGGGCGGGTCGGCCACGCCGCCGCCGCGCTGCCGCGCTGCGACCTCGCGCGCGAGGCATGACGTGACGACCCGGCTCGAGCCGTCGCGCCGCGACGGCATCGACTGCGCGCGCCACGACGGCGTGGCGGTGATCGCCTTCGACCGCCCCGAGCGGCGCAACGCGCTGGACCTGCCGATGCGCAGCGAATTCGCGCGCGTCGTCGCCAGCGCCATTGCCGACGACGACATCCGCGCCATCGTGCTCACCGGCCGCGGCGGCCACTTCTGCGCCGGCGGCGACATCGGCTCGATGCGCTCGGCCACGGGCCTGACGGCCGAGGCGGGGCGCAAGCGCATGCGCGCCGTGCTGGACACCGTGTCCGCGCTCTACACCTGCGACAAGCCGGTGCTGGCGGCGGTGGAGGGAGCGGCCTTCGGCGCCGGCTTCGCACTCGCGCTGCTGGCCGACTTCGTCGTCGCCGCGCAGGGGGCGCGCTTTTGCATGTCGTTCGCGCGCGTCGGCCTGGTGCCCGACAGCGGCGCGCTCTACACGCTGCCGCGCATCGTCGGCGTGCAGCGCGCCAAGGAGCTGATGCTGAGCGCGCGCGAGCTCGACGCGCAGGAGGCGCTGGCGCTGGGCATCGCGCTCGAGGTCAGCGCCGAGGGCGGAGCGCTCGAGCGCACGCTCGAGCTGGCGCGCAGCCTCGCGCAGGCCTCGCCGGTGGCCGTGGCGATGACGAAGACGGCCCTCAACTGCAGCCTGTCGTCCGATCTGCGTGCGATGGTCGAGCTCGAGGCCAACGCCCAGGGCGTGGCGTTCGCGAGCGCCTACCACCGCGAGGCCGTCGAGCGCTTCCTGGCCAGGCAGCCGCCGCGCTTCCAGTGGCCGGCGGCCGGCGCCGAGCGCGCGGAGGGCGCGACGTGAGCGCGGCGGCGGCGGCAGGCGCCGGCGACGGCGGCCCTGCCTTGCAGGGCGTACGCGTGCTCGACCTGACGACGGTGTTCATGGGCCCGCTGTGCACGCAGCTGCTGGCCGACCTGGGCGCCGACGTGATCAAGATCGAGGCCCCGCAGGGCGACTCGACGCGCGCGATCGGGCCCTGCGGCGAAATCGGCCTGGGGCCGCTCTTCCTCGGGCTCAACCGCAGCAAGCGCAGCGTCGTCATCGACCTGAAGAAGCCGGCCGGCGCAGACGCACTGCTGCGGCTGGCCGGCCGGGCCGACGTGCTCGCCACCAACGTGCGCCCGGCGGCCATGCGGCGCCTGGGGCTCGGCTACGAGCGCCTCGCGGCATCGAACCCGCGCCTGGTCTACGCCAGCATGGTCGGCTTCTCGCAGCGCGGACCCTACGCCGCCAAGGCGGCGTTCGACGACATGATCCAGGCCGCCACCGGACTGGCTGCTGCCGTCGGCCAGGGCGCGGGCGGCGAGCCGCGCTACCTACCGATCACCGTCGCCGATCGTTCGGTGGGTCTGTATGCCTTCGGCGTCATCTGCGCGGCGCTGCTGGCGCGCCAGCGCACCGGCGTCGGCCAGAGCGTCGAGATCCCGATGTTCGAGACCATGATCCCGTACGTGCTGGGCGACCACCTCTATGGCCGCACCTTCGTGCCGGCCAAGGGGGACTTCGGCTACCCCCGCCTGATGACGCCCAACCGGCGCCCCTACAAGACCCGCGACGGCTATGTCTGCTGTCTCATCTACACCGACCGCCACTGGCAGATCTTCCTCGAAGCGGTCGGCAAGCGCGAGTTGCTGAAGACGGATGCGCGCCTGGCGAACATCCGCACGCGCACGCAGGCGATCGACGAGCTGTACCAGCTCGTGGCCGACGAGCTGTGCCAGCGCAGCACGGCGGAGTGGACGCGGCTGCTGCCCGAGTCCGAGATCCCGATCTTCCCGATGCACACCTTCGACAGCCTGCTCGGCGACGAGCACCTCGCCGCCACCGGCTTCCTGCGCCACGCCGTGCATCCGGTGGTGGGCGAGATCATCGAGACCGCGGTGCCGAGCGAATGGTCGGGCACCCCGCCCGCGCCCGCGACGCCGGTGCCGCTGCTCGGGCAGCACACGCTGGAGGTGCTCGGCGAGGCGGGTTTCTCGGCCGCCGAGATCGATGCCTTGCTCGCCGCCGGCGCCGTGCGCGGCGCCGCCGCCCCGCCCGCACCGAATCAGACCCCGAAGGAGACCCCAGCGTGAGTTCCCCGACCCCGGGCGCCGCAGCGCCCGAACTGCTCGAAAGACGACACGACGGCGTGCTCTGGCTCACCATCAACCGCGAGGAGCGCCGCAACGCCATCAGCCCGGGCGTACTGGCGGGCCTGGCCGATGCGCTCACCCGCGCCGATGCCGACCGCAGCCTGCGCGCCGTCGTGCTCACCGGCGTCGGCGACAAGGCCTTCTGCGCCGGCGCCGACCTGCAGAGCGGGAAGTCGTTCAAGTTCGACTACGCCGAGCCGAACCAGGCCATCGCCAACCTGTTTCGCCTGGCGCGCCGGCTCGCCGTGCCGCTGGTGGCGCGCATCAACGGCGCCTGCATGGCCGGCGGAATGGGGCTGGCGGCGATGTGCGACCTGGCGGTGGCCGCGCCGCACGCGAAGTTCGGGCTGCCGGAGGTGAAGATCGGTCTCTTCCCGGCGCAGGTGCTGAGCGTGCTGAACGGGCTGATCGGAGCGCGCGCGCTCACCGAGCTGTGCATCACCGGCGAGCCGATCGACGCGCAGCAGGCGCTGGCGCTCGGCCTCGTCAACCGCGTCTGCGACGACCTCGACGCCGGTGTGCAGGCGCTGCTCGACCGCCTGCTCGACAAGTCGCCGGCCGCGATCCGCCGCGGCCTGTACCTGATGAAGCGCATCGGCGCGATGTCGTTCGAGGAGTCGATGGCCTTCACCGAAAGCCAGATCGGCCTGTTCGCGCTCACCGAGGACGCCGCCGAGGGCCAGGCCGCGTTCCGCGAGAAGCGTGCGCCGCGCTGGAGCGGCCGATGAGCGGCGCCCGGCTCGTGCGCATCGGCGGTGCCAGCGGCTTCTGGGGCGACTCCGGCGTCGCCGCACCGCAGCTCGTGGCCAGCGGCCAGGTCGACTACCTGGCGTTCGACTACCTCGCCGAACTCACGATGTCGATCCTGGCCGCGGCGCGCCTGAAGAACCCGGCGCTGGGCTATGCCACCGACTTCGTCGACGTGGCGATGCGCAGCGTGCTGGCCGACGTGGCGGCCAAGGGCATCCGCGTCGTCAGCAACGCCGGCGGCGTCAATCCCGAAGGTTGCGCCGCGGCACTGCGCGCGCTCGCCGCCGAACTGGGTGTCGCGGTGAAGATCGCCGTGGTGACGGGCGACGACGTGCTGCCCCTGGTGGCCGATCTGCGTCGGGCCGAGCCGCCGGTGCGCGAGCTGCAAAGCGGCACGCCGCTGCCGGCCAAGGTGGTGACGGCCAACGCCTATCTGGGTGCCTTGCCGATCAAGGCGGCGCTCGACGCCGGCGCGCAGATCGTCGTCACCGGCCGCTGCGTCGACTCGGCGGTGACGCTGGGCATCCTGATGCACGAGTTCGGCTGGAGCGCGGGCGATTTCGACCGGCTCGCCGGCGGCAGCCTGGCCGGCCACATCATCGAATGCGGCTGCCAGGCCACGGGCGGACTGCACACCGATTGGCGCGCCGTGCCCGACTGGCCGCACATCGGCTACCCCATCGTCGAATGCGCCGCCGACGGCAGCTTCAGCGTCACCAAGCCGGCCGGCAGCGGCGGCCTGGTGGCACCGCAGACCGTGGCCGAGCAGATGCTCTACGAGATCGGCGACCCCGAGCGCTACTTGCTGCCCGACGTGGTGTGCGACTTCAGCCGGGTGCGCATCGAGCCCGCAGGCGAGCAGCGCGTGCGCGTGCACGGCGCGCGCGGCCACGCACCCGGCGCCTCGTACAAGGTGAGCGCGACCTACGTCGACGGCTTCAAGACCTCGGCCCAGCTGACCATCGTCGGTTTCGAGGCGGTGGACAAGGCGCGGCGCACCGGCGAGGCGATCGTCGCGCGCGTGGGCGAGCTGCTGGCTGCGCGCGGCATGGCGCCGTTCAGCGCCACCCACATCGAGGTGCTGGGCAGCGAGAGCCCCTACGGACCGCATGCGCACCCCGCCGCGGCGCAGATGCGCGAGGCCGTGCTGCGCCTGAGTGCGCGCCACCCCGAGAAGGCCGCACTCGAGCTGCTCGCGCGCGAGGTGGCACCGGCCGGCACTTCCTGGGCGCCTGGCACCACCGGAGCCGGCGGGCGCGCGAGCGTCTCGCCGCTCATCCGCCAGTACGCCTTCCTGCTCGACAAGGCGCGCGTGCAGCCGGCGGTGACGCTGGATGGCCGGACGGTGGCCCTGCAGGGCGCGGCTGCGTCGGCCGCCCATCCGGGCGCGGCTGCGCCGGTCGCCCATCCGGGCGCGGCTGCCGCCGTGCAATCGGCGCGGACCGACGAGGCGCCGGCCGCTGCCGCACCGGCGGTCGAAGCCGCCGGCGCGACGATCGAAGTGCCCTTGCTGCGACTGGCCTGGGCACGCTCGGGCGACAAGGGCGACACCTCCAATATCGGGGTCATCGCGCGTCGCGCCGAATGGTGGCCGCTGCTGCGCGAGCAGCTCACCGAGGGCCGCGTGGCCGCCTGGCTGGCCCACCTGGTCGAGGGCCCGGTCACGCGCTACGAAGTGCCCGGCATCCACGCCTTCAACTTCGTCTGCGAGCAGGCGTTGGGCGGCGGCGGCATGTCCTCGCTGCGCAACGACGCGCTGGGCAAAGGCATGGGTCAGCTGCTGCTGGCGCTGCCCGTGCGCGTGCCGGCGTCGTGGCGCGAAGGGCTGGCTGCCTTGCCCGAGGAGGTCTCCCATGTCTGATCCGAGGATGCCGCGCCCGACGCGGCGCACGGCGCTCGCCTGGACCGCCGCGCTGCTCGGCAGCGCCGGCGTGCAGGCCCAAGTGAGCAAGCCGCACCGCCTCGTCGTCGCCTTCGGGCCGGGCAGCTTCAACGACATCGCCGCGCGCGAGCTGGCGCGCTACATGGGCGAGACGCTCGGCCGCACGGTGATCGTCGAGAACAAGCCCGGTGCCGGCGGCATGATCGGCACCGAGGCCGTGGTCAAGTCGGCGCCCGACGGCAGCACCATCGGTTTGGGCACCAGCTCGCAGCTGGTGATGAACGTCGCGCTGTACCGCAACCTGCCCTTCGACGTCGAGCGCGACCTGCGGTTGATCGGCCTGGTCGGACGCACGCCGCTCGTGCTGGCGGGCAAGGCGGCAGGCCCGCGGACGCTCGACGAGTTGCTCGCGCAGGCCGGGGCGAACCCCGGCCGCGTGACCTACGGTTCGGCCGGGATCGGCTCGATCAGCCACATCGTCGGCGAGGCGTTCGCTCACGCCGCCGGCGTCAAGCTCTCGCACGTGCCGTACAAGGGCAACGGCCCGGCGCTGGCCGACCTGTCGGGCGGGCATGTCGACTTGCTGTTCGACGGTCTGGCCACCTCGGCGCCGCTGGCCGAGCAGGGCCGCGTGCGCCTGCTGGCGATCGCCGGTACGCAGCGCAGCGCGGCCGCGCCCCGGCTCGCGACGTTCGCCGAGCAGGGACTGCGCGACTACGAGGCCTACACCTGGAACTGCCTGTTCGCCCCGGCCGGCACGCCGCCGGCGCTGATCGCGCAGCTCAACCGGGCGCTGAACGCAGCGCTGGCGCAGCCGGCGATCAGGGAGCGCTTCACCCAGGCCGGAGCCGAAGTGCTCGGCCCCTCCACCCCGGAACAGGCCGAGGCCTTCGGCAGGCGCGAGCGCGAGCGCTGGGTGCCCTTCGTGCGCAGCCTGAAGATCCAGCTCGATTGAGCGCGCAGGGCGCCCCGCGGACGAGGGCGCGCCGCGGCACGGCCTGTCAGCCGGCTTGTTGGTGGTACTCCGTGACGCGCCGCACTTCGTTGGACGAGCCGAGCACGACGGCCACGCGCTCGTGCAGCCGGGTCGGCACGATGTCGAGGATGCGCCGGCGGCCGTCGGTGGCCCGGCCGCCGGCTTGCTCGACGATGAAGGCCATCGGGTTGGCCTCGTACATCAGGCGCAGCTTGCCGGGCTTGTCGGGCTCGCGCCGGTCCCAGGGGTAGAGGAAGACGCCGCCGCGCGTGAGGATGCGGTGCACGTCGGCCACCATGCTCGCCACCCAGCGCATGTTGAAGTCCTTGCCGCGCGCGCCTTCCCGGCCGGCCAGGCACTCGTCGATGTAGCGGCGCACCGGCGGCGCCCAGTGGCGCAGGTTGGACATGTTGATCGCGAATTCCCGGGTGTCCTCGGGGATCCGCGCGCCGTCTTGCGTGAGGACCCACGAGCCCGTCTCGCGGTCGAGCGTGAACAGCGCGACGCCGTTGCCCAGCGTCAGCACGAGCGTGCTCTGCGGTCCGTAGACGCAGTAGCCGGCCCCCGCCTGCTGGCGCCCGGGCTGCAGGAAGTCCTCCTCGGTGACGCCGCGCGCGTGGCCGACCTTGCGCAGCACGCTGAAGATGGTGCCGATGCTGACGTTGACGTCGATGTTCGACGAGCCGTCGAGCGGGTCGAACAGCAGCAGATACTCGCCCTGCGGGTAGCGGTCGGGCACGAGGTGGATGCTGTCCATCTCCTCGCTGGCCATCGCCGCCAGGTGGCCGCCCCACTGGTTGGCCTCGACCAGCACCTCGTTGGCGATGACGTCGAGCTTCTTCTGCACCTCGCCTTGCACGTTCTCGGTGGCGGCGCTGCCGAGCACGTCGCCGAGCGCGCCCTTGTTGACGGCGATCGCGATGTGCTTGCAGGCGCGCGCCACGACCTCGATCAGCAGGCGCAGTTCGCCCGGGATGCGGCCGTGCGCACGCTGCTGCTCGACGAGGTACTGCGTGAGGCTGACGCGGCGGACGCTGTTCATGCGGGGCTGCCGTCCAGGGCGCGGCCGACGATCTCGCGCACGTCGGCGCTCAGGTCGGGCTTGGCGGCCACGCGCGCGATGGCCTCGCGCGCCGCGCTGCGGTAGGGTTCGGCGAGCGCGCTCCAGCGGTCCAGCGTGCGCGCGAAGCGGCCGGCGAGCTGCGGGTTGAGCGCGTCGATCTCGAGCAGCTTGTCGGCCCACAGCACGTAGCCGGCGGCGTCGGCGCGGTGGAAGGCGGCCGGGTTCTGGATGCACAGCGCGAACAGCAGGCTGCGCACGCGGTTGGGATTGCGCAGCGAGAACTCCGGGTGCTGCAGCAGCGCGCGCGCGCGCGCGAAGACGCGGCCGGCGCCTTCGCCCAGCGGCTCGGGCGCCGCGGCCTGCAGCGCGAACCACTTGTCGAGCATGAGCGCGTCGCCCTGCGCCATGTGGCGGAAGCGCTCGATCACCTGATCGACGAGCGGCGAGTGCGCCTCGAGCAACGCGGCGGCGGCGCCCAGGCGGTCGGTCAGGTTGCCCGCATCCTTGAAGCGCTGGTAGGCGCGGCCCTGCCATGCCGCGTCGTGGTGGCGCACGGCATGCCGGCACAGCATGGCCAGGGCGCGGTTGGCCAGCGCCCGCCTGCCGCTTTGCGCCGGGCTAGGCGCATAGCCCTCGCGCACCTGGTTGTCTTCCCAGGCGCGCACCCAGTCGTCGTGCAGGGCGTCGGCGAGCAGGTCGTGCAGCTGCTCGCGCACGGCGTGGATGCGCTGCGGGTCGACGCGCTCGAGCTGCTCGGCGATGTAGAGCTCGTCGGGGACCGCGAAGACGAGCACCTTGAACGCCGGCGCCAGCGCCGCGTTGCGCAGCACGGCGCGCAGCGCGTCGGCGAGCGCTGCGTCGAGCTGCGGCGCGCCGCCTTCGGCAAGCGCACGCAGCATGCGATCGAGCAGCAGCCGCTGCGCGGCCTCCCAGCGGTTGAAGGCGTCGCTGTCGTGCGCGAGCAGGCACAGCCGCTCGGCATCGCCCAGGCCGTCGTCGAGCTTGACCGGCGCCGAGAAGCCCCGCAGCAGCGAAGGCACGGGCGGCGCGTCGATTTCGTCGAAGGTCCAGCTCTGCTCGGCCGTGTCGAGCACGAGCAGCCGCTCGGCGATCAGCTCGCGGCCCTCGCCCGACAGCGCGGCGAAGGCCACCGGGATCACGAACGGCAGCTTGTCGGGCTGGCCGGGGGTGGGCGGGGTGTGCTGGGCCAGCGTGAGCGTGCAGCGGCGCGCCGCGGCGTCGTACTGCGCGCGCGCGCGCAGCACCGGCGTGCCGGCCTGCGCGTACCAGCGCTTGAACGCCTCCGGCCGCTGGGCGAGCGCGCTGCCGGGGTTGGCGTCGGCGATGGCCTGCGCGAAGTCGTCGCAGGTGACGGCCTGGCCGTCGTGGCGCTCGAAGTACAGCGCCAGGCCGCGCGCGAAGCCCGCACGCCCGACCAGGGTGTGCATCATGCGCACGACCTCGGCACCCTTTTCGTAGACGGTGGCGGTGTAGAAGTTGCTGATCTCGAGGTAGGCGTCGGGCCGCACCGGGTGCGCCATCGGTCCGGCGTCCTCGGCGAACTGCGCGCTGCGCAGGCGGCGCACGTCGCCGATGCGGTGCACGGCTCGCGCCGAGGTCGGGTCGCCGGCCGCGGCGTCGGCCGCGCCGGCCATGTCCATGCTGAACTCCTGGTCGCGGAAGACCGTGAGCCCCTCCTTGAGCGAGAGCTGGAACCAGTCGCGGCAGGTGACGCGGTTGCCGGTCCAGTTGTGGAAGTACTCGTGCCCGATGACGCCCAGGATGCCGTCGAAGTCGGCGTCGGTGGCGCTGGCGGCGGTGGCCAGCACGTACTTGGTGTTGAAGAGGTTGAGGCCCTTGTTCTCCATCGCGCCGGCGTTGTAGTCCTCGACCGCCGCCACCATGTAGCGCTCGAGGTCGAGCGCGAGGCCGAAGCGCGCTTCGTCCCACGCGATCGCGGCCATGAGCGAGTGCATGGCGTGCTCGGTCTTGCCGAGGTCGCCCGGGCGCACGTACATCTGCAGCAGGTGCTCGCGCCCGCCGCGCGTGCGGATGCGCTGTTCGCGCGCGGCCAGCTTGCCGGCCACGAGCGCGAACAGATAGCTCGGCTTGGGGTGCGGGTCGTGCCACTTGGCGTAGTGGCGGCCGCTTTCGAGCATGCCCTGTTCGACGAGGTTGCCGTTGGACAGCAGCACCGGGTACAGCGCGCGGTCGGCGCGCAGCGTCACCGTGTACACGGCCATCACGTCGGGACGGTCGGCGAAGTAGGTGATGCGCCTGAAGCCCTCGGCCTCGCATTGCGTGAACAGGCCGCCCGCGCTCGGATACAGGCCCGACAGGGCCGTGTTCCTGTCGGGCGCGCAGGTGTTGCGGATCTCGAGCGTGAAGGCGTCGGCCGCCGGCGGGTTGTCGACGACCAGGTCGCCGCCCTCGTGGCGGAAGCTCACGCTGGCGCCGTCGGCGAGCACGCGCAGCAGCACCAGGCCCTCGCCGTGCAGGCGCAGCGGCGTGTCGGCGCCGGCGCAGGCGCGGTTGCGCTCGATGCCGAGCCGGCTGGTGACGAGGGTCTTGGCCGCGTCGAGATCGAATGTGAGCTCGGCGGTGCGGATGAAGTACGGCGGCGGCGCGTAGTCCGCGCGCCGCACGAGCGTGCCCTGGGGTTCGCGCAGCATGCTGCGGCCTCCTCGTGTGGTCTGGGGATCGGGCCTACAGCCCCTGCTTGAGGCTGGCGGCGATGAAGGCGTCGAGATCGCCGTCGAGCACCTTCTGCGTGTTGCTGATCTCGACGCCGGTGCGCAGGTCCTTGATGCGGCTCTGGTCGAGCACGTAGCTGCGGATCTGGTGGCCCCAGCCGACGTCGGTCTTGGCGTCCTCGAGCTTCTGCTGCGCCTCGCGCTGCTTGCGCATCTCGTGCTCGTACAGGCGGCTTCGGAGCATGGCCCAGGCCTCGTCGCGGTTGCGGTGCTGGCTGCGGTCGTTCTGGCACTGCACGACGATGCCGCTGGGCAGGTGCGTCAGGCGCACCGCCGAGTCGGTCTTGTTGATGTGCTGGCCGCCGGCGCCGCTGGCGCGGTAGGTGTCGGTGCGCACGTCGGCCGGGTTGATCTCGATCTCGATCGACTCGTCGATCTCGGGGTAGACGAACAGGCTGGCGAAGCTCGTGTGGCGTCCGCCCGAGCTGTCGAACGGGCTCTTGCGCACCAGGCGGTGTACGCCGGTCTCGGTGCGCAGCTGGCCGTAGGCGTAATCGCCCTCGACGCGCAGGGTGGCGCTGCGGATGCCGGCCACGTCGCCCTCGGTCTCGTCGAGTACCTCGGCCTTGAAGCCCTTGCGCTCGCAGAACTTCAGGTACTGGCGCAACAGCATCGCGGCCCAGTCGCAGGCCTCGGTGCCGCCGGCGCCGGCCTGGATGTCGATGAAGCAGTTGAGCGGGTCGGCCGGGTTGGCGAACATGCGCCGGAACTCGAGCTCCTCGACCGTGCCGCGCAGCGCCAGGGCGTCGTCGCGCACCGCGGCCAGCGCCGCCTCGTCGTCCTCGGCCTTGCTCAGCTCGTACAGCTCGAGGCCGTCGCCCAGGCCCCGCTGCAGGCGCTCGAGCGTGCCCACCACGGTGTCGAGCAGCTTCTTCTCCTTGCCCAGCTCCTGCGCGCGCTTGGGCTCGTTCCAGACGGCGGGGTTCTCGAGTGCGGCGTTGACCTCGTTCAGCCGCAGCGCCTTGCGCTCGTAGTCAAAGATACCCCCGGAGCTGCTGGGTGCGATCGCTCAGATCGGCGAGCAGCGTGCCGATGGCGTTGATTTCTTCGGTGTCCATGGCGCGGGATTTTACGGGTCGCCCGCGGCCGCCTGCGGCGCGAGGAAGTCCGCCAGCAGCTCGGCCAGCGCCTGCGGCTGGTCGTGGTGCAGCATGTGGCCGCAGGCGGCGAGCATGCGGCGCTCGACCCGGGGCACGACCGCCAGCCGCTCGTGGAACTCGGCCTTGGAGTAACGGCCGCCCCACCACAGCGAGGGGTCGGACGCATCGCCCTCGACCCACAGCAGCGGCGCGGTGATCAGCTTCCAGACCTCGAGCGTCTCGTCGACGCGGTAGGGCAGCGGATTGGGCCGCTTGTGTGCGGGGTCGCCGCGCACGCGCCAGCGGCCGTCGGCGCCGGGCTGCGCCCATTGCCGCGCCAGCCAGTGCGCCTTGTCGGCGGCCAGCCTCGGGTTGGTCTTCGTCAGGCGCGCCGCGACCTCGTCCGCGCTGGCGTAATCGCGCATCGTCTGCGGCGTCTTGAGCGCGTCGAGCCATTGCACCAGGCGCCTGGGCGCCTGCCGCGGCTCGCTGCGCGGCATGCCGAAGCCCTCGAGGTTGACGAGACGGCGCACGCGCGCCGGCCGCAGGCCGGCGTAGCTCATCGCCACGTTGCCGCCCATGCTGTGGCCGACGAGGTCGACCGCGACGCCGGGCGCCAGCGCGTCGAGCAGCGCGTCGAGATCGCCCAGGTAGTCGGCGAACCAGTAGCTGTCGGCCGCGGGCCCGGTGCTGCGGCCGAAGCCGCGCCAGTCGGGCGCCAGCACCCGGCGCCCGTGACCCTCGACCTCGGCCAGCGCGTCGACGACGAACTGGAACGAGGCGCCGACGTCCATCCAGCCGTGCAGCAGCACGAGCGGCGGCCGCGCCGGCGTGGCGAGCGCGGCGTCGCCCCAGGCGTTGACATGGTGGTCCAGGCCGCGCAGCGGCACGAAGAGCGATTGCGCGGCGCAGCGCGGCGCGTAGGCGGGCAAGGTCATGCCGGCGACTGTACGCGTGCCGCACGAGGCGTTCAGTACAGGCGGATCGCCATGTCGAAGTACCAGGTGCGGCGGATCTCGATCACGTCGAACTCGCGCGCCAGCGCCGGCGGGAATGCCGCGTAGGGTGCCTGGCTGTACACGACGCGGCGGATCGCCTCGTCGAGTTCGGGCAGGCCGCTGGAGAGCACGAAGGTCACCGACTCGACCGCGCCGTCGCTGCGCAGCGCCACCGTGACGAGCGGATCGGCGTGGGGCTGTCGGGCCGCGTCACGCACCATGTCGAAGGTCATGTTCAGCTGGATCTTGCGCGCCCAGGCCTCGGCATAGAGCACGAGTTCGGTGTTGAGGTCGGTGCGCCCGAACAGACGGCCG
>WBZR01001905.1_pt1 | contig 23673 bp, 16 predicted proteins | sample 5204231 | NCBI WGS metagenome assembly WBZR01 (sample SAMN12412403, study PRJNA552823) | activated sludge metagenome | isolation source: activated sludge from anammox sidestream of wastewater treatment plant... | place: USA: Virginia | collected 2017-08
AGCTCGCCGCCCTCGATGCGCGCCGGCCCGGAGAGGTCGAGCACGAGGTCGTCGGGCTCGATGGCCCACCGGTGGACGCGCTTCAGCAGGTCGGCCCGCGCGAGGTGGCCCTCGGCAGGGGTGATCGCCTCCACCGCGAACCCCGCGAACAGCGCTCGCCACGGGATGAAGTCCGCCCGCGCCGGCTGCTCGAGCGTCGCATCCGGCGTCACGCCGGTCATCGCAGCCTCGCCGCCGGCCTCGAGGTAGGTGCGCATGTACGGCATGACCCGGTCGACGACCATCGGGGCGGCCAGCCCGATGTCCGGCGCGAGCTGCTGCCCCGCCGCCGCCGTCCGCAGCGCGGCGAGCGGGCGGCCGAGGTCGAGCTTGCCGCCGTTGCCGGCCGCGTCGGGCGAGGCGGTGGCGGCCAGCGCCACGGGGCGATCGAACAGCCGCACCGGCGTCAGCGCCGCCGGCGCCGGCGCGTCGTCGCGGGTCCGCTCGAAGCCGCCGAAGTAGCGGCTGAGGAAGTACATCGCGCCGCTGCCCTGGATGCCGAGCGCGTTGCCGGCCGCGTGTGGGTAGTTGGGCCCGCTGACCAGCATGCGGCCGCCTCCCAGCAGGTACATCTGCAGCGCCGTCATGCCGCCCGCGGTCTGGTCGAGCGGCGCGTTCCCGTCGCCCGCCGCCACGACCACGAGGTCGTACTGCTGCAGCACCGAGAGCGGGGGCGTGCCCGCTTGGGCCCCTTCGGCCACCGTCCAAACGTCGTGGCTCAGACCGGCCGCCTCGAGCGCCTGCGTCCAGTATGGCGCGTAGTCCGGCCCATCGGTGAACGCCGCACCGCCGGGGAGACCGGGAATGGGGGAAGGGGCGCCGGTGCCCGCCGTCCGGCGAACGTCGAGGAGCAGGACGTCCTTCTTGTCGCCGACGATCTCGACGCGGTACGGCACGCGGACGGTGTGGGACGCGCTCTCGAAGACGATGCGGCCCTCGTGCACCCCCGGCGCGAGGCCGTCGAAGAAGGCCGTCGTGTTGATGTCCGAATACCGGCCGGCCTGGCCGGCCACGAGCGTGACGCTGGTGCCGGTCAGCCGGAAGACCTGGTTCGGTGCCTGTCCCGCCTGGGGCTCGTCGCGCACCGTGTAGGTGACGTCCGCGTCAGGCGTGCGGCGAACGTCCTTGAGGCGGAGCCGGACGACGGTTCGGCCGCCCGCGCCGCGGCGGCCGAGGTTGATCGCCGGCGGCAGCACGATGAGCCCGGGGTCGATGGCGCGGGCGAGGTCGAGGCGTCCGCTGCCCTGCACCGACAGCGGTGCCTCCACGCCGCCGACGGTGGCCACCGGGTCGGCGGTGATCATGAGCGCCGCCTTGACGTCGGCCGGCGGCCACGCGGGCCACACCTGGCGGACGACCGCCGCCGCGCCGGCCACGTGCGGGCTGGCCATGCTGGTGCCGGTCGCCGTGGTGTAGCCGTTCGGCGTGCCGTCCGCGGCGACGTTGGTCGAGAGGATGTCCGTCCCCGGCGCGCTGAGGTCGGGCTTGAGCGGACCGCCTGCCTGCGGCGCGGGTCCCTGGCTGGACGTCGGGTGGACGGCGTCGACGAGGGCGGGGTCGGAAACCGTGGCCGGCGTGTTCTCGAGCCGCAGCTTCAGCGTGCGGTGCGTGTCGGCCCACGTGGCGAGCTGCACCGCCGCGTCGCCGGTGATCACGGCCGTGACCGGGAAGTTGGTGCTCGGCAGGAACTGCTGCAGGAGCGGCTTGAGCATCTCGACGAGCTGGAGCGCCTGGCCGTAGAGCTGCGGGCTGCCGGTCGGGCTGTAGAAGACCACGCTGCCGACGATGTCGCCGGCGGCGTTGGCCAGCGCGGCGTTGATCAGCTTGTTGACCCAGGCGAGCTGCTCGGGCAGCGGGATCGGCAGCACCGACGTCGTGCACGCGCCCTCGATCGGGGCCAGCACGACCTTGCCGCGCGCCCCGAGCGCCAGCGACAGCGGGTTGCACAGGTCGTTCTTGAACACCGGCGCCTCGATCACGTCCCAGGCCTTGCCGAACCCCTGGTAGACCGCCGGGTGCTTCTCGAGCTCGGCCGGCAGGTCGGTGTCGGACGCGTACAGATAGTAGGCGAACGAGCGGCCCGTCTGGACGTTGGCGACCGTGATGACCTCGTCGATCATCTGGTGGGGGCCGCCGAGGGTGGCCTCGCCGTTCGAGCCGGCGTTGCCGGCCGCGGCGACGACGACGACGCCCGCCGCCGTCGCCGCCTGGAACGCCTGCGCGACGGGGTGCCGGTCGGGGGCCATGACGTTCATCGCCGACGTGCCCCACGAGTTGTTGATGACGTCGGCCCCGTCGGCGACGGCGTCGTCGATCATCCGCAGGATCTCGGGGGTGTACGCGTTGGTGAACTTGTAGGCCATGACGTACGCGCCTGGCGCCACGCCCGACAGCGGCAGCGTGCCCGCGCCGCCGCCCGGCGCTCCCTGCGTGACGATGCCGGCGGCCGTGCCGGCCACGTGCGCGCCATGGAACCCGCCGAAGCCGTCTGCCAGCGGGGTGGGCGGGTTGGCGGCGTCGTACACCTCGGGGTTGGCATACGCGCGCGCCACGATCACCTTGTTGTTGGTGTATCGCGCCACGTCGGCCGCGCCGTACGGCATGACGTCGTCGCCGACGGTCAGCGACGCCCGGGGAAAGCCCGGCGGCGCCTGGAATCCCGCGTCGGCGAAGAACGGGTGGCTGGCGGAGATGCCGGAGTCGATGATCGCGATGCGGACGCCGCGGCCCGCGTTGGCGCGCCCCCCGACGCGCGGATCGGCCCACGCCGCCGGCGCGTGGACCTGGCCGACGCTGGTGTCCATCAGGGGCACGACCTCGTCCTCCGGCGTGACGGCCTTCACGCCGGGAAGCGCGGCCGCCGCTTCGGCCTCCGCCGGGCTGAGCGGCACCGCGATGCCGTTGAAGGCGACGCCGTAGTGGTACTGGGCGCGCGCGCCGGGTGCGACGCTGGCCAGGCGCGCCTCGAGCTCGGCCTGGCGGCGGGCGAGGAAGGCGCGGTAGGCGGTCGCGGACGGGCTGCCGAGGTCGACCCGCGGCCGGACCGCGTGGGCGGCGTCGAACGGCGGAAGCGTCGACGCCGGGGCGTCGTGGTGTGCGGCGGCGACGTGCTCGGCGACCGGAGGGTCGACGAGCTGGACGATGTGGCGCACGCGGCCTGCGCCCGCGGCCGTCTCCGCCGCCGCCATGCGGGGCGGCGGCGCGGTCGGCGCCAACGACCACATGCACACCCCCAGCACGATCCACGAACGCCAGACCTTCGGTCCCCTCATCGTCGTCTCCTGACTGCGACAGCCCATGGCGAGAACGGATCGCGTGATGATAGCATCGTGCCGCGACGGGCCGTCGCGGCGACGGTGGCACGCGCCGCCGGCCGCGCCATGCGCCCGACCGGTGAGGCGACTGCACGGCGAAGCATGATCCGACTATAATGGCCATCAGGCCATTCATGGACGATGTCAGCACCATTCTCGTCGTCGACGATGATCGCGTGGGCCGCCACCTGCTCACGGCGTTGTTGACGCCCGAGGGCTATCACCTCATCACGGCCAGCAGCGGCGTCGATGCGCTTGCCATGGCGTCCGACCACCTGCCGGACGTCGTGCTGTTGGACGTGATGATGCCCGACATCGACGGCTTCGAGGTTTGCCGCCGCATCCGCGCGGATGACCGTCTTTCCGAGACGCCCGTCATCATGATCACGGCCTTGAACGATCGGGCGTCGCGCCTGCAGGGGATCGAGGTGGGCGCCGACGACTTTCTGTCGAAGCCGTTCGACCGGGTGGAGCTCCTGACCCGCGTGCGCGTCATCACCCGCCTCACGCGGAATCGGCGCCAGCTGCTCGCGCGGTTGAAGGCCGAGCGCGACCGGACCCGCGCGATCCTCGAGGCCCTCGGCGAGGCGGTCGTGGTCACCGACGTCGACGGCAACATCCAATACGTCAACCCGTCGGCCATCGAGCAGACCGGCTACACGCGCGACGAGATGATCGGCATGAGCTTTCGTGCGCTGCACGGCGATGATCGCCGGTTGCAGGCGTTCTTCGACCAGGTCGACGGGCACCGCTCGCTCGCCCCGTGGCACGGGGAGATCATCAGCCCGCGACGCGACGGCACGTGCTTCAACGCCGTGCTCACGCTCGCGCCGCTGCTCGACGTCGACGCACCCGACGGGGCGGTGGGCATCGTCGGGGTCCAGCGCGACATCACGCCCATCAAGCAGGCCGAGTGGATGAAGGAACGGTTCATCTCCAACATCTCGCACGAGCTGCGGACACCGCTGTCGATCATCACGCTGCTCAGCGGCAACCTCGACACGCTGTACGATCGTCTCGACGACAGCAAGCGCCGCCACATGATCCGCGACATCCGCAAGCACGCGCAGGTGCTCGACGAGCTCATCGGCGACGTCCTCGAGATCGCCCGCATCGACAGCGGCCACATCTTCTCGGAACCGGTCCGGTTGAACATGGCGGACCTGATCCGCGAAGAGGTCGACCGGCAGCGGGCGCTTGTGGACCGCATGCGGCTCGACGTGACGCTGCACGGCCCGGAACGGCTGGAGATCGAGGGGGACGAGGATCAGGTGCGCCGCGTCCTGCGCAACTTGATCAACAACGCCATCAAGTACAATCGTCAGGGCGGAGCGCTGCGCCTCGACTGGTGCGTCCATGGCACCGCCATGGGCGCGGGGCCGTGGCCCGGCGCCGCGGAGCTGCCCGGCGGGGCCTGGGCTGCGGTTCGCATCTCCGACACCGGCGTCGGGCTCGCCGACAAGGACCTGCCCCGCATCTTCGACCGATTCTATCGCGTCAAGACCAAGGGGAACGTGTCCGGGACGGGGCTGGGGCTCGCCATCGCACGTGAGCTGATCACCTGGCATGCCGGTCACATCGCCGTCGCGTCGGAGCTCGGGCGCGGCACCACCATCGCCTTCTATCTGCCCATGATCTCGGGGGACCCTGCTGCATGACCCACTCGACGCCAACACCACCCATGGCTCACGAGTCGACGATCCTCGTGGTCGACGACCAGCCGGACCTGCTGGACAGCCTCAAGCTGACGCTCGAGACCGCTGGCTATCGCGTCGTCGCCGCCTCCAACGGGGCCGACGCGCTCGTGATCCTCCATCGCGAGCCCGTCGACCTGATCCTGGCCGACATCGCGATGCCCCAGATGAACGGTTACCAGCTCTACGAGCGGGTGCGCGAGAACCCGGCCTGGGTTCCGATCCCGTTCCTGTTCCTGACCGTGCGGACCATGGACAGCGACATCCGATACGGCAAGGAGCTGGGCGTCGACGACTACCTCACCAAGCCGATCCAGCCCGAGGACCTCCTGGCGGCGATCCACGGCCGGCTCCGGCGTGCGCGCGAGCTTGCGGCGGTGACCGGTGCCCGCGCCGGGGACGGCGTCGCGGGGGACGGCGGCTACCTCGAGATCGGCCGACTGCGCATCGAGCCCGGTGAGCACCGGGTTTGGCTGGACGACGCCGCGATTCGGCTCTCGGCGAAGGAGTTTGCCCTGCTGGAACACCTCGGCCGCCGCGCGGGGAAGGTCGTCCCCGCCCAGGACCTGATCCGCGTCACGCATGGGCTCGAGACCGACTACGTCGAGGCCGGGACGCTCCTGCGCCCGCTGATTCGGACGCTGCGCCGTAAGCTGGGCTACGACGTCGGCGACATGGGGTGCATCGAGAACGTGCGCGGCGTCGGGTACCGGTTGACGCCGCTCTAGCCGAGGCCACGCCGATCGCCGGCGGCCGGCACCGCGCGCGACGGCACGACGGTTCCGTGACCTGGACGCAAAGCGGGGGGCTGAAGAAGCCCCCCGCCGATCGCGCTGACTGCTCCCGGTCGCCGCGGTCGCGGCACCGGCAGGCGCCTCACTCCGGGTTGACGGTGCGACAGCGCCAGAAGAACCAGTTGTGCTGCAGGTTGCGGCCCGCTCCGGGCCGGCCGCCGCCCGCGGCATCGAAGTCGTCCTGGCTGACGATGAACACCGGCCGCGAGTTCGGGCACACGGTGTAGCCGACCGGGTTCACGGTGATCAGGTTGATCTGGTAGGGCGGGGGCACCCGCAGCAGCACTTCGCGCTGCACCGACAGCGAGCCGCCGCTCGCACGGTCGATCAGGCCCACCCAGTAGGTGTTCTGCGGGTTGCCGGGCTCGGTCACGACCACGAACAGCGGCTGCAGCGGCCGGTCGGTGGCGCCGATTCGGTCGGCGTCCGAGAAGACGCCGTCACAGCCCTGACACTGATAGCCCCCCACCCCGACGGTGTCGGGAAAGCCGCCCAGGCGGATGCGCCAGGTGTTGGGGTCCGGCCCGGGGGTCGGAACGGTGGGGGGTTGGTCGGGGAGGTTGGGCTGGCCGGCCAGCACCGCGTCGCCCTCGGCCACCCCGGCGGCGGCCGAGGCGCCGGCCACCGGCTGGTAGCCGGCGAGCAGCCCAATCGCTGCGGCCAGCACGACGATGCCCAACCCTCGGTTCAACATGCTCATGCGCGATGCCCTAGCCAACATGGTTCGATCTCCTTCGTGGCGATGCCCCCCGCACTTCTAGGACCCGCCGCCCGCGCGACTGCGACGTCCAAAGCTCAAGACGCGCGCACCGTGGGCGAGGATACGCAAATCCCGTGAATTGTCCATCCCTACTATAGCATGGGCGCGGGTTTCGTGCGACCCCCCGGCCGGGGGCGGCGCCTCGGCCGGGCCTGGCGGCTCAGCCGCCACGCAGCGCGGCGACCACGGCGACGACGTCGTCAGGCGCGATGTCGTCGCGCACCGCCACGCTCCCGACGCCGCGGGGCAGCACGAACCTCAACCGGGCGCCGAGGCGCTTCTTGTCGGCCGCCATGGCCGCGACGACCGTGGCTGCGTCCGGCCCGGCCCAGCGCACCGGCAGCCCGTGGCGCGCGAGGGCGTGCTCCACGCGCGGGGCGAGCGGTTGGCCGCCGGTCATGCCGATGCGGTCCGCCAGCTTCGCTGCCGCCACGAGCCCGACCGAGACGGCCTCGCCGTGCGGCAGGCGGTAGCCGGTGGCGCGCTCGAGGGCGTGGGCAAAGGTGTGGCCGAGGTTGAGGACGATCCGGCCGCCGCGCTCGCGTGGGTCGGCACCGACGATCCCGGCCTTGACCCGGATCGCGCGAACCACGAGCGCTGCCCAAGCCGCCGCATCGGCGTGGGCCGGCAGCGGGTCCTCCGCGAGCGATTCGAAGAGCGCGGCGTCGGCGATCAGGGCCGCCTTGACCACCTCGGCGAGCCCGGCACGCCGTTCGGCGGCCGGCAGCGTGGCGAGCGCCGCGGGGTCGACGGCCACGCCGGCAGGCGGGTGGAACGCGCCCGCCAGGTTCTTGCCGGCCGGCAGGTTGATGCCCGTCTTGCCGCCGATGGCGGCGTCGGCCATCCCCAGGAGCGACGTCGGCACCGCCACCCAGGGCACGCCGCGCAGGTACGTGGCCGCCGCGAAGCCGGCCACGTCGGTCACGACGCCGCCGCCCAGCGCGAGCACCAGGCCCTGGCGGTCGACGCCGAGCCCGGCGAGCCGGTCGTACAGCATGCCCACGGTTGCGAGCGACTTCGTGGCCTCGCCCGGCGGCAGCGCGACGAGCTCGGCCGTGAGCCCGGCGGCGCGCAGCGCCTCCAGCACGGTTGGCCCGTGGTGGGCGGCGACGTGGAGATCGGTGACCACCGGCACGGTGCCGCGGGCGCCGCGGGCCTCGAGCCAGGCACCGAGCACGGGCAGCAGCCCCGGGGCGACGACGGCGGCATGCCCGGGGGTCGGGCGGCCGCCGCAGCCCAGGCCCGGCGACCGCACGGGGATCGCCTGCGCGTCGAGCGCGCCGGCAGCCGTCACCAGCCGCACCACGGCGCGCGCGACCGCGTCCGCGTCGCGACCGGTCGTGTCGACCTGGAGCGGCAGGCTGTCGTAGACCGGCTGACGCTCGGCCGCGAGCGCGTCGATGCCGGCGGCGCCCGCGCCGGCCAGGCGCGGCCGCGCGCTCATCTCTGCCGGCGTCAGCCGTGCCGCGAGGGTGACGGCATCCGCGACGAGGCACACCACGGGGCCGAGCCCGGCCAGGTGCGACCGGTTTTCCGGGTCGCCCACGGTCCATCCGCCCAACGCCACCACGGTTGGTCGGGCGAGCGCCGAGGCGAGCCGGGCCACGGCGGCACGTTCGCGCGCCCGGAAGCCCGGCTCGCCCTCGGCGTCGAAGATGGCGCCGATCGGTCGTCCCGCATCGGCCGCGATCATGTCGTCGAGGTCGACGAACGCCCAGCCCAGACGGGCCGCGAGCGCGCGTCCCGCGACGGACTTGCCGGTGCCGGGCATCCCGGCCAGGACGATGGCGCGGCGGGCGTCGCCCACACGGTTCGAGTTGCCCATGCTTCTCCGATCCCACTATACTCGCGTTTTGCATCTTGCGAGGATTCGAGGAGGAGTCACATGAACACCCAGCGCACCATTGCCCGGCTGCTCGTGTCGTTGTCGATCGGCATCGGCACCGTTGCCGCCGTGGGATGCTCGCGCCCGACGCCGGCCGCGCCCGGCGCCGGCGGCGGCGACAGCGGCTCCGGCGCGCCGGTCGAGCCGGCTGCCACCGGCGACGCGGTCAACCCGATCTACGGCGACTACACGACCCCCATCCCGACGGTCGAGGGTGCCTACCCGCCGCCGCCGACCGAGGAGGCCGTGCCCGAAGGCTACCCGGCACCCGCCGAGGAAGCCGCGCCCGCGGACGACGCCGCCGCGGCCACGAGCGAGCCGACCCGCGAGGGTTGAACCCTCAGACCACCGCCAGCGTCAGGCCATCGCCGACGGCCACGCCCAGCGTGGCCGTCACGCGGGGCAGGCTCCGCAGCAGCGCGTTGACGCCCGCCAGCCTCCCAGGGTCGGCGCCGGCGCCGTGCGAGATCACGACGGCGCCGGCCGCGCAACGCGGCAGGAGCGCCGTCAGGTCGTCGGCGCGGTCCTCGGGGTCCTCGTCCATGAACACGAGGTCGTAGGACCCGGCCAGCCGCGGCGCCAGGCGCGCGACCTCGCCGATCTCCACGCTCACCCGGTCCGCCAGCCCCGCACGGCGCAGGCCCTTGCGGGCCATGAGCGCACGCTGCGCGTCGCGCTCGATCGCCGTGACGTGCCCCCCCGATCGCGCGACCGCGCTGCCGAGCCATAACGCCGCGGCGCCCCCCGACGTGCCGAGGTCGAGCACCCGGCGCGCCCGGCGGGTGCGCGCCAGCACGTAGAGCAGCACGCCGACGGCCGGCGCGATCGGGGCGAGCGGTCGTTCGCGCTCGCTGGCGGCACGAACGGCGTCGAGCGCTGCCAGCACCGCGGCATCCGGGCCTGCGTCGGCCATCGCCAGCGCCGGTCGCGCGGCGCCGGCGCCATGGCCGAGCGGGAGCGGTGCGACCATCAGGCCCGGCGCCCCCGCGAGGGTGCCGGCATCGGCCACGAGGGTCGCCACGCCCCTCGGCAGGTCCGACGCGCGCACGCCCGCCCCCAGGAACAGCAGGTCGAATCGGCGACCACCGCGCCGCGGCGGGAGGTGCGCGCCGGGGGAACTTGGCGCGCTCGCCGCCGCCGGCCCGGGCGCGGGATCGACCGCGCCCGCCGCCGGCCCGTCGGGCGCCTCGGCCCCCACGCGGTCGCCGGGCGTGTCGAGGTCGTCGAGGCCGTCGACGACCCGCAGGTTGGCCTGTCGCCGGCGCGCGGCGACCGTCAAGGCGCTGCCGTCGGCTCCCGGCTGGACGGCCACCACGCGCCGCGCGCCCGTGACCGCGATCCACGACGCGAGCCAGTCCGCGGGGAGGGTGCCCGATCCGTCGCCCCCGGGTGGCGGGGCGATCGGCCTCATGCCGGGGCCGCGGCTTCGCCGAGCCGTGCGAGCAGGGCGTCGTGGATCTGCCCGTTGGACGCCACGAACCGCCCGCCGTCGATCTGCGCCGGGCCGCCGGCGTAGTCGGTCACCCGGCCCCCCGCCTCGGTCACGAGCAGCACGCCCGCCGCCACGTCCCACGCGTGGGTGCCGCGCTCCCAATAGGCCTCCATCCGGCCGGCCGCCACGTACGCCAGGTCGAGCGCCGCGCTGCCGAGGCGGCGGATGCCCCGGACGTGGGGGGTCACCGCCACGAACTGGGCGAGGTTGTTGTCGGGGTTGGTGCGCTTGTCGTACGGGAAGCCCGTGACCACGATCGACTCGGCCAGCGTGGCCCGTTGCGACACCGCGATGCGCCGCCCGTTCAACCGCGCGCCGCCGCCGCGGCGCGCCGCGAACAGCTCGTCGCGCAGAGGGTCGTAGGTCACGCCCACCACGACCTCGCCGCCCCGCAGGGCGGCCAGGCTGACGCAGAAGATCGGCAGCCCATGGGCGAAGTTGTTGGTGCCGTCGAGCGGATCGACCACCCATTCCACGCCGCCGTCGCCGGCGTGGCCGCGCCCCTCCTCGGCGCGGACCGCGTGGCCGGGGAACCGGCGGGCCAGCGCGGCCACGATGAGCGCCTCGGAGGCGTGGTCGGTCTCGGTGACGAGGTTGTGCGGGTCGCCCTTGTGGACCTCGGAGTGCCGGTTGGCGAACCCCGCCGCCACCAGCGCACCGGCCTCGCGGGCGATGTCGGCGGCGGCCGCGAGCCACGCGTCGAGCGTGCCGTTCGAATGCAGCGTGCTCATGGCGAGGCGGCTCCGGGAGGCGGAGGGGGGTTGAAGGTGACCGGCCACGTGAGGTCCGGCGGCCGCGCGCCGCGCGCCGCGGCGTCGTGCCAGTAGCGCGCCTCGTGGAGGCGGCCGGCGGCCTGCGGCGGGAACGCGAAGTGCGCCAGGCGGTTCGGTCCGAGCGCCGAGACCCACCGGCCCGAGGCGACGGGCTCGAGAACCGGTGCATCGGCCGCGGCATCCGGGGGCGCCAGGACCAGCACCGGCCGGGTGCCGCTGACGACCCCGGCGACCCAGACCGTGCTGCCGAGGAGCCCGTGCACGGTCTGCAGCAGCGCCGGCCGCGGGAGATCGGCGGTGGCCAGCCGCCCGGGGTCGTAGCGCCCCCGCTCGTCGGCGAGGGCGGGGTTCAGCTCGTCGTGGCGCGTGGCCAACCACCGCCGAGGCTGGATGGGCACCGACCACGCGCGGCGCATGTTGCGGACGCCGTCGGACGGGATGTCGCCGCGGACGTAGTCCCACAGGTACTCGAGATCGCGCATGAAGTCGCGCCGGGTCGTCCCGGTCTGCTCCTCGGCCTCGCCGACGATCTTGACCTGCACCGACACGTCGTAGTCCGGCGGGGCGCCGTCGGCGCGGAAGAACCACGTCGGGACGTCGTCGCGCGCCTGGTTGCGCCATACGGGCTGCCCGAAGTCCTCGAGGCGGAAGCCGTACATCGACCCGTCCCCGATCGGGCCGGGGACGTCGCGGTCCTCGAAGAGGTACTCGCTGACGCCGACGCCCCGCAGGTCGGCACCCGGACGGGCCTGGAAGAACAGGACCGACCGCGTGCCGTCGGTGCCCCAGTAGATGGTCGGGTCGACGCGCGCCAGCCCGGCCTCGATCGTGCTGCAGTACAACAGCCCGCGGTCGAACAGCGCGTCGATCTGGGCGCGTGCTTCCGCGCTGACGGCCTCGCGGTAGGTCGGCCGCGCCGGGCAGACGTAGCTCGGCAGGAGGTCGTAGTGGTCGAGCACGCGGTACACCGTGATGGCCACCACGACGACGGCGATGACGAGGGTCCACACGCCCATCGCCCGGCGCGCCCGGGTCAGCAGCATGCGGTCCCCGCTCGGTGGTCGATGGTCACGGCGACGCCCGTTCCGCGACGACGGCGTTGACCGCGGCGGCCTTCTGCGGCGTGGCGGTCCGCACGCCGGCGCCCGACCGGATCAGGCTCCCCTCGCCCGGCACGGGGCCCGGCAGCGCCGCCCACCCCCCCATCACCAGCGGTGCGCGCGGGTCGTCGGCCGGCACCCACTCGCCGTGGTACTTGCGCGCGAAGGCGACGCGCGACTGGGTGGACAGGCCGCCGTCGCACGACGGGTGGCCGAGCCGGTCGCCGGCGGCGACCCGGGCGCCCACGGGCACGCGGTCCGCCGCGGCGAGGTGGGCGTACACGTGCACCCAGCCGCGGCCTTCGAACGGGTCGCCGCCGAGGTTGACGGCCACGCCCGACGCCCGCGAGCGCACCACCCGTCCGGCTGCCGCCGCCGTGACCCACGCCGTGGAGGGGGCACAGCCTGTGCCGTCCGCCGGGGGCGGCGCGAAGTCCACCGCGGCCCGCGGACCGCCGGCGCCCCACGGGCTGTAGGGACCCGCGGTGAAGTACCATGGCTCGCCGGGCGCGAACGGCAGCTCGGCCGTGACCACCGGCGGCGCGTCCAGCGGCGGGCTGCCGACCGCGAAGCGCAGCGGGTCGCCGAACAACGTGTTCCAGGCCGCGTAGAAGCGGGTCGGCGCCGCGAGCCCGGGCCACGTGCCGGCTGCCGCGTCGCGCCCCAGATAGGCCATGACCGCGAACGACGCCGCGTTCGTGCCCGGCATGTCCACCGCACCGCCGTCGGCGGTGGCGGCCGATCGCTGGCCGCCGAAGCGATAGGCGTAGTAGCGCGCGTTGATCGCGTCGGCGGCGGCCGACAAACCGGCGTGGAGGCCGGGGAGCGGCTCGCCGACCGGGAACACGCGTTCCACGGGGTCGGGATCGCGCACCCAACCGCCGTGCATCTCGATGAGCGCGAGCAGCAGCCGCGGCCCGACGCTGTAGTCCTCGGCCACGCGCTGCACGATGCCGGCGCCGTCGAGCTCCTCGCCATCCACGGTCTCGCGGTAGCGGGCGAGGTAGCCGCCGGCGGACGCCACGTACGCGCGTGTGTCCCACTGGAACAGGGTCGGGCCGTAGACGAGCTCGCCGTCGGGGAGGATTTGGCCGATCGGGTACCCCACCTTCGCCGGCGCCGCCGGCTGTGCCGAGGCGAGGGCCGTGGACAGCGCGGCGGCGGCGGCGGCGAGCGCGATGCGGCCCGCGTGGCGGTGGGAGTGCGGCTGGCGCGGCATCGGGTCGCGACTCGCAGCCCGGGCTAGTAGGCGCCGGTGCCGCGCAACACGGTCGGCACGGTGCGCAGCATGATCTTGAGGTCGAGGCCGAGCGACCAGTTCTCGGCGTAGAACAGGTCGAGCATGACCATCTCGTCGAACGTCAGGTCCGACCGGCCGCTGACCTGCCACAGGCCCGTCAAGCCCGGGGCGATCTCCAGCCGCCGCAGGTGCCATTCGGCGTAGTTCTCGACCTCGCACGGCATCGGCGGGCGGGGGCCGACGAGGCTCATGTCGCCGCGCAGGACGTTCCAGAGCTGCGGCATCTCGTCGAGGCTCATGCGGCGGATGATCCGGCCGACGCGCGTGATCCGCGGGTCCTGGCGCATCTTGAAGATCGGGCCGGTGGCCTCGTTGTGCGCCAGGAGCGCGACGCGCGCATCGTCGGCGCCTTCGCGCATCGAGCGGAACTTGAAGCACGTGAACACCCGCCCGTTGCGGCCCACGCGCGGCTGCCGGTAGAGGACGGGGCCCGGCGTGTCGAGCTTGATGGCGACCGCGATGGCGGCGAGCAGCGGGGCGTGGACGGCCAGCAGCAGGCTGGAGAGAACGATGTCCATCGCCCGCTTGATGCGGTAGGTCCAGCCGTGGATGATGGGCTCGCGGACGGCGATGAGCGGGATGCCCGACAGCGAGTCCATGTCGACGCGGTTGAGGCTGAGCTGGAAGAGGTCGGGCACGATGCGGACGGCCACGCCGGCCGACTCGCACGCGTTGACGAGCAGGATGATGCGGTCGCGGGACCGCCATGGCAGCGTGACGATCACGAGGTCGACCGGCTCGCGGCGCAGCACGCGGCCGAGGTCGGCGCTGCCGCCGAGCGGCTGGAAGCGGCCGATGGCCCGCTCGCGCTTGGTGGGGTCGTCGTCGAGGAAGCCGATCACGCGGTAGCCCAGGTCGGGCTGTGCGATGATGTTGCGCATCACGGCGCGGCCGACCTCGCCGGCGCCGACGAGGAGCACGTTTCGGACGCCGACGCCGCGCCGGATGCCGCTGCGGTAGCGGGCGATGTCGACCCACCGCGCGGCGCTGACGAACACCGTGATGAGCCCGGCGGCGTACGGCAGCACCAGCCGGCTCTCGGCCTCGGGCCGCACGCCGTACAGCAGCACCGTCAGGAACGCGACGCCGACGAACGAGGCGGTGGCGATGCTGTAGGTGGTGACGAGCCACGAGGCCCGGCGGCGCGCTGCGTACAGGCCGTCGAGGGAGTAGGCGACGAGCAGGATGACGGTCAACGCCATGCCCCACGGCGCGTAGCCGCCGTAGGGGATGTAGGCCCCGACCGGGCCGCCGACCTCGGCCTCGTAGCGCAGCCAGTGCGCCGCGTAGAACGCCACGTTGATGACGGCGGCGTCGACGACGGCCAGCCCGAGGCGGCCGATGCGGTCGCGCCCGGCCCCGACATCGGGTGCGCGGCGGGTGCGCAGGTCGACGTCGCGGGCGGGCGCGCCGCCCGGCCGCGCGGGGCTAGGAGCGGCCATGCGGGGCCTCCGTGCGACCGGCGGGGGCGTCGACCCGCGACGCGCCCGCCAGCACGTGCCGGTACACGGCCGTGGTCTCGCGCGCGGCGCGGCGCCACGTGAAGCGCGCCGCGCGCGCCAGGCCGGCGGCCGACAGCGCCGCGCGGCGGTCGGGATCGGCGGCGAGCGCGGAAAGGGCGGCCGCCCAGCCCGCGGTGTCGTCGGGGCCGACGAGGACCCCGGCGGCGCCGGCGACCTCCGGGAGGCTGGACGCGTCCGAAACCACCACCGGCGTGCCGCAGGCCATCGCTTCGAGCACGGGCAAGCCGAACCCCTCGTAGCGCGACGGGCAGGCGAAGACGGTGGCGGCGTTGTACAGCCGAGGCAGGTCTTCGGGCGGCAAGTAGCCCGGGAAGTGCACGTGGCCGGCGAGGCCGAGGTCCGCGACCCGGCGCACCGGGTCGTCGTCGCCCCAGCCCGGCGCGCCGGCGACGACGAGGTCGGGGGTGGTCGGGGCGTCTGCGCGCAACCGGGCGTGGGCCGCGAGCAGGGTGCCGATGTTCTTGCGGGGCTGGAGGGTGCCGACGGTCAGGAAGAACCGCTCCGGCAGCCCGGCGCGCCGGCGCCATGCCTGCACGTCGTCGGGCGGAAGGGGGCGGAACGTGTCGTCCGCCCCGTTGGGCACGACGTGCACACGGCCGGGGTCGGCGCCGAGCACGTCGATCAGCTCGCGGCGGGTGTGCGCCGACACGGCGACGAGCGCAGCGGCGCGGCGCGCCGACCAGCGTGTGGCGGCGCGCAGGTAAAAGCCCTGGGCGCGCGGGAACGTCTCGGGCACGCGGAAGAACGCGAGGTCGTGCACCGTGACGATCGCCGGCACGCCGGCGAGCATGGGCATCGCATAGGCGGCACCGTGGTAGAGGTCCGCCCCGGCGCGGGCCAACGCGAGCGGCAGCGCGGTCTGCTCCCACACGATGCGCGGGAACGGTCGCCGCACGGCTGCCGGCGCGGCCCGGACGTCGGCGGCCGGGATGACGCCGCGCAGCGCGTCGCGCCCCTCCGCTCCCGGCGCGAACACCGTCTGGCAGACGCCACCGTCTTGCGCCTGGGCCGTCAACAGCCCGACGATGTAGCGGTGGATCCCCGCGGCACGGTAGTCACGCGTCGGCGAGAAGAGCGCGGCGTTGAACCCGACCCGCGGGGACGGGTGCGATCGATCGGGCATGGCCCACCATTATACAGCACGGCGTCGGAACGCTCTCGCCGTGGCATCGGGGCTGAAGGCGTGACACATCGCATCGCCGGGGGCGCCGGTCCCAGGCAGCGCACGCGTCGTCCAACCGCGCCTCGTGTGCGCTGTGTCACGCCCCGAGGGCATCGGGGTGGTCGCGTCTCAGTCGAGACCGCCCAGCTCCAGCGCCGCGTCGTCGGCGCGCGGGGCCTCGACGCGGCGCAGCTCGCCGGGGCGGACCTGGTAGTGCTGCAGGTCGTCGGCCACCAGGGCGCCCGGGAACGCCGCGCGTGCCTCGGCGCGGATCTCGCGGCTGGGGTAGCGGCGCGACACGTGGTTGAGGATGAGGGCGCCCGCCCCGGCGTCCCGTGCCAGCTCGGCGACCTCGCGGGCCGTGACGTGCCCGTACTGGCGGGCGATGTCGCGGTCCGCCCACAGGTACGTGCTCTCGCAGATCAGCAGGTCGGCGCCGGCCACCACCGGGCCGAGATCCGAAACGTCGGCCACGTCGCCGACATACACCAGCCGCGTGCCCGGCGTGGCCGGGCCGAGGACCTCGTCGGGCTGGACGACGCGCCCGTCGGGCAGCGTCGCGGCCTGACCCTCGACCAGCCTCCGCCGCACCGGGCCGACGGGCACGCCCAGCGCCTCGGCGCGGTCGACGAGGAACGGGCGCCGCGCCCGCTCCTGGAACACGAAGCCGAAGTTGCCGCTGCCGCGATGCTTGACCGAGAATGCCGACACGTCGAGGTCGCCGGCGCGCAGCACCGGGCCGGGCGCGAGCGGTGCGTAGATCAGCTTGAATCCCGGCTCCTCGCCCTTGACCACCACGTCCATCAGCTCGCGCACGCGCTCCAGCGCCCACCGGCCGCCGTGGATGGTCAGGCGCTCGGCCGCCTCCCAGCGCGCGAACGTGCTGGCGATGCCGCCGAGCCCGAGGATGTGGTCGAGGTGCCCGTGCGTCAACAGGATGGTGTCGAGGCGCTTGAACCCCAGGCCCGAGCGCAGGAGCTGGCGCTGCGTGCCCTCTCCGGCATCCACCAGGAAGCGGCGGTCGCGGTACAGCACCATCGTGGCCGGCAGCCCGCGCCGCACCGACGGCGCCGACGCCGACGTCCCGAGGAAGACGACCTCAAACACGCGCGGTCTCCGCCGCCGTCACGGCCGGCGCCAGCCCACGCCCGCAAACGGCAGGTAGTAGCTCGTCCACAGCACCGGCCGGTGGGGCGTGCCGGTCGCGACCGGCGCGCGGGTGGGCGTCCGGGTCGGCGTGGCGGCCTGCGTGGGCGCCGTGGTCGGCGGGGCGGTCGGGCGGACCGGGCCGCCGGCGACCTCGGCGACGAGCGGGGCGCGGCGGTTGGCGGCCAGCTGCGCGGCGGTGACCTGCCGGCCGATCGGGATCACCACGGCCTCCCCGGGGAAGCCCGTGTCGATCAGGGTCTTCAGGTCCGGCGCCGTGACGCCGGTGTCGCCGAACGACCGCAGGTCGCCGGTGTCGGACGCGTCGGCGGCTGCGTCGTCCTTGTAGTAGACCCGCGCGCTCGACGTCGCGGGCACGTCGGCCGAGAGCAGCGCCAGCCGCCCCGACGCGAAGGCCACCTCGCGCCAGGCCGGCACCGGAGCCTCGGGCACGGCGTCCGGCTCGCCGTCGACCGTGACCCCGGCCGGGAGGTTGGGGTCGGTGTAGACGGCGCCCGACGCGTCGACGGACCAGTCCAGCGACAGCCGGGCGTTCTTGAGCTCGACCGGCAGCGCGCCGCCGCCGAGGTCCGACAGGGCGCCGAACCCGCCGAACAGCGCGAACCGGTTGGCATACGCGAACCCGCCGTCGGCGCCGAGCACCACGCGCAGCGGGCCGTGGATGACGGGGTCGAACGACGGGCTCTGCCCCAGCAGGGCCAGCGCGTCGATGAGCGACTCCTCGGTGAGGGCCTGCTCGAACCCGAGCGCCGAGAGCGTGCCGCGGATCTTCAGGCGGTCGATGAGGTTGGCCGCGTCCCCGTAGAGGCTGAGTCGCTTGACGCCGATGAAGCGGTCCTTGTCCGGATCGGCCAGGCCGATGGTGTACTCCGCCGTCCGGACCTCGCGCGCGGCCGGGTCCCACGCGACCGCCGCGTCCGGCGCCCCGGCCGGGGTGGTCGCGGACCAGAAGAGGTAGTAGCGGGCCGCGAACGCCGGATCCTCCGGGTCGGTGACCGTCACCTCCAGGCGGTCGTGCTCGCGCCCCACGCCCTCCGGCCAGGCGTCCGCGGGCGCCGCTTCGCCGAGGTCGCCCAGCACCACCACCCACTCGTCGTTGTCGTCGAGGCGGTCGTCCTCGGCGGCGGTGTACCGGCCGCCGGCATCGCGCTCGTCGACCTGGCTGAGCACGCGCGACCACGCCCCGTGGTGCCAGATCCAGGTCGAGATCTCGTCCGGCGGGGCACCGAGGAAGGCGCCGAGGTCGGCACCGGACAGGACGATGGGGTCGGCGTAGCGCTGTGTCGAGCCGTGGGCGCCGGCACCGGCAGTGGCGGCGGCGGCGAGCAGCGCCACGGCGACGGTCGTCGCGCCCGATCGGGGCTGGATCATGGTCTTGTCGTCCTCACGGGATCGGTAGGCGGCCCGCGCGCACGCGGCCGCCGCGCACGGTCGCGCCGGGCGGTCGGCGCCGGGCGGGTGTCGAATGATAGCCGAGCCCCGGCGCCGGCGGTAGAATAGCGGCCATGGTGCCTGCGCCTCTGCTCGTGCTCGCGTCCGCCTCCCCGCGCCGCCGCGCGCTCCTGTCCGCGCTGGGCGTCGTGTTCGAGGTCCGCACCGCCGATGTCGACGAGTCGCCGTGGGCAGGCGAGGCGCCGGCGGACTATGCGCTGCGGGTGGCGGGCGACAAGGCGGCGGCGATCGCCGCCGCGCTGGGCGGCCGGCCGGCCATCGTCCTCGCCGCCGACACCGTCGTGGACGTCGACGGCGCCATCCTCGGCAAGCCCGAGTCGGCCGCGCAGGCGCGCGACCACCTGGCACGCCTGCGCGGTCGGCGCCACGTGGTGCTCACCGGCGTCGTCGCGCTGGACGCCGCCACCGGCCGGGCGCTCGGCGGCACCTGCTGCACGGGCGTGTGGCTGCGGCGCTACACCGCGGCCGAGGTCGAAGCCTACATCGACACCGGCGACCCGTTCGACAAGGCCGGCGCGTACGCGATCCAGCACCCGGGCTTCCGGCCCGTGGCGGCGCTGCAGGGGTCCGAGGCGAACGTGATCGGGTTGCCGACGGCGATGGCGCTTGACCTCGTGGCGCGGCTGCGGGGCGCGGGGAACCCGTGAGCGTCGGCGAAGCGGGATGGGGCGCGGCCGGGGGGCGGTGCCGTCAGGCGGGCCCGCGGCGCTGGCCGGCGCGCGGGCGCCGGGCCGCGGCGCTGGCGCTCGCCCTGGCGCTCGCGGCAGGGCGGGTGCCGGCGCCGCCGGCATCCGCCCAGACCGCGGGCCCGGACACGCTGCCGTTGGCCGCGTACGCCAACCGCTATGCGATCCTCGCCATGGCGCGCGACGCGACGGGCGGCGCGCTGTGGGCCGGCACGCTCGGAGGGGTCCTGCGCTGGGACCCCGTCACGCGGACGTACGCGGGGTACGACGTGCCCGACGGGCTGGCGTTCCACCAGGTCCGCGCCGTCGCCGCTGCCGGCGACGGCGCCGTGTGGCTCGGCACGTCGGGGGTCGGCATCAGCCGGCTCGGGCCCGACGGGCGCTGGATGACCCTCTCCGCCGCCCCGGGCGGCCTGCCGTCGGGTGCGATCAGCGGCCTGGCCTTCGACGCGGCGGGCGGACTGTGGGCGTCGACCCTCGATGCCGGCGTCGCGCGGCTGGCGCCGGACGGCACATGGGCGCGCGAGACCGTGGTGCAGGGCCTGCCGGGCAACGAGGTCAACGCCATGCGGCTCGACGACGGCGGCCGCGTGTGGGTGGCCACGACGGAGGGCCTGGGCGTCCGCGGCGCCGACGGCCGATGGCGGGCCTACACGACCGCCCACGGCCTGGCCGGCGACCACAGCCTGGCGGTGGATGTCGACTCGGCCGGCAACGCCTGGGTCGGGACGCTGGACGGCCTGAGCCGCCGCGGGGCCGACGGCGCGTGGTCCACCCGCCTCGCGGGTGAGCGGGTCCAGGCGGTGGTCGCCGGCGACGACGGCGTCGTGTGGGCCGGGACGCCGTCGGGGTTGGTCCGCCTGGCCGGCGACGCCGAGCAACGGTTCGGCCAGGCCGACGGGCTGCCGGCGACCGAGGTCCTGAGCTTGCTCGCCGACACGGGCGGCGGCCTGTGGGTCGGCACGCCCGCCGGGATGGCGCACCTGGCGCCCGACGGCCGATGGCTCGCCGTGCAGCCCTCCGATCCTCCGCTCGACATGCTGGTCACCGCGGCGGCGGTGGAGGCGGGCGGCGTGTGGCTCGGCACGGCGGCGGGGGTGGCGCACTGGGCGCCGGACGGCGCGTGGAGCGCCTACACCGTGGCGGGCACCGCGGGGGGCCTGCCGAGCGCCGCCGTCAACGCGGTGGCCGTCGCCGGAGACGGCGCGTTGTGGGTCGGCACGGCGAACGGCGTGGCCCGCCGCGCCCCCGACGGCCGCTGGACGGCCTGGCGTGCCGGCCCGGAAGGGCCCGCCGACAACTTCGTGGCGGGCGTGGCGGCGTCGCCGACGTCGGGCGACGTGTGGCTCGCCACGTTCAACGGTGTCAGCCGGCACCGGGCCGACGGCACATGGGTGGCGCACGACCAGGCTTCGACCGGCGGGGGGTTGCCGAGCAACCGTGTCCTCGCCGTGGCGGTCGACGGTGGCGGGGGCGTGTGGCTCGGGACCTTCGGCGGGGTCGGCCACCGGGCGGCCGACGGGACGTGGCGGGCGTTCACGCGCGCGGCCACGGCCGGGGGGCTGCCGTCGGACTACGTGCTGGCGGCCGCGGTGGCGCCGGACGGCCGGCCGTGGTTCGGCACGCTGGCGGGCGCCGCGGCGCTCGGGCCCGACGGCACGTGGACGACCGTGACGCGGGCGTCGACGGGCGGCGGGCTGCCCTCCGACGAGGTGCGGTCGATCGCGTTCGACGCGGCGGGCGGCACGTGGTTCGGGACGCCGGCCGGCGCGGCGCACCGCGACGCCGCGGGCCAGTGGCGCACGCTGGACGTGGCGGCCGGCCTTCCCAGCGCGCTGGTCAACGCCTTCGCGCCGGCGGCGTCGGGCGACCTGTGGATCGCCACGGCGGGCGGGCTGGCTCGGCTGCGCGCCGATCGCCCGGGCCCGCGCTGCGCCGCGGCGCTCGGGGTGGCGCCCGACCAGGCGGTGGCGTCGTGGCTCGAGCCGGGCGGCACGCAGCTCTACGCCGTCCGCCTGCCGGCGACCTACGATCGGCTCGAGGCGCATGTGCCCGATCCCGACGGCACGCTCGACCTCGCCGCCTTCCGCGGGTGCGATGCCGCGACGGGCGCGCCGGCGGCGCCGGACGGCGTCGGACGGCTCGAGCGCGGGACCCGTCGCCTGACGATGGCCGGGCGCGGTGTGGCCGAGGCGCTGTTCGTGCGGGTCGCGCGCCGCGACGGCGCGCCGGCGGCACGCTACCGCCTCCACCTCGCGATCGGGCGGGTGACGACGTGCCTGACGTGCGGGGGTCGACGCGGGTTCCTGCCTTGGCTCGGCGCCGGGTGGGGCAGGTAGGCGGCACGGCGCGGCGGCGTCGGGCGGTGCCGGCTGACGCACGACGGGGGCGCACGCCCGTGCGCCCCCGCCGCCTTGTCGGTCGCCTCGCCGCGACCCCGGCATAACCGGGCCGGCGCTACTTCTCGGATGACTTCGACGTGCGGTACTCGGCGATCATGCGGCTGTACACGTCCCCGAGGTCGCGGTTGGACGCCTTGCGGCCCGACTTCTGGGAGGTCGACCGTGTCGCGGGCGCGCCCTCGTCGTCGACCTGCCCGAGCGCCCGACGCAGCGCCAGCTCGACCACCGTGGGCTGCCGCTCGGCCGGCTCCTCGGGCGTGTAGGCGCTGTCCGCCGCTTCCCGGGCGCGCGCCTCGGCCTCGGCCTTCGCCCTGGCCGACTCTTCCTGCGCCGCCGCCAGGCCGGTGTCGTTGGCCAGGCCGACCATGCTGAGGCTGATGCGCTGGCGGTTGCGGTCGATCTCCTTGATGCGCACCTCGACGACGTCGCCGGAGTGGACGATGTCGTCCGGCTTCTTGACGTAACCGCTCGACATCTCCGACACGTGCACGAGCCCTTCGGTGTCGGAGCCGATGTCGATGAAGGCGCCGTACGGCGTCAGGCTGGTGACCGTCCCGGAGAGCACGTCGCCGGCGCTCAGGCTGCCGATGGCGTGGCGGGCCGGCTGGCGCATCGTGAGCGAGATGCGGTTGGCGCCGGGGTCGACGTCCTTGACCCACACATCGACGGTGTCGCCGTTCTTGACGACGTCCTCGACCTTGCGCACGCCCTTCTTCGGGAACTCGGTGATGTGCACCAGGCCGTCGGTCATGGCGCCGATGTCGACGAACACCCCGAACGGCCGCAGGCCGACGACCTTCCCGCGCAGCGCGGTGCCGACCACCACGTCCTCGAGCGGCGTGCGGGGGCGGCCGCGGCGGACCGCTTCGGGCTTGGCCGGCTCGGAAGCGGGCGCCGCGGGCACGGAGGCCGTCGCTGGCGACGCTTCGGCAGTGGCGATGGCCGGCGCGGCGGCTTCGGCCGGAGCGATGGCGGGTGCGGCGGCCGCGGGCGTCTCGGGCGCGGCGGCGGGGGGCGTGGCGGCGGAGGGCGCAGTGACCGGTTCGGACACCGTCTGCGCGACGGCCGGCGCCATGCTCGCCGGTTCGGGGGCCGCGGCCTCCGCGGCCTTGGCCTGCGGCGCCTTGGCGGCGGGCTTGGCGGCGGTCGTGGACTTCTTGGTCGCGGTCTTGGCCGGGGTGCCGCCGTCGGGCGACGCGGCGGCCTCGGCCTCGGCGACCGGCGCGGCCTTGGCGGCGCGGGCGGCCCTGGGCTTCTTGGCCGGCGCTTCGGCATCCCCTCCCGCCGCCGCCGGCGCGGCCGCTGTTGCCCGCGTCTTGCGCGCGGGTGCCGTGACGGGCGCCTCCGCGGTCTCGGCGGGGGGCGCCGCTGCCGAGGCTTCGGCAGGGTTGGGCGTGGCTCGGCGGCGCGCCGGCTTGGCCGGTGCGGCCTCGGCCGCGGGGGGCGTCGCTTCGGGCGCCTCCGCGGCGGCCACGTCGTCGGTCACGGGCTTCTTGGTGGGCATGATCGTCATTTCCTTCCCGATGCGCCGATGTGCTCGTCGGCATGCCGGCGCAATTGTGGACACAGAGATTCCCGGACTGATCGGCGCCTGCGCGCGAGGTCTGCCTGACGCATGCCGGGTGGATAACGATATCACCGCGATCAGACTGGGTCAATCCGCCGTGCGGGTGGGTGCGCCGCATCGCGCGTCCGGCCCCCGGCCCGCTCGCTGATGGCCGGACTGGGCAGGAATCCCGTGTTACAATCCGCCGCGCGGCGTCGTCTTTAGAGCGGATCACCGCGCCCAGCAGCCCAGCAACACATGGCCCGCTACTTCGACGTGCTGCATGACCGACCCCAAGGCGGTGACATCCATTGGATAAGGAGAAGGTCGGTGCAGGGGCCGTTGGTGGGCAGAGACTGCGGGGTGATCGCGGAGGTCGAGCTACCGAATGGTCTTGAGCTTGATCCGTGCCGGCCTGCAGGCAGGCGGATGCCGACTGTGGTGGGTGAGACTGTGAACTCTCATTTCGCTGAAACCCGGAGGTCAAATCGAGCGGTGGCAGCGAGGTCGTAGTAGATGGCATGCGGGAGTCCGAGCAGGTCGAGGATGGAGGCGACGATTGAAGGGAGTGGGGCGAGGTGGGC